>Ga0070735_10000819_pt1 | contig 31561 bp, 24 predicted proteins | sample Coa_R1_FD_66443 | JGI IMG/M metagenome (GOLD analysis project Ga0070735, IMG submission 66443) | Surface soil microbial communities from Centralia Pennsylvania, which are recovering from an underground coalmine fire - Coalmine... | ecosystem: Environmental > Terrestrial > Soil > Unclassified ...
GCCGCAGCGGCCGCTTGCCTTGGCCGTCGCGGATCTTGACGGCGGTCGGCAGATGCCAGGCAAATTCGACGACACGGTCGTCGAGAAATGGACATCGCGCCTCCAGACTTGCCGCCATTGTCGCACGATCGAGCTTGACCAGAATATCGCCGGTCAGATAGCCGCTCATGTCGCGATAGATGAGTCTGCCGACCTCGTCGGGGAGCGAGGGGATGTCCGCCATGTCGGCGGGTCCCGGGTCAAGCATCACGGGTGCCGAGCCGAACGTTGTCAACTGATCGTAACGCCCCTGTTCGTCCGCGGCCTCAAGCATGCGTGTGAATTTTTGCATGTTGACGCCGTTCAAGATCGGACGAGACGTGAGCGGCAGTTGAAGAATCCGAAAGATCTCCTGCCAGGCCTGTGGCGTCAGCCTGAGGAGGGCTGAGGCCGCCAACCGGCGCAAGCTTGGCGGGAGCCGAAATAAAGCGGCGAGCCGCGCCAGCATGAAATGCCGCGCATATCCGCCAAAACATTCGTCGCCACCGTCTCCGGATAAAGCCACGGTGACATGCTGGCGCGCCAGTCGCGAAAGAAGCAAAGTCGGAATTTGCGATTCATCGGCAAACGGTTCGTCCCAAATCCGCGGCAAGTCCGGAATCACCGCGCAGACTTCCGTAGGCGTCAGGCGAAACTCGGTGTGGTTGGTGCCAAAATGCCGCGCGATTTCGCAGGCGTGCGCGGCTTCGTCATATTGGGCTTCGCAGAAGCCGATGGTGAAGGTACGAATCGGACGAGACGATTGCGCCTGCATGAGCGCGACAATCGTTGAGCTGTCGATCCCTCCGGAGAGAAAGGCGCCGAGCGGCACGTCGGCGACCATGCGTTGCCGAACGGCACTCCGGAGCAGCCAATCGAGTTCGGTATCGAGGTCGGACTCGTTGAGAGAGAGCGGGTGCCGCTGCCCGCTCTCCGCAACCGCGGCAAGCGACCACCAGCGCCTCACCTTTGCCCGCAAACGATCGATATCGGTCGTCTCCAAATCTTCCACCCGCACCGAAAGCATGGAGCCGGGCGGCAGTTTGAAGACGCCTTTCCAGATACAATGATGGTCCGGCATCCAGCCCTGGCGGAGCATCATCGTCAGCGCTCGCTTGTCGACGGTGGGTCGGAAATCGGGATAGGCCAGGATCGCCTTCAGTTCGGACGCAAAAAGAAGCGCGCCATTGGCCATTGCGACATAGAGTGGCTTCTTGCCCATGCGATCGCGGACGAGATGTAAAACCCGACGCTTGCGATCCCAGATTCCGGCGGCAAACATCCCGGAAAACTGCGTCAGCGCTTCCTCGACGCCGTAGCTTTCGAAGGCGGCGAGCATCACCTCGGTATCGCTGTCGCCGTGGAAGCGATGGCCTCTGGCGGCAAGGCCAGGTCGAAGGCGATCGAAATTGTAAATCTCGCCGTTAAAGGTCATGACGAGGTTTTCATCGGCCGATAGCATCGGTTGATGGCCGGCGTCGGACAGATCGACAATCGCAAGGCGGCGATGGCCAAGCGCGATGCCGCTGTCGCGGTCGAGCCAGACGCCGCCGCTATCCGGCCCGCGATGATCGAGCGTCGCCACCATCGCATCGATCGCCGCAAGATGGCGAGGATTCGACGCGCGAGTGAGGAGGATGCCTGCGATACCGCACATCTTGTCAGCTCCACCGTTGCGCTGATGACGCCTTGCGGCTCTCGGCCGCAACCAGGCAGAAGGCGACGGAAAACCAGAATGCCGGGTGACGGACGATCAAATGAAAAATGCTGAAGATCATCAGCCCGCAAAGTAGCGCCGTTAACCCGTCGAGCCGGGTTCGGCAGGTCAGCAGGAACGTGGCCGTCATCAGCCAGACAAGGCCGAGAACGGCGATCAGTCCGCCCTGGGTGAAGATATCGAGCAGCGTGTTGTGGGCTTCGAAATTCGACGTGCCGTTCGCTTCGGGATGTTCAAGATATCTGGGCTCTCCTGAAGGATCTTGTCGGCCTGCGCGAATCATCGGTGGTATCGGCAGGTGTGGACCGGGTCCCAGTCCGAGCATTGCTGATTCAAGTCCGCGGTCGATCGCCAGTTGCCAAGCCTGAAGCCGGATTTGAACGGTTTTTTTCGTGTCCTGTTGGTCGCCCTTCGCCATGTCGCCGATCAACGCCTGTGCCCCTCCGGCAAGCGAGCCGCTGAATGGAACGATGGAGGCCAACAACAGTGGCAGCGCGAGAACAGCGGTCCACGCGCAGGTCGAGCGGACCGTGAGTCGCGGTTGATGCGCGAGAAGCCATGTTCTTAGTTTGAGCGAGATGAAAATCGGGCCGGCCGCCACAAGCACAAGAACGAATGTGTCGCCCTTGGTGAGCCGTCCGGCGTAGACGGGAAGAATGGCGCCGCCGATGGCCGCGATCCGCGCGGCCATGCTGGTTGCGACCTCGGCAAGATGCAGCGCGAGAAGGCCGAGCACGGCGCAAAGAATGGCCAACTGGTTCGGATTTTCGGACCAGCCGCGCAAACGGTCCCAATACCAAGGATCAATCGACCCGATGCTGATCCATCCCCATGCCTGGATGATCTGGAGCGCGAGGCTCGCCGAGCCGACCACCACCAGAAGCCAGGCGGCGCGATGCAGACGGAGTTCTGCGTCCGTCCCCACGACGCACAGAAGGCTGATGGCGGCGAGCAGCGGGTAGGCCATCACGTCATGCATGAACAGCGCTTGATCGTGAACGTCTCCGATCGCGTATCCCGCAAGCGTGCCGATGCTCAGGGCGGCGGCAAAAAGAAGCCAGAAGACGACCAGGCGGGAAAGTGCCGGTGTGAATGGCGGGCCAAGCCGAACCGTCTCGCGGCCGAGCATCAAGCCGATCCATATTACGAGGAAAATTTCGCCGGCAGGCCGCAACTGAGACGCGGTCGAAAGCACAATCCCGAGTGCCAGCAGAAAGTCCCGTTTCATGAGAAGCTCTCTTTTCCCGGCGAACCACAACCCACTCTATTCGTCGCGGCGTGGCGTTTGCTTCGAAGAGAATCTCCAAGCAGTTCGTCGTAAGCGGCGGCATAGCGGGTAACGGTGAGATCGAGGTTGAATTCCCGCCGCACCAGTTCGGCGGCATTTGTTCCCATCGCGCGCGCGGCGGCGCGGTCGTCAAGCAGATCGAGAATTTTCGTCGCCAACAGGCGCGGTGATTGCGGCGGAACGAGAAAGCCGCTCCAGCCGTCACGAACCACGTCATTGCAGCCGGGCATGCTTGTCGTCACAATGGGGAGCTCGGCGAGCGCCGCCTCAAGCAGCGCGCGTGGCACGCCCTCGCGATACTCGGTGGGAAAGGCGAAGACATCGGCGACTCTGAGTAGAGAAGGGACGTCCGATCGCGCGCCGACGGCGACGACGTAGGGCGCATGACGGTCGATCTCGGCCTGCGTCACCGCGAGCGGCCCTTCGCTCTCGCGCGGGCCGACCAGCAGAAAACGAACGGTCGGCCGCTCCGCGTGAATTAATGAGGCGGCTTCGAGCAGCGTCGGGATCCCCTTCTGCCGGGTGAGACGCGTAACAGTAATGACGATGTCGTAATTTTCGAGCCCGAGCGATCGGCGAAGATCGTTCGGTGAGGGGCCGGTTGCCACCGCCTGTTCAAACCGCGCGACATCGATCCCCGAGCCTGGAATCAGCCGGTTCGAACCTTTGCCGATCATCGCATGGCGTCGGAAAAACGCCTGATCATCGCGATTTTGAAACACCGTCATCGCCGTGCCGCGCGCCGCCAACCGGTGGAGCGCGAGATAAACGGGCCGCAGCGCCAAGGCCAAGGCCGAGCGCGCCGAATAGATCCAGCCCAGCCCGTTGATTGTCCGTATGACGGCCACATCGCCGATGCCGCGCGCCGCGAGCGGAACGAGCAGGTTCGGCTTCGTATCGAAGCACTGAACGAGATCGGGGCGGAGCTCAGCGATCAGACCTCTGAGCACTTTGATCGCGGTCAAATCGGCGAGAGGGTTCACGAACCGGTCGAAGCGAAATGAATGATACGCGATCCCAGCGCGCGCGAACGGGCTTCCGTCGCCGGTGCCGACCGCGATCACTTCAATGCCGCGTTGGCGAAGAGCCACCAAAAACGGAATTCGAAGATGGTGATCTTCCCCTCCCACGCAGAGCAGACGAAGGCGCACGGCGCGATCTTCGCTTTGGATGCGAGCCGGGCCCAGATCGGAGGAATTTGATGAATAAGCGTGCGGTTTGTCGTCCGCTCTGCTCAAGGGGCGTCGTGTGGAATAGTTCAAACTCATGACATGCCCCTGGATACGTCGAAAGACGGCCTCATCAATCGTCGGATGAAATCGGTATGGCGTCGATAAACGTTAGCAATATTGGATTCGAAAGCATCGGTGCATTGCGAGGTACTCAGAAGGGGGTATTCGTATGACGACATGCCGGCGATGAATTGCGCGCATCCGCAAGGCTCATGGCAGCGCCGTATTTCAAGCCCGCAATCGGGGCGCGCCGAAAGCATATGACCTCGCGCGATCACCTGAAAAGATCGCGCTGGAGCATTTGCGCAAGCAGGCCGTCTTTGAATTTGCCCGTCGCGAAGGCGATCATTGCGATCCACGTTTTACCGAACATCGCTTCATCGGATTTTTTGAAGATTAAAAGCATTTCTTTATCGATCCAGCGGATCGGCGGTGTTGATGGGTTACTCACTTCGGCGTAGCGCCGTGAGATCGTCGTTGGCCGCATCTTGCGGGTGAGTAATGCGCCTTAGCCGAGCGCGCCGATGGCAAGCCAGCTAACATCAAAGGTCTGTTGCGGGTTGCTTTGAAGAGAGAGGCGCGCGCGGTGCGCGCCTTCTCGTTCGATGTGGACCAGTCGGGCGTGAACGGGACGTCATGAGATAACCAGGACAGGAGAACAAAATGAAAGCAGTGATCCAGTGCGGAGGAAAGGGTATGCGCCTGCGCCCGCACACCTCCATTTTGCCGAAGCCGTTGATGCCGATCGGATCGCGGCCTGTGCTGGAGCTGTTGTTGAAATGGCTCAGGCGGAACGGCATCAAAGAAGTTTTCATTACGACCGGATATCTCGGTCACCTCATTCGCAGCGTATGCGGCGACGGTAGTCAGTGGAATATGCGGGTTACGTACACGCAGGAGGTGGAGCCGCTTGGAACGATCGGTCCATTGTCACTCTTGCGCGAGCACCTCGACACGCCGTTTTTGGTGCTTAACGGTGATGTGCTCACCGATCTTAACCTCAACCAGTTTGTGAGCTGCCATCGGCGGCACCAGGGGACACTCACCATCGCCACCGCCACTCGCCCCACGAAGATGGATTTCGGCGTCATCGAGGAGACCGACGGATGTGTGACCGGATTTCGCGAAAAGCCGGATCTGTCGCACCTCGTCAGCATGGGAATTTATTGCATGGATCCTGTCGTGCTCGAACGTATCCCGTCGGGTGTGCCGTTCGGTTTCGATGATTTGATGCTGCAGATGCTGGAAGAGGAGGCTCCCGTGAACGTGTTCAAACATCACGGCATGTGGCTCGATATTGGCCGCGTGGAAGATTTCCTGAGGGCTCAGGACGTCGCTTGGGACGAGCAGTCGCCTTCATTCGCAACAACCATCGCCGCTTAAAACGAAATTGTGTGCCGTGGCGATCGCGCGGCCGGTTCAACGGTCGGCCAGCCATGGAATAGGAGTTGTGGCGCATGTTGTTGGTAGCTGAACCGATCTTGGGAGCGGAAGAAAAAGCGGCCCTGGCCGCCGTGATCGATGGCGGTTGGGTGACGATGGGAGACCGGGTCCAGGAATTCGAACACGCGTTTGCCCGCCTGCATGAGGCCGAAGATTCAATCGCCGTGAACTCGTGCACCGCGGCCCTCCATCTGATTCTACACGCGCTCGGAATTGGACCGGGCGACGAAGTTCTCGTTCCATCTCTGACGTTCGTCGCCACCGCCAATGCCGTGCGCTATGTCGGCGCGCGGCCGGTCTTCGTCGATATCGAATCGCTGAAGGTTCCCCTGGTGTCGTTGAACGAGGCCGAAACCAAGTGCAACGCGCGAACCAAGGCGGCCATCATCGTGCATTTCGGCGGCTATCTGGCGCAGCGGGAGGCTTGGCAGGCTTTTGCCCGGCGCAAGGGCTTGCTGTTGATCGAAGATGCCGCCCACGCACCGGGGCTGCCGGCCGCCGGGACCTTCGGTGAGGCGGCGGCATTCAGCTTTTACGGCAATAAAAACATGACGACGGCGGAAGGGGGCGCAATCCTCGCCCGCAACCGTTCATTGAGAGAAGCCATCCGACGAGCGCGTTCGCATGGCATGACGAGCTGCACGCGGCAGCGTCTCGACAGCCGCAGCCCTGATTACGACGTGACGATGCTCGGTTTCAATTACCGTATGGACGAGTTGCGGGCCGCCATCGGTCTCGTACAGTTGAAAAGATTGCTGGAATGGAACGACATCAGACAACGATTGTCGTTGTGCTATCGGCAACTCATCGCCGTGCATTGCCGTTCGGTCATGGTGCCGTTCGCCGATCCGTGGCTGTCGGCGCATCATTTGATGCCGGTGGTGCTTCCGCGTGGGGTCGACCGGCAGAGCGTTATCGATCGGTTGCGTCACCGCGATATTCAAACCACCATCCATTATCCTCCCGTGCACCGTCTGACATTTTACGACGACCTAAACCCGGCTTCCTGTCTGCCGCGAACCGAGGAGTTTGCCCGGCGGGAGCTCACGCTACCGCTCCATCCCCGGATGACCCCGGCGACGGTCGAATTTGTCGTGAATTCGCTTGCTGCCGCACTGCATGCGGAGCATTCAGTGGAGGCAACCGCATGAGCATGCGCGAGGCCACTGACGAATTCACGAGATCATCTCTCGGGATGGAGGAGCCGGCTCTCGGGATGGATGTCGGCTTGCGGCGCGCCCTCGATATATTATGCGCCGGATTGGCGGCGTTCGTTCTCGCGCCCGCAATGCTGATCGTGATGGTCGTCATATGGCTGGACAGCGGAAGGCCGATTTTATTCTCGCAATTCCGGCTTGGACAGTATGGCCGGCCGTTCCGGATGTACAAATTTCGCAAGTTCAAACCGGAATGCGACAGTTGCGGATACCCCCTTACGGTCGAGGAAGATCGCCGTCTGACCTCGGTTGGCCGCATCCTTGCCGCAACCAAGCTCGATGAGTTGCCGCAGCTCTGGAACGTTTTGCGCGGAGATATGTCGCTTGTGGGGCCGCGGCCGGAGTCGCTCGCTTTCACCGACTGCTTCCGCGATGGATTTGAGAAAGTTCTCGAACACAAGCCCGGCCTTTTCGGGCCATGTCAGGTTATGTTTCGGCATGAAAGCAAACTCATGCCCGCTGGGGCGACCGCGGTGGAGTTCTATCGGAAAATTCTATTCCCTGCCAAAGCGGAAATCGATCTCGCTTATTTCTCGCACCGGACGCTTGCCTCCGATCTCGGTTGGATTCTTCGAGGAGCGTGGATGATCGTGGCGGGGTCGCGGATCGAGACGGGATTTAAAGGCCAGCCAAACCTGACGGGAAAATGAGGCGCGACACCGATGGTGACGAGCTATTTGGCTACCAAGATTCTGGTGACGGGAGCGGACGGCTTCATCGGTTCGCACCTGACGGAAGCTCTTGTTTCGGCGGGAGCCGACGTCACCGCTCTTGCTCAATATAATTCCTTCGACACATATGGCTGGTTGGACGATCTTCTCGATCCGATCCGGAGCAAAGTCAATCTGGTTCGTGGCGATGTCCGCGATGCGGCTTTCATCAATCGCCTCGTGCACGGCCACGAAATCGTTTTTCATCTCGCCGCGCTGATCGCCATTCCTTATTCATACGGCGTTCCGCAATCTTATGTGGAAACCAATGTGCTCGGCACATTGAATATTCTCGAGGCGGCGCGGCAGCACGGCACTGAGCGGGTCGTGCACACATCGACAAGCGAAGTTTATGGCACCGCATTGACGATGCCGATCGATGAGTCTCATCCGCTACAGGGACAATCGCCATACTCGGCGTCCAAAATAGCCGCGGATATGATGGCGGAGGCCTTTGCCAGGTCGTTCGGCGTACCGGTCGTCATCCTCAGACCCTTCAATACGTTCGGGCCACGGCAGAGCGAAAGAGCGATTATCGGAACTATTATCCGGCAGGCGCTCGATCCGTCGTGTCCGGCGATCATGGTGGGCGACGCAACGACCGTGCGCGATCTGACATTCGTAACGGATACGGCGGCGGCCTTCATGGCTGCCGGGCTCGCCGATGGCATAGAATATGGTCATCCTTATAACGCCGGCAGTCAACGGGCGATCAAGGTCGGCGATCTGATCGAGCTCATCATCGACCTGACGTCCAGCCGCAAGCCCGTGTTGCAGGACGACAAGCGTTTGCGGCCGCCGAATTCGGAAGTGCGCGCGTTGCTTGCCGATTGCACCCGCTTTGTCAACGCAACCGGATGGTCGCCGCAAGTCAAGCTGCGGGAAGGGTTGGAAAGGACGGTCGCGTGGTGGCGTTGCCGTCTGTCCGATAAACAGGTCCGCCGGCAGAGGGATTTCATCACATGATGGATCCGCGATAGGGCCGGCCCATTACATGGCTTGAAGCGACCGATGTTAGAGCATGCACTTTCACCCATCTGTGAGGAAGATTTTTCCGGTGCGTCGTCTGCGCCGCGAGCCGGTACCACGGCCGAGACAATCACCGCGTTGCGGGCGGTGCCCACCGAGCCGGTGCCGCGAAACGTCCCGGTCCCGTTGAACGAACTATTGAAACTTGCCGGCGAATTTTCGGAAGCAGGAAGGCTGTCCGAAGCGGATGCAATCCTGGACCGCATTCTCTTGGCTGTGCCAGACGAGCCCTCAGCCTTGCACCAGAAGGGCGTTCTGCTTTTCCGAATGGGATGCCACGAAGCGGCGGCGGAAATGATTGAGCGCGCGATCGGCCTGTCTCCCGACGCCATCATGTTTCGCCGCAATCTGTGCCCGATCTATGAACGGCTCGGCCGCTACGACGACGCCCTTCGGGTCGGGCGGCAGGCGCTCGACAAGAATTGCGACGATCTCCAGACGCTGCATAATCTGGCCGTCACCCATTATCGGAGATTGGAGCTGGACCAGAGCATCGCCTGCTCTCGCCGCGCCCTGGCGCTCGCTCCGGCGGCGCCGGGACCGCATTTCGAACTGGCGGAGGCGCTTCTGCTCCGTGGCGAACTGACGGAGGGTTTCAAAGAGTATGAATGGCGTTATCGGATTGCAGGTGCGCCGCCATTGTTGCCGCCGAATAAGTCCGGTCCGCACTGGGATGGTGCGCCGCTATCTGATGCCACATTGTTGCTGATCGCCGACCAGGGTTTCGGTGATTCGATTCAGTTTTGCCGTTATATTCCATGGGTCCGCGAACGTTGCGCCCATGTGATGATTATAGCCGATCCGGTCATGCACCCGCTGATCCGGCAGATGTATCCGTCGCTTGAAGTAGTGGGTCATTGGGATCGCTGTCCGCCTTTCGCCGCCTATTGTCCACTATCCGGCCTGCCGCGCTTGCACGGTACGACCCTCGATACGATTCCCGGCACGATCCCTTATCTTCACGCCGATCCGGCGCGAATCGCGACTTGGCGCGCTCGCATGCGGGATCTGATTCACCCCCGCTTTTGCCGCATCGGTATCGTCTGGGCCGGCCGGCCAACCCATACTAATGATCGCAACCGTTCCATGAGCCTTGCGGCGCTCGCGCCCCTTGCCGCATTGGATCGTATTGCTCTGGTTTCGTTGCAAAAGGGATCGGCACAACACGCCGTAGCGGATTATTTCGGCCATGCGCCCTTGTTGAATCTGGGTGTGGAGATCGCCGATTTTGCCGACACGATGGCCATCATCGAAATGCTGGATCTCGTCATCACCGTCGATACCGCGGTGGCGCATCTTGCAGGCGCGATGGGTAAGCCGGTCTGGATCCTGCTGCCCTACGCTCCTGATTGGCGCTGGCTGTTGGAAAGAAACGACAGCCCCTGGTACCCGACCGCGCAATTGTTCCGTCAGCCGAGTCCGGGCGATTGGGGCAGCATCATTCGCCGGGTCGGCGAAGCGCTTTGCGCGGCGAAAATAAACGACATAGGAGGTTAGATGACCCGCAAAATCCTGATCATGGGATTGCCGGGAGCCGGCAAGACCACGCTTGCGAACGCCTTGACCTCTCGATTGAACGCCGTCCATTTCAACGCGGATGATATTCGCCGCGAGATCAACAAGGATTTGGGATTTTCCGCCACCGATCGTATCGAGCAAGCGCGCCGCATGGGCTGGCTGTGTGATCAAGTCGTCAAAACAGGCGGCTTTGCCGTCGCCGACTTTATATGCCCAACTAAGGAAACCCGTGCCGCGTTCGAAGCGGGTGGAAGCTCCTTCATCGTCTGGATGGACCGCGTCCAGCAAAGCCGGTTCGAGGACACCGATCGGGTTTTTATCGCGCCGGAGCGATATGATTTACGGGTCGCCGCCGAAGGGCTGCCCGAATATTGGGCCGAGCAAGTCGCCAACCGCGTGCGGCCGGTCTTCGACACCAAACGTCCGACCGCCCTGTTTGTGGGACGCTACCAGCCATTCCACGAGGGTCATCGAGCCTTGATCATCGAGGGATTGCGGCGGGTCGGCCAAGTCTGCATCGCGGTCCGCGATACCGCCGGAAGCGACGGAAACAATCCCTTTGATTTCGAATATGTGCGCGCCCGGATCGAACATGCGCTTCGTGAGTTCGAAGGACGCTTTCTTGTGGTGCCGTTGCCCAATGTCACGCATGTCTTTTACGGTCGTGATGTCGGCTACGCCGTGGAAAGGATTGATCTTGATCACGCTTTGCAGGCGATCTCAGCATCCGATTTGAGGCGGCGGCTGTCTCGCCGCGCCCAAAGCGCGTGACAAGTCGGCGGGCGCTGTCGCGTCAATCGAAGCCTACCCATTTCTGAGTACCACAAAGAACTCGGTGGCAGACGGTCGTACCCCGCATGAGCCCAGCCGGTAGCGCCAAAGCGGTCTAGTGTCCTGACCTCCGAAGTTCGTATCTTCTTGCGGCCATCCCATTTACGAACTTCTAAACCGTCACACTGGCATTCACGTCCCGCCCACTTGCGTTGGAGGAAGTTTGCGAGGGCGCCGAAACGGCGGACTGCTCAATAACCATATGCGCAGTCACAAATGCTTTCGGGAGAGATTCGATGGGTTTGGTTGCTGAGCCAATTCTAAGCGATGGCCACGGCGAGTCAGACGCACTGACATCGTTGCAGCGGCTTGTCACAGCCGAACCCAATCATGCCGATGCCACTCAGGAATTAGCGTTGCGATTGTTCCAACGCGGCGATCTCGCCACCGCGGAGCATTATGCGCGAAATGCGGTGCGCCTCGCGCCAGTACATCCGATGTCGCACAATTTGATGGGCATGATCTTCACCGAAGCTCAGCGCCCGCATATCGGCGAATTTCACTATCGCCGTGTCCTGGAAATTACCGGCGCGCGCGATCCGATCGTATTGGCCAATTTGGCGTGGAACCTCAAATGTCAGGGAAGAATTGCGGAGGCGCGCGAACTCTACCGCGAATCCGCCAAAGCGGCACCGGACATTTTCCAAACCCTGCTTGGGTGGGGCCAGCTCGAGGAAGCCGACGGCAATTTCGCCGCTGCCAAGGCAAAGCTCGATCGGGCCGCAGAGCTTCGGCCCGATGATCCTGGCGTGCGGGTGGCGAGAGCGACGTTGCATGCGCGCGAAGGCCAATTGGCGTCGGCCCTTGCCGAACTCGATCGCGATTTAGATGACGGTAAAAATGCCGCATCCGCCGGGGTTTGTTTCGACTCTCACGCGCTTCTCGAAAAGGGCCGGATACTCGACCGGCTCGGGCGTTATGACGAAGCTTTTGCCTGTTTCGACGAGGCGAAACGGCTGGCGCGCGACATTACCGGCAAGCATTATCTCGATGTCCAAGCGCGGGAGATCGCCGATCGGTTGCGGCAATTCTTCGTCAGCGAGCGCGTGCGGCTATTACCTGTGGCGTCAACGCGGGAAAAATCCGCGCAGCCGATCTTCATCATGGGCTTTCCACGGTCGGGGACGACGCTTGCGGAACAAGCGCTGTCCAGCCATCCCAGAATCTCGGCGGGCGATGAGCTCCCGTTTATCAACGAGCTCAGCGACGGCATCCCAAAGCTGTTCGGCAGCCCCTTGTCTTATCCCGAAGCGTTAGCCGAATGGTGGATGGGAGACCATCGGCGCGGCGGCGAAGCGTTGCGGGATGCGTATTTGCAAAAAGCTGAGCTGAGAGGGGTGGTCGAACCCGAAAGCGCTTACTTCACGGACAAAATGCCCTTGAACGAAATGCATATCGGCTTGATCACTCTGATCTTCCCGCGATCGCCCTTGATCCACATTCTGCGTCACCCGCTTGACGTCGTTCTCTCCGCATATTCCCATCATCTGACTCATGGATATTTCTGTGCTTTCGCGTTGGATACGATTGCGCGCCACTATGCGCTGGTGATGGACCTCGTCCATCATTACCGCACGCAGATGGCGCTGCGTTACCTGCCGGTTCGTTATGAGGACATGGTGGAAGATATGTCAGGCAGCGTGCGGCGCATGCTGGACTTCATCGGTGAGAGCTTCGATGAGCGTTGCGTCAATTTCCAGGACAATCTGCGGCTGCCGCACACCCCAAGCTACGCGCAAGTGAAACAGAATTTGTATGACCGATCTCGGTTCCGTTATCGCCATTACCGCAAGCAATTGGAATCGGTGATCCCTATCCTCAAACCGGCGATGGACCGGCTCGGCTACGCCTTGGATTAATGCGGCCTTCACCCGGCAAACAGTTGAGAACAAACCGATGTCAACCACAATCAGCAGCAGCACGACCGGTCCGGTGGTTTTGGGCACGGCCGACAATCCTCTCTACATCGCCAGCACAGGCACAGTGACCTCGACGGGTTCCGCCGACGGTATCGATGGAGGAGTGGGCACTGCCTGGACGATCACGAATGCGGGTGTGGTCTCCGCGGTTGGCGGCGATGGCGTGGTGCTGGCCGCCAGCAGCACCGTGAGCAACACCGGCTCGATTTCGGGCAACGATGCCGTGGCGCTTCAAGCGGGCGGCTCCGTGACGAACAATGCCGGGGGATCCATCTCGGGCCTCGGCGCCCTCGGGGCGGGACTGGCTTCCGGCGCTGGCGTCTTTATCACTGGTGCGGCGGGCACTGTGACCAATAACGGGACGATATCGGGCGCGGCCTATGGCGTCGGCTTTGGGGCCGGGGGCTTGGTGACCAACACCAGCGCCATCATGGGGGGTGAGGACGGTGTCATCGTTCAAGGCGCGATCGGGACGGTCACGAACTCCGGAAAGATCACCGCGACGGTCGATGATGGCGTCGCTCTCTTCGCCGGCGGCAGCGTGACGAACGCCTCAGGCGCATCCATTTCGGGCCTGGGTACCCTCGGGGCCGGCATTTTCATTACCGGTGGCGCCGGTACGGTCACGAATGCGGGTAGCATTGCGGGGCCCAACCATATTGGCGTGCTGATGGCCGATGGCGGCAGTCTTTCGAACGCCGCGTCCGGGTCCATTTCGGCGGTGGATGTCGGCGTCTTTTTCAAGGGTCAGGCCGGGACGCTCACGAACTCGGGCTATATCACCGGGACGGGGACGAACGGCACCGGCGCTTATCTGGAGAATGGCGGCAGCGTCACGAACGCTTCAAGCGGAACCATTACGGGCCACAAGTTCGGCGCCTTCCTGGAGGGCGGTTTCGCCACGCTTGCGAACTATGGCAGCATTTCGGGAGCGGTCTATGACGGAGCCGTGCTCGGACTGGGCGGCATCGTCACGAACGCGGCGGGCGCGTCCATTTCGGGCCTCAGCATCGGCGTCTATGTCAAGTACCGCGCGGCAGGCACGGTCACCAATAGCGGCAGCATCGGCGCGAGCGGAACAGGCAGCGCCGGTATCGACCTCGCCGATGGCGGCAGCATCACGAATAATGCGACCGGGTCGATTGCGGGTAGTTCGTTCGGTGTCTTCGTCAATGGCGCCGGCGGCGCGCTCACCAATCTCGGCAGTATCACCAGCGCGAAATATGGCGGCGTCGAGCTTTTGAAAGGCGGCAGCGTCACCAATAATGCCGGCGCCGTAATCAAGGGCGGCAGCGTCGGCGTCTATGTCACGGCGGGCGGAAGTGGGACCGTCACCAACAGCGGCAGCATCAGCACGGTCAGCGCCAGCGGAGCGGGTGTTGATTTTGCGGGTGGCGGCAGCATCACGAATAATTCAGGCGGATCGATCGCGGGTGGCGGGTTTGGTGTTTTCACCACCGGCACGCTCGCGACGTTGAGCAATAGCGGCAGCATCTCGGGCGCTCACGGAGTCGGTCTCGAAGCCGGCGGCAGCGTCACGAATACATCTTCCGGCACGATCACGGGCCAGTCGGCCGGGGTTTTTTCGCAAGGAAGCGCCGCGACGCTTGGCAATGCCGGAAACATCCGCGCGACGGCCGGCGCCGGCGCTGACATAGAGCACGGTGGCAGCGTCACGAACTATTCGACCGGGCTCATCTCGGGCAGTTCTTTCGGCATCTTCCTCACCGGAGGAAGTGGCGCCGTCACGAACCAGGGCAGCATCACGGGTACAAACAGTGCTGCGGTCGAGCTCTTGAAGGGCGGCAACGTCACTAACAATGCGGGCGGCTCGATCAAGGGTGGCAGCAGTGGTGTCTATTTCACATCGGGCGGGCCGGGGACACTCACCAATAGCGGCAGCATCAATGCGGCAAATAGCGGTGGTGCGGGTGTCGATTTTGCTGGGGGCGGCAGCATTGCGAATAATTCAGGCGGATCGATCTCAGGCGGCGCGTTCGGCGTCTTCACCAGCGGAACTCTCGCAACGCTGAACAATGCCGGCAATATCTCGGGCGCTCACGGGGTGGGTCTCGTGGCCGGCGGAAGCATCACAAACACCGGCTCGATCACGGGCCAGTCCGCCGGTGTTTTCACGCGGGGAGGCGCAGCGACGCTCAGCAATGCCGGAAGCATCCGCGCGACGGCCGGCGCTGCCGCCGATATCGAAGGCGGTGGCAATATCACGAACCTCGCCGGCGCGACCATCGCGGGCAGCGCTTTCGGCATCTTCCTCTCCGGCGGCGCCGGAACGGTGACGAATGCCGGCACCATTTCCGGCGGAAGCTATGCGATCGATTTCTCGGGAAGCGCCACCAACCGGCTGATCGTCGATCCCGGCGCCGTGTTCATCGGCAGAGTTGCGGGCGGCAGTGGCACGAACACGATCGAGCTTGCCAGCGGCACCGGCTCGATCGGCGGGGTGGGTACCGGCTCGTTCAACAAGTTCCAGATGGTTGCCGTCGATGCAGGCGCGAGCTGGACGCTCAATGGTGCCGATATGGCCCCAAGTGTCCTGGACAACGGCACGATCAACATCGCGGGTTCGCTCGATATATCGACGGCTATCGATCCAAACAGCGCCGGCCTCTTTCAGCTCGGCGGTGGCGCCACGCTTGAAGTTGCCGCTGCCGCCGGCTCGGCTGCGCAAATCAATTTCCAGGGCGGCGGCAGCGAATTGATCATCGACAATGCGGCATTGTTCGGCACCAATGTCGGCAGCGCATCCTATGCGGGAGCGCAACTACAAGACTTCGTCCCCGGAGATAAGATCGACCTGAAGAATTTCTCTTCGGCGGGATTGGCGCTGAGCTACAACGCCTCGACGGGCGTGTTGCAGGTGTCGAACGGCGCTAACCAGGCGGCAAGCTTGGATTTCCAGACTTCCAGCCTCGGCGGCGCGGGTTTTGCGGTTAATAGCGACGGGGCGAACGGCATCCTGATAACCGATTCCCAATCCGCGCCGGCGGTCCCGGCGCTGACGATCGGCAATGCGGCGCTCACGGTTGCCGCGGGAGGCTCCGTCCCGCTGGGCGTCCAGGTCACGCCGGGAGATGTGAACAATGTCGTGTCGGTGACGGTAGGCGGATTGACCAGTTACGAAACGATCACCGACAATCTCGATCAAACCGTCTTCAGCGGCAATTCGATTAATTTGAGCGCCGCCGAGGTCAATAGCGGCCTGACATTGAGTTCGTCCTATCAAGGCTCGGCTCACCCGATCAACAACATCACTTTGACAGCAAGTCTCTCGAACCAGGGCGGAGCGGTGACTTCGACGCCGCAAACGATCGTCGTCACCGATCCTCCGGTGATTGCGGCAATTCCGCTGCCATCGGCGGCGATCCCATCCCTGGTGCCGTCGGCGTACACGACACTTGCGGCGTTGCTCGACCAATATATGGCGGCCGGCTCCGGCAAGGGCGCGGCCGGCATCGGCCAGACATCCTTGATGAGTTCGCAGCAAACATGGTCGCACGAGAAGGAGTTCTTGACCCGGCCGCGGGCCTGACCCCGTGACGCTCGACGACGGGCCATTCGCTCGTGCCGGGAGCGCGAACTTCGGAAAAAAAGGCGAGCACTAACCCACCCCATGCAGGAAAGCCGGTGAATGACATCACAGGAAGAAACCGGACTCTTTGCTCTTGTCTTGTTGCTCAGAATGCACGGGGTCGCGGCCGAGGAAGAGCAGCTCTGTCATCGGTTGGGAACGCGGCAGATCGGCATCACCGAGATGCTGCGATGTGCGAAGGGATTTGGACTCAAAGCGCGAACCGTCAAATCTAATTGGGCGCGGCTTGCGCGCACGCCCCTACCGGCGGCGGCAACGCTTCATGACGGCGGTTTTCTTGTGCTTGGCAAGGCGGAGGGCGACGAGGCCCTGGTGCAGCGTCCCTCGGAGCCCCGCCCGCTCAAGCTGACCCGCGCTGAGTTCGAGACGTTATGGGATGGTCGCCTGGTCCTGATGGCGCGCCGCGCCTCGATCTCCGATCTCTCGCGGCGGTTCGACATCACCTGGTTCCTGGGTGCGATAAGGAAGTATCGTTACCTGTTGAGCGAGGTGCTGATCGCTTCTTTTTTTCTTCAGATCTTCGCGCTTGTCAGCCCGTTGTTCTTTCAAGTCGTGATCGACAAGGTTCTGGTGCATCGCGGGTTGAGCACGCTCGAAGTCCTGGTTATCGGTCTTGCGGTGATCGCGATATTTGAGGCGGTGCTTGGCACTTTGCGCACCTACCTCTTTTCTCATACGACCAACCGTATCGATGTCGAGCTTGGCGCGCGGTTATATCGTCATCTGGTGGCGCTGCCGCTGACCTATTTTCAGACCCGACGTGTCGGCGATTCCGTCGCGCGAGTCCAGGAGCTTGAAAATATACGAAACTTCCTGACGAGTTCGGCGCTCACCTTCGTGATCGATCTGTTGTTCACGGTGGTTTTCCTCGCGGTGATGCTCGTCTACTCGCCGTTTCTGACGCTCATCGTGGTCGGCGCATTTCCGTTCTATATCGGTCTTTCAGCGGTCGCGACCCCGCTTTTCCGCGAACGGCTGGCTGAGAAATTTCGCCGGGGCGCGGAAAACCAGGCGTTTCTGGTCGAGAGCGTCACCGGCGTTCAGACGTTGAAGGCGATGGCGGTTGAACCGCAGATGAATCGGCGTTGGGAGGAGCAGCTTGCGGGTTATGTTGCCGCAAGCTTCCGCGTTATCAGTCTCGGTAATGTCACGAGCCAAGCCGTGCAATTGGTGAATCATTTGGTCACCATTGCCGTTCTGTTTTTCGGCGCAAAGCTCGTGATCGAAGGCGGCCTCACTGTCGGCGAATTGGTGGCCTTCAACATGCTGGCCGGCCGCGTGAGCATGCCGGTCTTGCGCGTCGCCCAGATATGGCAGGATTTTCACCAAGCCCGCCTCTCGATCGACCGGCTTGGAGATATCCTCAATACGCGCCCCGAGCCGATGGCAGACGCCGGCCGTGCCGTGCTCCCGCCGATCCGCGGCGCTGTCACGTTCGACCATGTCGGGTTTCGTTATCGCGTTGATGGCGCCGAAATCCTGCACGACGTTTGTTTTCATGTTCCGGCCGGACAGATCGTTGGCGTCGTCGGCCCATCGGGATCCGGCAAGAGCACGCTTGCGAAACTTCTCGAGCGCCTCTACGTGCCAGAGACCGGACGTATTCTCGTGGACGGTATCGATCTGGCGTTGACCGACGCCGCCTGGTTGCGTCGACAGGTCGGCATCGTTCTGCAAGAAGACATTCTCTTCAATCGATCCGTCGCCGAGAATATCGCGCTTGCCGATCCGACGATGCCCATGCAGCGGATCATCGACGCGGCCAATTTGGCCGGCGCGCATGAATTCATTCTCGAACTTCCCGAGGGTTACGACACGATCGTCGGCGAGCGAGGGTGCAGTCTCTCCGGCGGCCAGCGCCAACGCATCGCCATTGCGCGCGCCCTGGTGAGTGACCCCCGTATTCTCATTTTCGACGAGGCCACCAGCGCGCTCGATTATGAGAGCGAGCGCATCATTCAAGACAACATGGATCGGATCTGCGAACGCCGCACCGTGTTCGTCATCGCGCACCGGCTTTCCGCGGTCCGCCGGGCCGACCGCATTATTACCATCGAGCGTGGGCGTCTCGTCGAGGACGGCACCCACGACGAATTGATTCGTTCGAACGGGCGGTATGCCAACCTCCATTTGTTGCAGGCGGCGGTCAATGACGGCCGTTAGAAAAATCATTCAATTTCCGCGTCGCTCGCCGCGGCGGCTCGAATATGAGACCGCTTTTCTTCCGGCCGCGCTCGAAGTAGTCGAGACGCCGCCGTCGCCGATCGGCCGGGCGGTCGGCTTGACCATCATCTTGCTGTTTTGCGCGGCGCTGGGGTGGGCGTCGATAGGCAGGGTCGATGTTGTCGCGACCGCGCCCGGCAAGATTGTTGTCAATGGCCGGACCAAGGTGATCCAGCCAGCCGAAACCGGAATCGTGCGCGCGATTCATGTTCGCGATGGCGCGACGGTCAAGGCGGGGGATATATTGATCGAATTGGATCCCACGATCAGTGCCGCCGAACTCGACCACGTGAAAAGCGATTTGATCGCCGTCGAGCTCGATATGGCGCGCTTGCGCGCGGCACTTGCCGCCGACACTGATCCGCTCGCCGACCTCACGCCGCCGCCGGGCGCGGGCGTGCGGTTGGTCGAGATGCATCGCCAATTCCTGGCGAGCCAGAAGGCGGAATATGCCGCGAAACTCGCCGAGATCGATCGGCAATTGGCGCAGAAAGACGCGGAGCGCGAAACCATCGCGGCGACGATCGCCAAGCTGGGCGCGACGATTCCGCTGCTCCAGGAGCGGGTGGATGTACGCAAATATCTTTACGAAAAGGCGATCGGCACCAAAATCATCTATCTCACCGAATTCCAGGATCTTGTCGGCCAGCAGCATGACGTTCTTGTTCAACAAAGCCGGCTGCGTGAGGCCGAGGCCGCCGTGGCGGGACTCGCTCAGTCCAGGTTAAAAGTTGAAGCGGAATATCGCCGCAAGCTTTTTGACGACCTTGCAAAATCCGAAGAACGGGCCGCAGGCCTCGCCCAGGATGTGATCAAGGGCGAGCAGAAGGCGAAGCAACAGATATTGACCGCGCCGGTTGACGGCGTCGTGCAGCAATTGGCGGTTCACACGATCGGTGGGGTCGTCACGCCAGCTCAGACGCTCGCAGCCGTGGTGCCGCTCTATTCCAATCTCGAGATCGAAGCGATGGTGTTGAATCGCGATATCGGCTTCATCGTTCCCGGGCAAAGCGCGGCGATTAAGATCGATACTTTCAATTTTACCCGTTACGGGTTGCTCGACGGCCGAGTGCTCAGTATTTCGCGCGATGCCATCACGCGCGACAGGCATGAAGAGCGAATGAGGGATCAATCCGGCGCGGAAGGCGCGTCGAGCGAGCCGAAGGGCCAGGAACTCGTCTATGCCGCGCGCGTGAGCCTCGATCGGAACCAAATGGATATCGAGGGGCGGCCGGTCGCGCTCTCACCCGGGATGGCGGTCACGGTCGAGATCAAGACCGGCTCGCGGCGGATCATCAGCTATCTGCTTTCGCCGCTGATGCGATACAATCAGGAAGCGTTGCGAGAGCGATAGGATGGAGAGTGCTGTCGTGTCGGCTGAAAGAGGCGGACTTCGCCGTGGTGCGGTGGTTATTATTGGCCGCCGGGATCTAGGTTAGGGACAAGCTGCAGGGCCACTTCGACCACATCGCCGGGTTGCAATTCGAAATCCTCGTGCGCGATCAGAGTTTCGCTGCCCCGGGCGCCGGTTCTGACGATCGTCACCGTGGGCTTGGTGCCCATTCCACGGACCAGTTGGGATCTGGCGAGGGCGGTATATTGCAACTTTTCGCCGGTGCTCTGTAATTTGAACCGGATTTTGCTGAGCGCGACGGTCGCCTCTTGCAATTCCCGGAGCATGTCGCTCCGCCGCTGACCGTCGAGCCGCTCGATCTGCCGCGAAAAATCATCGCGTTGCCGTTTCGTCTGCATCAATTGCGCCGTGTTCTGTAATTTCATGGTGGACGACAGCAGCATGGCGCGACGCGCGTCGCTGACGCGGACCATCGTCAAGGTACCGCGGCTCAGAAGGTCCTTGGCTCGTTCGAGTTCGTCGACATCGGCCTGAGCTGCCTGGTCTTCGGTCTTTTGCTGTTCCGAAAGGATATCGATTTGTTCATCGGCTTGAACGATTCCGCGCTCGAGGAACGTTCTTTCCGATGTCGCATCCGCCCGGCGGGTCTTGAGTTGTTCAACTTCGACATTGACGATCGCGACCGCCGTCGATCGGGCCACCGGTACATCGAGCAGGGTCTTTTGATCGATCGCGCTCTCCTGTCCCAATTCTTGTTGGAGGCGCCAAACATGGGCCTGTTCTCTGGCATATTCGGTCCAAAGCGACTCATATTCGGCTTGCAGATCCGCCGCTTCAAGGATCGGATTGTTCATTCGTAGACGAATGACATCGTAGCCGCCCGAGAGGGCGACGGCCTGCCGCACCGTCATAAGCGGACGATAGGTCTGTTCGCCGGGCTTGGAGACATCGCCATTGACATAGATAGGCCGATACTCGACCAACGTGGCGGTGATTTCATCGGGTTCGATCGTCACCGAACTCTCCCGCCCGTCCGGCGCCCGCTGCCGAAAAACTTTCGCCGCCAGCATGGTCTGTATTTTGGCTTGTGCCTCCGCCGGTGATAGGTTCGCGACCGGTAGCGTCCCCAATAGCGGGAACGAAATCGTTCCATCCAATTGGACCGGAACGCGTTGCTTGAGTTCGGGAAGTCTGACCACGGAAATTTCGATCACGTCTCCGACATGCAGCCGATACCCGGCCTTTGCCGACGCAATCGAACACAGGAGGGCGACGGCAAGCAGCAAGGACGTATCGCGGGCCTTGCCGCCCAGACGGAGGGCGTCGCGGGTGAGGGGAGCCGCTTGCTTACGAACCGATCCGATGTCGAGCATGAGCATTCTCCTGTTGTCGTATTCAATCATCGCTGTGGTGACGATCCCACCGTTGTTGATTCCGGCCACGATAGGCGGGCGACGAAATCCGAAACCGGGCCGCCAGCCTGCCCCCAATTGCTTGACCAGATAATTTGAGAGCCGTCGGGCGAGGGCGAGGCGTGAGTCTCGCTCCAGTAATCGCCTTTGGCGTTGCGCGTTTGAATGAGGCGCCGCAGCTCGCCGCTGCCGTCGATCCGCAACGCGATGATCTCCTGATAAAACGGCGCCCCGCCGGAAAAATGGACGGCGTCGGAATAGGTCCCGCTATAGGTGATGAAGACCCAACCCGCGCGGTTGATATTGCGGGCCGAGACATGCTGACCGTTGCCATAGGGCGTAAGGTCGGTAACGGCGCCATTGTCCAGCCTGCGCTTGATAATGTGATATTTGTCCGGACTTGCTTTGCTGATGCCGACATACACGTCGTTGCCGTCGGCATCGATGGTCATGTCGCCATGGCCGGGCCGATGATGTTCGCTCCAGTGTTGCAACGCCACGCCATCCGTCGTGAAGACGGAGGCGGTCTCGGTCCCGTCAAACGTCGTATTGGCGCAGAACACGTAACGGCCAGAAGGCGAGATCGTGCAATATCCATTGTGTCCGGCTAAATTCGCCAGATTAATGTCCGGGTATTTTCGCTGCGCCGAAAGGTCGTAGGCGAAAGCCACAAGCTCACCCCGGCTGTTGGTCGCCCGCACCACCAACCTGGTTCCATCTCGGGACGGATTGCCCTTGTAAGGGCCGAATTGCAGATTTGTGTACTCAGGGAACGTATGGATCGCGGGTCTGATGTCCCGCCGCGGATTCCAGGTATATATTTTATTGTCGGCGACGCAGATCATCAGGGCGGGATCGAGCGGGTGCCATTCGCATTCATTGGGAATGGTGCGGTGAAAAAGCGGTACAAAGCTCACCCCGTCAAGGAAACAGAGACCGGAGCAGCCGTTGGAGATCACCAATAGGCTTTGATCTGCATTCCATGCCTGCGAACTCGAATAGTGATGTGTGCAATAAGCCTGCTTGCAAGATGTTCCCGGCAGAATTTCGTGGCCTGGGTCCGTTACGCGCGTGAAGGGCGTGCCAAAGGCCGCATCCGTCATTTGTTGAAGATAGCCTGGGTCGGCCATCGATGGCGTCGCGACGGCGCGCGCCTGCGCCAACGTCTCATAGGCCTGCGCCGCGCCATTGGCCGGCGCGAGCATCGGCAAAACGCATAGCAGTCCGGGGATCGACAATGGTCGTGACATGCTCACCTTTCAAATCCCGCCGCCGGTAAAGAAAGGCGCCGCAACGGCGCGGCCGCAAACTATTTGCCGTGCCGCGCCGCGCCGTTGGTCCTTCGGTGGATGTCCTTGCGGATCAGGCGTTCGATGCGAGGCACATCAACATTATTGGCGTGGTGCTCGATCGCGCCCAACGACACCGATGCGTCGATGGATTTGCTTTCGGCCGGCACCTCGACGGGTTTTGGAAGCTGCCCGCTGGAATCGGAAGTCGGAAGCGGAGAACTATCGTTTGCCGGCCGTTTCAACACCGCGTTGTTCATGCCCCAAATCGCCGCCTGGGTCCGATTTTGGACTCGAATCTTGCGAAGGATCGCCTTGACGTGAACTTTCACCGTCGCTTCGGCGATATCGATCTTGCGCGCGATACATTTGTTGGAATCGCCTTCGATCAGGCATTGCAGGATCGATTTTTCCCGAGGCGAAAGCTGCGGCGCGATGGCATATTCCGTCGTGTCGAGGATTGCCGGGTTGGCTCTGTGAGGCGATACCGTCTCGCTCATTTGGTCGCTTTCGGCAACGAGAACGGATGACAGAAATGCGGGAGGGAAAATGGTTTCACCCATCATCATCAGTTCGATGGATTTGATGAATATGTCGCGGGCCATGACGTCGGCGAAATAACCGTTAACGCCTGCCCGAAACGCTGAAACCATTTCGGCCAGCCGGTAATGATCGGCCACGATGGCGATCCGTCCGTCCGGGTGCTGGTTCTTGAATTGCTCGATCTGTTCAACCGCGGCGTCAAAATCATCGCCGGTATGAACGATGAGAAACAGCGGCCGGCTTTGCTGGATCTTGTGCGGAGGCAAATCATCGATGCTCGATACCGAGGCAAGGATGCGGAAATTTGCCGAGCGCAGGATTTTGGCAAGCCCTTCTCTAAGTAAAATACTTTTCCCGACGAGTATGGTAGCAAAAGATTGTCGCCATCGCATGGTGACCCTCCCGCCTTTACGCTAATGACACCAGAATTAAAATGACACCCGTGCTTGCTTTTCGGAATTCGTAATACGTTGCCCCTCTTGCATGGACTTCGGAAAAACCAAGACCACTTTCAAATTCACAATGATAGCGCCGCTTGCGATTTGAAGCCTTTGATGCGTATCCGCCATGGGGCCGCATGACTTCAGATCGGCGGTAGTCGAGTCAAACCGCTTCCATTCCCGTTTTGCCTCAAAACGGGGTTGTTTCAGGTGGAAGTCTCATTATCGAAATAGCTGGGGTTTATTCGGTCTTTGCAGCCCCTCTGCCCTCGTCAAAATTTTTTACAACAAATCTTCAAATGTTTCCGTGTGCGAAGCCTGGATTAAGACAGTCATTAAACCTTCGTAAATATTAGAGCTGAATCCCCAATATCCCTATATACCTTTGGTTATAGGTGACGATATGTGGGTCCGCGTGGTTGAGTAAGATGGCCGATGATCGCCGGTAAATCGCGATCGTCGTGACGAAAATAATGCTAATGACTCCAAACGAGCCGACGTAGTATGAGTAACAATTGATTAGCATCTAAATAAATATCGATCATGTCAATAGCGAATATAGTGATGTTGGGGACGTCTGAAGGATTGATCAGAGGAGTGTAGCTGGGGTTACCCCATGCGTTTTATCAATGTTGTGATTGCCGATAGTCATCCCGTAGTTGTCCGAGGATTGACGAGTGTTCTCGGAGCGCGGAGCGGCTTCAAAATAGTTGCGTCGTGTAATGACGGCCCGAGTTGCATCGACGCCATTCGCAATTTGGCGCCGGATGTCGCGGTGCTTGATATGTCGTTGCCCGGACTGACGGGGCTGGAAATTCTTGCCATCGTCAATTCCGAGAGCCTGTCCACGCGATTGGTTTTTTTCACCGCCTCGATTGAAGACCGCGAACTGATGATGTCAGCCGCGGCCGGTGCCTACGGAATTCTCCCGAAAAATGTGGCACTCGAGATTTTGGTGAAGTCCTTGCAGCAGGTGGCCGACGGCGAGAAGCTGTTGCCGCTGCCGTCCTCCACTAAGACCGAACCTGCGGGCCGTAAGAACATCGCGATGGTGGTGAACGAGTGGACGGTGCTGACAGAGCGCGAACGTCAGATCATCTCTCTGGTGTCGGAGGGATTATCGAACAAGGAAATCGGCCGGCGTCTGAATATCGCCGACGGCACCATCAAGGTGCACCTCCATCATGTCTATCAGAAGCTCGAAATCAGCAACCGAACCCTGCTCGCGGCGCTGGCCATATCGAGCAATGCTGGTGAAGCGCTCACGACGGGAAATCCCATTCTCCGGCCTCGCCTTGGTGAGGACGAATCATCATAAAGAGCGAGGATTTTTCACCCCGCGGCCGCGATCTGCCTTTTTTGTAATTGAGTTTTTTGCAATTGGCAGTCAGGTAGTGTCGCAATCGATCTGACGGGGTCTCAAAAGCCACAAAATCGCTTATCTCCCGGGGCTGATCTTATATTGCGGAAAGCCCATCCGCGCGCTTTTGGGCCGCGCGACAATTGTAAGGATATCGTGGGTGGCTTCGTTTTCGGTCAAAGAGATTTTTCTCACTTTGCAAGGCGAGGGCTTGCAGGCCGGGCGGCCCGCGGTTTTCTGCCGATTTGCCGGCTGCAACCTATGGTCGGGCCGCGAGGCTGATCGCGCGGCCGCGATTTGCCGTTTCTGCGACACCGATTTCGTCGGCACCGACGGCACCAAAGGCGGCCGTTACGGCGATGCTGATGAACTCGCCGGCGCGATCGAAGCCGAGTGGATCGGCGGCGACAAGGGCCGGTTGTGCGTGCTCACGGGCGGAGAGCCGTTGCTCCAGCTCGACGAGACTCTCGTCCGCGCGCTGCATGATCGCGGCTTTAGGATCGCGATCGAGACCAACGGTACGCTGCCGCCGCCGCCGGGCATCGATTGGATTTGCGTCAGCCCGAAGGCGGGCACAAGCCTCGAAATTACCCGCGGCAATGAATTGAAACTGGTCTTTCCGCAAGCGGATGCGCCGCCCGAGCGGTTCGCCGGTCTTGCCTTCGATCATTTTTTGCTTCAGCCGATGGATGGCCCCGACATCCTGCTCAACACGCGTCAAGCCATCCGCTATTGTCTGACCCACCCCAAATGGCGTTTAAGCGTGCAAACCCACAAGCACCTCGGAATTCGATGAAGATATCTCAAGCCTTCAGATTTGAAGCGGCGCACCGGCTTCCAAACGTGCCGCCGACCCATCGTTGCAGCCGCCTTCACGGCCATTCCTACCGGGTCGAGGTGCAGCTCGAAGGGCCAGTCGATCCCGTGACGGGATTTGTGGCTGATTTCTTCGATATGGAAGATTCCTTTGCCGAGATCATGCAGGCGCTCGACCATCGATGTCTGAACGATGTGGCCGGTCTGGAAAATCCAACGGCGGAAAACATCGCAATGTGGATTTGGAGCCGGTTAAAACGGAAACTTGGACACCTCGCTTTCGTGCGGGTTTACGAGACCGCCGATTGCTGGGCCGAACATGATGGGAATTGACGCCGATACGCGGTCGGCTCTTGTCCTGCTTTCCGGCGGGCAGGATTCGGCGACCTGCCTGGCCTGGGCGCTTGAGCGTTTCGAGCGGGTTGAAACCATCGCCTTCGACTACGGTCAACGTCATCGCGTGGAGTTGACGTGCAAGGATGCGGTGCGGGAATCGATGCGCCGGATGAACGATCGCTGGTCGAAAAGGCTGGGGGACGATCATCTCGTGACGCTCGATGGTCTTGGGAAAATTTCCGAAACCGCGCTGACGCGCAACGAGGAAATACGCCTCGGCGAGGAAGGGCTTCCGACCACCTTCGTTCCCGGTCGCAACCTGATGTTCTTTACGTTTGCCGCGGCATTGGCTTATCGGCGCGGCATCCGTCACTTGGTCGGCGGCATGTGCGAGACGGATTTTTCAGGTTATCCCGATTGCCGCGACGACACGATCAAGGCGCTTCAGGTCACGTTGAACCTCGGGATGAACCGAAGCTTTGTGCTTCACACGCCGTTGATGTGGCTGGACAAGCGCGCGACCTGGCAGCTTGCCCTGGATTTGGGAGGCGGCCCGTTGATCGACGCCATTTTGGAGCATACCCACACCTGCTATCAGGGCGACCGCTCGGTGCGCCATGATTGGGGCTATGGATGCGGCCAATGCCCCGCATGTGAGTTGCGCCGAAACGGCTATCGCAAATTTCTCGCAGCTTCCGCTTAATTTCAGTGAGCTCAAAGAATGCGACGGCCGAGCGCATGACGTCCATGTCCCGTTTCCCGGATTGGTGCGCGCTCTCTGATGTCGAGCGTTCCGCCGCGCTGGCGCGGTGCCGGATGCGGCTTGCCGATCTTGGAAAAAAGCTCAACGCGGTCGAACAGGTTTATGTGGCGGGTGCGCCGCGCGGCGGTCCGCTGGCGAGTCTGCCTTACGTCGCCAAGGATATGTTCGCAACTGGCCTGAGCGCGCCGTCTTGGGGGTGTCTTGCGCCCCAAGCGCCAGGCCTGCCACGCGCATCGATCATCGAACGTTTCGATCGGGCTGGCGCGTCGTTGCTCGGGACGGCGGCGATGACGGAATTGGCTTATGAGCCCTCCGGCCTTTCGCGTCGCCGGCCGCAAAATCCGTGGGCAGCCGATATGATTCCGGGCGGATCGTCGTCGGGATCGGCGGTGTTGGTCGCGTCCGGCTGTTGTTTTGCCGCGCTCGGCTCGGATACCGGAGGCTCGGTGCGTATTCCCGCGCATTGTTGCGGCATCACCGCGCTCAAGCCGGGGTATGGGCGCCTCCCGCTTGACGGCGCGATGGCGCTCGCGCCGTCCCTCGACACCGTCGGAATCTTCGCCCGAAGCGCGGCCGACCTCGCCTTGATCTGGCCGTTGGTTTCCGGCGAGGCGGCCGCGCCGGCGTCGCGACTTCAGCGCGGGGTATTGTTGCAGGATGCGTTTGAGGCTTGCGATGCCGAGATCGCCGAAATCGTCCGCGGCGCGATTGCCGTATGGATTGAAGGTGGCATGGCGATCGCGACGCAATCGGGATTTCCCGAGGAAGCCGACCAGCATGCCTTGACCGTGTTGCAAGCCGAGGCCGCGCGCCAACATTCGCAGCGTTTGGACGATCCGGCGATCGATGCGACGTTGCGGAAACGTCTTCGTAAAGGGTTGGCGATTTCAGATCAGGCGCTTGATGCCGCACTTGCCGCGCGCGAGACGCTCTGCCGGCAATTTCTCTCGCATTATCTCGATCGGGCGGATGTGGTTTTCCTGCCGGTGATGCCGATCAAGACGCCGCGCGTCGACGAGGTCGATCCTGCCTCGGCGCGTTTCAATCCGCGCACGCTTTATGCGCTCAGTCGCTTCACCCGTTTCATCAATTATCTCGGTCTTCCCACGCTCGCCGTGCCTGCGGGTTTTGATCGAAACGGCATGCCGGTCGGCCTTCAGGCCGTCGGGCGGTCGGGCAGTGAGGCCGCCTTGCTCGAAATCGCCATCAGGTTGCAGGAGCGGACCGATTGGCACGGCCGCGTGCCGGCGGCGCTGGTGAGGGCTGGCGAGACCGGATCGCTCAAATAGAAGCGTCCGATGTTGCACAACCAGGCGCGATGTGGTGCAGTTCTGTCTGGAATGTTTGAGAAGCCAATCCACGATTTGGAAATTAGAAGGTCCAAGATTGGCGAGCCCAAGCCAAGTCGGATGGAGAGGATCATGCGGATATCGAAGCGACTGAAGAATCTTTTCTTCCTTGCGGCAATATTCGGATGGCTGCCGGGTCCGGCGGGCGCGGTAGGGCCCGAACCCGCGCCGCTCGCCCAGCCGGTTGAATTGACGGTCGGCTACCAGAAGGTCGGGCACCTCGCGCCCGTCATTCTGATCGCCGATGAATTGAAGAAGCTCGGGGTCGATCTCAAGCTGGTCGAATTCGTGCGCTATGCCGATGCGCGCACCGCGCTGCTCGCGGGCTCTCTCGATGCGGCTTTCGTCGGACCCGCCGATCTTGCGATTTCGCTGGCGCAAGGCGCGACCAATGTCGTTGGGCTGATGGGAGTCGGTTCGTCACCCAAATATGTGATCGGCCGTAACGGCGTGAAGTTCGAGACGTGGGACGATCTGAAGGGCAAGAAGATCGCGATCGCGCCGGGTTCGGCGGTCTGGTTCCAGTTCGCCGCGACGCTGATCGAAAACGGCATTCCCTATAACAGTTTCCAAGCCGTCAATATTCAAGGAGGCGGCGCCAATTTCGACCAGGCTTTGAAAAAAGGCGATGTCGATGGTCTCGTCACCTGGGAGCCGTTCGAATCCATCCCGGTGATGGATGGTTATGGTTTCTTCGCCAAGCCGCTCGAATACGGCTCGTCGAAAGCGGTCGGTGCCGAACTTGGCATGTTCATGGCGACCAAGCAGACGGTCGATAACAAACGGGGCGCGCTCGAAGGCTTTGTCTGGGCTTATCTCAAAAAGGAAGATGAACTCGCCAAATCCGCACCCGCCTTCGCCGATGCCTATGCCCAGCTTTCCGGCATGACGCCAGAAATCGCCGCCAAGGCTTCACAGATCATCAAGCTTGGCGAGGTGATTTCTCCGGACCAGATCAAGCGCCAGGCCAAGGGCTTTGCCGATCTTGGCGTGATCCAGAAAGACGTATCGGACCAGATCGATGCGCATTGGGACGCGGGCTTCGTGGAGAAGGCGCTGGGCAAATAATAAAGGCCGCCTCACGCAAGGATCGGTCAGATGTCGATCTCGACGGAACGCATCGTTGCAAAGCCGGCGCCGTCCGCTTCCCGCCAGGCATGGTCGGTCTTTTCGGCCGCCGGCCACGGGAATGCTCGGCAGCTTCTATTGGCCGTCATCGTGCCGGCGATTGTTGTCCTCGTCTGGCAGCGCGCGGGCACGGATGGTTCGCTGTTCGGCGGCGTATTGCCGACGCCCGATCGGGCCTGGCAGGCCTGGAAAGTGTGGGCCTTTGGCGCGGGCGGCCTCAGTCTTAATCCCTATAGCGGAACGTGGCTGGCCAATTTGCTGTTTTCCGCCGAGCGTGTCGGCAAAGGTTTTTTCCTCGCAATCCTGGTTGCCGTGCCCATTGGCGTCGCGATCGGATGGAACAGGCTCGCCTCGGGGGCGCTTGATCCCACCGTTCAATTATTGCGGCCGATCCCGATTACGGCATGGCTTCCGTTTTCGATCGCCGTCTTTGGCATTCGCGATATGGGCGCGGTGTTTCTGATCGCGCTCGGCGCCTTCTATCCGATCGTGGTCAACACCGCGCAAGGCGCGCGCGACATCGAGCGCAATCTGGTTCGCGCCGCGATGATGATGGGCGCGGGAAGGTGGACGGTGTTGCGGCGGGTCGTGCTTCCGGCCTCGCTGCCTTCGATCTTCACCGGCTTGCGGATCGGGCTCGGCATCGCGTGGACCGCGGTGATCGTGGCGGAGATGGTCGCGGTCAAATCCGGCCTCGGCTATGTCCTGTGGGACGCTTATTATGTCGGGCGCATGGATGTGGTTATCGCCGACATGGTCACCATCGGTTTGTTGGGGTTGATCAGCGACCGCGTTATTTTGGGGTTCGAAAGGTGGGTGCTGGCATGGCGCCGCCTGCAATCGTTCCAATCGTAGAGTGGTGACGATGGGCACGATCAGTTTCGAAAACGTATCAAAAACGTTCACCGGTCAGACCGAGGTCCGCGCGCTGGAGGAGGTCAGCCTCGCGGTCGGCGAAGGGGAGTTCGTGGCGCTACTGGGTCCCTCCGGCTGCGGAAAATCGACGTTGTTGAGTTTGCTCGCCGGTTTTGAGAAGACCACCGAAGGCACATTGCTGTTCGACGGCAGGAGCGTGACGCGGCCAGGGCCGGATCGCGGCGTGGTGTTTCAGGAAGCGGCCCTCTTTCCATGGCTCACCGTTTGGCAAAATGTGATTTTCGGCCCGCAAGTGCAGGGTGTGCCGCGCGCCGAATATGAATCGAAGGCCCGCCATTTGTTGAAGCTGGTCGGTCTGGAATCGTTTACCGAGGCGTTGCCGGTACAATTGTCGGGAGGTATGCGCCAGCGCGTCGGCATTGCGCGGGTGCTCGCGATGTCGCCGCGTGCGCTTCTGATGGATGAGCCGTTTGGCGCGCTCGATGCGCAGACGCGGCTTTCCATGCAGCAATTATTGCTGGACGTGTGGCAATCGCTCGGCACGACGGTGTTGTTCGTCACCCACGACATCGACGAGGCGATCCTGTTGTCGGACCGTATTTGCGTGATGTCGGCGCGACCTGGCCGCATCATCCGGACCATTCCGATCACGCTGCCGCGCCCGCGTTCCATTGCAAGTCTCACCAGTCCGGAATTCGTGGCCTATAAGGCTGCGATCATGTCCGATATGAAGGTCGGTAGCGTATCCGCAGCCTGAAAGACCGTCATGGCAAATCCACGTATTCCTTATGTGCTTTCGTCGTCGCGCGCGGCGTTGCCGCCGCTGCAAGGCAAGCGAATCCTGGTCCATCTCGTCGTCAATGTGGAGAATTGGCAATTCGATCAGCCGATGCCGCGCACGGTCGTGACCCCGCCGCATGGGCGGGAAACCGTGCCGGATGTGCCGAATTTTTCCTGGGCCGATTATGGCATGCGCGCGGGGCTTCCCCGCATCCTTAAAGCATTCGCTTCGCGGGCCTTGCCGGCATCCACGAGTTTCAACGCCGGTGTCATCGATGCCTATCCGCAGGCCGCCATCGCCATGCGCGAAGCGGGATGGGAATTCATCGGTCACGGCATGCATCAGAAAGCCATCAATCA
>Ga0070735_10000821_pt1 | contig 31488 bp, 35 predicted proteins | sample Coa_R1_FD_66443 | JGI IMG/M metagenome (GOLD analysis project Ga0070735, IMG submission 66443) | Surface soil microbial communities from Centralia Pennsylvania, which are recovering from an underground coalmine fire - Coalmine... | ecosystem: Environmental > Terrestrial > Soil > Unclassified ...
GCGACAGCAACCCGAGGTCCACCGAGAAGGTGAACCCGTTGATGATCGCGAACCCGAGAAAGCTGGGCGCGACGATCCGCGACAGCCCGAAGGGCAGCCTGCGGACGATGGCGGCCATCAGCGCGTGGTAGCGCTCCCCCCGGCGGGGCACGGCGACCATGCGGGCGGGCGTTGTGCCGACGTTCTCCCGGACCCGACCCACGCGCGCAGAGTAGCAATCACAGGTGTACAACTCGTGACCGCCGATGGGCTCCTGGCCGACAACCGGTGGCTTAGGCGCCCCAGCCGAGTGAAACCCGGGTTTACCGTGCTCTGGCACGGTGAAAGCCACGTTCACCTGGTTCAGCGACGCGACGGCTAGGCGGTTAGTTCGACGGCGCGGCGCAGGAAGCGGAGGTGAACGGCCACGCCGATGGCGAGCAGGTCGGGAGTGGGACGGGCGGTGCGGGCGAAGACGTCCAGGGCGGTCAGGTTGACACAGGCGCCCTTGACCGAGTTGAACGCCTCCCAGGCGCGCCAGGTCGGCTCGTCGTACTCCACGCCTGCCGTCGTGGCGAGCCGCCGCTTCCAGGACTCCGGGGAGGCGAGGCGGCGGCCGCGGATCAGGGCGAGGTAGGCCCAGTCCTCGGCGGCGTCGCCGACGTGGGCGAGCTCCCAGTCGATGACCGCGGCGACCCCGGCGGCGTCCTGCAGGGCGTTGCCCGGGCCGGGGTCGCCGTGCACGATGACCGACGGCCCGGTGGGCCGCAGGTGGACGCGCAGCCAGGCGAAGGCCCGTTCGAGCAGGGGGATGGGGTAGGCGACGGCGGAGCGGTACATGTCGTGCCAGTGCCGCAGTTCGGCGTCGATCGCGTGTTGCGGCCCGCGGCCGGACGGGAAGCCGTCCAGGGCCGCGACCTCGTCGGCGGCCTGCTGGCCGAGTTCGTGGAGCCGGCGCAGTGCCCGCAGCACGTCATCGAGGCCTTCGTCGTCGGTCCGCGCGCGGCCGTCGACGAACTCCATCACGAAGAACGGGTGGCCGACGGCGGCCGGGTCGGGCTCCTCCCAGAGGATGGCAGGTACGGGATAACCGCGCGCCCGCAGGATCCGCATGACCGCCGCCTCGCGGCGGCCCTCGGTGCCGAACATGCCGTCCTGCTCGATCCGGACCACGCCGCGTCCGCCGGTCCAGCGCACGTCCAGCATGAGCCGGCTGAACCCGCCGGAGATGACCGCGACGTCCTGCAGCCGGACCCCGCGCGCCGCCAGCCAGCGGGCAAGCCCGTCCACCAGGTCCGGGTCGGGATCGGGCGGGCCGCCCTCGGGGTCGCGGTGGTGGCCGGTGAACAGCTCGAGCAGCGGGGCGGCCGCGGCGACATCGTCGTCGAACCACTGCAGGCACAGGTCCTGGACCTGACCGGCCAGCGGCCCGGGGTCACCGGTCACCGCGGTGGCGAGCAGGCGGCCCGCCGCGTCCAGCACCTGCCGGTCGTCGTCCCCGGATCGGCCGAGCAGGTCGCGCAGGACCGCGGCGCGCTCCGGGTTCGGGTCGGGACGGCGGGCCGCGCGGTACGCGGCCACCTCCTGCCAGCGCCGCCGGCCGGCGGGGCTGAGCGGGAGCCGTTCCGCGCGCCGCTGCGCGCCGGTCAGGACCTCGTCCCCGACGAACACGGTCATAGCAGGGCCAGGGCTCTGGCCTCGGCCGCGAAGTCGTACCCGGCGCCCCAGACCGGGTCGGACATCGCGTCCGGCGCGTCGGCAAAGGTCGAGGCGCAGAGCCACTCGTAAGTCTGCCGGTGCCCCTCGACGAAACCGCGCTCGGCGGGCAGGCCGAGCCGGTCTGCCTTCTGCGTCGAGATCACGCCGTGGTGCCGGGCGCCGAACAGGTGGCCGAACAGCGGTCCCGGTAGCTTCGCGAGCAGCTCGTCGGGCAGCAGGTGGACCTGCGGTTCCACCCCGGCGATCTCGGCCAGCGCGTGCACGTAGCCGGCCGTGGTGATGGCCTGCCCGGTCGCGTTGACCACCTCCCCCGCGACGGCCCGCGGGGCCAGCGCCATGGCCAGCAGCAGCGCGCACAGGTCGTCCACGTGGCCGTAGTTCCCGGTGACGAGCCCGCCGTGCGGCAGCAGTACCGGCAGTTCGCGCCGCAGCCGCAGGAACATGGCGGTCTCCATGTCCAGGATGTTGTTGTCCGGGCCGTAGATCGCGGCCGGCCGGGCGATGCTGCCCGGGAACCCGGTCTGCTCGTAGCGGCTGCGGACCTGCGCTTCGGCGTAGGCCTTGAAGCCGCCGTAGGTGGTGACCGGATCCGCCGAGGCGGGCTGGTCCTCGGTCCAGGGCATCAGCGGGCTGGGCTGGTAGGCCATGATCGAGGAGACGAACACGTAGGCCCCGGTCCGCCCGTCGAACAGCGCGAGCAGTTCGGCGATGGGCGAGCCGCCCGCCACCATCACGAACCCGGACACGTCGAAGACCGCGTCCCATTCGGTGGCCGCCAGCGCGGCGCGCATCGAGTCCGCGTCGGTGCGGTCGGCGACGTACCGCCGGACGTCGGGCGGCAGCTTGCTCGGGGTCCGGCCCCGGTTGAGGACCGAGACCTCGTGGCCGTGCCCGGTCAGGTGGTGCACGAGGCGGCGGCCGACGAACGTCGAGCCGCCGAGGACGAGCGAACGCATTGGGCCTCCGGGTCGTGGGAAGGTGTGCCGGTCAGGCGGTGCTGGTTAAGCCGGGGCGACAGGCGCGCGACCCAGGGGCGGGAGTTCGCGGTCGTCCCGGCCGGCGGCGCCCGCCGTCCGGAGCTCGCGTTCGGCCAGCCGCCAGCCCTCCCCGGTCCGGGTCCAGCGATCGACGTACCGGCCGTACAGGGTCCACTCGGACCCGTCGTGACGACGGTGCCAGGCGATGACCGCGCTCTGCGCGGTGGCGGTGTCGGGGCCTTCGAAGTCGATCTCGATATTGCTCACGTGGTGGCTGGTCTGCACGTAGCGGGCCAGCGCGACGCGGAGTTGGTCGGTCAGCGCGGCGCGGCCGGTGATCCAGACGCCGGGGTGGTAGCAGACCCGGCAATCCGCGACGAAGGTCGCCGCCTGCCGCTCGGGCTGGTTCAGGTCGGCGCAGCGCGCGTAGGCGGCCATCACGGCCGCGATCTCCTGGCGGTCCAGCAACTGTTCCAGCAGCGACGGATCAGGCACCTCGTACCTCCGAACCGATCGGAAAGCTGCTAGAAACTATAGTGTGTCAACAGTTACCAAGTGAGGTCCGCGCATGACGTTCTTCGGTGTTCCCGGCCAAGGGCTGGAGCTCTACCACATCGGCCTGACCGTGCCGGACCTCGGCGTTGCCATGGAGCAGTACACGGCGGCGTTCGGGTTCAGCTGGGCCACGACGCACGAGAGCCGCCCCGAGGTGATCGTCGACGGGGAGCGGCGCCAGGCCGAGATCGCCGTGACTTACTCGATACAGGGCCCGCCCTACCTGGAGCTGGTGCAGGAGCGGCGCGGGTCGATCTGGGGCGCCGACGGGTTCGCGCTCAGCCACGTCGGCTTCTGGGCCGAGGACCTCGATGCCGGCCAGCGCGCGCTGGAGGCGACGGGCCTCGCGGCCCGGGTGCGCGACGCGGGCCGGGGCGGGAATCCGGCCCGGTTCAGCTATCACCCGTTCGCGGGCGGCCTGTGGATCGAGCTGGTCCACACCTCGTTCAAGGCGCAGCTGGCGGACTGGATCGCCGATACGCTCGCCGGCTGAGACGGGAGGGGACAGCGTGCTGCTTCGGTTCGACGAGTACCCGTACCACCAGATCACCGCGTCGTTCGCGGGTGTCGCGGGGAGCGACCCGCAGTGGAACGACGGGCACTACGTCTGCCTCGCCGACCAGGCCGGGCAGGTGTGCCTGACCTCCTCGCTGCGGCTCTACCACAACAACGACGTCCTGGACGGGTTCGTGTGCCTGCGGCACGCGGGCCGGCAGCACAACATCCGGCTGTCGCGGCGGCTGCGCCCGCACATGGACGAACTGGCCGTGGGCCCGTTGCGTCTGGAGATCCTCGAGCCGATGCGGACGGTGCGGCTGGTCCTGGAGGACAACGAGTTCGGCTTCGCGCTGGACGTGACCTGCCGCAGCGGCACGGTCCCGTACGAGGATCCCGCCGAGGTGACGCGCATCGACGGCCGGCTGATCAGCGAGCGGATGACCTACGAGATCACCGGCAAGTGCGAGGGATGGGTCCGGGTCGGCGACGCGCGGTTCGGGCTGGACGCGGCGACGGACTCGTTCTTCCGGAACCACTCGTGGGGATCGCAGGCCGGCCGCGGCGGTCCCCGGCTGTACGCCGCCCCCACGGTCGGCGCCAGGCGCCGGGTGCCCGGCGTCCGGCAGTGGGTGCTGTTCGACATGCCGGATCACGGCGGCTTCTACTTCCTCGACCCGTCCGGCCGCAAGGCGTCGGGCAAGGGGGCCATCATGCTGCCCGAGCGCAGCGTGCCGGTCACCTCCGTGGAGCACGACCTGCGGTTCTATGACGGCGGACGGCGCCTGCGGTCCGGGACGTTCCAGCTGACCGATGCGGAGGGCACGGTCCGCCGGTATCAGGTCGAGGATCTGGGCTGGGTGTACTGCCAGGGCGGCGGGTACTTCGGCGGCTTCAACGACGGCCTGGGCCAGGGGGTGTACCGCGGGGACTACCACGTGGAGGGCGAGGTCTGGGACGTCTCGCAGCCGACCCAGGTCACCGACGCCAGCGGGAAGACGTTCGAGTTCGACCACGCGTGGGCGGAGAACTTCACCCGGCTGACCAGCGACGGCCAGTCCGGGCTGGCGCATTTCGAGTGCGTGGTCATCACCGATCCGCAGGAATGGTCCGCGCATCCCGGGAAGACCGGCTGATGGACCTCGGCGTCATCTTCCCCACCACGGCGATCGGGACCGATCCCGCCGTGATCCGCGACTTCGCGCAGACCGCGGAGGGGCTGGGTTACCGGCGGCTGCTGACCTACGATCACGTCCTCGGGGCGGTGCACGCCGACCGCGACCCGCCGCTGGTCGGCCCGTACACGCAGGACGACCCGTTCCACGAGCCGTTCGTGCTGCTCGGTTTCCTGGCCGCGTGCACCACGACGATCGAGCTCGGGGTGGCGGTGCTGGTGCTGCCGCAGCGCCAGACCGCCCTGGTGGCCAAGCAGGCCGCCGAGGTGGACGTGCTGTCCGGCGGGCGGATGACGCTGGCCGTCGGCACCGGCTGGAACCCGGTCGAGTACGAGAGCCTCGGCGTGCCGTTCGCCGGGCGCGGCCGGCGGCTCGACGAGCAGGTCGAGCTGCTGCGCAGGCTGTGGCGCGAGCCGGTGCTCGACTACCGGGGCGAGTTCCACCGCATCGACCGGGCCGGGATCTTGCCGCGGCCGGACCGCGGCACCATCCCGCTGTGGTTCGGCGGCGGCTCGGAGGTGTCGCTGGCCCGGGCCGCGCGGACCGGGGACGGCTTCGTGTTCGGCTCGGCGGGCCCGCGCACCCACCGCCGGGCCGGCCGGCTCCGCGAGCTGCTCGCCGGGCAAGGCCGCGACCCCGGCAGCTTCGGCATGGACGCCATGATCGACTACGCGCTCGGGCCGCGGGCCTGGGCCGACGAGGTGCCCGCGTGGCAGGCGGCGGGCGGGACGATCCTGTCGGTCCAGACCATGCAGTCCGGCACCGGCTACCAGCGCGTCATGCACCACAAGCTGGACAGCCCGGCGGGGCACATCGCGGCCCTGGGCGAGTTCACGGGCGTGCTGCGCGGCGGCTGAGGACCCGGGTCGAACCGGGCGGCCATCCGGCACGTTGCCCCGGATGGGGGACGGCGCGGGGCTCCGGGAGGTCTGTGGTGAGGATGCGGCCCGAGGCTGAGCAACGGCTGCGCGCGGGCTTCCAGCGGCGGGTCGACCGGCAGCGCGAACAATACGCCCCGCAGCTGGCGCACGCCGGGCAGCTGGCCGCCGGATCCGGGTGCGGCCAGGTGGCCGGGGTGTTCAGCATGCAGGCGCCCTTCAGGGCACGGGATCTGGCCCCCGGGCTGCTGCCGCTGGCCGCGGTCCCGTTCCTGATCATCGGGGCCGCGGCCGGGGTCCCGGGCATGCTGCCGGCCTTCGGGATCTTCCTGTTCGGATTCATCGCCTGGTACGGCGTGATCTTGTGGCGCGGCATCAAGCGGCAGACGTGGCTGTTCGCGTTCACCGGCGGGTTCATGCTGCTCGATGATCCGCTGGGCACCGGCGTCGCGGTGCGCTGGGATCAGGTCACCGGCGTCGGCCCGGTCTGGACCCAGGTGTACAGCCCCGGCTCGGAGGACGACCCGAAGACGGTGCTGAGCGCATACCGGCTGCGGACCGCGGACGGGACCATTCATGACATCTCCCGCGACTTCAAGAACGTGCAAGACCCTTACCGGGAGATGGGGCAGCTGTTCCGGTCCCTGGCTCCCAAGACGATCGGCACGACCATGCCGACCTTCCCGACCGTGGACCAGATCATCTCCGCGTACGTGCGGAGATGATCTGAGCCGGTGACGGGTCAGGCGATGTCGCGCCGCAGGACGAACGGGACAGCGGCTGCGAGCAGGACCGCGGCGTAGCCCCCCGAGTACTGCGGCGGCGGTGCCGGGCGCGAGGGTCGCGCTGCCGTGCACGGTGGGGTCGGTCAGGGTCACGGCGGTTCCGGTGATCAGCCATTTTTCCAGCTGGGTTGATGGCCGGGCGGTGGCAGCGGCCCGGGTGCTGCGGCCGGACGTGGCGATCGTCGACGTCGGCCCCGCGGCTGCGACGGGGTTCGCGATCGCCGACGAACTGCTCGCCCTGCCCGCGCCGCCCGTGGTCATCCTGACCTCCAGCGCTGAGCCCGGCGAGTTCGGCGCGCAGCTCAGCGGTCACCTGTTCGTCGGCAAGGCGGGCCTGTGCGCCGCGGCGATCAGCTCAGCTGCCCGGCTCACGGAAGGCGGCGTGAACGGCGGTCATGACCTGCCGCGGCTGGTCGAGCAGGGCGCGGAAGGGCTCGCCCACGGTGTCGCGGACCAGCTCGGCGAAGCGGTCGGGCCAGACCGTGTGCTGGCCGGCCAGCCAGCCGTCGAGGGAAAGCCCGGCGATCTGGGCCGGGGTGGCCTTGGCGGCGCTGCCGAACGCGGCGCCCATGTCGGTGTCGATGAACCCCGGCAGCACGATCGTGACCGTGGCCCCGCTGTCCCGTAGTTCCTCACGCAGGTCCAGGGCGAGCATCAGGCAGGCGGCCTTGCTGGCGCTGTAGACCGGGGCGCTGCGCGACAGGGTCACCGCGCTGACCGAGAGGATGAAGATGACCCCGGATCCGGGGCGGCGCAGGGCGGGCGCGAAGGCCCGGGCCAGGCCCAGCGGACCGAAGAAGTTCACCTCCATGACCTCCCGGAGCGCGGCGTCGGTGACGTCGCTGAGCAGGGGCCGCTGGCAGGTGACGCCGGCGTTGCACACGAGCAGGTCGACGTCGGGGTGCTCGGCGGCCAGCGCGGCGACCTGGACCTGGTCGGTGACGTCGAGCCGGGCCGGGACCACGCGGCCCGGGCCCGCGAGACCGCTCAGCGACGCGGGGTCGCGGGCGGCGGCCACGACGGTCGCCGCGTGCCGGCTCAGCGCGGCGCTGACGAAGGCGGCGCCAACCCCGCGGTTGGCCCCGGTGACCAGCACCTTGCGCCCGGTCAGGTCCATCGCTCGCCCCTTCCGATCAGCGGAACTTGGCTATCCGGGCTTCGGTGTCGTCGATCGGGTAGGCGGTCGCCGCCTCGTAGGCGAGCCCGGCGGGCAGGGCCAGGCGTTCGGCGGCCCGGTAGAGGTCCTTGTAGGCGGCCAGGGAGCCCCGGCTGTTGGCCGCTACCGTGGCGGCGACATCGGCGGTCGCGGCGTCCAGGCCGGCACGCGGGCAGGCCAGGGCGGCCAGTCCCCAGTCCGCGGCCTGCCGGCCGGTGAAGGTGGCCGCGGTGTAGGACAGGTAGCGCGCCCGCGCCGCGCCGGCCAGCCAGGGCAGCCGCTGGCTCATGCCCCAGGTCGGCCGCAGGCCCCACTTGGCGTGCGTGTCACCGAGCACCGCTTCCTCGGCGGCGATCACGATGTCGCAGGCGAGCGCGAGCTCGAGGGCGCCGGTGAAGCAGTGGCCGTTGACCTTCGCGATGACGACCGCGCCGATGCCGCCGATCAGGTCGATGACCCGCCGGGCGGGCAGGTCGAGCAGGTCGCCCACTGTCCCGCCGTCGAGCGCGCGGTCGCCGAGCGCCTTCAGGTCAACCCCGGCGCTGAACGCCCGCCCCGCGCCGGTCAGCACCACCACCACGGCATCGGGCTCGCGGCCGGCCCACTCCAGGGCGGTGGCGAGCTCGGCGAGCATCCGCGGGGTGATGGCATTGAGCGCCTGCGGCCGGTCGAGCGTGATCGTGGCCACCGGCGGGTCCAGGTCGACGCGGACGGACTCCAGGCCGGCCGGGGCCGGGGTCACGGGCGGCCGCCGGCCTGGTCGAGCAGGACCTGGACGGTGCGGTGGAACGCGGTGATCTTGCACTCGCGGTTGTTCAGGATGTTGCGGCGGTAGGCCGACGAGTCGCGAGTGGCCGCGACCTCATCCCAGATCTCGACGTCCTCGGCGACGACCTGCTGCAGCCGTCCCCAGTGCTCGTCGACGTAGTCCCGGTAGCCCTGGTCGTCGGCGGGGTACTGCAGTTCCCAGCATTCGAACCGGGTGCGGTCCACGGCCAGCGGGACCGCGCGGAACAGCTGGATGTGCGTGGGGTTGCAGTTGAACACCGCGGTCGGGAAGACGGTGTAGTGGCAGATCGCGGTGCCCTGATGGTCCAGGGTCTCGCGCAGCCGGGCGAGCACGCCCTTGTACGGGATGACCATCATGGCGTGGCGGTCGAACACGAAGTAGGTGCTGAAGCGGCCGTCCTTGACGTCCTGCGGTGTCGTGTTCTTCGCGTGCAGGTGGGCGGCGTGGTAGTTCTCGTTGAACGCGTCGACGACGACCTTCCAGTTGACCGGCACCTCCCAGGTCAGCTTGTCCGCCAGCCGCATGTCCTGCATCTGGTACACGCCGAGGTCGGACACGATCTCCGGGCCGAGCCAGTCGAGCAGCGGCGGGGCCGTGCCCGGCCCGGCCAGCACCGCCCACACCCAGCCGCCCCATTCGGCGCACGCCACGGCCGGCGCGGCCAGCCCGTCCAGCGCCGCCGGGTCGAAGTCCTCCCGGTCGGGGACGCCGACGACCGCGCCCCGCAGGTCGTACACCCAGTTGTGCCAGCGGCAGCTGAACCAGCGGGCGCACCCCCACGGCTCGCTCACGATCCGCGCGCCGCGGTGCTGGCAGACGTTGTGAAACCCGCTCACCCCGCCGTCGCGGCGCCGGGTGAGCACGATCGTCTCGCCCTGCCCGGCCCAGGCGACGAAGTCGCCGGGGTTGGGGAGCTCCGCGGAGCGGCAGATGACCTGCCAGCTCGGCGCGAGCACCGCGATCCGCTCGCGTTGGTAGCGCTCGGGGTCGGTGTAGACACTGGCGTCGAGGAGGCCCGTGCCGATGTCCGGGATCATCGGCACATCCGGGCCGAACCGGGCCGGCGCGTCGCCGCGGGTGGGAGTGAAGACCATAACGCTCATCATGACATGACAAGTGTCATCTGACAATTGTCATCTGAACGGAGATGGGGCATCCTGGGCGCATGCCCATCCAGGTTGACCGGGAGAGCCAGCGAGACCACGTCACCTCGCTGGCCGCGCGTCTCGTCGCGCAGGAGGGCGTGGCGGCCCTGACGTTCCGCCGGGTCGCGGGGGCGGCCGGGTCCAGCACGGCCATCGTGAGCACCTACTTCACCGACAAGCGGGACCTGCTGCTGTCCACCTTCCGCGCCGCGGCGAGCCGGACCACGGTTCGGTTCGAGGCCGCGATCAACGCGGGCGGCAGCCTGCAGGACTGCCTGGAGGCGTGGCTCCCGCTGGATGCGGACCGGCTGACGGACTGGCGGGTCATCCTGGCGTTCTGGGGAGTGGCGGTCACCGACCCCGAGCTGGCCGCGGTCCAGGACGGCCACGTCGGCCGGGCCCGGGCCCGGGTGGAACGGCTGCTCCGGGCCGAGCGCGGCGACCGGGCCGGCTCCTGGCCGCCGCCGGAACTAGCCCAGCAGATCGTGGCGCTGATGCTCGGCATCGCGCTGCAGGCGGTGTTCGAGCCGGCCGCGCCGGCTCCGGCCTCGGCCTCGCTGCCGCAGCGGGCGCTCCTGGCCGACGGACTGGCGCGGCTGACGCGGCGGTAGCCGATCGGCGGCCGGGTCAGCGGTAGGTGATCAGCGACCGGTCGTCCTCCAGGTGCCCGTGGTCGTTGAAGGTCAGCAGGTTGGTCCCGGTCGATCCGGTGATGAGCTTGGTGAGGCTCGCGTTCACGACCACCCGGGCCAGGGCCGGCCACCGGTCGGCGGGCAGGCCGGCGACGCGGGCGCAGGCCACCGCGATGACCCCGGCCGAGGTGACGGCGAGCGTGGTCCCCGGCAGGGCGGCCAGTTCTCCGACGGCCGCCTGCACCCGGGCGGTGAACGCGGCGTGCGGTTCCGGGTAGCCGGCACCGCCCTGGATCCAGCGGGCGAGCGCCTCGTCCAGCGTGACCTGCAGCGCGCGGCGGGACTCCGGCGTGGTGGCCGCGGCGAACGGATCGCTCAGGCCCAGGATCCCGGCGGGGTCGTACTCGTCGAGCCGGCCGTCGGTGCACAGGTCGCCCGGCGGGCGGCCCAGCTCGGCCAGGACCGCCCGCGCGGTCTGGTCCTGGCGCGCCAGGCCCCCGGACCAGACCTGGCCGATGCGCGGATCGGCGCGGGCCAGCCGGGCTCCGGCCGCCCGGGCCTGCCGGTGGCCGAGCTCGGAGAGCTGGTCGTAGTCGGCGGTGCCCATCGAGGCCTGGCCGTGCCGGAGCAGCACCAGCACTCCCACGTCAGGCCTCCCCCGTCCCGGACGGCGGCATCCAGTCGGTCTGGGCCGTCCACTGCCAGGTCAGCGGGGTGACCGAGGCCACCTGGTCGCAGACGATGGCATGGATGTCGGTGCCGGGCGCCAGCCGGTCCCGGTCGACGACGACCTCGACCGGGAACTGGAAGGGCTGGTCGAGGGGCCGGGCTCGGTCCGGGGCCCGGCGCACGTAGTAGGGCTGCTCGCCCTGCACCGTCCGGCGCAGCTCGGTGTGGGTGCCGGCGCCGCGCGGCACGTTGAGGTTGAGCACCGACACGCCTGGCGGCATGCCGGTCTCGAGGACCTGCCGGGCCAGCAGCCTGGTGAAGTGCCGGGCGGCGGTCCAGTCCAGGGTGCCGAACGTCCGCCACTCGGTGACCTGGGCGGTGATCGCGGCGGCGATGGCCGGGATGCCGTGGGCGCTGGCCTCGAACGCGGCGCCGACGGTGCCGCTGACGCCGATGGAGCCGCCGATGTTCTCGCCGTAGTTGATTCCGCTGACGCACAGGGCGATGGGCCGTTCGGCCAGTTCCAGGACCGCGTGGGTCACGGCCATCACCGGTGATCCGGTGATGGCGTAGCCGGTCACTTCCTGGCCGCCGATGTGCCGTGTCACGCGTTCGACAACACCGGCGCCGGCGTCGGTCACGAAGGCGCGGCTCATGGCGGTCTGCTGCGTCGCGGGCGCGACCAGGAGCAGGTCGCCCAGGCCGGCTACGGCCTCGGCGGCCGCGTGCAGGCCCGGCGAGTCCATCCCGTCGTCGTTGGTGACCAGGATCAGCGGCGGTTCGGGCACGAGCGGAGCCTACGCCGATCCCGGCGGGCGGGGCGGGAGCGGGACCACCGTGCCGCGGTCCATGGCGCCGCGGTAGATCATGTGCATGGTCCGGGACGCGAAGCGCCACCCGTCGGGGGTGCGCACGTACTCGTCGTCGTAGTGCCCGAGATGCAGCGTGCCGTCGCCCTGCGCGCGCTGGTTGAACTCGATCAGGTACCACCAGCCGCGCGCGCGGTCACCATCGACCTCGACCAGCCCGGACGTCACGACCTGCCCTACCCAGTCGTATTTAGCCACGGCCGTTAGGTACAAATTAAGGGTTTCAGAACGGCCAGAGGTCACCCGCCCGCCGCCGAGATCCCAGCGGCAGTCCTCGGACCAGGTCGCGGCCCACGCGGCCGGGTCACGGCGGCACACCGCGTCGGCGTACCGCGCCACCAGCGCCCTGATGGCCAGCTCGTCTTCTACGCTCACTGGTGCCTCTGTCCGGCGGCCGTGACGACGGCGCGGGTGGCGTCGGCCAGCCTCTGGGTGATCTCGCCGGCCGTCAGATCCTGGAGTCTGATGGACATGACCTCGACGGACAGCGGCAGGCGCACGCCCATCTCGGCCAGCAGGCGCAGGAAGCCGGCCAGGTCGAAGTCGCCGTCCCCGGGGACTTCCCGGTACTGGGTGCAGTCGGTGTAGTAGTCGGGGTCGGTCCGGTGGCGCGGGCCGTCGTCGAACTGCACGGTGAAGATGCGTTCGGCCGGGATCGCGCGCAGCATGTCGTCGTCGTCCGCGCCGCGGAAGTGGTGCCAGCTGTCCAGGCAGATGCCGCCGTTGGCGCGCCCGGCCGTTTGCACGATCTGCATCGCGGTCGCGGCGTCCGGGATGTTGGTCATCTCGGGCAGGAACTCGATCGCCGCGGCCAGCCCGTGCTCCGCGGCCCGGTCGCAGACGCCGGCGAAGGCCTGCGCGGCGTCGTCCAGGGTGCCGGCGTACGGTCCGATGACCTGGACGTGGTGGCCGGGGCCGAGGGCGTCGCTCATCGTGAAGACTTGTTGCTCGGTTTCTAGGTAGGCATCCAGGTCTTTTCCGGTCGCGGACCAGCCGCGCAGGGCCTCGATCTCGACCACTCGCATGCCGTGGTGGTCGAGGATGGCTCGCAGGTCGGCGTCTTTGGCACCCTCGGCGCGCAAGCGCTCGTAGTCGCCGATGTAGAAGCCCATGGCGGCGAACCCGGCCTCGGCGGCGGCGCGCACCCGCTCCTCGAACGGGCGGAACCGGCCGAGGCTGAAGTGGCTGAGGATCAGGTCGTCCGGGCCCAGGTCGGAGTATCCGGGAAGGGCGCTGTTCATATCTCTGCCGGGAGACCGCTGCGGCCGCCCTCGCGGACCAGGTCGCGCCGGTGCGCCCACCGGCCGTGCTCGCCCGGGGCGACGTTCTCCCGGGAGCCGGTGGTCAGTCCGCCGTCGACGACCAGGACGTGCCCGCTGACGAAGCCGGCGTCGTCGCTGGCCAGCCACAAGGCGGCGTGCGCGATGTCGTCGGCCACGCCGATCCGGCCGCGCAACGGGGTCCGGGTCGCGAACGCCGCCCGGGCCTCGTCCATGGCGTCCGGGTCGCCGACGATGGTCGCCGCGTTCATCGGGGTGAGGATCTTGCCCGGGGCGATCGCGTTCACCCGGATCGACCAGGCGCCGAGTTCGGCGGCCACGTTCTTGGTCAGCGCCACGACCGCGCCCTTGGCCGCGCCGTAGACGTGCGGGCCGAGCCCGCCCTGCAGGCCGCCGATGCTCGTGGTGTTCAGGATGACGCCGCTGCGCTGCGGCTTCATGACCCGGGCGGCGTGCTTGAGGCCGAGGAACACCGACCGCAGCAGCACGGCCATGGTGAACTCGTACTCCTCGAGCGGGATCTCGTCGATCCCGCCGTGCGCGCCGATGATCCCGGCGTTGTTGAACATGCAGTCGAGCCGGCCGAACTCGCGCACCGCCGCGTCAACCGCCTCGGCGACGTCTGGCTCGGACGTGACGTCACAGTGCAGGTAGCGGGCTCGGGTGCCCAGTTCGGCGGCGATCCGCTGCCCGCGGTCGTCCTGGATGTCGGTGAGGATCACGCTGGCGCCTTCGGCGTGCATCAGCCGGGCGGTGGCCTCGCCCAGCCCGCTCGCGGCGCCGGTGACGACGGCGACCTTGCCCTCCACGCGTCCTGCCACGGCTCTCCCTCCAGGACTACTATCTTGTCACGGACTACAATAACCATTGACCTCGTTCGGTTTCCCGGGAGGAGCCAGTGAGCGACGGCAGAACCCGCCCGTTCCGGTTCTCGGTGCAGGCCTTCGAGGCCGAGTCGGGACCCGCGTGGACCGGCCTGGCCCGCCGGGCCGAGGACCTGGGTTACTCGACCCTGTTTACAACCGACCACTACTTCGGCCCGGGCGAGATCTCCGACACATCCGGGCATCGCCCAGTCGACGTCGCGCCGCTGACCGCGATGACGGCGGCCGCGATGGCCACCCGCGAGCTGCGGGTCGGCTGCCGGGTGTTCTGCGTCGACTATCACCATCCGGTCGTGCTGGCCAAGGAGCTCGCGACGCTGGACATGCTGTCTGGCGGGCGGGTAGAGGTCGGGCTGGGCGCCGGATGGGTGACCGCCGAGTACGAGGGACTCGGCATCGTGATGGACCGTCCGGGGGTTCGGATCGAGCGGCTGGCGGAAACCGTGGAGCTGCTCAAGGCGCACTGGAGCGGTTTGCCGCTTGCGGTCGGCGGGGCATTCGTACGGGCATCTGGCTTCGCCGGGCGGCCGCTGCCGGTGCAGCGGCCGCACCCGCCGCTGTTGATCGGCGGGGGCGCGCCGCGGGTGCTCCGGCTGGCCGGGCGGCTGGCCGACATCGTGAGCATCAACTTCAACAACGCGGCCGGGAAGCTCGGGGCGAGCAGCGTGGCGAGCTCGACCCGGGAGGCGACCGCGGAGAAAATCGGCTGGATCCGGGAGGGCGCGGGCGACCGGTTCGGCGACATCGAGCTGGAGCTCGCGGCCTACTTCATCGCGATCAGCGACGATCCCGGCGAGGCGGTGGCCGCGATGGCACGCCGGTTCGGTGTGCCGGACGAGGTGCTGGCCTCGCATCCGCACGCGCTGATCGGCTCGGTGCCTGAGATCTGCGACAAGCTCGAGCAGCGCCGCGGTGAGCTCGGCGTCAGCTACATCAACGTCGCGCAGCGCTCCATGGAGGCGTTCGCGCCGGTGGTGGCCCGGCTGGCGGGTCGCTGAGGCGTTGTCGGCTGGCCGTTTAGGTGAGCGCGGCGCGGGCCAGGTCACGGGCCTGGCGGGTGGCGAACGAGAGGCGGCGGGGCGCGTAGGCGTCGCCCAGCAGGTGCACGGCGGGGTGCTGTTTTGCCAGCGCGTGGTACAGCGCGTCGTCCGAGACCGATCCGCAGGCCAGGACGACGGTGTCGGCGCCGTCGAGGGTCCAGCGCCGGTCGCTGTATGAGTGCGCCAGGTCGACGGCGCCGGGCCGGATCGCGACGGCGCGCGCCATCGGCACCAGGCGCGCGCCGTCGGCGTCTAGCCGGGCCAGCACCGACCCGATCGAGTACTTGCCGACCTGCGGGGACGGCGCGGGCGACTGGTAGACCAGGGTCACCTGGTGCCCGGCGCCGGCCAGATGGTCGGCCACCGCGAGCGGTGCGGCGCGGTCGTCCTCGGAGATCACGACCACGCGGTCGCCGGGCGGCACGCCGCCGGTCAGCGCGGCCACCGAGGTGACCACGTGTGGCAGTTCGACGCCGTTTATCTCCGGGATGCGCGGCCGGGCGCCGGTGGCTATGACCACGACGTCCGGGTCGCGGCTCAGTACGTCGTCCGGGTTTGCGTCGTTGCTTAGTTGGATGGTGACTTTGAGCTGGTGCAGTCGGCGCTCTTGCCACTCGATCCAGTCCGCGTACTGGCGGTTCATCCGGGCCAGCGCGGCCACGGCAAGCTGGCCGCCGATGCGGTCGCTGCGCTCGAGCAGCGTCACGCGATGCCCGAGTTCGGCGGCGAGCGCGGCCGCCTCGGTCCCGGCCGGGCCGGCCCCGACCACCAGCACGTCGCGGACCGTGCCCGCTTTCGCGGCCGGTCCTTCAAACTCGCGGCCCGCGTCCGGGTTGACCGAGCAGGCGAACGGCAGATTCTCGCCGGAGCGCCGGTTGATGCAGTCGTTGACCGCGATGCACGGGCGGATATCGGAACGTCGGCCCGCGCCGACCTTCTCGACCAGCCGCGGATCGGCAATCAGGGCCCGGGCCATCCCGACCAGGTCGGCCTGCCCGGCGGCCAGGATGGCCTCGGCGACCCGGGGGTGCACGACCCGGCCGGCGTAGACGACGGGAAGGTGCGTGGCGGCCTTGACCTGCCCGGCCAGGGCGGCCCACTCCCCCTCGGGATGGATCCCGATCGGCACGTAGCTCGGCGTGCCCCAGTTGCTGCCGATGTCGAGGCTGAAGTAGTCGACGGTGCCGTCCGCGGTGAAGGCTGCCACGAAGGCGGCGCATTCAGCGACGTCGTAGCCATCGTCGATCCGCTCGTCCAGGCACAAGCGCAGGCCCAGGGTGACGGGCCGGGTCACGTGCGCGCGGATCGCCTCGCAGACATCCTTTACCAGCCGGCGACGGTTTACGAAGGCGCCGCCGTAGTGATCATCGCGCTGGTTGGTCCGCGGGGACAGGAACCACTGCAGCACGTCGTCGTGGTTGCTGTGCAGTTCGATCGCGTCGGCGCCGGCCTGGGCGGCCAGCCTCGCCGATTCTCCGTACTCGGCGATCAGCCAGGCGATCTCGTCCAGGTCAAGCCGGTGGGGGATGGCATGGTCGAGATAGCCGGACAGGGTCTGCGACGGCGCGATCGGCATCCCGCCCTGGAGCACCATCTGCACGGTCGCGAAGCCGCCGGCGCCGTGCAGCCGGTCCATGAACCGCCCCATCCGGTCGAGGAAGGCCGGATGCCGGAAGAAACCATCGGCGTTGGACCCGATGCCGCTTGGCTCGAACCCCGGGATGAGCGGGTTGCGGACGAAGACCGGGCCGCCGCCCACCCACTGCATGCCGCCCTCCACACGGGCCAGCCAGTACCGGCACATCCGGTCGAACTGATCCTCGGTGCCGAGCAGCGCGCCGCCGCCTCCGCTATGCGGCGGGACCACGAGCCGGTGGCCGAGCGACATGGTGCCGACCCGGATCGGCGAGAAAATACCCTCGGCGGTGGTAGTCATCGCGCTCCCTGGGTAGCAGGACTGCTCACCATAGTCTCGCCTGACCTGGCGAGTTACACCGATAATGGTGCTGGCCGGGCCGGGCCTGCCGACCGGGCCTGCGGGTCGGGCCTGCGGGTTAGGCCGCTAGTCGGCCGCGAGGAGGAGATGCCGGGTCATGTCGGGCCGCCAGGTGTTCACGTCCAGGCTGCGGGGCCGTCCGCTGCTGGACAAGGAGGGCATGACCATCGGCCGGATCCGCGACGTGGTGATCCTGCCCGGCGCCGCGAAGGAACCGCCCCGGGCGCTGGGCCTGGTCGTGACGTTGCAGCGGCGCCGCATCTTCGTCAACCTCGGGCAGATCGCGGAGATCTCGGTGGACGGCGCCCACCTGCACGGGGGTTCGGTCGACCTGGACCGCTTCACCCGCCGGACCGGGGAGATCCTGGCCTCGGAGCTGTACGGGCGGCACGTCACCGACGGGAGCATCGTCGACGTGGCCATCAGCCCGAACGAGCGGCAGCGGGTTGGCTGGGAGGTCTGCGACCTGGCCGTCTCGCGCGGCCGGAGCCTGCTGCACCGCGGCCCGGAGATCGTGCCCTGGGACCGGTACCCGGAACTGTTCAAGACCGACCCGCTGACCGAGCAGCTCGCTGAGCTGCGCGAGCTGCAGCCGGCCGACCTGGCCACCGCGGTCGAGGGCCTGCCGCCCAGCCGCCGCGATCAGGTCGCGGCGGCCCTGGATGATGAAAGGCTCGCCGACCTGCTGGAGGAACTGCCCGAGCAGGATCAGGTCCGGCTGCTGGCTGGCCTCGGGCTGGAACGCAGCGCCGACGTGGTCGAAGAGATGCAACCGGACGACGCCGCGGACCTGCTGGCCGAGATGCCGGCTGAACAGCGGGAACGGCTGCTGACCGCGATGGAGGCCGTCCAGGCCGATGACCTGCGGCGGCTGCTGCGCTACGGCCCGAAGACGGCGGGCGGCCTGATGACCTCCCAGCCGCTCATCGTGACCCCCGACACGTCGGTCGCCGAGGTGCTGGCCCGGGTCAGGAATCCCGACATGCCGATCACCTCGGCGGCTCAGGTGTACGTGTGCGAGCCGCCCATGGTGACGCCGACGGGCCGCTACCTCGGTACCGTGGGGTTCCAGCGGCTGTTGCGCCGGGCACCGGCCGTGCTGGCCGGCGAGTGCGTCGAGGCGCGCATCTTCGTCCGGCCCGACCTGCCCGAACGCGAGCTGGCGGCCAAGATCGCGGCCTACAACCTGGTCAGCGTGGCGGTGTGCGACGAGGACGGGCGCCTGGTCGGGGCGGTTACCGTGGACGACGTTCTGGACCATCTGCTGCCCGCGGACTGGCGTCGGAGAGAAGGCTGAGATGGCGCGGATTACCCTCCGCCGGCTCGCCGAGCGGGCCGACCTGTCCGTTCCGCGCGGCTCCCCGCAGATGGGGGCCCGCTATGACGCCGACGCGTTCGGCCGGTTCGCGGAGGCGCTGGCGCGGTTCCTCGGCACCGGACGGTTCATCGTCGGCCAGACCGTGATCGTAATCGGCTGGATCATCCTCAACACCCTGGGTCTCATCAATCACTGGGACCCCTACCCGTTCATCCTGCTCAACCTGGCCTTCTCCACGCAGGCGGCGTACGCCGCGCCGCTGATCCTGCTGGCCCAGAACCGGCAGGACGACCGGGACCGGGCCAACATCGAGCGCGACCGGGAGGTGGCGGCCCGGACCCAGGCCGACACCGAGTTCCTGGCCCGCGAGCTGGCCGCGGTCCGGCTGGCGCTGGCCGACGTGGTGACCACGCAGGACCTGGAGGATTCGCTGACCCAGCTGGCCAAGCTGATCACCGACCAGTCCCCGCAGACTCCGCCCGACCTGCATACGATGCCGCCCGACGGCCCGGCGGGCTGATTCGGCTGACTGTGCTGGTCTGGGCTGGTCCGGGCTCTGGTCCGGAACCGTTCCGCTCAGGCCGCTACCGTGCGCAGGTTTGCCGGCGGTCGGCCGCTGGCGAGGGCCGTCCTAATCGCCGCTAGCACCGCGGCTCGTTCGGTGCGGATCTGCCTGGGGGTGAAGGGCAGCATGAGGATGCCGAGCTTGGCCATCCGGCGCTGCCGCTCGAGCGTCCGGGCGTGATCGTGCGGCGACAGGTGCCATTCGTGGGAATCGACCTCGACGGCGACGCCGTGCTCCGGCCACCAGGCGTCCGGCATGGCGATGAACGTGCCTTGGGCGTCGAAGATGCTCGCGTTGAACAGCGGTGCCGGCAGTCCGGATTTCGCGAGCAGGTCCTTGAGATCGCCTTCCGCAGCTGAGCGGATCCCCTCGGCCACGTCGCCCAGCGCCTCGCGGAACAACGCCGATCCCGCTTTCGGTCCGGCACTTAGCTCGACGCTGAGTTCCTGGATATCGCACTGCCGCCGCTGCACGGCTTCGGCCACCATCGCGCGCACGTCACGCAGGCTGGTCAGGTCGCGGACCGCATCCGCCACCGCCCGGGGAGCGAGCGCAAACCGGATCGGGCCGAAGTCGTAGACGCGATCGGGCATCCGGCTGGTCCGATGCAGCCGGACAAAGCCGGCATCCCGGCGTTGCCGCGCCAGCGGGACGAGCACGTCCACGAACTCGGACTGCTGCGCCCTGATCCCATGGGACAGCACGGCGGCCGAGCCGGTGATTACGCTTCGCGGGCCGCCGTAAAGCTGCGCTGCCACCTGCTGCTGTGCGAGAGAAGGCACACCGGTGGCGGCGATGTACACGGTCGGCAGCAGCACCCGCCAGGGGCCGCCGGGCCGGAGCCGGTGTCGTAGCGCACCGTCCGTAAGGCCGACTCGCTGTGCTTGACCTCGCGTGATCACGTCAAGCTGGCGATCAAGGACCACGGTTAGGGCCGCCTGATTGAGGCATGTTGTCGATCCCATACGAGCATGATGCGGACCCGGTCTGACATTCCCGTCCTGGACTACTACGTCGTTGCCGCAACGACGTACACCTGACTGCGTGGTTGCCACAACGACGTAGTTAGATCTCGGGCTGAGGCTGGCACGGATGGGACTGGAGTGAGGTACGGGACTTGAGTGGAATGCGGGACTGGTCCGAGGCCGGGGACGCCGACGGCGACAGGCTAGGCGGGGCCGAAATGGAAAGAGCTGGGGCGGATGGGGCTGCGGTGAAATGCGGCCGCTTGGGCTACCGAGGGTGGTGACGCTGGAAGGCGGTGGCGGGTAAGGGGTGGTGGAGGGCGGCGGCGGTTAGGGTGCGGGCGGTTTGGGTGGCGCTGGCTATGGCTTCGGCGGGGGGGAGGCGGCACAGATCGGTGAGGACGAAGAGGGCTTCGGCGCTCATGGCTACGGCTAGGTCGCGCTTGAGCTGGGCGAGGGCTTCGGGATCGGTGTCGGTGACCGGGGCCAGAGCGTGGTCGATGAGCGCGAAGCGGTGGCCGGGGCGCTGCCTGGCGGCGTCGGGGCGGGTGATCGACGCGGCGATCATGGCGCGGACCGCGCTCTGGCGGGCCAGGATGCCGGTGAACAGGACCTGGGCGGCGTAACCGACGCGCTCGACCGGGTCGGTGCTGGCCGCGACGGGGGCCAGTGCCTCGGCCGGGTCGGGCCAGATGCCGGTGTCGGCCTCCAGGAGCAGCGAGACCAGGTCCGGGAAGTAACGGTAGGCGGTGGCCTCGGAGACCAGGGCGGCACGGGCCACCGACGGCATGGTGATCTCGGCGCCGTCGCGGGCCAGGTCCTGCACGGCACGAAGGATGGCGGCGCGGGTGCGGGCCTTTTGGTTCACGCGGCCGGCGGTGGGGGCGCTGGCCGTACGGGGAGGCGTGGCCTGGGGGCCGGGGACGGGAGCCGGGGGGGTGCTGGGCGCGCGGGGGGTGTCCGACTGCGCGGCGAGGGGGCCGGGGGCCGGGGTCATGGGTTGACGATAGTTAGCTGGCTCTCGTTAAGCAAGTTGACAGTCTTTATGAGAGTTAACTTGCATTATGAGAGGATGACTCATAGGCTCGGTCGTGATGGTTCGCTCTTACGAAGGAGTGGTGGAGATGGCAGGTGCCACGGTGGTGACGGTCACGGTGGACGGGGTCGGGGCGGTGCCGGTGACGGTGAGCGAGCGCGGGGCCGGGCCGGGGACGGCGAGCGAGCGGGAGACGGTGAGCGAGCGGGGGGCCGGGCCGGGGACGGCGAGCGAGCGGGGGACGGTGACCGAGCGCGGTGCGGGGCGTCCGTTCTTGCTGTTGCACGGGGGGGCCGGTCCGCAGTCGGTGGAGGGGTTCGCTGAGCTGCTGGCGGAGCGGGGGCGGGTGATCGTGCCTACTCATCCCGGGTTCGGGGGGACGCCGCGGCCGGAGCGGCTGGACAGCATGCGGTTGCTGGCCCGGGTGTACGCCGGGCTGCTCGGGGAGCTCGGGCTGACGTCGGTGACCGTGGTCGGGAACTCGATCGGGGGGTGGATCGCGGCCGAGATGGCGCTGGCGGGCAGCCCGCGGATCAGCGGCGTGGTGCTGATCGACGCGGCCGGGCTGGTGGTGCCGGACTACCCGGCTCCGGACTTCTTCTCGCTGAGCATGGCCCAGGTGGCCGAGCTCAGCTACTACCGGCCGGAGGCGTTCCGGATCGACGTGGACCATCTACCCGAGCCGGCCAAGGCGGCGATGGCCGGGAACCGGGCCGCGCTGGCGCACTACGGCGGGCCGGCCATGGCCGACCCCGGGCTGCTGGACCGGCTGCCCGGAATCACCGTCCCGGTCCTGGTGGTCTGGGGCGAGGCCGACCGGATGATCCCGGTCGAGCACGGCCGGGCTTACGCCAAGGCCATCCCGGGTGCCACCTTCGAGGTGATCAAGGAGGCCGGGCACCTGCCGCAGCTCGAGACGCCGGAGCAGCTGCTCGCGGCGGTCCGGGACTTCGCGGAGACGACCGGACCGGGACACTAAGGACCGTGGCCGAGATTTCGATCGTCGGCCCGGCGGACCCGCCCGGCGCGCCGCACACGTTCGCCAACCCGGGTGACGAGCCGGCCGTCATCCTCAACACATTCACCCCGGACCTGTACGTGCAGTACTTCCGTGACCTGCGCGACCTGACCGCCGACGGCCAGCCGCCGCCGGCGGAGCTGGTCACGGACCTTATGGGCCGTTGCGCCACCGAGCCCGCCACCGGGGGGTCGCTGAGCTGAGCCCGATCAGCCCGAGGTCCGCGGACGCGGCGCGGCAGGTCCAGGACGCGGACGCGCGGACAGCGCCCGCGCGAGTCCGTCCGTCGCCCGCCGCGCCACGGCGCGGAAGCCCGGACCCAGGATGGGGCCGAGCACCCGAAGCGGCCCCCGCAGCCGCACTTCGGCGTCATAGCTGACCGTCGAGCCGTCCGCGCCGCCCGTCACCTCGATCCGGTCGGTGGACCGCAGCAGGCCGCCCGCGGCGGCCAGGATCACCTCACGGTCCGGCACGAAGCTGATGACCTGATAGGTCAACGGCATGCGCGCGCCCAGGACGCGCACCACGAGCCGGAAGCGGGTGCCGACGCCGACCGGGCCGGAATCGAGCTGTTGCCCCGCTAGCACGCCGGGATCCCAGTCCGCCGCGTTGCTGAACGCCGCCAGGTAGCCGAACGTCTCGGCGGCTGAACTTCGCGAGTCCACGGTGGCGTGATAGCGGGTCATGATGCGATCCTCCTGATCGAGCGGGCCTAGAACCGCAGGAGCGTGCCGGCGGTGCCCAGGTTGAGGCCGGCGCGGAACAGCTTGGTGCCCAGCGCGGCGTTGAGGGCCTTGGCGGCGATCGCGGTGAGGGTCAGGCCGATCCCGCGGGCGGTGACCACGTGCCGGCCCGCCACGAGCACGGCGTGCGACAGGACCAGGCGGAACAGCGGAACGCGTGCGCTGCTGTTGCCGTTCACGATCCCGGTCAGGTCAGCGTGGGTCAGGTCGATGGTGAACTGGCTGACCTCGACGTCCTTGCCGTTCTTGAGGTTGAGGAACAAGATCCCGCCGCTGTGCTCGATCTGGCCGCCGAGCGGGCTGAGCGTCACACGGCCTCCCGTCACCGGGAACGTGAACCGCACCGCGGTGCCACGGCCGGCGGACAGCACCGACTCGCGGCCCGGCCAGGTCGCCAGCGGTACGATGCCGGCGCCCAGCAGCGCCGACGCCACACCGGGCGCCGTCGTGACCGCGGTAGTTCCGCCGCGCAGGTGCGCGGCCGCGGTCCGCGAGTCCGTCGGCTGGGACGTGGCCGCTGACGCCGCCGTGGCCGACCCGGCCAGCAGGCCCGTCATGGCCGCGACCACGGCCAGATAGGTGAACTTTCGCATGTCGTCTCCCTCCAGCCCCGTGATCCAGAGCTGTGTCTAGGTTTTGTATAGCTTCTGTATAAGGCGGAGATTAGGATAGCTCGCGAGCATTTGTCAAGATTTTGTCGAAGGGTTGTATAGTGTGTTGATGGATGTTCCCGAGAGCGGCCCGCTGCTGCGCATCGGCGAGCTGAGCCGCCGCCTGGGGGTCAGCGACCACGTGCTGCGAGCCTGGGAGAGCCGCTACGGCCTGCTGCAGCCGGTACGCTCCGCAGGCGGCTTCCGGCTGTACTCCGAGGCGGACGCGGCGCGCGTCCGCCGCATGCAGGCCCATCTGGCCGGCGGCCTGTCCGCGGCCGAAGCGGCCCGCGCCGTGCTCGGCGGCGACGCGGGCGCCCAGACCGGCGGCGACCCGGGCGCCCAGACCGGCGGCGACCCGGGCATCCAGGCCGACGGGCCGCACCTGTACATGTCCGCGGCCGGCGAGCCCCGCGCCGCGTTCCGACAGGCCCTGGATGCTTTCGACGAGCCCGCCGCGCAGGCCGTGCTGGACCGGCTGCTCGCCGATCTGTCCCTGCCGACCGTCCTGCGCGATGTCGTGCTGCCCTATCTCGCCGAGCTCGGCGAGCGCTGGCGGCACGGGATGGCCACCGTCGCCATGGAACATTTCGCGACCAACATCATCCGCGGCCGGCTCGCGGGGCTGGCCCGCGGCTGGGGCGGCGGGCACGGACCGCAGGCCCTGCTGGCCTGCCCGCCCGGCGAGCTGCACGATATGGCGCTGATGGCCTTCGGCATCGTGCTCAACCGCCACGGGTGGCGGATCGGCTACCTGGGCACCAACACTCCGGTCGGGGAGCTGGAGCGGGCCGCCGGCGCCTCCCGCCCGGAGCTGGTCGTCCTAGCCGCCACCCTCCCGGAGATCCTCGAGCCGCTCCGGCCCGAGCTCGCCGGGCTGGCCCGGCGCGCGCCGCTCGCCCTGGCCGGACCCGGGGCGACACCGCAGCTCGCAAGCGACGTGGGGGCCCGGCTGATGGCGGATGACCCGGTGACCGAGGCCGAGCGGGCCGGGTGGTCCCGGTGAGAGTGCTCGTGGCCGGCGCGTCCGGTTTCGTCGGGCGCCGGCTGTGCACGGCCCTGACCGCGGCCGGCCACGACGTTGTCGCCATGACTCGCGACCCGGCCGCCTACACAGGAGCCGGCACGCCCGTGCACGGAGACGTTCACGACCCTGGCACCCTCGACCCGGCGATGGCCAGCTGTCAGGCGGCCTACTATCTCGTGCATTCCCTCAACGACGCGGACTTCGAGCGCTTGGACGCCGCCGCGGCCGCTTCGTTCGGCCGGGCGGTGGCGCAGGCCGGGCTGGCGCGCATCGTCTACCTCGGCGGGCTCGGCGAGGACACCGACTCCCTGTCGGCTCACCTGCGCAGCCGCCGCCAGGTCGAGAAGTTGCTCGGCTCGGCCGGGGTCCCGGTGACCGTCATCCGGGCCGGGATCATCATCGGGCACGGCGGCATTTCCTGGGAACTGACCCGCCAGCTCGTCGAGCACCTGCCCGCCATGATCACGCCCAGGTGGGTCGCCACCCGCACCCAGCCGATCGCGGTCGATGACGTCGTGCGCTACCTGGTCGGGGTGCTGGAGCTGCCCGAGGCAGCCGGCCGGGTCTTCGAGGCCGGGGGACCCGAGGTCCTGCAATACGCCACCATGCTGCGCCGCGTGGCCGCCATCGAGGGTCGGCCGCCGCTGCCGATCCTGCCCGTGCCGCTGCTCACTCCCTGGCTGTCCTCGCTGTGGTTGACCCTGGTCACCGACATCGACACGGCTACCGGCCGAGCGCTCATCGACTCGATGACCAACGAGGTGGTCGTGCGGGACTCCTCGATCCGCGAGCTCATCCCATTCGACCCCATGCCCTACGACGATGCCGTGCGGCACGCGCTCAGTGAGCGCCGCCAGGCCAAGCGGGCCGCCGGGTGACCGCCGCCCGCCGCCGGCGGATCATGACCGCCGCCGCCATCGGCGTCAGCGGCGCGGGCCTACTGCGGGCCGGCATGTCGGCCGGAGCCGGCTCCCGCCAGTTCTACATCCGGACCACGGCCCTGGCCGGTCTCTGGGCGGCCGGCGCCTTGGGCTCTGGCCCCGTCCTCCCGGACAGACCTTCGGGCCAGGTCAGCACCCGGCTCTGCAGCGTGGTCAGGCCCGTGCTGGCCGGCGTTGGCGCCTTCGGGGTCAGCTACGGCGCCGCCCGGCTAGCCCGGCGGGTCCCCGCGCTGAACCGGGCGATCGGCAGCGTGCTGGGTTACGCGGAGCACGGCTCCGTACCCCTGGTGATGGTCATCGCGTCGGCCAACGCGGTGGCGGAGGAACTGTACTTCCGCGGCGCCCTGTGGTCCCTGGCCGAGGAGTCGCACCCGTTCCTCACGACCACGGTCGCCTACGCCGCCACGACTGCCGCGACGCGCAACCCCGCGCTCGTCCTGGCCGGGATCGCCACCAGCGCGCTGTTCGGCCTCCAGCGCCGCACCTGCGGCAGCGTCGTGGCTCCGGCACTCAGCCACGTCACCTGGTCGCTCCTCATGCTGCACTACCTGCCGCCCCTATTCCGGACTCCCCCGGCATCATCTGACCCGGCACCGGGTACGGGCCCGAACAGGGAGGCCGGATGACGCGGGACGAAGACGGGATCGAGGTTCAGCTCGGCGCGCCCTGTACGGGGGGCCCTCATCCAGGGGCCGGAGCTCGCACCACGCTCCGTTCGGCATGAAAAGAATTTTGCCCGAACGGATCGTGGTGCACCTTCCTCGGTCAGTGTGAGCGGCCCGGCCCGAGGCGGAACTGCGGGTCCGTCGCGGGGGGTTCGGAGCGGCGGTGCTGCTGCTGCACGGTCATCCGGCCGGGTTCTTCGCCGCGTGACCGGTCCGCCATAATGCGGATTGATGAGAGAGACGCTTGATCTGCGGGAGCTGGCGCTGCGGATCCGCTTGCGGGCGGTGCGGATGGTGGCACCGCAGGGGTTCGGGTATCTCGGGCAGGCGCTGTCGTCCGCGGAGCAGGTGGCGGCGGTGTTCGGGGCCGCGCGGCGCGGCGTGGACCGGATCGTGTGCTCGCCGGGGCACTACATCATCGGGCCGTTCGCGGCCGCGGCAGAGCTGGGGCTGGCCAGCGTGTCCGGGTACGGGCAGAACGGCTCGGTGTTCGAGGCGATCGGCACCGAGCGCTCGCCGGTGGTGGACTACACGTGCGGGTCACTCGGGCAGGGGCTGTCCGCGGCGGCGGGGTTCGCGCTGGCCGACCGGCTGCTTGACTCCGACGCACGGGTCTTCACCATGGTCAGCGACGGGGAGCTGGAGGAGGGGCAGGTCTGGGAGGCCGCCCTGTTCGCCGCGCACCACCGGCTGGACCGGCTCGTGGTGCTGCTCGACGCGAACAACTCACAGGTGGACGGGCCGGTCGATTCGATCACCACGCTGGAGCCGATCGCGGCTAAGTGGTCGGCGTTCGGGTGGCACGTGTGGGATGGCGACGGGCACGACGCGGTGGCGTTGGCGGGCGCGCTGGCGGCGGCTTTGGCGGAGCGGGAGCGGCCGAGCGTGCTGGTGTGCCGGACCTCGACCCGGCACGGGCTGGACTGCCTGCCGCCCGACGCGGACGGGCATTTCATCAAGCTGCCGCCGGCGCTGGCCGCGGCCGCGGTCGCGGAGCTGACCCGGAAGCTGGAGGCGCTGCGTGCGTGAGCCGCCGTACCAGGTGGAGGTCAAGCCCTATGGCCGGTCGCTGGTGGAGCTGGCCCGGCGGCGCGCCGACGTGCTGTGCCTGTCCGGCGACCTGACCAGGCAGACCGAGGTCGACCTCTTCCAGGCCGAGTTCCCCGAGCGGTTCATCCACGCCGGGATGGCCGAGGCGAACATGATGAGCGTGGCCGGGGCGCTGGCCCGGTGCGGGTTCGTCCCGTTCGTGCACACGTTCGGGGTGTTTGCCACCCGGCGGCCGTACGACCAGATCGCCAACGCGATCGCCTACCCGAACCTGCCGGTGCGGATCATCGGGTTCATGCCGGGTGTGTCGACGCCGGGCGGCCCGTCGCACCAGGCCACCGACGACGTGGCGCTGATGCGGGCGCTGCCGAACATGACCGTGATCGACGTGGCGGACGCGGTCGAGACGCGGCAGGTGCCCGCGCTGGCGGCCGATGTCCCGGGGCCGGTGTACGTGCGGCTCAAGCGCGGGGAGATCCCGGTTCTCTTTGATGAGGCGCACGTGCTGCGGTTGGACCGGGCGTCGGTGGTGGTGGCGGGGACGGACGTGGCGCTGTTCGCAAGCGGGATGATGCTGGCACCGGCGCTGGCCGCGGCCCGGGCGCTGGGCGCGGGCGGGTCGCTGGGCGCGGGTGGCCTGTCGGTCTCGGTGATCAATGTGCCGGTGATCAAGCCGCTGGATAGAGCGGGCGTGCTCGAGGCGGCTTCGCCGTCTTCGGTGCGGCTGGTGGTCACGGCCGAGAACCACTCGATCGTGGGCGGGCTCGGCTCGGCGGTGGCGGAGACGATGGCCGAGGCCGGGCTGGGCATCCCGCTGCGCCGGGTCGGGCTGCGCGATACGTTCGCCGAGGGCGCTCTGGACGCGCCGTACCTGTTCGAGCGGTACGGCCTGTCCACCGCGGCGCTGGTCGAGACGATCTGGTCTGGTCTTGGCTGTGCCGGTGCGCCGCCTGTTGTGCCAGTTGCTGCTGCTGGCGGCGGCGAGTACTCGCCGGTGTGATGCCGTTTCTGACCGTCCGTTGAGTTTCTGGCCGTCCGTTGAGTTTCTGGCCGTCTGCTGAGGAGTGTCGGTTATGACTGCAAACGTTCGCAGCCTGGGCTGGCTGGGGACCGGGCGGATGGGGACGGCGCTCGCCGGGCGGCTGCTCGGGGCCGGGGAGCGGGTGACGGTGTGGAACCGGACGCCCGCCAGGACCGCGCCGCTGGTGGCCGCGGGGGCGCGGGCGGTTCCGGAGATCACCGGCGTCGGCTCGTGCGACATCGTGTTCGTCACGGTGTCGGCCTCGGCGGACCTGGAGGAGGTGGCGGCGGCGCTGCTCGCCGGGCCGTCGCGGCCGGGGGTGATCGTGGACTGCTCGACGGTGTCGGCGGCGGCCTCGGCCCGGGTGCGCGCGATGGCGGCGGAGGCCGGGGCGGGCTTCCTGACCGCGCCGGTCAGCGGCAACCCGCACGTGGTGGCCGAGGGCGGGGCGTGCATCGTGGCGTCGGGGCCGGTCGAGACGTTCTCCCGGGTCCGGCCGTACCTGGACGTGCTGGCCCGGGTCGTGGTGTACGCGGGCCCGGCCGAACAGGCCCGGCTGGTCAAGCTATGCCACAACCTGTACCTGGGCATGATGGTCCAGGCGCTGGTCGAGGTGACCAGCCTGGCCGAGAAGGGCGGCACCGACCGGGCCGCGTTCCTGGAGTTCCTCAACGGCACCGTGCTGGCCTCGGACTGGGTGCGCAAGCGCACGCCGGACCTGGTGGCGCGGGACTGGACGCCGACGTTCACCACCGAGCTGCTCCGTAAGGACTTCGACCTGGGGCTGGCGGCGGCGCGGGCGCTGGAGGTGCCGCTGCCGGTGGCGGCCGCGGTCCATCAGCTCATCCAGTCCGCGATCGGCACCGGGCTGCGCGATGCCGACTTTCTGTCGCTGTACGACCAGCAGGCCCGGGTGGCCGCGCTCGATTCGGAGGGATGACTCATGTCACTGCAGGAATTCGTGCCCACGCCCCGGTTCGAGGAGTACCGGGAGACGTTCCGGGAGTTCTACACGATGGAGCGCCGGGACGACGGCGTGCTGCTCGTGGCGGCGCACACGCTCGGCGGCCCGGTGCAGCTCAGCGTGCAGAACCACCGGTCGGTCGGGCAGATGCTCAAGACGGTCGGCGCGGACCCGGCTAACGAGGTGCTGATCCTGACCGGCACCGGCGCGGACTTCATGATGGCCTCGGATCCCGCGGGCTTCGCGCTGGAGGAGGCCGACATGGAGTACTGGGCCTACGAGTACGCCTACAAGGACGGGCGGATCAACGTCAGCGCCCTGGTCAACGACGTGGAGATCCCGACCATCGGCGTGCTCAACGGGCCCGGGTTCCACTCCGAGATCGTGCTCATGTGCGACATCACGCTGGCGGCCTCGGACGCCACCTTGTTTGATCTCCACTACGACATCGGGTCGGTGCCCGCCGACGGGATCCACAACGCGTTCCAGGAACTGCTCGGGGTCAAGCGCGCCGCCTACGCGCTGCTGACCGGCGAGGCGATCACCGCCCAGCAGGCTCTGGAGTGGGGCATGGTCAACGAGGTGGTGCCCCGCGAGCGGCTGATCCCCCGCGCGTACGAGATCGCCGACCACATCATGACCCAGCCGCGGACCGTGCGCCGGCTGACCACGCAGATCGTCCGGCGGCCGTGGAAGCAGCGGATCGTGAACGACCTGGACGGCGGGTTCGGCATCCAGATGTTCGGCCACATCGCGAAGAAGCGGGCCGTGCACGGCCAGGAGCACATCCGGTCCACGGTTGACTACGTGCGCGAGGGCCGGAAGAACAACTTCGACTTATTCCTGCGCGGCGGCGCAACGGCCCGAGGGCGACGGCGATGTCGACCGGGCCGATCCTGGTCAGGTACCTGGTGTCGATCAGGTAGTCGTGGGTAAGGCTGAGCGGGCCATGGTGTGGCCGCGGCTGGCGCGTCATGGCGTCAACGACGGGTTCTCGATCGTCCGCAGGGCGGAACGGGCCCACTCCAGGCTGGCGCGGTGGACGGCGATGCCGTGCTCGATGGCGAGCTCGGCGTGCGGCCGGTGCGCCTGGGCGCCCGAGGCCAGGTACTGCTCCATGGCGGTCACGAACGCGTCGTTGGCCTGGGCCAGGTCGGTGAGGAAGGCCAGCACGGACTCACGGGGCAGGTGGTTCTCCATCAGTGCGAAGCGCATCAGGTGCAGGCCGAGCTGGGCGCCGACGGTGGCCGGGACGACCGGCTGGCGCAGCCACTCCACGTGGACGGCGCGGCCCGCGTCGGTGACGTGATACATGCGCTGGGCGCGGCGGCCGGTAGAGATCTTCTCGGCCCGCAGCAGGCTGCGGGCCTCCAGCCGGCGCAGCGCCGGGTACAGCGCGCCCGGGCTGGGCTGGTAAACGCTGGACGGCGAGGAGTTGAACATCTTCTTCAGCCCGTACCCCGAGCGCGGCTCGCTGTCGATGACCCCGAGCAGGACCTGCTCGAAGTCGGTCAGCGGCCGGGCGGGCGGGCTGGGTGATGCCATGGGTCGTTCGGCTTCCGGTTCGGTTTCTCTTCCGATGAGTCGATTCGACTTATATCCTAAGGGCGGCATACCGGGGTGGGGACGGACAGCGCTCGCCAGCGGCGCCGGGGCGCCGCCGGTGAGGTGACAAGCAGAGCTGAAAGGGGCCTGCGGAGTGGACGCGAGCGTCTGGATCCTCAACCTGCTCATCCTGGCCATCGTGCTGGCCGCCGACGTCGGCCGCCGCAGGGTCACCGTGATGCGGCTGCTGCGCCCGGTCATCGCCGCGGCCATCATCATCCCGTTCTTCTTCAAGGGCGCCGCGTCCTCGGGCACCGGGCTGCTCCTGGAGATCGCCGGGCTGGTGACCGGAGCGGTCCTCGGCGCGCTGGCCGGGTCGTTGCTGCGCGTCAGGTACGACGGCCAGGCGGGGCGCGCGGTGTCGTGGGCGGGCTGGCCGTACGCCCTGGTCTGGGTGGCCGTCACCGCGGGCCGGATCTACTTCACGTACGGGGCCAGCCACATCTTCAGCCACCAGCTTGGCGGCTGGCTGGTGGCCAACCAGGTCAGCGTGGGCGCGCTGACCGACAGCCTGATCTTCGTGTCGATCGCGATGCTGCTCGGCCGGACCGGGATCCTGGCTGCCAAGGCACGGGTCGCGACCGGGCGGGTCGCGTCCGCGCGGGGCGCGGCGCTGGCTCCGGCCGACGTGCTGGATCCGGAGGTCAGCGCGGGCTGAGCTCCGCGATCGGCCGCGGCGACGTCAGCCTGCTGGTGGTTTGTGGGGCAGGTGTTGCGCGGTGTGCGGCTCGTAGGTGGGTGCGCTCGAGCGTGGGTGAAGACCGTGGACAGTTACGGTCGCTATGTGAGCATTCCAAAGTAAGGTGAGTTTTGGGTGTGTCGTGGGGTATTAGTGTGCTAATCGGGGTGTAGTGCGGGGTCGGGGATGTTGATGCCGTGGCTGGCGGCGTAGTGGC
>Ga0070735_10000822_pt1 | contig 31472 bp, 31 predicted proteins | sample Coa_R1_FD_66443 | JGI IMG/M metagenome (GOLD analysis project Ga0070735, IMG submission 66443) | Surface soil microbial communities from Centralia Pennsylvania, which are recovering from an underground coalmine fire - Coalmine... | ecosystem: Environmental > Terrestrial > Soil > Unclassified ...
TCACGAATCACGGACTTTAGTAGCGCAGGCTTCAGCCTGTGCGGTTTTGAACTTAGTTTTTTAACGGCCGCCAAAAATAAAAACGGCGAATACAGTTTGTCTCCGCGATTTTGTCGAGGTCGATCCGATCCAGCACGCAAACCCAGATTCAAAGTCAAAACCAGACAGGCTGAAGCCTGTCCTACACGAATTGTAGCCGCCATCACGAGTCACAAATTACGATTCACGAAATCGGAGGAACCCCATGGGACGCGGTGCTCAAGCACAAACGCAAGCAATGATCAACCAGCAGCTCGCGCAACAAAACGCATTCAACCAGCAACTGAATTCGTCCGGCCAGGCGCTCGGCTCAGCGGCCGCTTCCGGCTACCAAAATTTGCTCGCCAATCCCGGCTACACGGACGCGCAAAAATCAGCCATCACGAATCTCTCGCAGTCCGGCCTGTCTTCCGCGTTCAATGCGCTGGCGCAAAATGCCGCGACCCGCGCCGCACGCACCCGCAACTCGGCCGGCTACGGCGAGCTCATCGACTCTCTCGCCCGCACGCAGGGACAGGACCAGGCTAACCTCGCGCAGCAAAATCAACTCGCCTTCGGCAACGCCGCGCGTTCTGACAAGCTTTCGGCACTCGGCGGGCTCTCGGGCCTCTACGGCGTGGATTCGTCACTGCTCGGCCGCGCCCTCGGCATCCCGGCACAATTGCTTGACGCCAGCTCGCGCAACGCGCAGGGAAGCGGCTTCCGTCTCGGCTTCGGCCCCGGCGGGTTGTCATTCGGCTTCAACGGGTAGCGTCCAGTAGCACAGACTTTTTATTCTGAACATTTGTGAAGGACAGTCTGCGTGGTTTTTGTTGATGATTGCGCGCAAGTGAAAACCCAAACTCAAACCAGCTATCTAGACTGTTCGTAGCCACGCCGCCCGGGCCATCTATTTCCTTACAAGACTCCACCGAAGTCATGCGAAAGTTTTAAGCCGGATCGCTCGAGCACACTCCTATGAATCCCTACTGGATCGTCGTCGCTCTTTCTTCCCTCGTCCAATTCTTAATTTTTCTCAGATGGCTGCATCGCCGGACACGTGACGACGAAATTCGCCGCGCGTTTATACGCGACATGGCCATCAACCACCTTCCGCACCTCTATCACGCCCTGCGACAAATCGCCGACCACCTGGGACTCGAACTGAAAGAGCCGCCCCACGTCGAGTTCATCGAACTGAACGGCCACGACCGCAAACGGTAGCGGCCCAAACTTAGCGTCTGTGTCGCGACACAAAAATGCAAAGACCGGCGGCCTCGCGCAAACGATTCACCAGTCACGAATCACGGACTTTAGTAGCGCAGGCTTCAGCCTGTGTGCTTTTGAACTTAGTTTTTCAACGGCCGCCAAAAATAAAAACGCGAATTCAGTTCGTCTCTGCGATCTTGTCGCGAAGTCGATCCGATCCAGCACGCAAACCCAAACCCAAATTCAAAGTCAAAACCAGACAGGCTGAAGCCTGTCCTACTGCCTCGAGCAAACGATTCACCAGTCGCGAGTCACGGACTTTAGTAGCGCAGGCTTCAGCCTGTGTGCTTTTGAACTTAGTTTTTTAACGGCCGCCAAAAAAAACAGCGAATACAGTTCGTCGCTGCGATTTTATCGCGGGGTCGATCCGCTCCAGCACGCAAACTCAAATTCAAAGTCAAAACCAGACAGGCTGAAGCCTGTCCTACTAAAGACGCACAAATCACGAGCCGCCCATGCCCAGCACCGTCCCCACAGAAATTATCGAACTCGCACGCGCAATCGCCGTCGAGCACGGCCTCGACCCCGCTCTAGTCTGCGCTGTGATCGAGCAGGAGTCCGCCTGGAATCCCTGGGCCGTGCGCTACGAACCCGGATTCCTCTCGCGCTACATCGCCCCGCTTTACACCGCATGCAAACTCAGCGCCACGGAGGCCTATACGCGCTCCATGTCATGGGGCTTGATGCAGGTGATGGGACAAGTCGCGCGCGAATTCGGCTTCGCGGCCGATTCGCTATCTGAACTTTGCGATCCCGCCACCGGAGTCGACGTAGGTTGCACCGTCCTGGCCAAACGAATCGCGCGAGCCCGCGGAGATGTCCCGGCCGCGTTACTGGCATGGAACGGCGGCGGCAACCCAAATTATCCCGCCGAAGTTCTGACTCGCACCAGAAATTATTCCAGCGGCGGACAGAAGCTGCTGCAGCAGCAGGGAAGTACGATCCCGCTGAATTCCCTTTCCAGATAACGCCCGCAGCAACGCGCCGCTCCCATGAATTTCAGCATGCAAACCCCGGCGGCTTTCCAGTAGCACAGGCTTCAGCCTGTGTGTTTTTGAATTGGGGTTTGCACTCGTTCGAGAGTTTCAACCAAAATTCAAAACCACACAGGCTGAAGCCTGCGCTACTGGGCGCGCCACTTAGCTTGAAAGCCCTTGAGGAACCAACCGTATGTCGGGGCTCTTTAGCCCTGAAGTCCTTTCGAGTTTGGAGGCTGGCCATTTATGAGATGGCAATGCCTCGATGGCTTCTAGACACCGTGACAAGCGGAACCTTTGAGCCCCCGCGGTAAAAACCGAAACACGAACGAGCTTTAGAAAAGGTGTTTACGAAACTGCTGACTTAACTCAACACAACAAACAACAAGAATATTTGAAGCGCCTGCGCAAACGATAGAAAGACGCAGCAGTTTTTAGAAAAGCCGTTCGCCGAACGCACACCACGTTCTACTCCCACCCGCAAGAAGGCTCGTCAGTGAGGCTCAATCAATATGTCACGCACACTCCATATCGCAATCGCCGCAACCACGCTGATAGCCGCCGTGCTGATCGCAGACGCCTGGCGCATCGCTCGCAAAAACTCAGCGCAACTGGCGGCCACACTAGTCACCCAAAACGCAATGATCGAGCAAGCCTCAGCGCGCGAAACCCAACGCAACAAAGACCTGGCCGCCGCACTAGCCGGCATCGCTGCCGCCAAAAAACACGTTCAGACCCCTCAACAAGCGCTCGAAGCGATTCCATCCGTTCTGCCGCCACTCCCCCTGCCAATCAAAATCTCAATTCCCAACCTGACCCAATTACCGCCAAACCAGGCCCAATCGGTCCAACCAAGCCTGGCCCTATTACCCTTACCAAGCTGGCACCAATCACCCCTACCAAACGCGGCCCAATCACCGTTGCCAAACCTGCCCCAATCACTCCCGCCAAGCCGGGCCCAATCATCCTTACCAAACCTAGCCCAACCACCCTTACCAGATGATCAGCAGCCCGCAACCATCTCCATCCCACAACCCGACCTAAAGCCCCTCTACGACAGCTTCCAAGACTGCCGCGCATGCACCCTAGAGCGCGAAGCCACGAAAAAAAATCTATCCGATCAGCAATCCCAAATCGCCGCCCTAATCCGCGAACGCGACGCAGCCCTAACCGCCGCCCACGGAGGCTCATTCTGGTCCCACGTAAAACAAGCCATAAAATGGTTCGCAATAGGCGCCGCCACAGCAGCCCTAGCCACAACAGCCTCCCACAACTAGCCCCCAAAGCCAGAACACAGCAGCATCACTGAAATTACCTATTGACAACATTAGTCTCATAATGGATACTATGTTTATATTCGAAGTCGATGGATTGTCTTAGTAGGGGTTCGTCGGGGCCTACTACTCTTCGGCCGTTTACGAAGATTGTTGGGGTGGCGGTTACGTTTAGGTCGTGGCCTTCTGCTGTGGTTTTGTCGATTTCTTTTGCGGTGTCTGGATTTGACATGCAGGCACGGAATGTTTCTACGTTTAGGCCTAGTTGATTCGCGAAATCTGACATTTTTTCCCAGACATTTGAGGGTGTGATCAGGTCCTGCGCGTCGAAGATTGTGTCATGGATCTTCCAGAAGGATGCGGGACTCTGCTTGACGGCGCATTGGCCGGCTAGGGCTGCGGTCATTGCCCAAGGATGGATTGTGGTCAGGGGAAAGTCTTTATAGACCAGGCGGATTTCTGGGTGCTGCGGTAGCAGGTCGCGCAGGATTCGATCTAGCTGGCGGCAGGAGGGGCACTCGAAATCAGCAAATTCTATCAGCGTAATTTTGGCATCGGTGGGGCCCTGGGAGGGTGAGTTGCCTACGTGGAGCTTGGAGCGTGTTTCTGCCAAGGGGTCTACCGTCATGTCCGATAGGTCTCCGCGGAAAATATACTTCCCGTCTGTTGTTACATAGACGATCGCTGTGTCGGATTGTCCCTGTAGGCCGACTGTTACCGCGATTTGCAAGAGGCTGGGGATAGGAGTTGGCTTTGTAGGTCCCAACTTGATCTCATATTGCGGGCCCCACGCGTACATATTCCTGAGATATTTTTCGACTTTATCTTCTACTGAGCCTGGCTTTGGCGTTGATGGTGCCGGTGACTGTGCGGAGGGTGCGGAACTCTGAGCGGGGACCGCGGCGGGAACTTGTGCGCTCATCCTCGGAACGCTGATGACGCCACAACAAAGAGCAGCCAGTAGGGCAATTTGAAAGGCGGGATTTAAGACTTGAGATCTAAGATTAGAAAATCGAATATTTCGTCGCATTCTCGAAATCTCCTGTTACCGCACAAGTTTCCGAACAACCGGAAGTGTCTGAGTCAATCTGAATGCTCGAGAAACCAGTAAAGACATTTTGAATTTGAACACTTCAGACTTCGGACGTGAGAATCGAATGATACACGTACGCATGGACGTTTTCCTGCTTAACCGCACTCCTGGAATCCCCTCTCAAGGTACAAATTTCTGAACGATCGGGAATGGACGGCCCAGCCCGAAGGCACGCGAAGTAATTTTAAGTCCTGGCGGTGCTTGCCTGCGCTTGTATTCATTCCGGTCTACTCGTATCGCTATAGACTGAACCAGCCCGCGGTCGTATCCGTATTGTGCGGCAATTTCGTCGGGACTTTTTACTTCTTCAATATAAGCCTTCAAAATCGTGTCCAGTACATCGTAAGGCGGCAGGGAATCCTGATCTTTTTGATTGGGGCGGAGCTCGGCCGAAGGAGGCTTCTCAATGGATGGCCGGGGAATCAATTCCCTTTCGCCATTAATAGTTTCAGCCAAAGCATAAACCATGGTCTTGGGGACGTCGGAAAGAAGTGCGAGTCCGCCCGCCATATCGCCGTAGAGAGTGCAATACCCTACCGCCATTTCGGATTTGTTTCCGGTACTCAGAACCATCGAGCCAAATTTATTCGACAGAGCCATCAGGAAATTTCCACGGATTCTTGCCTGCAGATTTTCTTCAGCGACATTTTCCGGACGGCCGCGGAACGGTTCTGAAAGCGCCAATCTATACGAGTCAAAAACGTCCGAGATCGGTAAAGTCAGAAACTCGATGCCCAGATTTTGAGCCAGCACTTCGGCATCGGTGCGGCTGCCTTCGGAGGAATAAGGGCCTGGCATGGAGACGCCGAGGACGTTCTCGCGTCCGAGAGCAGCGACTGCAATGGCGGCGACGACGGATGAATCGATACCACCGCTTAAGCCTACAACCACTTTACTGAAGCCGGATTTGCGAACATAGTCGCGCGTGCCGCAGATCAGAGCCTGCAGGGCGACTTCCAGTTCACTGCCCGGCTGCGGATGAATCTCGCCCAATCCGGTTTCGGTGTCAAAAAGGACAAGATCCTCGTCAAAGAGTGCAGCCTGTGCTGCGATGCGGCCATCCGGCATGATCACCAAACTGCGGCCGTCAAAAACGAGGCCGTCATTTCCGCCCACCTGGTTAACGTAGATTACGGGCCGCCCATGTGTCTTAGCCAGGGAACGCAGCATGTTAATTCGCAACGCGCTTTTGTCGATCGTATAGGGCGAGCCGGAAATATTGATCAACAGGGCGGCTCCCTTGCCGACTAATTCCGCGATGGGATCCCGATCGTAAAGTTGTTTGGCCCAGAATTTTTTGTCGTTCCACATGTCTTCGCAGATCGTGATACCAAGGCGCTGTTCGTGAAACAAAAAAGGAATTTGCGTGCGGGCAGGTTGAAAATAGCGCGACTCGTCAAAGACATCGTATGTCGGCAGCAGCATTTTATGCTGGACGAATGCGATGCTCCCTTGGTCGAGAAGCGCGGCGGCATTTGCGGCCGCTTTCCCGGTGGATTCATTTACGTGCGCCGCATATCCGACGATCGATGGGATCGGCAACTTCTTCGCCAGGCAAGCCAATTCCCTCTCATTTCTGGCTATGAATTGCGGACGTTCGATCAGGTCGAGGGGCAAATAGCCGCATAGACACAATTCGGAAAAAACGGCGAGGTCAGCTCCACGCTGCTGAGCAAGTTGCGCTAATTCAAGAATTTTGGCGGAATTTCCGGCGAAATCGCCGACAGTAGGATTGAATTGTACGAGGGCAATTTTCATGGGCGGCTTATAGGATACGGAGCAAGACAGTGCTTTGCAACGAGCAGAGCACGATCCCGAGTAATCTGAATCCGCAAAGAAAAAGCATTTTCCGTGCGCTTCACGGTTCACTTGGGGCTTCAGCTTCTGAGAAAAGCTGCCGGCGAGACGCCGGCGCTACGATTCGCTTTAGACGCTGAAAGAACTTCCGCAGCCGCAGGTGCTCTTTACGTTTGGATTATTGAACTTGAAACCGGCGCCCTCGATTGTCTCTACGTAGTCGACCGAGACGCCTTCGAGGTACATTTCGCTCATCTGGTCCACGAGCACCTTCAGGCCGTCGAACTCGTAGACATTGTCCGTCGGATTTTCCTGGTTCTCGAAGGCCATGTGATAGCTGAAGCCCGAGCAGCCTCCGCCCACCACGGCGACTCGCAAGGCCACGGGTGCGGGATTTTGCTGGCTCATAATTTCTTTAACTTTGGTCGTCGCTACAGGGGTAACTGTAATCATTTGAGTGTCTTCACTCCTTGTGTTCGGCAGACGGGTCGTAGCATCTGCACTTTTTTGATTTTAGGCCGCGCCAGCGTGTGCGGGCGGTTTCTATCACCTAAATATTCTAACACACTCTCGTTCAGTCGGGTGACACGGATGCATCGAAATGTTCACCGGACAACTATTTAGATGCAACTTGGCGCGAAAAGGCTCACGGAGTTTTCTGCGAGGCGCAAAGCTAAAGCTAGTGTTACTTCATATCGTCGGTGATTGACAACTCCCCTCGGGTCGGCAAGAATACGCACATTGCAACTAATCCGTGGAGGTTTTCGTGGCCTACGGCGCTCCGACCATAGAGGAATTCAAAGAAGGCACTGTCGTCAAGTATGAGCCGAAGTCTACTGGCACGACGACACAGCGCAAACGCAAGCCGCACATTCTTGCCGTAATCAATGAATGCTGCACGGGTTGCGCCGGATCGCCGGCATGCGTCGAGTACTGCCCTGTCGCCGATTGCATGTACTGGGCGCCGGACGAGGATCATGCGCCGTTCGGGCGTATCATCGTCGACCCTCTGCTTTGCATCGGTTGCAAACTTTGCACCAGCAAGGGTCCTGATGGCGCGTTCCTTGAAGGCTGCCCCTGGGATGCAATTGATATGGTGCCGCTGGCGGAGTTTGAGGCGAACAACGGCGCGCTGCCGTTTTGAGGCCTGTGACTAGTGGCCGGTGACTGGTGATTCGTGGATCGTGATTCGTAAGCGCGATAACCTTTTTAAAATTTCTATCAATCCTATACCTCTAAATTCTTGTCCTAATTCCCTACCTTCGCCACGCTTTACAGGCATTGGTCACTTTTCACCAGTCACTGCCTATTTCTGCCGCGAGGCGATTGCTTTCGCCGTGAGCGTGGCTTGTTGTTGGATTTGCGGAGGCATACCTGCGATGCCTTTGGCGTAGCGATCTACTGCTGGTGTGTCGGATGTTTGTCCGATCAAGTACAAGGCTCGGAGGGATTCCCAAACCATCTCTGGGCTTGGATCGATGATCAGTATCGGTTGCCCCGATTGTACCGACGCGCCGTCCGCAGCGATCCATTGCTGTATAGTTCCTGGCACCTCTGAGCGAACTTCTGCGGATTCTCCGGTTACCGCGATGTGGGCGACGAGCGTTCCCGGATTGATGACGTCATCGGGCTTAAGTCTGGTCACCAGAGCTCCTGAGCGCGGAGCGAGCATCTGGTAAGGCGTTAACATTCCTGCGATCACGTCGTGGCCTGAAGGATCCGCAAATCGCACGAGCGATAGGGCCGCGTTTCGACGCACCATGGGGTTTGTATCTGCTAGCTGTTTCAACAGAGCGGAGTGAAATTCGGGTGATTGGTTGTCCTGCCCCATGACCCAGGCGGCGGTGACGCGCAATTCATCGCTTCCCTGCGTCGCGGACTTCAGGACCTCCGGGTACCAGGGCTTGGCGGACTGCCGGATCGCTGCGTTCGGGCTCATGATGCGGTCGGCCACTTGCGATAGCGCGTGCTGCGCTCGCCTGGGGTGGGTTGAATCCGTGAAGTAACTCCCCAATTCAGCGTCAGTGAGCGGGCGGCTGAATGTGGTCATGTACCAGAGCATGAACGGCATCAGTACGAAGGCAAATGTCAGGACCAAAATCGCGACGAGCCATTTCTTGGCCATTGCGGCTTTGGGAGGTGGGGTAGGATTTTCGGCGAGAATTTTGGGTTCGGTCATCGTTCGTAGGTCGCGGATATTCGCGAATCATTTTGTGCAAGGGCACGGTAATGCCGTGCCCCTACACCTTGCAGAATAAACAATCTGATGCGCGTCAGCCTATGATTAGGATATCGCAACTTGAGGTGAGGTGCAGCGCGGACCTGAATTCGGACACTGCCGCCGGGAGTGCCATTCAGAATTACTTCAAGGCCAGGGAAAATTACTGCATCGCTACTTTGCAGGGCTCGGCGGAGCTGCGTCTCCGTCGGGGCCGCGTTTGCCGATCCAACCGCGCTCTTTAGCCAGCACAAATAGCAAAATACCAAAAATAACGGCCATGAGCAGACAAACGGCGACGACGAGCAGTCCGTCCAGGCTTCCACGCAGGCGTGGAGAAAGACCGCCCGCAATGCCGAGAATAGAGAGAACCAGCATCACCGCACAGATCACCAAAAGTTCGATCGGGTTTTCTTGTCCGTTCATCATCACTTTCCTGGTGGGCTGTAAGTGCAGCCCGGACCATCTTCTGGCGGGCTCCAAGTAGAGCCCTCACCCTTTTCAGGCAGGCTCAAAGCACAGCCCGCATCCGCTTCCGGCGGGCTCAAAGTACAGCCCGCATCCGTCACAGACGCCCCGGAACTGCATTTACCGGGAGAATTTGTCGTAGATGAGCAGGCCCAACAGCAACGGCAGGTGAAGCACGGTCGCGTGCATGAGCCACTTTGCGCGAATGTTACTCTTCGCTGCCGCGGTCCACAGGCACACTTCCACAAGCATGATGCCCAAAACTAACGCGCCGAAAAAGTAGTGTGGTCCCGCAAGTCCCGTCACCGCCGGGAGCATGCTTACCGGAACCAGCAGAGCAGCCGTTAAAAGAATTTCACGAAATGTTCGCTTTCCGTCAGGATCCACCACGGGCAGCATCTGAATTCCGGCGCGACGATAATCTTCCCGGTATACCCAGGAGATCGCGTCGAAATGCGGGAATTGCCAGAGAAACAAAATAAAGAAAAGGATCCAGGCATCCAAGGTAATCGTGCCGCGGGCCGCCGCCCAACCGATTAGGGGTGGTACGGCCCCTGGAAATGCGCCTACAAAGGTCGCCAGAGTCGTCTTACGCTTCAGCGGGGTATAAACGCACAGGTACGCGGCCGACGTCATGACTCCCAGCAACGTTGCGAGCGCGCCGGAGGCCAGCATGAGATAAAGCGTTCCGGTCAGGAGCAGAGTTGCTCCAAACAACAATGCTTCGCGTGGCTGCAACTGTCCGGATGGTAGCGGGCGCGAAGCCGTGCGGCGCATCAGCGCGTCGGTATCGCGTTCAATGTAGTGGTTGAGCGCGGAAGTTCCCGCCGCGATGAGAGTGGTGGCAAAGACCGTATGGGCCATGCACAGCCAGTCCAGGGGACCTTGCGTCCCCAGGGCATATCCGGACGCCGTCGTCATGACAACAAGGAAGGAGACATCGGGCTTGGTCAACGCCAGAAATAATGCGGGACGGCTGGTTTCTACCGCGATCGATGCAGGGACTCCCATGGAGGATCTCATTGGGCGACGAGCTCCGAAGCGGAAGTGGAGCCTGCCAGCGCCTGCGGACGCAGCATGCGGTAACTTACAAGGGTGGTTATCAACGTTGTCGCCAGCAAAAGCGCTCCTGTAACAGTATGCACCACTGTGAGCGTAACCATGATAGCAATCGGCTGCGGAAAAGGCGCCGCATAAATTCTGGACCACCAGGCGCTGGCTCCCAGCAGGAGCTGCATGCCAATCAAGATGTGCAGGAACCGCGCGCACTTTCGCAAAGGTTGCACATTCGAAAACCGGCGCTTCAACGCTCCCGCTGTCATAAAGACGAGGATGGTAACAATGACGGCGCCAACCAAATGCGGAATGATTCCAAATGCTTTGTGACGGAAAGCTGCGCCCAGGATTAGCTGGAGGAAAACGGCCGCAACGGTCCAAATCGCCAGGGAGCGACTGTGCGGCGTTCGGGAATCTTCCAATTCCGGAATGTTGCTCTGCCACCAGAAACTCGTAAAAAAGGCGATGGCCACTACGGTGGAGAAAAACAGCTGCGCCAACGTGGCATGCGCAGCGGACACTGCGGGAGGTTGAAACATTCGAACTGTCAAGCCGCCAAGAATTCCTTGTGCAATGACCGCGCCTAGGGCTGCGAGGCCGAGCCAGCGCATCCAGGGCCGTTTTTCGGCCATCCATAGCCACGTGGCCAAGATGATGGTAAGGAAGCCCACAGAGGCCGCTATAACGCGGTGAGACCATTCATAAACGATTCCCCCAACCATTGGGGGCGTGACCGAACCCCACGCAAGCGGCCACGTAGGCACCGAGAGTCCAGCGTCATTGGAAGTTACGAGTGCGCCCGCTACCAGGAGCAAAAAGGTGCAGAGGGCCGTGAATAGGGCGTACCTGTGCAGGCCGGGCGCGAACTCCGCCTGGAGCCCGCGAGAATTCTGATTGGACGATGTTTTCATGTTTGTGAAACCGCCGGCGAGCTGCTGAAAGCCGCGCCGGCGGTCCTGATTCGAGTGCGAGTCCTGCTCTAGTCCCCCGCAGCTGGCGCGGGTTTGAACGTGAAATTTACGTTCTTGGTCTCTTTCGGGCCGACAGTGACGGTCTGCTCGCTGGGGCCATACAGTTCGTGCCAGGCGACGAGCGTGTAAGTGCCGGGAGGAAGGTTCTTCAGGTTGAATTTGCCGTCTTTTTCAGTGACCTGAAAGTACGGATGGCCAACGACGGCCATATACGCCTTCATCCAAGGGTGGACGTTGCACTTCACCGGGATGGCGATTTCTTCGCGGGCAAAATTCTTCTCGATAGGAGCTGCACCGGGCGGTTGCGACTCGTTCCACTCTCGGTTTTCCTTGGGGATCGGATGAATATTGTGAGTGGTCTGGTCGTCGTTCACAACTTGAATAGGCTGCCCGACCTGCACTCCAGCCACATGCGGATGATACTGGCATCCCTGCTGATCGAATTTAACAGGCGTCGTTGGCGCCGGAAATGAATATCCATCGAGACCTGATTTCACATAGACCACGACGTTGGCGAGTGCTCCACCATCTCCGGTAACGACCTCTTCCGTAGTCGCAGGCGTGGTGCGGCCTTTGCTGCAGGCCGGCTCTGCCGCCATGTTGATCGGTCTCGGTTTGGGCGGAGTGCCGTCAAGTTTCACCGATCCGCTCACTTCACCGGCGGTCGCCGGATCAACAGTCTTACCGGCAGGTGCGTTGGCAGGCGCGGGTGATTCCGTTGATTCTTCCTTCTTCCCACCGCAACCGGTGATGGCCAAAGCGAAGGCCCCGATTGCCAGGGAATACATCCCCCATTTACTTTTCTTCACGGAAAATTTCCTCCTGTCGAATTAATACCAGATCGAAGATTCCAAAGTTAAAACCCTGATCCTATGGACCCAACCGTTCTCCTCAAACTAACCTCAAAACAAACTCCGGTCAATTCCCTGACGTGCTGGACGGCGTGCGGCCCATGAGCGAACGCTGCTCTTCCGGAGTGAGCTGGAACATGTAGCGAACAAGCAGGTCCGCGTGATCTCCTGCGTAACCGTGGAAGCTCGGCGGAAGCGGACCCGAGAAAACCCAGCGATCGCCGTCACGCTTGAACAGGCCTGACGGCATAGCTGTCCCTGGAATAATCTGGGATGGATTAACAATCCACCGCTCAGTCCAGGCAGGTTGCAGACGTTCCTTCGCATACAAGAAGTTGGGAGCGATCGCATTCTTATCATGCGCAGGATCGCCCGTTGCGTGGCACTTCAAGCAGGGCGCCGCCGTGCTGGTGAATAGCTGTCGCGCCATATCTTTCTCAGCTGTGGTGACAGGCGGAAGCTTTTGCGGAATAAACGGCTGCGGCTGGCTCGACATCGCTTCAAAGAATAACACCAGAGTGCGTATCTCGTCGTCGGATAAAAAGAATGTCGGCATGCGGACTTGCAGGTAGGAACGAATGCCGTTGCGATTCACGTCGGTTGTGCTCAGCGCGGGATTAGCCAGGAAGCTCTTCAGCCACTCCGGATTTACTCGCGCGCCTTCGCTGGTCAATACTGGCGGAAGGTTTTGTTTGTTCTCTCCCTGGAATTGCGGCAACCCCATCAACACGGACTTCTGACCGATGCCGATTTGATGGCAGCCGATGCAATTGTACTTCGTGACGATCCACCAGCCCTTTTGAATGGCTGCGCGCTGATCCGCAGGCTTGTACATGTATTCCTGCGGCAGCGTGGGATCAGTCGATCCGAGCAGGAATGTCGTCAAGGCGTCGATATCTTCCTTGGTGACATTCGGCTTGGGCATGCGCAAACGATCCATCGGGTCCGGCTTATATTTTCCGTGATCGAACACGGCCGGGTCGGTGAGCTTGTTCTCGAAAAAGCCCTTCAGGTCATACCAGGGTCCGCGTGGCGATTTTTTGCCGTCGGGAAGGACGCCCAACTTGGCATCTTCGGTGTAAAGAGCGAAATCCAAACGCTCGATTGGCTTGCTGCCCTCGTTAGTGAGCTCGGTGCCAATGCGGCCTTCATCTTCCATCCCGGAGATTTCGTGACAGCCGGCGCAGCCGTAATGCTGGATCAGCACTTTACCCTGAGCCTTGAGCTTCGGGTCATCCATGAACTCGGCCGGGGCGTAGGTGGCGTCGGCGTGTTTTTGCGTAAGCAAGTAGCTGGCGATGTCGCGCGCGTCGTCAACCGTCAGACGCAGGCTGGGCATCACCGTCATTTGCTGCACAACAAGCTCATGACCATCGTTTGGGCTTCGCGAATGATCCAGATCAAAAACGAACGGGAGATTGTGCTTGGCGTAGTCCTCGGGACCCAAATCCTTCTTTTCAGTCGGGCTGTACGGACGCGTACGAACCCGCGGATTCAGGATCCAGCGCACCAGATAATCGTAGTTGTCCTTCTCCCCTACCCTCGAAAGGTTTGCGGCAAAATCTCCGCCGACCATATTCGGGCCTTCGCCAATCGAATGGCAGGCCTCGCAACCGCGCTGCTCGAATAATTCCTTGCCATGCGCGGCGTTGCCCGGCGTCTGCTTGGGCAATTCAGGCCCTGTGATTGCGGACTGCCAGATGTAAGCCGCGATGGCTTGAATTTCGTCGTCCTGTAGCCGGAATTGCGGCATTTTCGTGGTGGGACGGAATTCGTGCGTGTGCTTCAGCCAGTACGGAATCCATTCCTTGTGAATCTTCATCCGGACTTCTTTCAGGTCCGGACCCACTTTCTTGATTTCCTGCAGGAGATTATGCGAGCGCTGGTTAAGTTGCTCGATCTGCGAGTCCATGCTCGCGATTGTCACGGTGAGGTTCGTAGCTTGGCCGTAGTAGCGGTTCGCGGCTTCGTTGTCGGTAGCGGTGTCACCCTTCTTATTGAGTTCCGCGATTTGCAGGCGATCTTCCTGCTTTTGGTTTTCGAGTTGCGCGATCATTTGACGCGCGCTCACCAGTTGTTCGTCCTGATTGTCGAAGCCCTGGAAGCGGTGGCAACCGATGCAGCCTTTTTCCCGGTAAAGCGCCTTGGCGTGGTTCAGGACAGGTGCGTGCTCGGTAACCATGTCTGAAGCGTGGCACTGCTGGCAGCCGGCCTCAAAATTTTCGCGATAGTTCAGAGGCCAGAGCCAATGTTCGTAGCGGCCATGCCCTTTTTCGACGCTGTCCAGCGCGCGTCCGTTGCCGCCATGGCACGGCGAGCAGCCAAACTTTTCCAGTGGATGATATTTCATCATTTCCGGATCGGGATGGCTCGCATACGGCGCGTCATTACTTTTCCCCATGCCGAGATCGGCTTTTGTTACGGTCATAGTGACCGGGACAATCAGCGGATCCGTGCCTAAGTGGCAGGATTGGCAGCGATCTACAAGCCCAGCGCCGCCAAGATTATTGAGGGAGGCGCCACTGGGATTCACGTTCACTTGCCGCAATTTGATGTCCAGATTTTTCATGCTTGCGGAAAGCGTTGCCAGGTCACGAGAGGCCAGTCCCGGAAGCTGTTCTCTTACATACTCTGCGAGTTTATCCTGCGCATCTTTTTCCGGCTGATCGACCTTGCCGCGCTCGGCCACCAGCCGGGCCTTGGTGGACATGATCGAAGTGAACAGATCATTTAATTGTTGATAATTATATTTTGTGGGGACTACTTTTCCGCCCTCGACCGGCCAGTTGACTTCGTACGTCTGCGCCTTAGCCTCATTCAATTCCTTCAGCTTGGCTTCTTTGGCGCTCTTATTTTTTTCGTCGATTTGCTCTAGCTGATAAGTGAGCGACCCGACCAAGCCGCGCGCTAACTGGAACATGTCCGTCATGGCGGCGCGCTGGCGATCGAGCAGATCGATCTGCTGTCCAATTTCCTGGTCCTTGGCTCTCGCAGCTTCGTGCGCCGCCTTCACATCGCCCAGGAGTTTTTGATATTCGGGCGTGGAGTAAAATTTCTGTTCGTCGGCCCTGCGCTTCTGGTACTGCTTCTCAAGGTAGGACGAATACACCTTGGAGAATTCGGCCTGATAACTGCGCCACGGCCGCAGCCCATAGAATTCGTCGTAAAGCGACCAGGAAACGGTCAGCATCAACAAAAATACGGAAATAAGGACTATCCCGGCCATCGGCCGGCTTGTAACCGGATCATCAGGAGGAAGCTCAGGCACCCAGTGCCTCCTTTTTCTAATGCAGTAAAGATAAAACCAAGCACGACGAAATACAGAATCGTTAAATACTAAACCACGGCGTTACCCAGACATACTTGATGCGAAACACGAGCCGAAGCAAAATTTTTATCGGCAGGCTTAGCATCAGCACGATGAACAACTCCGTCGTAAACATTTGCAGCAGCGTCATACGCTTGAAAATTTTCCTGCTGAATTCAGTGAGCAAGAGCAGCCGGTGCGAAAAATATCCGGCCACCAGGAAATAAAGCGCCAAAGGAAAAATGCCAAAAATGACGCGCGCAAGAATCGGTGCGTAAGCCGCGTTTGCCGCCGGCATGAAATGGACGAGCCACGACCCGTTGATACCGAAAACCTGATCAAGGTTTCGATTGACGGCGAACTCAACGCGTTGTGCATCCCATGTCTGCCCCGGCCAGAACCACATCCATCCGGGGCCTCGGATGAATGTGCCAATTACAATCATCAACACCCATAAACCAATAAATCCAAACAGGAATGTCCAAATCGCAAAGCGACGCTGCTTATAGGTGTAATACCCATTGCCAAGAGGATTGGCGTCAATATACGGAACGACCATCAGGCCGACGATAATGAGCGTCGGCATGATCACTCCGGCAATCCAGGGATCGAAATAGACAAGCATTTCCTGCAGACCGAGGAAGTACCAGGGCGCCTTGGCCGGATTCATGGTGACGTTCGGATTGGATGGCTCCTCGAGCGGTGCGTTGAGCGTGATGGACCAGACCATGAGCAGCACCGTGACCAGGACTGCGGCGACCAGTTCAATGCGCAGCAAGTACGGCCAGGTATGGACTTCCTTCTCCCACTTCGGATTCCAAGGCTCGGTTTTGCGATATTCGGTTTTGGCGAGTTGGGGGTCTGACGAGAGTTTGTCGATCAGGCGGTCATTCTCGGCCGCCTGTCGGAAGGCATACCAAACGTAGAAAGGCACGAGAAACAGTAGCGCCACGATGGGCACATTGTCCGGTGCGGAAGCAACTTCCCAGATCTGGTGCCAGTTCATATCGGCCTCAAACCTCGTCGCTAGTTTTCAAACCGCTCAAAAAACGTTGTCATTCCGAGGCACGCTTCGTGCCGAGGAATCCCTCCCTGTCTCGGCAATCAGACCTAGAGAGATTCCTCACTTCGTTCGGAATGACGGCAGAAAATCATTCCGAAAATCCTAATTCACGACCCACTCCGTCGAACTACGACTACTGCATGCCGCTTGGCCGCAAGATCACCGGCCGGTGGCCCTTCTCTTCCTTAATTTCAGATTCGAGCATGACGGGAGCGGGGCCGGAAATTCCGCCGTCTTTACGCACGCGCCAGAAATGCAGAGCCATAAAAATACTGGCGATCAAAGGAATGGCGATGCAGTGCCAGATGTACGCGCGCAAGAGCGCGTTGGCATCCACGATCGAGCCGCCCAGCAACGCGAAGCGCACATCGTTGTAAGGAGTCATTCCCAGGAGCGCGCCAAACGGACCTTCCGTTCCTAACAACGGCGTGGCGCGAGCCATGTTCGTGCCAACGGTGACGGCCCAAAATCCGAGTTGATCGTCAGGAAGCAGATAGCCGGTGAACGACAATAGCAGCGTGAGCACCATCAGGAGAACGCCAATGCACCAGTTGAATTCGCGCGGGCGCTTGTAAGAACCCGTCAGGAATACGCGGAACATGTGCAGCCAGACGGCGATGATCATCAAGTGCGCGGCCCAGCGATGCATGTTGCGCAACAGTTTGCCGAAGGGCACGTCGTTCTCAAGATAGAGAATGTCTCTGAACGCCTGCACCTTGCTCGGGTGGTAGTAGAACATCAACAGCACGCCCGTAAAGGTGAGGACGATGAACAGGTAAAAGGTGATACCGCCCATGCCCCAGGTGAATTTATATTTTACGGCGTCGCGATTGACCTTGGCGGGATGCAGGTGGAAGAAAACGTTGGAGAGAACTGAAAGCGCGCGATTGCGCGGCGTTTCGTCATGCTTGACGCGAAAAATCGAGCGGAATAGCTGGGTCTTTTCAGGCTCTTTTAAGCCCTCCAGTTCGTCCTTACCCTTTTCCTTAATTGTTTCCTTGAGATCCGTGACGTCCTGGCGGACGCGGTCAAGCAACCCCGTACCCTTCTTGTTGCCATTCTCTTCGGCCATCCCGATGTCCCCCCAACTGGTCCCAAGTCCCCAGGGAAAATCCCAGAAGCGATTATCGAATGTTCTAGCCGTGGCCCGTGTTTCTCATCCCTGGCAGGCCCCACGCTCCACCCGAAGCGTTCAGCCTGTCCACCCTGTGTACGTTGCCTCTATTTCACCTTACTCTAAACCCTCATCCCGGTCGAACCGGGATGAGCTACAAAACCTATACCGGCAAATACGCGCCCGGGTCATTAAATTGATTCACGCCAGCGCGCGGGTCATCCATGTACAACCTGCTGGTGTCCACAATCAGTTTTCCTGTGGGATCCATCGCCACGTGCGCGCGATCCATGGGCCGGGGCGCTGGGCCCTCGAAATTCACGCCCTCGCTGTCGTAGCCGCTTCCATGGCACGGGCACTTAAATTTATTTTCCGAAGATTTCCATTCCGGCGTGCATCCCAGGTGCGTGCACCGCGCGAAAATAACAAAAATGCGGTCCGGCTCGCGGATGATCCACACGCGATTGGTCATCAGATAGCGCTGGTCGATGCCCAGCGAAAAATCAGCAGGGTATCCGATATTAAAGACTGTGTTGGGTTCGTACAGCGCGCGCGGGAAGAAAAACCGTAGAAACATGAGGAGGTTAATGCCCAGGTAGCCGTAAATCATGCCCCAAATGACGCGACGCCGCATCTTATCGGGCGGTTCAGCGCTGTCGGCTTTGCTTTTTGCCGCCGGCTTTGCTGCTGCTGGCGGAGGTGCTTTTGGTGCTGCGGCTTTCGGTGGTGTCGGTGGTGCCGCCGTGGTTCCGTCAACTGGGTCGGCCATAATGGCGCGAATCAACCTCTCGATTAAAGTTATAAATCGATGAAATCAATCTACCCTGATTAAATCAGCATCCCTATATATTCCGCGAAGAGCTTGATGTCAAGACGAAATCCAAATACTGGTAACAGTGAAAACACGCGCAAAATGAATGTCGAACAGAATCTGAGAGAAACGGTGAACAGAGGATCTAGGCGATGGCTTTCAGGACCAGGTCGGCCAGGGCTGAGATGAATGTAGGGGAGTCGCCGACGGCGGGCATCATTTCAAATTTTTCAACGCCGAGCTCGTGAGCCTCTTCGCGCGCTTCAATATTAATTTCGTGAAGTGTTTCGATATGTTCGGTAACGAACGCAACGGGAACAATCAACAGTTGTTTTTCTCCCGAACGCGCCAACTTCTCAATCGTCTCTGTCAACGACGGTGATAACCACTTGCGGCGCCCCACTTTGCTCTGGTAGCAAAGCGTGTGCGCGTTCTTCCACGTGCCGCGCTGCATGACCAGGCGCACCGTCTCTTCCACGTGTTTGGCGTACGGATCTCCGCGCTCAATGAGGCTCAGCGGCAGCCCGTGCGCGCTGAAAACGATGTGCGCGCGATCCGGTTCGTCGAAGTGAGTCAGGGAGAGAGAGATCTTTTCGGCTATCGATTGAATATACAGCGGATGGTCGAAAAACTTTTCTATTACGTGCGTGCGCGGAGCGTTCCCGTTCGGATTGTAGAGCCGCTTCCATTCCTTCAGGCTGCTGGACGTGGTCGCAAATGAATATTGCGGATACATGGGAAGGAGAACGAGCTCCGATGCGCCACTCGCGTTCACTTCCGCTACAGCTTCCGCCGTGAGCGGATTCCAGTAACGCATGGCAATGAAGCATCGCGCGTCGCAATGCGGCGCAAGAGCCGATTCCAGGGCACGCGCTTGCCGCTCCGTGAGCAGACGAATCGGCGAGTGGCCGCCGATTGCGTCGTAATGCTCGCGAACCACGCCGGCGCGTTTTCGGGCGATATATCGCGCCAGAGGGCGCCGCGCAAACCATGCTCCGAAGAAATCGATAATGTCTGGATCGCAAAAAAGGTTATAGAGAAATGGCTCGACGGCGGCGGCCGAATCCGGCCCGCCGAGTTGAAAGAGCACCACGCTGATTTTTTTCTTTTCGGTCATCGGTCAGTTTCGGGACGCGTTTGGAATGCCCTGCCTAGAGGCCGGCGCACCATGGAACTACTTTCCGCCCTCTTTCAAACGGCGTATATCGTCCTGCAAACTTGCCATGCGGCGCGCGACGGAAATCAGGTAGACGCAGAAAATCGCCCAGATTGCGATGTAAGCGGCCACCAGGTAATTCATGTTCTTCATCGATATCTCTCCCGAGAACTCTTGCGGAATATTTCCGCGGTATTCAACGCGAACTCCGCGATGCTTCCAGGCGAAGCGCGTCCACTTCCATGCGCATTGCTTCCAGCCGGTATCGGATGCGGATCAGCAACGCCATTACGCCGAGCGTTGCAGCCCAGCAAAGCAGCAGCACGCGCCACATCCGGCCGTCGAGAGAGCCGCCGTTGCCGATGACAGGCTGCGGGTGCTGCGTACGGAACCACCAGATCGAAAAATAAACGAGTGGAATATCCAGCGCGGCGAAAATTCCAAATACGGCGGAGACCATCGCGCGGCGCTCGGGCTCATCCACCAACGTTCGGAGAATGAGGTAACTCACAAACAAAACCCACAACAAAAACGAGGACGTCAGCCGCGCGTCCCAGGTCCACCAGATTCCCCACACGGGCTTCGCCCAGATGGGACCGGTGACCAGCACGACGGTAAAAAAAGCTACGCCCACTTCCGCTGCGGCCACACTCAGCCAGTCCCACTTCAGATCGCGCGTGCGCAGGTAGGCGATGCTGCCGATAAAAACGAGAATGAACGAGATGAATCCCGACCAGGCGCTCGATACGTGAAAATAAAAAATGCGCTGGATCAGACCCATGGTCGCCTCTTCCGGGGCCTTGATCAACGCGCCATAGCTGGCGGCTGCGAGCAGAAGAAAGACAACCAGCACCGACGGCCAGGAGATCGCCGGACCAGTTGGAATTCGTGATTCGGATTCGCCTGCCATCTCACTCCTCCAATAGATATTCGCCGAAGAGCCATGCCGCCGTCAAAAATACTACGTCAAAGGATGTCAGAAATGTGAGCCACACCAGAGACAATTCGGAAGGATCGCGCAGCAGTCCAACGGTGGCTTCCGTGCTGGCGATCAAGACCGGCGCCAGAACTGGCAACAATAACAGCGGCAGAAGCAGTTCGCGCAAGCGGGCCTGCGCGGCTACGGCGGAGAACACGGTGCCTGTCGTGGCCAGGCCGACTGTGCCGAGCGCGAGAACCAGAACCAGGGGCGCGAGAATCGGAAAAATTGCGATGTTGTATAAAACCGCGAACACCGGCAGCAAAATTAATTCCACCAAAAGGAGAAACAGAAAATTTGCCGCCATCTTCCCTGCCAGGATGCTGAATGGATCGATCGGCGCGAGACGCAAAGCCGCGAGCGTGTCGTTGGTCTGCTCGCGCAGGAAGGAAGGCTGCAACATCAGCGATCCAGCGAACAGAAATGCCAGCCACAAAAGTCCCGGGCCGAATCGGCGCGATTCTGACGATGTGGGGTTGAAAGTAAAACTGAAAAGGACAATGACAATCAGAACGAACACGACGGTTGTGCCCAGCAATTCGCGCGAACGGAATTCGGTACGCAGCTCCTTGGCGAGAATCGTGGCGGTCGAGTGCATGAGGTTCATCGCGCGTCACCTTCCGCCGCTTCCCGGACTGCTGCGAGCGCCAGGACGCCGTAGGGGTCGCCCTTCGGACCGGAATCGTGAGTGATCTCGCCGCCTTCCAGGCGAATCGCGCGCGTTACCGAACCTTGCGTTTCGTTTCTCCCATGCGTGCTCATAATGATGGTGCAGCCCGCGGCATGCAGCCTGGCGAGCGTGGCGCCCAACCATTGCTGCCCTTCGGGATCCAGGCCCGCGGCGGGCTCATCAAACAGCAGCAATTGCGGAGACGCGAGCAGCGCGCGAGCAATGGCCAGACGCTGTCTCATCCCGCGCGAGAATGTTCGGACCATGTCGGAAGCGCGGCGCGCGAGACCGACAGGATCGAGAGATTGACGTGCGCGCGCAGCCGGGTCCGGCAAATCAAAAAGTTTCGCGAAGAAGATAAGATTCTCTTCTGCCGTAAGCTCGTCGTACAGCAGAGTGTTGTGAGCGACCATTCCAATGCGCTGCTTGATATCGTCAGGAGAGAGTACGGACTCGCCAGAGGAAAATGTAACCTGGCCTTTCGATGGGCGCGCGAGTAGCGCTGTGATCTTCAAGAGCGTCGTTTTTCCGGAGCCGTTATGGCCCACGAGGGCAACGCATTCGCCCGCGCCGATTTCGAGTGAAACGCCCCGCAAGGCCATGCGCATGCCGTAGCGTTTCTCAATTCCGGAAAAACGGATGGTCAGCCCGCCACTTGAGCCGACCCCGCGGCTATATTGGGGACCTTTCGCTGGGGATGATGTGTGCGGAGTGGCCACGCCGGACGGCTCAGCCCTGGACCAATTCGCGCAGTAATTGCTCAGCGCGGCCGCGCTCCCGGGCATATTCCTCATCAGAAATTGTGCCGGCCTGGCGGCGTAATTCCATCCGCAGCAGGCTGTCCTTGAGCGACTCGAGGTTGGTATCCACTTCCTGCTGGATCTTGTCTGCGAGCGGAGCATCAGCCGCAGATTTCTGCGTAGCCGCAGGCGGAGGCGAGGTCGGCTTTGCTTGCGCCGGCCGTTTGACCTTGTTCGCTCTCGGTCCTGGGGACGCAGGTGTTGCCGGGACGCTAGCTGTCGTCAATACGGGCTGCCGGAAAAGCAATCCCACACCCACGGCAAAAATCGCCGCGAGGCCGCCGAGCAAAATCCATTTATCGTTATCGAGGCGCGCGGGCGCTGCCTGAACAGTTGGGCCTGCGCCGGAATCGGACCCTGAATCTCGTCCGTTCACTTGATCGGGCGGCGCCGCCGCCGATTGCTCCGACGGAGGGGGAGCCGTGCCGTTAATCGCGATGTCGAAGGCAGTTCCCGCCTTGATGGAATCTTTGGAGAACACATTAAAGCCCTGCTCGGTTCCAGCAGCGCTAAATCCGGGACTGGAAATCTGCATCGTTGGCGGAATCACGAGTAAAACACGCTGGGCGTCATAGCTGGAAGGGGCGCGCACAGTGGCGTGATTGCCGGCATACGGAAGCACGTAGGAAAGCCGCACTCCATTTTGTCCGGGCTGGAACGCGTAGGCGATCGCATAGCGGCCTTTGCCTTTGTCGATGGTTCCCTGCTTCACGGGCATGCCGGAAGGGCCAAAAGTAGAAACCTGATCGAGTTCGGCGCCGGTTGGAATGGTGAATTCGAAATCGCCGTCCTGCTTGAAGTATGCGGCCGGCGGATTTGAATTATTGGTGATGGAATATTCCTCGCCGACCATCAGCTTGTCTCCGTTGGGCTGGAAGACCAGCAGGCGCAACGGAATTTGCAATGCATTGGGATTCGTCGTGGGCTCGAATACGGTCACGTCCACGGTAGACTTCCCCGGAGTGAGCGGCTGGTGAAAAAACACGCCTCGATACACGGCGCGGATAAGCATTGGCCCTGCGCCGATTGCCGGATTATCAATGTGGTAGAGACCTTGCGCGTCAGACTTCGTGCTGGCTACCACCTGCATGCCACCCTGCAATTGAATGAGCAGGACGTCGACACCGGGAGCCGGCTTGTTGCCATTGGTGCCATTGTGAATGACGCCGGAGACCGTTCCGGCGTGCACGGCAGCAGCCGCGAGCAGTAGCACGGAGGCGAGGCGCAAAAACTTTTGAATCAAGCGTGTCGTCATAAAAGCGAATATTCCTTCAGAATCCGCAATACCGCAGTTCCCTACCAAACAAACCCCCGCCTCTGAAGAGGCGCACTACAATCGCACAGAAATCCGATTGCCCCTCGCTTAGGATCGCGGAGTGGATGATACCGTCGGATCGCGCCGCGCGATGGGAGCCTGGTTCCCCGTAACATTTTCAATTTCCAGAAGGACCTGAGCCGCTTCTGTTTCCAGGGAATCTCTCATCTGTTCGTAATCCTGCTGGGCGTATTTCCCGGCGCGATTCTCAAATTTCAGATCGCGCAAATTTTCGTAAATCGAATCGCGGCGTTCCAGCAACTGATCGAGTTGCGAGCGGTGCGGCGCCGAATCGGCTTCATCAGGCTCAATCCAGAAAACAAATGTCAGGACGGCCAGCGTGAGCACGACGCACGCGGAGAGCATGACTGCGTCAGGTAAAACAACTGCGGCGTAAGCAAACGTAAATTGCATTACTCCTCGGTCTCCTTATCCACTTGCCGCCGGGCGCGCTCGAGTTGGACGTTCCTTACTTCGGAGGCCAAGGTTGCGGGAGCAGCGGGCGCGGCCGAAGCGGAAGCGAGTCGGTGAACGTCACGTTGGCGCCACATGCGGATGATCACCAGGACGATTCCAAGACCCAGCGCGAAAGCCACGCCCGGAATGTACCAAGCAATGCTGTTGAATCCCGTGGACGGCGGCGCGCTCAATACTTTTTCTCCGTACTCCTGGATGAAATCCTGAATGACCAGATTGTCGGCTTCGCCCGAGGCGACATGCTGATCGAGCTCCTTGAGCATAGGGCCGGAAGATGGGCAATTAATGTGGTTGCATTGCGTTAGAATCTGCCCGCAGCCGCACATGCACATCAGCTTCTCGCCGAGGACCTTGGCACGTTCGCTTTTTTGCGCGTCTACATGCAGGGGAAGCATCGCTGAAGCAATCGCAACGATAGCGGAAAAAATCAGCGCGAGACTGCGGCGCTTGCTCGAGACTCGGATGCGTGGCCGCACGGCTTCAGGGATTAAAGCCCCTGATTCCGAGTGAGCACTAGTGTCGCGGCTGAACCCGCGACCCACAAAACCTTTCGTGATCTTCAGTCTCTTGTTAACCATTGTCTTTCGAAAGCTGCGATCTGGCGGAAATTGACGCGCGCGCTGGTTGCGTTCCGTCTCCGCCGAAGGCTGGAGAACTCTCCGCCGCCGGAGACATGACCATCACGGCCTGGCGATTCGGCAGAAGCGCCAGAATCGTTCCGAGAACCACAACGAGGCCGCCAAGCCAAATCCACTTCACGAGCGGATTCAAGTAAGCGTGAATGACTGGCAGATTGCTGTCGGGGCTGCGGCCGGCATATACGACGTACAAGTCTTCCTTCAGCGTCGAAGAGATCGCCACCATCGTGCCGGACTCTTCATTGGACGGATAAAATCGGCGCTGCGGATAAAGCATCATCACGGACTTGCCGCCCTTGTCGACGTCAATCGTGGCGCGTTCCGCGGAATAATTTGGCTGCTGATCGGAATCAAAATTCTGCAGGTGAAGATTATAGGGTCCAATGGACATCATGGAGCCCGCGGTCATCTCCATCTGCTTATCCTGATTGAACGCTTGCCCGGAAATGCCGACAAAAACCAGCACCATTCCGAAGTGAATCACGTAGCCGCCATAGCGGCGGGTGTTGCGCATGGTGAGCTGAGCGGCGGAAGAAAAAATATTGGACCCGGTACGCGCGGAGATCACACGAGCGCCCCGGTAGAACTCCGAGAAAACCGTGAACGTCACGAAGGCGGAAAGCAGCAGGCAGAGCGTAACGTAAAATTCGCGCAGGCCAAGCGCCACGGCAACGATTGCCGCCACAACTCCAGCCATCAACGGCCAACCAAAATTTTTGCGCAAGCTTTCGACGGAAGTTTTGCGCCACGCGAGAAGCGGGCCCACTCCGGTGAGAAACAGCAGGAACATGGCGATGGGAATGTTAACGCGATTAAAGAATGGCGGCCCTACGCTGATCTTCGTTCCGCGGATTGCTTCCGAAAGCACCGGGAAGAGTGTGCCGGAAAGAACGGCGACGCAGGCAACCAGCAGAATCAGGTTGTTGAACAGAAAGCTGGACTCACGAGAAATCATGGAGTCCAGTTGATTGTCGCTGCGCAGATAATCGCGATTTTTCAGAAACGCTATCAAACAAGCGGTGATGGCAATAATCAGGAACCCGACGAACCAGCGTCCGATGGAAGATTGCGCAAACGCGTGGACCGAGCTTACTACTCCGCTGCGGGTAAGGAAGGTCCCGAAGATCACCAGCAGAAATGTGGTGAAGACCAGCCAAACGTTCCACACGCGCATCATGCCGCGCTTTTCCTGCATCATCACCGAGTGCAGAAATGCAGTGCCGGTCAGCCAAGGCATCAGCGAAGCATTCTCAACCGGATCCCAGGCCCAGTATCCGCCCCAGCCAAGGACGGCGTAGGCCCAGTGCGCACCCAGCAGAATGCCCGCCGACTGGAAGCACCACGCGATCATGGTCCACTTGCGTGTGAGATGAATCCATTTCTCGCCCGGGTAACGGCCGATCAAGGCCGCCATCGCAAACGCGAAAGGAATCGTGAAACCGGTGTATCCGGAATACAAAACCGGCGGATGAATCACCATCTCCGGATACTGCAGCAAGGGATTGAGGCCATGGCCGTCCGCCTGCGAGGCCAGATGCAGCACTCCGCCCGCGCCCGGTAACGTAAGCACCTGAAACGGGCTGGCAACAAAATTATTTAGCGTCAGGAAAAACAATTGCACGGAAGCCAGAACCACGCCGACATAAGGCATCAATTCAGGATGCTTGCCACGATAAGCGAACAACGCGGAAAAAACATAAATCGAAAGCAGGAAACTCCAGAAAAGAAGTGAGCCTTGCTGCCCCGACCACAATGCTGAAAATTTATAAAGGTTGCCGAGATTACGATTGCTGTGCTCGGCCACATAGGCCATCGCGAAGTTGTCAGTAAAAAAAAGATAGACCAGGCTGCCGAATCCGAGCCAGATGAGCGCACACACAGCGAAGCCGGCATTGCGCGCGGACTTGATCAGGAGGGGACGGCGAGTGATGATCGCGGCGATTCCGCCTGCGATCGCGTAAATCGCCAGGGCGAAAGCCAACAGTAACGCGTACGATCCAAACAGGTCCAAATTATTACCTCGATCCCGCGGGCTTCACGCTTCGCTTTGCATCCCTTAGCTTGAAGAAGCTAACTCTTACTCTTCGGATCCGCCGAATAAGCCGGGGCTGCGGGCTGGGCTTGCCCGGGGGCTGCCTCATACTTAGACGCGCATTTAGCTTGGAGCGTCTCAGCCACAAAATGCCCATCCGGGCTTACTTTGCCTTCGACCAGACACTGTGCGCCATCCTTGAATGTGTCGGGAAGCGGATCGGTTCCCACATAGCTGACGTGGAGGGTCTTTTCTTGTTCCACGAGTACGAAATCCACGCGGCCTGACAGGTGTTGTATCGACCCCGCCTTGACGTCACCGGCGACGCGAAGCCTCTGGTGCAGAGATGCACCGCTCAACGTGGGGATTTCCGAGATCGTGTGGTAATAAGTCTTGCTTTGCTGCGCTCCGACATACGCCAGGCACGAGAGCGTGACGATAATGATGCCGGCACCAATGCCGAATTTCACTTTGCTTTTCACGAATTGCCCCCTGCTCCTGCAGTCTTCGCTAAGTCGAATTCTATCACACCCCGATCAGGTTGGCGTGCAAGGTGTCTCGATGCTCACTACCCCTGCAACAGGCAAGCACCATTCATGCCCGGCAATTTCAAGGGCCTCAACCTGGAATAGTCAGGGGCACAGTCTTGTTGAAATCGAGGAGGGGGCCCATGGCGGCTTGCTGTAAGACTTCGATCAACGGCTGCAAGTTCGTGCCAATGAGAGCGATGTGTTTTGGTTTGTAATTAAATCGAATTCGTCTAATGAGGGTCGGAGCAAGTCTCGAGATGCATTCGCGCGCAAGGTTGGCGTCTCGTTGCGTCGCTAACGGGCATTCGGACAAATACGTGAGGTAGCACCCTTTTCGTTGAAACTCGAGAAGTTGAGAGACGCCAGCCTCGCGCCCATTCGCTTCCCCGGTCGGCTTTCCCCCCGCAGGCAGAATATTTAGCGTAGCGAGAAATGGATCGAAAAAGTCGCGCGTTTCCGGTGGCCTGTAAAAATCGTCTTCCAGACGAGGCTTCGGCTCGAGAGCGACGAACAGCGCATCGATATGGATCGGTCGAAACCGTGTCGCTAACTCCAGGCGCTCAACCCGCGCGGCAATGTGTTCAGGCGACGCGGGCTGACCACACCCGTCACAAATGATCGAAGTAGAGTTCAGATTCATAGGCGGCGATTATCTTACAGCAACGGTTAAAACATAACTAAGGAAAGAAGTGCGGGGTCGCGTCGTTCATCTGGAATGGTGGAGAACATAAGAAAATTTACTTGCCGGACTTCTGGTCCAGCTTCTTTTGGAGGCAATACTTGAGTTCGGGGCTGATCTCGGTAATTTCCATTCCGGCGCTCACCAGGAATTTGCAGCTGAGGAGTTCATGCGGCTTTTCTTCATCGTCCAGTTTTCCGGTCACGCGGCAGTACTGACAATCCTGATTCCAACAGAATCGTCCGTAAGGGATGGTTTCCGGGCTGATGTACTGAAAACAACGAAGAATTGTGTTTTTCTCTGGAACCTCGAACGTCTTTCCCAGGATCTTGATGTGAACCAGGCGCTCGTACGGACGAAACACCTGAGTGGTCCCACTTGTGCCAACCACTTCCGTTGTGTGAGGCTCACTTGACTTTGACATGAGAGGGTATCTCCGCTCAACCAGCGTAGACGAGATGAGCGGGTGCGGCAACGGAGATACTCCGCGATGATACGAATATGGCAATGGGGGTTTGCGATTGCAATATTGTAGAACCAGCTTCAAGATTGAGGCTACACATGCCACCTAAACATCCGCCGAAAAATCCATTTGTTGTCATTCCGAACGAGGTGAGGAATCCCTCCCGGTGTGAATGCACAGACAAAGAGGGATTCTCGGCACGCAGCGTGCCTCGGAATGACGACATGTTTTTCCTTAGACTGTAAAGGCGGGCGCGCCATGTACGTTCCGCAGACCCACGCGTTCGCTCAGGTCCTGGCGGATTCGAAGAATTGGCCCATGCGGCGGAATTTCTCGTAGCGTTGGTCAATCAGCGCGGAAGGATTCAAAGCGAGAAGGTCTCGAAGAGAGCGAGCGAGGACCGCGTCAAGGAACGCTGCCGAAGCTTCGTGGTCCATATGCGCGCCGCCTTCAGGCTCGGGCACGATTTCGTCGATGATGCCAAGTTGACTCAGATCGCGGGCCGTAATTTTCAGGGCTTCGGCGGCCATTTCGGCTTTGGACGAATCACGCCAAAGGATTGAAGCGCAGCCTTCAGGAGAAATTACGGAGTAGACGGAATTTTCGAGCATGTTGATGCGATCGCCTACAGCGATCGCCAGCGCGCCGCCGGAGCCACCTTCTCCGGTAATCGTGACCACGATCGGAACGGGCAGGCGAGCCATCTCTCGAAGGTTGCGTGCGATGGCTTCGGCTTGTCCGCGCTCCTCCGCGTCAATTCCGGGATATGCGCCCGGCGTATCGATAAACGTGAGAATCGGCCGGGAAAATTTTGCTGCCAGGTGCATCACGCGAAGGGCTTTTCGGTAACCCTCAGGCTTGGCCTGCCCAAAATTCAGCGCCACGCGCTGCTTGGTGTCTCTTCCCTTTTGTTGTCCAATCACGGCCACCGGGCTCCCGTGAAATTTCGCAAAGCCTGCGATCATTGCGGGATCGTCACCGTAAGCGCGATCGCCGTGCAATTCATGAAAATCCTCGAACAGGATGCGCACATAATCCATCATGTAGGGACGCTGTGGATGGCGCGCGAGGAGAGTCCGTTGCCAGGCGCCAAGATTGTCGTATAACTCATGCCGGAGCTGTGAAACTTCGGTGCGCAAACGTTCCAAATCAGGCGAAGAAACTTCCGGCCTCGCGAGGCGCCGCAGGTCTTCTACTTCGCGCTCCAGCTTTTCAAGTTCTTGCTTACGATTGTCTGTCTTCATATTGAACATTCGTAGCACAGGCTTCAGCCTGTGTGGTTTTGAATTCTGCGGCATCCAGCGAAAATCACACAGGCTGAAGCCAGTGCTACCAGGACGAGGGCGCATAATCCATCACGTGCGCGCCACCAATTCAACGGCGTCCTCTCCGCACAGTTTGCGAACAGCCTGCACCAGATCCTGGTCTGGGCGCACGCGTTGGTCGGCTTGCAGGGTGGCAATCGCGCCTTCGGAAGAAATCAGATCGAAGGCGATAGAGCACGATCCCGGCTTGCCCGCGAAAAGTTTTTTTAGTTCATCGATGACATTGGCGTCGACGGCAGCCATATCGAGTCGCACTCGCATGAGATTCGGAGGGCGCTGTCCCATATCTTCGAGGCGGCGCGCGTCCATCACGGATAGCCGCGTTCCGGCGTCCTCCACGTTCACGCGGCCTTTCAAGACCAGAGGCGCGTTGCTCTTGAAAACATTTTCCAGGCGCGCGAACGATTCCGGGAAGGCCAGCACTTCGAGGATGCCGGTCATGTCCTGCAAAGTAAGAACTCCCCAGCGATCTCCCTTGCGAGAACGCATGCTGCGCATGGCGACCACAATTCCGCCGACCGTAATTTCTTCGCCGTTCCTGCGGCCCTCGACAGCAGCCAGGTCGATTGCGCCAAGTTCCGCAAGTTTAGCGGCGTACTTGGAAAGAGGATGCCCAGAGATGTAGAAGCCTACAGTCGCAAATTCCGAGGCCAGCATTTCATGTTCGGGCCATTCTTCCAGGTCTGGCAATGGATCGTCGGGGGGAGGCGCGGTCGCGGAAGCTCCGCCGAAAAGTCCATGCTGGCCGCTCAATCGTTCACGCTGCTGGCGCTGTGCGCGGTCCATGGCGCGGTCGATGACCGCAAAAATCTGTGACCTTCGCGCGCCAAGCGTATCCATCGCGCCGGATTTAATCAGACTTTCTACAACGCGACGGTTGAGCAGGCGCGTGTCCACGCTGTCGCAAAACTGGTAGATGGACGTGAAACGCCCGAGCTGCTCGCGAGCTTCGAGAATTCCCTTCACGGTATTCTCGCCAACATTTTTGATTGCCTGCAAGCCGAAGCGGATAGATTCGCCGACGGGAGTGAAATCCAGAGCGCTCGAATTGACGTCCGGAGGGAGCACGGTGATGCCCATGCCGCGCGCTTCGTTAATGTACTTCACGACTTTTTCCGTGTTGCCAGTTTCCGACGTCAGCAGCGCGGCCATAAATTCGACCGGGTAGTGCGTTTTCAAGTATGCCGTCTGGTAGGCCAGGAGCGCGTAGGCGCAAGAGTGAGACTTGTTGAAGCCATAGCCCGCAAATTCGGCCATCAGGTCGAAAATTTTCTCTGCTTTTTTCGCGGGAACTTTTCTCAACGCGCAGCCGGCCAGGAACTTTTCGCGCTGCGCGGCCATTTCTTCGCGATTCTTTTTTCCCATCGCGCGGCGCAAAATGTCCGCTTCTCCGAGCGAGAATCCTGCCAGGCGATTCGCAATCTGCATAACTTGTTCTTGATACAGGATGACGCCGTACGTTTCTTCCAGAATTTCCTTCAGCTCGGGTAGATCGTAGGCAACTTTTTTCTTGCCGTGCTTGCGATTGATGAAATCGTCGATCATGCCGCCCTGAATCGGGCCGGGACGATAGAGCGCATTGAGCGCGGTCAAATCTTCCAGGCGCGTCGGCTGGTAGCGGCGAAGAATGTCGCGCATTCCGTGCGACTCAAACTGGAAGATGGCCGTGGTCTCGCCGCGAGCAAACAACTTGTACGTCGGTTCATCATCGAGCGCCAGCGTACCGAGATCGACGTGAATGCCGCGATTCTTCTCTACCATGCGGACTGCGTCATCGAGCACGGTCAGAGTGGTCAGTCCAAGGAAATCCATTTTGAGCAGGCCAATGTGCTCGAGGCCTTTCATGTCGTACTGCGTCGTGATTTCATCCCTGTTCGATTTGTAAAGGGGGACGATGTTCGTCAGCGGTTCGGGAGAAATAACGACGCCCGCGGCATGCGTGGACGCGTGACGCGCAAGTCCCTCAAGACGCTTGGCGACTTCCATCATGTCAACGTAGCGAGGGTCACTCGCAATCTGGGAGCGCAGTTGTGACGATTGTTGCAGCGCTTCGTCGAGCGAGATGTTGAGCTGGTTGGGGACCAACTTGGCAATGCGGTCCACTTCCCCGTACGGCAGGTC
>Ga0070735_10000823_pt1 | contig 31422 bp, 28 predicted proteins | sample Coa_R1_FD_66443 | JGI IMG/M metagenome (GOLD analysis project Ga0070735, IMG submission 66443) | Surface soil microbial communities from Centralia Pennsylvania, which are recovering from an underground coalmine fire - Coalmine... | ecosystem: Environmental > Terrestrial > Soil > Unclassified ...
TGCTCGCTGCCGTTCGTACAGCCAGGCCAAACCTACGTGTTCGTGATCACTGCCGTTCTCGACGGGGCAGCGAATTTCGAAAGCCAGCCCAATCGCTCGGCGCTTCCTACTGCAGCCGTTAGCGTGGTTTCCGCGCCGATTCTCATTGGCAATTGAGCATCGCTTTCGCCGCACCCACAGCTAGCTGAGATTGACAGCAGCAACGGCCTGGCATATGGTTCTGCTCAAGGGCAGCTCTGAACTCCCAAAGGATCCTCAAATGAAAAATAAGCGGTTGCCTATGCTCGTTGGGGCCATTGGTCTTCTACTGGTATCCAGTCCGCTGTTCGCGCACCACGGCAGGTCCAACTACGACTTGACTTTCACCGCCACCGTGAAGGGAGTCGTCACGGATTTCCAGTGGGTGAATCCGCACGCGCTCATCCTGGTGGACGTCACCGGTGAAAATGGAAAAATTGAAAAGTGGATTGCCGAAACGAATAGTCCTAACACGCTATCGCGGCAAGGCTGGAGCCGGACCACGGTGAAGGTAGGCGACCAGGTCACACTCGTCGGCCATCGCGTGAAGGGCGGCGGCTACTACATCAATTTCAGCAAGATCGTATTTGCCGACGGCAGAGAGCTGAACCCGGCGGTTCAGAACTAGGAAATCGCCGCAGTGAGTCGCGGTCTCACCGGCACTCGTATTGCCGCGGCGGCTCTCGCCACACCAAAGGGGATGTCTTCCGATGCGCATTCGACGCCTGGATTTGGTCTTTACGATCCTGACGGCGCTGGCTATTTCGCCCGCGGTCTTCGCGCAGAACTCCGCCCAGAACTCCGCTCAGAATCCCGCGCAGACATCCGCGCCGGCCGCAGCGAATAAGACCAAGGCCGCGACTCACACGCCGGACCTGACCGGCGTTTGGGCCAACATCACGGACTCCGCCCCCACATTCAATGCGAAGGAGGATCCGTCTTTTCAGCCGTGGGCAGAGGAGAAATGGAAGGCCAACAAAACCACCGATCCCGGGCAGGCAAGCATCACCAACGGGCGAGTGGACATGGACCCCACCGTCGCCAGTTGCTTCCCGACCGGAATGCCGCGCTTGATGACCGAAATTTTTCCGTTCGAAATCCTTCAGGTTCGCGACCGCGTGATTATTCTCTTCGAAAAAGATTACGCTGTGAGCCACATCTGGACCGACGGGCGAAAACTTCCCGCCGATCCCGACCCCACCTACATGGGCTATTCCGTCGGCAAATGGGACGGGGACACGCTCGTGGTGGACACCATCGGCCTGAAGGACACTACCTGGCTTGACCGGCAAGGCCACCCGCATAGCGGCGCACTGCACATCGTAGCGCGCATGCGGCGAATCGCACATGACCGCCTGCAAATCGATTGGACCTTCGACGACCCCAAGGCATTCACCAAGCCATGGACTGGACGCACGATTTACCGCTATCACCCCGATTGGGTTTTGGAGGAATTTATCTCCTGCGAAGACCGCTTGCTGAATGGAGGAAAATCGCTGGAACAGAAAGCGGTCGAAGGCCAGAAACCCTAGACTCCAAGAAAATCCTGGCAGGCATCTCGCTCCGTGCCCATACCTCTCGATCCAGGGCTGAAATATTGGGCGATCGCGACGCTCTTCTTTGCCGCCATCCTCGTTCAACTGCAAGAGAATCGCTATCCACTTCTTTCAACGGCCTGTTAGACTTCGGCGGGGGTGATTGCCGTGACTCCAGCTCTTCTCGTTGCACATGTTTTCGGACTGGTATTCTGGGTGAGTGGTTTGCTGGTTACGTCCATGGCGCTGACCCGCCACACGCAGGAGACTTCGCCGGAAGCCCGCGGCGCGCTGGCGCGCCTGGAGCGCATTTACCTGCGCGGCCTCGCCGATCCCGGCGCGCTGCTGACCATCCTCGCCGGCATTTCCCTGATCATGACCAACGCGCACTACTACTTGCACGCCCCGTGGCTGCATATCAAGCTGACTTTCGTGCTGTTCCTAATTGCCGTGCACGGCAGGCTGGCCATGCGAACCAAAGCCTTTGCCACCGGAAAGATTGAAATGCAGCGCAGCGAAGCGCGGCTGCTGGTCATCGCCACGCTGCTGATCTTTCTGTCCATCATCATCGCCACGCTGGTCGGGCAAGTCTATCTGACCTAAGAAAATTCCGCTGCCTGCATCTCGTTTTCCACGAGCAGATCTCGCGGCCCCTATTTAAGCGCGTAAACGTCATACACCACCGCGCTGCCGTTGCGCTCACCCACGGCTACCGCCTGCACGTGCGTGAGCCATGCATAGCGCGAGTCGCCGGTTTCAAAGAGCGGCGCCGCGCGGAGCGAAGCGCCCGCGGCCGTCGTTTGGCCGATGCCGTTGTAGGTCACCAGAATCAGCACCCCATCGTCCGTTTTCAGCGTTAGGCGAACATCCAGCTTGTAGCTGCCGTCGGCCCGATTGGTGATCCAGTCGCCCGCAGGAGTCTGCACTGTCGCCTTAAGACGCGGGCCTTCGAAGCTGCCGCCGACAATCTCCGCGATGGTACGGGTTCCCTGCGGACCCTTTTCAATCACCGTACGGCTTCCGATATCGGCGCGCAGCCTGCCGAGGTATTCGAAGGCGGGAGCGCGCGGCGGTTCGGCGGGAGCGCCGGTGGAAGTTTGCGCAAGAGCAAGCCCGGCGGGAATAGTCAAACCGAAACAGATCAGCAGCACCATTGCGATACGCATCGGCCCTCCTCAGTGAAAGCTTAGTTGGAATTGAATGGGCGGGCCGATTATAGCCACAACGGCGGAAGCTGAACGAGTTGAATTTGCGCGCCGGGCCGTAACGACCCGCAAACCTAGAATTTCGTGACTTCGGAAAAATTGAAATCGCGCACCTTCATCGGCGGCACGACCAGATCGAACGATTCTTCACCGGAAGCGCGCACCGGTGCTCCCATCAACTCGACCTTGGAGAGCATTTCGAGGAGGCTTTGGTTGAAGCGGAAATTTCGCACGCCGCCGGCAATCTTTCCGTCCTGCACCAGGAACGTTCCATCGCGCGTCATGCCGGTAAGAACTTTTTCGTAGGGGTCGACTTCCCGGATATACCACAGGCGCGTGACCAGGATGCCGCGGCCGGTCGAGCGCACCATTTCCTCCAGCGACGAGTTTCCGCCGCTGAAGACCAGATTCACGGGCGCCTCGCCCATATCGTTGGGCAGCGAAAAACCGTGGCCGGTGGGCCTGGCTTTCATTTTTTTGGCCGTGGCGCGGGCGTACACCAGGTTGCTCGGCACTCCCTTGTCCACCAGCAGGATTTTCTGGCGCGGCATTCCCTCGCCGTCGAAAGGCACGCCCGTCTGCAGCGGGTGGTAGGCGTCATCGTGCAGCGTGATGTTCTCACCAAGAATGCGCTTGCCCATACGCCTGGCAATGCACGAGCGCTGGTCGGCCATGGCCGTGCCCGCAAAATCGTAGAAGAGAAATCCCACCAGATCGAGCACCGCGGAAGGCTCGAGAATCACCGTCCATCGGCCCGGGGCGGCTTCACCGGGTTTGCGCGAGGCAGCTGACTTTTCACTCGCGCCTCTGGCCATCGCCAGCGGATCGATTTGCGTGAGGTCCGGTGAATTGCCTTTGGCCCAGCCGGAGGAATCGGATTCCAGAATCGTGATGGAAAATTCCGCGCGCGTCCCGCGGTGCGAAGCGAAAAGGCCTCTCGAGTTGGCGATCGCCGATTGCATCACGCCGGTGGAAAAAATCCCCGCGGCGGTTTGCTTATTCTTTTCGGCCATGGCCGCGACCCGCGCGACGACCCGCGCGCGATCGCCCGGCGTGGCATGCGCCGTGTTTTCAAAATAGCGCGCGACCTTCGCATACTTTTGCGGGCCGGGCATGGGCAGGAGATCCGGATTGCGCGGCTGGCTGCGCGCCAGCGACTTGGCGGTTTCCACCACGCGCCGCAGCGAATCGTCGTCCGTGCGGTTGGTGGTGGCGCGCGCCGTGCGGCCGTCGAGCACTGTGCGCACCGACACCGCCAGCGTCTGCTCGGCGACGTTCTGATGGATGGTGTTGTTGGCGAAGCGCGTCAGGGCGTCGGTGACCGCGCCGATTTCGACTTCGGTTTCGTCCGCATCGCTGAATTTGAAAATTTTATCGACAATCCGCCGCAGCTCAGCATCGGAAAGCAAATGCAAGGCGGCCACACTCGCTCCGGACTTGGAGCGCCTGGAGGGGCCGGGCTTCTTCGCGAACGTTTTGGATTTTGGAGTCACAAATCCTTGCATTTTGTAATTAAGTACGCCGAATCGAGTAGGACAGGCTTCAGCCTGTCTGGTTTAGATCCCCGCATAATGTTAATGAAAACCAGACAGGCTGAAGCCTGTCCTACTTAATTACTTCGCGAACGCTGCGCCCACCTTGATGTTGCGAAATCTGGCCGGCGCGGCGCCGTGGCCCGTGCCCATGGTCTGCGACGGTTGTCCTTTGCCGCAATTCGGCGTGCCCCACAGCGTCCAGTGCTCGCGCGAACAAATGGCGTCGCAACTGTTCCAGAACTCCGTGGTGATGCCGCTGTAGCTGGGGTTTTTCAGCATGCGCGTTTTCTTGCCGCCCTTGATTTCCCAGGCAATTTCCGTGGAAAACTGAAAATGGTAACGGCGGTCGTCGATGGACCAGGAGCGGTTAGTCTCCATCAGAATGGCGTCGTCGGTGTCGGCGATCAAATCCTCGAAGCGCCACGCCCCGGGAAGAATGCTGATATTGGTCATGCGCGTGATCGGCAAGCGGTTCCAGGATTCCGTGCGCATCGTGCCGCCCGATTGTTTCAGGCCGATGGTGACCGCGGTCTCGCGATTCGATAGGTAGCCAGTAAAAAGCCCGGCGGAAATAATCGGCGTGCACTGCGCCGGCACGCCTTCATCATCGTAGCCAAAGGTGCCGAGGCCCGGCCCGTGTTCCAGCCGAGCGTCGGCGACCACGTTTACAATTTCCGAACCGTAGCGCAGCTTGCCCAGCTTCTCGGTCGTCAGGAAACTGGTGCCGGCGTAGTTAGCCTCCATGCCCAGCACGCGGTCGAGCTCAATCGGATGGCCGATGGATTCGTGAATCTGCAGTCCCAGCTGCGAGCTGTCCAGAAGAATCGTGCTCGTGCCCGCGGGCGTCGCTGCCGCGGAATGCAGCGCCACCGCCTCTTCCGCGACGCGCTGCGCGTTGCCCACCAGGTCCAGCGATTCCGCGAGTTCGTAGCCCGCCAGCATGTGCTGCCCGCCGAAGCTGTTCGGGTAGGAGCGCTTCTGAATTTCGTTCCCGGAAAACGCGGTGGCAACGATGCCCGCGCCCGACTGCATTTTGATCTGGTGAATGGCCGAGCCGAGCGCGGAGGCAAAAAATTGTTCGATGCGGCGAAAGGTCATCGAAGCTTCCGAGACCGTGACGCCCTTGACGCGCGACATCTCGCGGTCCGCGCGCAGCAGCAGGTCCAGTTGCCGTTCGATGGGAATCTGGAACGGATCTTTGACGTAGGGATTCTGCCAGGTGTCCTGATAGGCGTCGACTGGCACCATCTGCACGTCGTGGCGCTTGGCGAGCGCGGAAGCTTTGGCGATGGCCACGGCTTCGGCTGCGCAAGCCGCGATTCGCTCCCGCGTCATTCGGTCGGTGGAAGCAAATCCCCACGCTCCATGGGCGATCACACGGATGCCGATGCCGTAGGACTCGGATTCGGACAGCATGCCAACCTGGCCGTTTTTTGTGGAGAGATCGCGGAGGCGGATGTCCATGACGCGGGCATCGGCGTAAGTTGCGCCGCGCAGCTTCGCGGTTTCCAGCGCCCAGTTGGCGAAGTCCCGCATCATGGGAGTGAGAATTACGCGTACAAAACTTCAGCGGCTAAACAGGCCGGAGAAAAGTGTTTTGTGATGTCATTCTGAGCGAAGCGAAGAATCTCTCTTCGGCTTCCGTGCGAGAAAAAACAAAGAGAGATTCTTCGCTTCGCTCAGAATGACAACGTTTCGCTTATAGCGGCATCCAGTCCAGTGTCGCTTAGGTGCCTTCGGACCAGGACGCCAGGTACAGTTCCTGCTCGGGCGTCAGCTTGTCCATCTGCACGCCCATGGACTCGAGCTTGAGCTTGGCGATCTGCCGGTCGATGGCTTCGGGCACGACGTACACTTGCGGCTTCAGTTCCGACGCATGCTTCAGCATGTATTCGGCGGAGAGCGCCTGGTTCGCGAAGCTCATATCCATCACCGCGGCCGGATGGCCTTCGGCGGCCGCCAGATTGATCAGCCGGCCCTCGCCCAGCAGGTAAATCCTGCGTCCATCCTTCGTCGAGTATTCGTCGACGAACGGGCGCGCGATGCGCTTGCCGTTGGACATTTTCTCCAGCGCGGGGATATCGATTTCCACGTTGAAGTGGCCGGAGTTGCAGATCACCGCGCCGTCCTTCATCCGCTCAAAGGAGTCGTGCGTCAGCACCGATTTGTTTCCGGTCACGGTGACGAAAATATCGCCGATCTTGGCGGCCTCAGCCATGGGCATTACGCGGAAGCCGTCCATCACTGCTTCGATGGCGCGCACTGCGTTCACTTCGGTGACGATCACGTCGGCGCCCAGGCCCTTGGCGCGCATGGCCACGCCTTTGCCGCACCAGCCGTACCCGGCGACCACCACTTTCATTCCCGCTATCAGAATATTTGTCGAGCGAATGATGCCGTCGATCGTGGACTGGCCGGTGCCGTAGCGGTTGTCAAAGAAATGCTTGGTCTCCGCGTCATTCACCGCGATCACCGGATATTTCAGCGTGCCGTCCTTGGCCATGGCGCGCAGGCGAATCACGCCGGTGGTGGTTTCTTCGGTGCCGCCAATCACGTCGGCGACCAGATGCTTGTGCTTGGTCAGCAGCAAGGTCACGAGGTCGGCGCCGTCGTCCATGGTCATTTGCGGCTTGTGATCGATGCAGGCGTTCAGGTGCGCGTAGTACGTGGCGTTGTCTTCGCCCTTGATCGCGTAGGTGGGAATCGAGTAGTCCTTCACCAGCGACGCGGCGACTTCATCCTGCGTGGAGAGCGGGTTCGACGCGCACAGCACCATGTCCGCGCCGCCATCGCGCAGGGTGATGGCCAGGTTGGCGGTTTCGCTGGTTACGTGCAGGCATAGCGAAAGGCGCACGCCCTTCAGCGGCTGCTCCTTGATGAAGCGCTTGCGGATTAACTGCAGAACGGGCATCTGCTGGTTGGCCCATTCAATTTTTCGCTTGCCGCTTTCCGCCAGAGTGATGTCCCGAACATCGCCCGCCGTCTGCAAAGTCTTGGTCACGCGAATCTCTCCTGTCGTTTTGTGGCGCCCGCCTTCAGGCGGGCACTTTGAAGTCTGGAAGATGCTCGCCTGAAGGCGAGCGCTACAGGGCAAATCGCAATGCGCCCCAAGTTCAATCGGCTTGAATACGTGCTTCCGTTAGCGGCGTACGGCAACTTCCTTGCCGCTCAAACCGGCCTGGCTGCGAATCGAGTCAGCCTTGTCGGTTCGCTCCCAGGTAAAGCCCGCGCCGGAGCGTCCGAAATGTCCGAACGAAGCGGTGGGCCGGTAAATGGGCCGGCGCAAATTCAGGGATTCGATGATTCCGCGCGGAGTCAGCTTGAAGGTCGCGCGGATCAGTTCGGTAATTTTTTCGTCGGCAATCGCGCCGGTGCCGAATGTTTCAGCCATCACCGAAACGGGATCAGCGACGCCGATCGCGTACGCCAACTGCACTTCCACCTTGCGCGCCACACCCGCGGCCACCAAGTTCTTGGCCACGTGCCGCGCCATATAGCAAGCCGAGCGATCCACCTTGGAGGGATCCTTGCCCGAGAACGCGCCGCCGCCGTGGCGGCTGTAGCCGCCGTAGGTGTCCACAATAATTTTGCGGCCGGTCAGGCCCGCGTCGCCCATCGGACCGCCCACCACGAAGCGTCCCGTCGGATTGATGTGGAATTTTGTGTTCTTGTCCATCAACTCGGCGGGCACCACTTTGCGGATGACTTCTTCACGGACGGCATTCTGCAGATCGGCGTTGGAAACCGATTCGCTGTGCTGCGTAGAAATCACGACGGTGTCCACGCGGACTGGGCGGTCGCCTTCATAGGCAACGGTCACCTGCGATTTGCCATCCGGCCGGAAGAAATCGACGATGCCCTGGCGGCGAACTTCGGACAATCGCTGCACCAGTTTATGGGCCAGGGTAATCGGCAGGGGCATCAGCTCTTCCGTTTCATTACAGGCAAAGCCGAACATGAGTCCCTGATCGCCGGCGCCGCCGGTGTCCACGCCCATGGCGATGTCCGGGGACTGGCGCTTGATGGACGAAATCACCGCGCAGGTCTCGGCGTCAAAGCCGAACTTGGCGCGCGTGTAGCCGACGTCACGAATCACGTCGCGCGCGATATCCGAATAATCCAGCACCGCGGTGGTGGTGATTTCACCCGCGACCATCACCAGACCGGTGGTTACCAGCGTTTCGCAGGCCACGCGCCCGGACTGGTCGACCGTCAGCACCGCATCGAGCACGGCGTCGGAAACCTGGTCGGCGATTTTGTCCGGGTGGCCTTCGGTCACCGATTCGGACGTAAACAAAAATTTGCGATTATTCTCGCTCAAGCAGTCACCCCTTCCGGGAAAAAATTCGCGTCCAACAGCCTCGCGGGTTCGCGCGCAGCACACGATTTTCGTCGCAATCGACGCTAACATGCGACCCCAACGCTGTCAACGAAATGGGGCTAAACGCGTTGAGCCAACACTAAATAGCAAGAATGTGAGGTCGTAATGCACAACCAGAGGGGAGCTCTTCGCGAGCTGCGCGGCTAGGAATCGTCACCGGCTTCGGCCGCGGTTCCCAGCGTGCCCTTGCGGCGCGCCAGCAGAAAATTGCGGATAAACGGATCGAGATCGCCGTTCAGCACGCGATCGACATCGCCCATCTCAAATTTTGTGCGGTGATCCTTCACCAGGCGGTAAGGCTGAAGCGTGTAGGTGCGAATCTGGCTGCCGAAACTGATGTCGCGCTTGGTCTCGTCCATCTTGCGCGTCTCCGCCTGGCGCTTTTCCATTTCCACTTCGTAGAGGCGTGAGCGCAGCCACTTCATGGCCAGTTCGCGGTTCTTGTGCTGGCTGCGTTCGTTCTGGCACTGCACCACGATGCCGGTCGCCAGGTGCGTGATGCGCACGGCGGTCTCCACCTTGTTCACATTCTGGCCGCCGGCGCCGCCCGCGCGGAAGGTATCGACGCGCACTTCCTCCGGCTTCACCACAATGTCGATGCGGTCGTCAATTTCGGGGATCGCAAAAACAGAAGCGAACGAAGTATGCCGCCGCGCGGCCTGATCGAACGGTGAAATGCGGATGAGGCGATGCACGCCGCTCTCGGTCGAAAGGAAGCCGTAGGCGTTTTCGCCCTCGACGCGCACCGTCGCGGATTTCAATCCTGCGCCTTCGCCCGGCGTTAAATCCATCACCGTCGCGGTGAATCCCTTTTGCTCCGCCCAGCGCAAGTACATTCGCAGCAGCATTTCCGCCCAGTCCTGCGATTCCATTCCGCCAGCGCCGGGCTTGATGGTCATGATGGCGCTTAGCCGGTCGTTCTCGCCGTTGAGCAGCGTGACAGTTTCAAGATCCGAAACGTAGGTGTCCGCAGCGGACATCTCGCGCTCAATTTCCTTGAGCAGCGAATCACGCTGCGCGGAATCCTTCTCTTCCTCGGCGAGATGAAAATAGGTGTCGATATCGCTGGCCATGGTGGCCAGTTTGGCGTCGGAAGCGAGGACCGCTTCGGCGGCCTTGCGCTGCTGCATCACTTTCTGGGCTTGTTCCTGATCCTGCCAGAAATCGGCCTGCGCGATTTTCTTTTCGAGGGAGGCTACGGTTTCGCGGCTGCGGGCGACGTCAAAGATAACTCCGCACGAGTTCGATGCGTTTGCGAAGTTCGTCCTGCTGCCGCGCCAGATCTTCAATCATCATGTGTGGGCCTGCTTGTTTGCGAAGTGTTGCGCGCGATCCGGTCGCGCGCAGCCATCAACACTAACACGAGCGCGGCGAGAACGCACAGCCACGGCAGCCAGTCGCCCCAGCGCGCGTACGGCGTCAGGTCGGAGCGAAACGCGTACGGCGCATCCAACTCACCCCGAATGTGCTCCGGAAGACGCGCCACGATCCGCCCGTAGGGATCAACCGAAACGGTGATTCCATCATTCGTATCGCGCAGCAGCCAGCGGCGGTTCTCCACCGCCCGCACCCGCGCCATCGCCAGGTGCTGTCCCGGAGCGTTCGATCCGCCAAACCAGCCGTCATCCGAGATGTTGATGAATAACTGCGCGCCGGCCAGCGTGAAGCGGCGCACTTCGTTCGGGAAAATCGCCTCGTAACAAATGTACGTGCTGAAGGGCCCGCCGGAAATCCGGCCGACTTTATATTGCGTGCCGTGTTGAAAATCGCCAATCAGGCTGGTCAAATCCCGGGCGAAGACAAGCCAATTCCGCCATGGCACGTATTCGCTGAAGGGAACGAGATGAATTTTGTCATACATGAAATCGAGTGAGCCGTCCGGCCCCAGCAGCGCGGCGCTATTTGTCGGTCCTCCTTGCCCGTTCTGGAGCGGCTTGTAATCGATCACTCCAACCAGAAAACCGTGGCCGGCGCCGCGCGCGATGCGCACCGCGCGCGCTTTGAAATTGGGATCCTGCAGGGAAAACGGCGCGGGCACTTCCGGCCACACCACCAGGCCGGGAGGATTCTGTCCGGCAGCGATACTGATTGTTTCCAGCTGGTCCATTTCTGCAGCATGCGCCTGCATCCAGTCATTCGGATAACTAAGCGCGACCGGAAAGTTCGTCTGCACCAGGTGCGCCACGTAATCCCCGGGCGCCTGCGGCACAAATCGTGGCCCGGCGAGGGCCACAAGCGCGAGCGCCACGGTCGCTCCGGCCAGCGCTTTCAGGCCGGTCTTGCAATGCACTGAGAAACGCAAGGCAGCCCATGCAGCCAGTGCGTTGTAAGACGCGGCCAGCAGCGACAGCCCGAAAACACCGGTCACCGTAGTGATCTGCACCAGCGCCAGATTTCCCGACGCCACATACCCAAGCAGATTCCATGGAAATCCGATCGCGGGAAGATGCATGAATGCAAATTCCAGCGCGACCCATGCGAAAGCCGCGGCAAGGCATGCCCGCTCCGGAGCAAACTCGGCGATCCAGGCGATTGCAAGTGCGTAAACCGCGCGAAATAAGGAAGTCACCACGATGACCAGCGCAAATACGCCCGCCGCCTGAGCTACAGGCAGCGGGCCGTACTGCCGCATCACGCTGTAGAACCACGGCAGGCTCAGCCCGTAGCAAGCCACTCCGTGCACCCAGCCGAGCAGAAACGCGAATCGCGGGCGCGCGCCTAAAACTGAAACGATCAGCAGAGCGGGAGCAATCCATCCAAGTAGCGGAAGATTGAACGCGGGATAAGCCAGCGCCAGGGCAATGCCGGAAGCGAGGGCGAGCAGCAGGCGGACGGTGTTCGACAGCCTCATGGCCACGGCATTGTAGACCGGCGAAGCGTCCGGCGCACACCTGGAATGAGCCGGGATGGTGACAGGGCACCGGCTGGGAAGCGCCTCGTGGCAGGCGTGAAATAAGAACCGGGGAAAAGGGCCGAGACCCTTTTCCCCGGTGGTCTTAAACGATTTCTTGCTTAACCGCCGATCGGGCTGCTGGCGACGGTGGGTGTCGAGTTATCCGTCGTCTGGCGAATTACACCGCTCTGGTCGGTGAAGAACTTCCGCTGCCCCGTCGAGGTGGACGAGGGAACGGCGAGAATGGTGTACTGGGTGACCGGCGTCGCGGCCACAGGCGTATAAGTGAATGTGTAACCGCTCTTCGTGGGGTTACCGGTTGCGCCGAGCAAGCTGTCTACCAGGTCAGCTGCCGAGGCGCTGGCAACGCCACCAGCGGCGATCGGTCCCAACTGGGAAAACGATGTCGTGGGATCGGTATTGTAGGTCGTGCTGTATGCCACGATCGAGGTGTTATACGTCCGCAAGGTCGCAACCGCGGAAGCCTCATTGGCCGCCATCTTCGAGCGCAACAAATTCGGAATTGCGATCGCAGCGATGATCAAAATGATCGCTACGACGATCAGCAATTCGATTAACGAGAAACCCTTCTGTTTAGTCTTCCGCATGCACGGTGCTCCTTTTGAACTCCATCCAACGATTCCGACAGGCCTCCAGCTTATATCTCACCCGATTAAGGGCACTCCAACCTCCAAACCTCCCTCCAGAACGCAGATTACGAGAAGTTCCTTAAGTTCATTGTTAGTACCATCCGAAGAGCTCCGTAGCCGATTTCCGGATTTGGGAAAGACCGAAACAGGATAAAAATTTTGGAATCCGGCCATTTAATGGCACCTCATGTGCCGGAATATGTCACTTTGAAACCAAAGGACTTGTATGGGGATTATTCGAAATTCCACATACAGACCGCGTGCGGTGGGGCGCGCCGCTATGCGTTGCGACGCTGCACTACGATGAATGTGGCACCGGGAACCGTGTGCTATTCATCCATTCAAGTACCCGGTGCCGCAAAATTCCCAGCTGCCGGTTCAGGACATTTTGCCGGTCAAGGAAAGGCAGGGCCGGAGGACGCCGGCTGCCGAGCTTCAGGCGGGCCTGCTGCAGGCGAGGGAGCGGCCCGAGGGATGCGCGGGCCCGGTCCAGGGTCAACAGCGCTTCCTCCCGCCGTCCGGCGGCGGTGTAGATTTCTGCAAGGTTCAGGTAGAGCTGGGCGTCATTACGCTTCAGGCTTAGCGCCGTTTCGCAGAGTTCCAAAGCGGGCGCCCATTTTCTTTCGGCACGCGCCAGCGACACCCCGACGTAGGATATGAAATACGGGTTGTTTTTTTCGAGTTCCGCCGCCTTGCGAAAATGGGCCAGGGCGCTATTCGGATGCGCGTCGCGAAGCTTTTGCATCCCCTGCTTGAATTCAACGACTGCAACATTTTCGGTCATTTTGGAACTCCGACTGGGCGGAGGAACCGCCTGCGCGAAGCACATTACAAGCACGCGCGCAGCAGGGTCTACTGCCCTAAAGGACAGATCAAGGACATCGCAGGGCAGCGGAAGTTGCGTTCCTCTCAAGTAGGACAGGCTTCAGCCTGTCTGGTTTTGGTTCGTGTCATGCAGACATCTAAACCAGATAGGCTGAAGCCTGTCCTACTCGATCTGGCATACGCTTGATTCCTGCGGGAGATATTGGAATGGAGATTAACGCTTGATGATGGATTTAAAGCCCTTGGCCTCAAGGTCCTGTCGCGCATTGGACGCGGTCTGATTGTCCGGATACGGGCCGACCTGCACGCGGTAAAGTTTGTCGGGTCCGGGCGTCAGAACGATCGCGGGGAATTTCTTCTGCTGCAACGCCTGCGCCAGCGCCAGTGCGTCATCCTGATGGAGCACGGCTGCAACTTGCAGCATGATCGCGCCCTTCGGAATCAGCGGGCCGTCCGTATCGGACTTGTATTTCGCGGGCGCCGCAGGCTTGGCCGAGTGCGCGGGCGGTTTGGGCGGCGCCGCGGGCACGTTGGTGGAGCTTACATTCTTGGGCGCCGGTTGCAGGTGATCCGCGCCGGATTGCGGTTCCGCGGAGTGATAAAAATCCCAGTCCGAATTTTTCTTCGGTACTTGCGCGTCTTCCGATTCCGGACGGGATTTGGATTTGGCTACGGGAGCCGCGGCGGTGGTGTCATCGAATCCCACGGGCGTGCCGACGACGGCGCGCAATTTGGAATCGTACTGCCCGCGTCCGAGCAGGTATCCCAGTGTGAAGACCACTCCAAAAATGACCACCAGGAGTACAAACAATCCCACCAGGTGCTTGCTCTCAAGAATGAAATCGCCGCCGCTTTTTCTGGATGCCATCTATCTTCTTGTACCGATCGCCTTCACCCACTCGTTGATGATATCGATCGGGAGCGGGAACACGATGGTGGTATTTTTTTCTACGCCGATTTCGGTCAGCGTCTGCAAATAGCGGAGTTGAATCGCGGCGGGCTGCGTTTCGAGCACTTGGGCGGCTTCGGCCAGCTTGGCCGAGGCCTGCGCTTCACCCTCCGCGTGAATGACTTTCGCGCGCCGCTCGCGTTCCGCCTCCGCCTGCCGGCCGATGGCGCGCTGCATCTGCTCCGGAATATCCACCTGCTTGACTTCGACTTTCGTTACTTTAATTCCCCAGGGCTCCGTGTCCTGGTCCAGAATAACCTGCAATTTGCTATTTACTTTTTCTCGCTCGGCGAGGATTTCGTCAAGCTCAAATTGACCGACAATGCTGCGCAAAGTGGTTTGCGCCTTCTGCGAAGTCGCGTAAAGATAATTTTGCACCTGCGAAAGGGCCAGATTCGCGTCTACCACGCGAAAATACGCGACCGCGTTCACCTTCACCGAAACGTTGTCCCGCGTGATGATGTCCTGCGAGGGCACGTCCAGGGTCTCAATGCGCAGCGAGATCCGGTACAGCGTCTCGATCGGCCAGAACACCACGCGCAATCCCGCGCCCTTGGCGTCGGGCTGCATTCTCCCCAGCCGAAGCACCACACCGCGCTCCCACTCCTTGATCACGTACAAAGAATTCCAAAACCAAATGAGAAAAATAAATACCGCGATCATGAGCCCGTACAGTGAGAAATCCATTTTCTCGCCCTCCCAACAATGTCCTGGCTCGGACCCGGCCGCCGCGGCTCAAAAATGATCCGGCGCGGCGCGCCACGCTTATCGTACTCTAGTTGAGGCTGGAATGGAGCGCGGGTTCACGCGCTTTTCATGGAATGGCCGGAAAGCACGACATGCAAGGTCAGCCCGTCGATGCGCGTGACGCGAACTTCGGCGCCCGCCGGAATTTCTTCTCGCGCCACCGCGCGCCACAATTCGCCGTGCAGGCGCACCATACCCTGAAATAATTCGCCTTCCGAGTGCCGCACCAGAGGCTCGGTCACTTCACCCGGCGAGCCGACCAGCTGCTCGACGCCGGTAGAAGGCTTCCAGGTCCGCGAGCTCAGCACCAGGCGCATCAGGAAAATTGTAAGCAGCGCAAACGGCAGAGTCACGCCGAAGGCCACGCCCAGGCTCACTCCCGCGTGCGTTAGCGGCGAGCGCACCAGCATCAGGGCGCCCAGCAGCATGGCCACGATCCCGCCGATCGCCAGCACCCCGTGGCTCGTGTACTTGGCCTCCAGAATAAATAATCCCAGCGCCAGAAAAATCAGGACAATGCCCGCCGGAGCCACCGGCAAAATCTGCATCGCGTACAGCGCCAGCACTAGCGCGATTCCCCCGATCACTCCCGGCGCCACCATCCCCGGATGCGTGAACTCCGTGTACAGCCCCAGCACTCCGGCAATCAGCAGAATAAAAAACGCGTCGGGCTGCACGATGCGTGAAAGGAAACGCTCGCGCATGGACATCGAGAAGGAAACGATCTGAGGATTGCGCAGGGCCAGCTGCGACGTGGATCCGTCAAAACGCTTGATCATCCGGCCATCCAGTTTCGCGAACAGGTCTTCCGCTGAATTGGCCGTCACATCAATGAGTTTTCCGTCCAGCGCTTCCGTTTCCGTCCACGCCTTGCCGTCTACCACTGCCGATTCGGCAAGCTCCACATTGCGCCCGCGCTTGGCCGAGTAGCTGCGCAGAAACGCGGTGGCATCGTTCAATATTTTTTTCTTCAACGTTTCATCCACTTGCAGCGGCACCCCGCCGATGGCCAGCAGCGGCGAGGCCGCGCCGCTGTGCGTACCCGGGGCCATGGCCGCGATGTCCGCGGATTCCAGAATAAAAAATCCCGCCGAAGCCCCGCGCGCGCCGACCGGTGAAATGTAAACCGCCACCGGAACGGGCGAATCCAGAATGTGGTGGATGATGTCCTCCATCGCGGTGGAAAGCCCGCCCGGAGTGTCCATCGTGATCAGAATGAGGCTGGCGTGAATCCGCGCGGCTTCGTCGATGCCGTTATCCACATACTCGGCCATCACCGGCTCGATTTCATCGCCGATGCGGAGCTCAAGAACTTTCGCGGTTTCTGGAAGTGAAGAGGAAACTCTCGCGTCAGGGGACTGCGCGCGAATCGTCAACGCACCGCAAAGCAAAAGGACCGCCGATACAAAGACTGCTCGCGCACGGAGCCAAGAGCCCCTCTCCGGACGCCGCAGGCCTATTGCGCGGTCATCATCGTCTTTCATGGGTGCGCTCCGCCAGTGTCGGGCTTGGGAGTCGCCTTCCCTGCCGGCGACTGCCCTTCAGCGGGTTCAGCGCCCTGGCGAATCAGTGTGCGATCCAAACTCCTCGAGACACGCGCTAAACGCGAAAGTCCGGCCACATCCTGAAGGTTGGGCGGCGGCGTTTTGTCCGCTGCTTCGACGGGCTCGGCACGAATGGCAGCCGCGTCCGAAGCGCGCCCGACATAATCGAGCGACGCGATCAGCAGCGCGCGCGCTTCCTTGTCCTCGGGAGCGATTTTTCTCGCGCGCTCCAGAGGAGCGATGGCCGCCGCGCCCTGCTTGGCGCTAAGCTTGGCGAGCGCGACGTTGACCCAGTAGTCGGCGTCTTCGGGGTCCAGCGCCGCGGCGCGATCGAACTCCGTTCCCGCTTCGTTCCATTTCCCCAGCCGCAGGCGCGCCACGCCTAGATTGTTGTGCATCTCGGGCAAATCCGGGATCGAGTTTTTCTCTCCGGACTTTTTGGTGCGTTCGATCAATCCGGAAAACGCGGCATCCGCGCGCGCCGCGTCATTGCGGGCCAGGTGGCAGACGCCGGTATCAAAGCTGGCTTCCGGCCCATCCTGCCGGTTGGGAGGCACGCGGGAGAACCACACCAGCGCCGAATCGCAATCGCGCTTCTTGAAATAAATTTGCCCCAATTCAAACGCCGGGCGGTCCCAGGCGGGTTCGAGCCGCGCCGCTTCGCGCAGCGAACGCAGCCGCTCGTCGTCCTGCGCTCCAGCCATTCCATGGACGAAATTTTCCAGTGCGTCCTGCGTCAACGTGGCGGGCGGCTCGGTAAAGCTGGATTCGTCGCGATTGGCGCCCTGTTGCGGGCATTGCTTCTGGTCCAGCGCGCATAAAATCTGCCAACTCAGGCGGGCGTGCGCGCGCAGCAAATCCTGCATGGAGGCCGTTTCCCGAAGCGGAGGCGAAAGCGCCGGCGGATTCAGGCGGAGCACCCGCGCCTCCAGCGTCGCCGTCTTGCCGTCCGATTGGAAGCGGCCGTAAACCACGATGTCCGCGTCCGCTTCCCCCGCAATCTTGATAAGAGTGGCGTGAGAAAATCGCGCCGAATCCGGCAGCCCGATACGCTCCAAAGTTGCCAGACGATCCTCGCGGGAAAATACGCGCACGTCGCGGTCCTGGAGCCGTTCCGCGGTCAATTCCGACAGGCCCTCGCCCATCCAGTCCAAAGTGGCGATCCGGCTGTCGTTCTCGAAGGGAAAAATCAGCAGCGTGTCGTGGTGCGATTCCGCGGCTGCGCTCGAAGCCGCCGGCGTGGACTGCGCCGGAAGGCCGCGGCCCAGCAAGAAGGCACCGCAAAACGCGGCGCATGCGACAAAAAGTCCAATGCGAAAGATTCGGGGACGCATCGTGTACCGATTGTAACAGAGGCCGAGCAACCGGCGCTCGGGCGTGACGCCAAACGTGCCACAGAGTAGGACAGGCTTCAGCCTGTCAGGTTTAGACTTGCGGCCGACTGAGATCTAAACCAGACAGGCTGAAGCCTGTCCTACCTCACTGCCGAATCAAGCGCCAGGATGCGTAGCGGTGGTCTTCTGTTGTTCCGGCGGTGTTACTCGCAGGAGCACGTCCTGCACCGCGGGATCGTTGATCACGTCCTTGAATTCCGGGTCGGTGGCTGCCTTGCCCACGTCCTTGTAACCCTCATCCAGCGATTTTCGCAGGTACTGCGCGCAGTGCGCGGCGTCGCCCTTCTGCGCGTAGACCTTGGCCATGGTGAAGAAGAAGAGCCCGTGGTTGTTGACGGAGCGGTCCTGCACCACAGCGCCGGCGCGATCGTTGCGCTCAAAAATCAGCGGATCGATCTCCAGCGCCTTCTGAAACTCGGCGGCGGCTTCGGGGAACTTGTTAGAATTGTAGTAAGCAAAGCCCAGATTGGAGTGGGCCCCCGCCTGAGCCGGATCGATGGCCACGGCCCTCTGATATTCGCGGATCGCGCTGCGGAAATTTTTCTGGTGGTAGTAGACCATCCCCAGATTGTTGACGGCGCTCGCATATTTCTTGTCGGCCTTGGCAGAGCGCGCGAAAGATCTTTTGGCCTGATCGTAATTGCCGAGGTCCAGGTAGGCGATTCCGATCATGTTCAGGAACACGGCGTTCTTCTGGCCGTTCTTCGGCTCGAGCTTCAATAAATCCTGGTAGGACTGGATCGCCGCTTCGTAGCGCTTCTCCGCCATCTGCACTTTGGCACGCTCCTCCTGCATTTCATTGGGTGAAAGAGCGGGCGGAGCCGTCTGCTGGGAAAAAGCGCGCAAAGAAAATGCCGAAAAAACAAGGATCGAAAATACGATTAGATGAATGGTGGAAGGAGGCTTCCGGTACATGGCCAACACCTCCGAAGGACGCCGCCTCAGTGCTGTGGATCGGTGGAATCGGATTGTTTCTTGTCAGCGTCTTTCTTGCCTCCAAAGATACCAAAAATCCGCCGCAAGACACCTTTTTTGTTCTGTTCTTCGGGCTGCTGATTATCAGCGGAGGCTGGCTGCGAAGACGAAGGATGCCCGGCTGAATTTGCCGCCGCGTCCGTTTCCTTGGACTTATCCCCGCCGCCGAAAATGTGCGAGAGCCACGAGCCCGGAGGCGTGTCGCTGGCCATATGCTGCCCGCCGTGCAGCGGGCAGAACTCGGTGGGTTCGGTGCCGTGAATATAGACTTCTTCGCGCGTCGTGGGACATTCGGGTGTGGCCAGCGCCAGGGATTCCGGATCGATGGTAACTTTCGTGACGCCCTCCGGCATCACGAACGGCTTGACGTCGCTGTAGGCGGGTAAAGCCACGGCGCGCTTCATGAAATCCGCCCAGATCGGCGCCGGAGCGCTGCCGCCGGACAGGCCCAGGTCACGGTTGTCGTCAAATCCCACCCACACAATGGCCAGCAGATTCGAGGTGTAACCGGCGAACCAGCCGTCGCGCGACGTGCCGGTTTTCCCCGCCGCCGGGGCATTAAATCCGCGCGCGCGAACCGTGGCTCCCGTCCCGCGGTTGATGACGTCCTCCATCATGCTGGTTACCAGATAGGCGACGCGCGGGTCGAGAGCCCGCCGCGATCGAATCGTATTTTCCTCCAGCGATTGTCCCTGGGCATTCTCCACGTTGCGGATGAACATCGGCTCAGTGCGCACGCCATCGTTGGCCAGAATCGTGTAACCGGTGGCCACTTCCAAGGGCGTCATTTCGTACGCGCCAAGCGCCACCGACGGCGTCGGCTGAATGGATGGATCGAGCCCGAATTGGTGAGCCATGTCGGTGACGCGCGTGTAGCCCACCAGCTCGGCAACTTTCACCGTAGCGACATTCAGCGAGAACGTCAGCGCATCGCGCGCGGTCACCTGTCCGCGGAATTTTTCGCCGTAATTGCTGGGCGTATATTCCTTGCCGTCAAAATCGAACGTGGTTGGCTCGTCCATGACCGTGGTGGCCGGAGTCACGATGGGCTGCACACCGTCCACGCCGCTTTCAAAAGCCGCGGCATACACAAAGGGCTTGAACGCCGAGCCGGGCTGGCGCCGCGCGAGAATATGGTTGAGCTGGCTCGCGCCGTAATCCCGCCCACCCACCAGAGCTTTGATCTCGCCGGTGTGTGGATCCAGAACGATCATTGCAATTTGCGCCTGTGGCGCGGGCTGGCCTTCCTTCTTCCAGCGCGCGTAGCGCTTGGCCAGCTGGGCGTCGACGTTCTTCGCACCCGCATCCACCGCATCGCTGGCCGCGCGCTGCAATTCCGGATCGAGCGTCGTGTACACACGGAAACTTTGCGACAGCAGGTCCGCTTCGGAGAAGCGATCGAGCAGGTGGTCCTTCACCATGTCCACGAAATACGGCGCAGTGCTGCCTTCCAGTCCGCCGCCGACGATTTGCAGCGGCGTTTTCTTCGCCGCGGCCGCCTGGTCAGGAGTGATCGCGGCATTCTCGGTCATCGCCAGCAGCGCGCGGTCGCGCGCCTCGACGGCGCGATCGGGGCGCCGCTCCGATGCGGAATAGCGATTTGGCGCATGAATGATTCCCGCCAGAAACGCAGCTTCCGGCAGCGTCACTTCGCGAAGGTCCTTGTTGAAGTAAGCCAGGGATGCTTCGCCAAATCCGTGGATTGCGAAGCTGCCGCGATTTCCTAGATAAATCTCATTGGCGTAAAGCTCGAAGATCTGCTGCTTATTGAAGCGATGTTCCAGCTCCAGCGCCACCACCGTCTCCGCTACCTTGCGCCGGATGGTCCGGTCGGTGTTGAAGAAGAAACTGCGGGCCACCTGCATGGAGATGGTGCTGCCGCCCTGCACGCGCGCCCCATGCCGCAAGTCCGCCCAGGCCGCGCCCAGAATGCGGACAGGATCGAAGCCGGGGTGCTCAAAAAATCGCCGGTCTTCCACCGAAAGCACGGCGTCGCGCAGCACTTTGGGGATGTCGTTGTAGCTGATGGCGCGGCGCTTCTCGCGGGAACTGTCGAACAGGCTGGTCAGCAGCTCCGGCTCAACATCGGCCGAATCCACGGCGGCCCCGCTATCCATTGAGCGGATTTTCTGAATGGCGTTCTTGCTGAAATCCACGACCAGGCGGTTCTTGGCACCGAAAAATGAATCGCTTGACGGGCGGATTTCGATTTCGTTGCCGTGGAGAACGTAACGTCCCGGAGTGCCGGAAATGTCCAGCTCGCTATACCCTGCGCGCTGCAGGTGATTGGCCATGTCCTCGACGGTCATGGCTTCGCCCGTCGAGATGTGCATCGGCGCGGCGTAAATCCTGGCGGTGGTTTGTTGGATGTGTCCCGAAAGGCGCTGGTCGATCATCCGGCCAAAGGAGATCCAGTAATACGTTGCGATGCCGGTTACCAGCAGAACCAGAAAAACTGCTGACCCAAACACGGCGAGCCCAAGCCGGGATCCCCAAAAACCCCGGCCCATTCGAATACGCAAGGTGTTTCTCCGTTCCGCCGCGAACAAACTTCAATGGCCCTCAAGGCCTGATTCCCGCCGATGTCCACCGGATCGCTACCGGTCCCAATGGATACCCTACCGGATACCCCATTGGATATTTAGATGCGCCTTTTGCCCTTGCCGGAGCAGGCCTACAGCTTTTCAGCGGACATCCTTCAGCCTTCCCCCAGCACTTCCTATAATAGCGCAGCGTTGTTGGCGTCCGGATGGAAGTTGAAAGTCCACTGATACACCTTCAGATCCACGGTCACCGAGTACTCGACGTTGATGTGGATATTCCCCGCGTAGCCGTCTACCTTGATATTTTCCGCGGTCACCGGCAGATCCTCTTTTTGCGCCTCATCCAGCACGGATTGCCGCACCTGCTCGGGGCTCCTGCGGTTGACGCTGGCAAAACGCGCAATTTCCTGCAGGCTGTCTTGGAATTCGTATTCGCTGATCAGAACCGGAAGCACCATCACGGCACAATAGATAAACGCCACGAGAATGACGGTCCAAACGATGGCTTTAACGTTGCCTGCGCCCCGTTCGCCATTCCGTTTGGGCAAGGCGTCACCGGGATTGCCAGCGCAAGGGGCAAGCCTCGGTTGCAAGGCAGGCGCACCAGTGCCATTCCGACGCGAGGGTGGGCGTGGGGATTGCTCCATACCTAAAATGCTAGCATCCGGCGCGAGAGGGTGTCGAGAACCAGTGCGCGTGCGGTTTCGGCACAGTTACTTTCCGCAACTGATTGAAAATATTATATTTAATTGTGAAACGAGGCTTGGAAACCTAGTAGGCCTTGCCGAAGATGGCCATCTCGTTCGACGGCTTCCCGCAGAAAAGACAGGCTCCCGTCCCCCCAGGCTGCTCCATCGGAATGCAGCGCAAGGTGGCCTTGGTCGTCTCCTTGATCTGCTCTTCACAAGCGGCATCGCCGCACCAGGTTGACCGCGCGAAACCCTGCTCGACCACCGTCTTGAACTCGTCGATGCTCTTGGGCTCGAAGGTGTGCGCATTGCGGAATTGCAGCGCCCGATCGAAGAGCGCCTTTTGAATCGCCGCCAACTGCTCCGCCACCGCCACTGCGATTCCGTCCTGCGAGACGAAGCTCTTCCCTTCCTTGCCTGGCCGGTCGCGGCGCGCCAGCACCACGCTGCCCTTGGCCACATCCTTCGGCCCGATTTCCATGCGCAGGGGCACGCCGCGCATTTCCCAATCGTTGAACTTGAAGCCCGGGCTCTGCCCTTCGCGCTCGTCCACCTTCACGCGGATGTCGGCCTTCACCAGTTGCTCGCGGATCTTTTTCGCGGCCTCGAATACCAAGGCCTTTTCTTCATCGCTTTTGAAGATCGGAACGATCACCACCTGGTGCGGCGCGAGGCGCGGCGGCAGGATCAGCCCCTGATCGTCGCCGTGCACCATGATGATGGCCCCGATGAATCGCGTGGAAAGTCCCCACGAAGTGGTCCAGCAATGCTGCAACGCGCCAGCCTGGTCAAGGTAGCGAATCTCAAAAGCTTTGGCGAAATTCTGGCCGAGATTGTGCGAAGTGCCGGCCTGCAGCGCTTTTCCGTCGCCCATCATGGCTTCGATCGAGTACGTCGCATCGGCGCCGGCAAAGCGCTCGGACTGCGATTTTCGCCCGGGAATGACAGGAATGGCCGCTTCGTTGACCGCGAAATCCGTGTAGATGTCGAGCATTTGCCGGGTTTCAAATTCTGCTTCTTCGTATGTCGCGTGGGCGGTGTGCCCTTCCTGCCAGAAAAATTCCAGGGTGCGCAGAAACAATTTCGTGCGCAGTTCCCAGCGCACCACGCTGTTCCACTGGTTGATCAGCAGCGGCAAATCGCGATACGACTGGATCCATTTGGCGTAGGAATGCCCGATAATCGTCTCCGAAGTCGGGCGAATCACCAGCGGCTCTTCCAGCTTTTCGCCGCCTCCGTGGGTCACCACCGCCAACTCCGGCGAAAATCCCGCCACGTGCGACTGTTCCTTGCTGATGAAGCTTTGCGGAATCAGCAGCGGAAACGCCGCGTTCACATGCCCGGTGGCTTTGAAGCGCCGGTCCAGTTGCGCGGTAATATTTTCCCAGAGGGCCCAACCATAGGGCCGCACAATCATGCAGCCGCGCACCGGCGCGTAATCCGCAAGCTCCGCCCGCAACACCAGCTGGTTGTACCATTCCGAGAAATCTTCCGAGCGAGAAGGAAGCTTCAGATCCGCCATGCGCGCCAGTCCTCTTTCATGCCGTGGAACAAAGTGGTGAAAATCAGGAGAAAGAAGCGTAGCCGAGGGTCCGGGAGGTGTCAACCAACCCAGTAGGACAGGCTTCAGCCTGTCTGGTTTTGGCTAGCGTCATGCGCAAATCTAAACCAGACAGGCTGAAGCCTGTCCTACCAGTATTCGGTTCTTGCGAACGCGGCGCTCTTGCGCTATACAATTTCACCAAGGCCCCTTTAGGTTTCCCACAGCACTAAAATTGCGATGCCCGTAACGCTGGGATGGACATCCCCGTTGAAAGGAACGCAAACAATGAGAAAACAAACTATCCAGGCTGGAATCGAACGGCTGGCTGCCGCGTGTTTTATGTTGGCTTTGTGGATTGCGGTTGTCATCGCCGCTGTCCCCGCCCGCATGGCGGCGGCCACCGCGGACGGCAGCGTGTCGGGAGTGGTAACCGACGATGCGGGCAAGCCGTTGCGAGGCGCTCCGGTGACGGCGCGCATCGACAACATGAGCGTCTCGCGCTACACGGACGCTTCGGGCAAGTACCTGATTACCGGACTGAAGCCCGGCAGCTACAAAATTTCCGCGACCGCCTGGGGATACGCCTCCAAAACGGTGGACCAGGCCATCTCGACTGGCACCGCGGATGTCGCCTTCAGCCTGAAGGCCAATTGGAATCCGACGCAAATATCAACTGCCGAATATATTTCCGCGTACGGCAATGACAAGGACATCCGCAATATCGAGGGCACCTGCCAGGCCTGCCACAATTTTTCGTGGATCATGCGGCGCAGAGGCCAGACGGCGGAAGAATGGAGCGAATTCATTCCCCGCATGGGTACTCTATTTTTCATCCCGGAGCTATCCGCCGAGAAATTGACGGACATCAGCGCCAGCCTGGAAAAAGTTTTCGGTCCCGACGCGCCCATCCCGACGAAGGAACAGGTCCACCACGTCGAAGTCAGTGACGAAGCCCTCCACGCCACGTTCCGCTATTACACCGCTCCGACTCGAAACTTGACGCACAGCCTGAGCATCGGCACGGACGGAAGAGTTTGGTTTACCGAATTCGATTACTTGTCCAATAAAGTTGGTTCTTTCGATTACAACAAGGAGCAGTTCCAGGAATACGCCAGCCCGACGCCGAAATCGGTGCCGCACAATCCGTGGGTGGGACGCAATGGCCAGATCTGGTTTACGGAACTGAAGGGCCGCAAACTCTCGACCATCGATCCGGAAACCGGCAAGCTTACCGAATATCCGGTGCCCGACACCGCCGGCATCCACACGCTGCGCGAAGACTCGCAGGGAAATATCTGGACCTCCGGCAACGTGACGCGATTCAATCCGCACAGCCAGAAGTTCACCGTTTTTGGAACGCCCAGCACCTACGACGTCGCCGTGGACGCTCAGGACAATGCCTGGGGCGCCAGCGATGGAGAGACCGGGAAGGCGGGGCTTTTCCGGGTGGACGCCAAGACCGGCGAGATCAAACTGTATCCGGTACCCGACATGAAGTTTGTGCGCGGGATCGAACTGGATGCGCAACAAAATGTCTGGTTCGGAGACGTCACCAACCACCGCCTCGGCAAGTTCGATCCCAAGACCGAAAAGATCACTTACTACAAGGCCCCCACGGAAAATATCGGAATCTACGGAATCGTGGTGGACAAGAAGTCCGGCGATTTGTGGATCGGCGATTATCTCGGCGCGAATATCGACCGCTTCAATCCGAACACCGGAAAATTCACGGAATATCCGTTCCCGTCCAGAACCCAAATGGTCCGATTTTTCGCGCTGGATCCCCAGGGCCGGGTCTGGTTCACCGATTTTGCCAATGGCAGAATCGGCGTGCTGGAAACGGACGACATGAAAGTCTCGGCCCAAAAGTAACGCTACCGATTTGCAGGCGTGATGGCGGGGGCGGGCATCCGCCCCTGCTTGTTTTTCTGCTCACTACGACTCCCTATCGCCTTGTGCGCAGGAATCAGGCCCCTTGTTCCTAGAAGCCATGCCTCTTGTGTCATCCGGACCGACGCGATGGTCTGCTTTTCCGTGAATTTAAGGCAACAGCAGATCCCTCGGGCAAACCCAGCCCTTCGGGATGACAGGTTTGAGTTTTTTCTGCAACCTGATTAGCCTTTAAAGCGCTACTGTATGGGCGCGATTATTTGTGGAAAGGTCACAATCGAATCTTTTGGGGAGAGTCAGCGATGGGCGAGAAAGTTTGGATGATTACCGGGGCTTCACGCGGCTTTGGCGCGGAAATTTCCACGGCGGTGCTGAGATCGGGCGACAAAGTAGTGGCCACGGCGCGGCAGGCCGCGGCGCTGGATTTTCTCGACGAGAACCAGAATGCGTTCAAAGTAGCGCTCGATGTAACGGACGAGAAGCAGACCAAGGAAGCCGTCGCCACGGCGCTTGCGCAGTTCGGGCGCATCGACGTGCTGGTCAACAATGCTGGATACGGTTTGCTGGCGGCCGTGGAGGAAGCGAGCGCGCAGGAGGTTGAGAGTCTCTATCGTACCAACGTCTTCGGACTCCTGAACGTGACGCGGGCCGTCCTGCCCGCGATGCGCAAACAGCACTCTGGGCACATCATCAACATGTCTTCGGACGCCGGACACCTGGCCCACGCAGGATGGGGTTTGTACGCCTCCACCAAGTTTGCCGTCGAAGCCATCAGCGAGGCGCTTCACGCGGAACTCGCGCCCTTGGGAATTCACGTGACCGCCGTCGAGCCGGGATTCTTCCGCACGGAGTTTCTGGGCGGCGATTCGCTGAAGACTGCTGCGACACGCATTCCCGATTACGCGCCAACCGTCGGAAACTTGCCGGCGGTGGCGGCCCAGCGAAACGGCCGCCAGCCCGGCGATCCGCGAAAATTAGCGCAGGCGCTCATTCAGATTGCCAACTCGGCGGAACCCCCGCTCCGTTTGCCATTGGGCCCCGACACACTGGCGCGCATCGCGGAGAAGCGTGCGATTGTGGAACAGGAAGTCGTCAGATGGCGCGAACTCTCCGAATCGACCGACTTCGATGCCGCACAGAAAACCAGTGTGTAATTTCGACGGCTTTAACTAGATTATCTGTCGTCGTGGTCGTGTCGATCATGATCGTGGTCATGATCATGATCGTGACCATGGCCGCGATCGTGGTCCCGGTCATAGTCATGGTCCCGGTCGTGATCCCGGTCCCAGTGGTGGTCGTGCTCAATCCGGCCGCGGTCTCCCGCCCAGTAACCCACGAAATATTGTCCGCCCTCGTAGTGCGGCGGCACCCAGTTGGCCCCTTCATACGGTGGCCGAGTCCAGTAGCCCGCATGCCACTTGTAATGCCTCCCGACCGGATACCAATACCCACGCACAAAAATGAATTCCGGTCCCGGCGTCGGCGGCTCAACATAAACCGCGCGAGGTGGCGGTGGCGCGCCGATCGAGATGCCGATGGAAACCTGCGCGCGAGCCGTGGAAACACTGGTGAAGACGATTGCTGCAAACAGCGTAGCTTTCAACACATACCGCATATGTTCTGGCCCTCCTCCGACCTGCCATTCACCTTAGCTCGCAGGAAGGATTTTGCGCACTGGGGATTCCCTGTAGGGTGTCCGAACGCCAACTGTCCTGGGGGTCGGGATTCGGGACAGGCATAGTCAAGGCGCGAAGTGCTGCCGAGCGGAAAGACGAGCGCAAATTCCGGATGACCGCTTGCGCGGGCCACTGCTATCTTTTGAATTTAACGAGAATCACTGGAAAAAGGATCAGGGATAGCCGGCAAGACGCGGCTGCCCATGCTTCCATGCCGGAGGCATGCCGGCACCATCCTTGTTCGGCATTTTCACTTTCGGCAGGGTCTGCTGGTCCAGGACGTCATCTTCACCGATCACGCCATTCTTGAAGAGGAGAAAAGCGGTCAGTGCGTAGACTTCGTCAGGCTTCAGATTGCCTTCGCTGTTGAGCGGCATGCCGCGGCGGATGTAATCCCAGATGGTCGTCGCGTACGGCGAGTGCAGCGCCATTACGTTTTTATCGTTCACGCAAGGAACGAGACAGGGGAATTGGGACTTGGTCTTGCCATCGCTCTTGATCAAGGTCGGAGCCGGCCCCTCCGAACCGGTTACTCCGTGGCATGCCCCGCATCCACGCAGTAAATAGACCTGCGCGCCTTGCTTGGCGTTCCCGTGCCCGGGCGGCAGTTCCTTCCCGTCAGGGCTGATTGAGATGTCCCATGCGCGGACTTCCTCCGCAGTAGGTGTTCTCCCGACGCCGTAGGTAGGCGACTGCGCCGTCGCAATCTGATTGAGGCCCAGAACCGTCGCGGGTAGCAGAAAGAGCAGCGTCAACCAGTTGATCCTACGCGAGCCCATTGTGCACGCTCCCATCGCTGGCGATTCTCCAAGGAAAAACGCTGTTGTCGGCTCCCGGTACCTGGAAATCCTTGTCGACCGGCTTGTTCCAGTATTTGCCAATCTCGGCTCGGGTCGGTTGCACGGTGCCCAGTTCGTCGATGCAGCGTGACATCAACACGCATTCCTTTCCATCCCATTTCCAATTGAAGCCAAAGCGCGCATGCGCCATGGGATAGCAGGGCGACCGAAATTCAGCGGCCTTCCAAGACTGGCCTCCATCGGTCGAAATCTCGACGCTCTTCACTGCGCCGCCGCCGGACCATGCCAGCCCGGTGATTTCGTAAAATCCGGGTCCTAGCAGCTTCTGGCCACCGGAAGGAAACGTGATAATCGATTTCGGACCCAACTGGGTACCGAGAGCGGCGACTCGCGCGTCGGCATTGATATGCCCATAGTCGTTGTAGGTCATGTAATACTGATCGACCACCTTGATTCGCCGCAGATACTTGATGTTATGAATTCCTTCGAAACCCGGAACGAGCAGGCGCAAAGGATAACCCTGCTGCGGGCGCACCGCCTCGCCATTTTGACCGTAGCAGACCATGCAGTCGTCCATGGCTTTGTCGAGCGGGATGGTCGTCGCGCCCTTCACCGTCTCCGCGCCTTCCGCCACCACCCAGGACGCGCCTTTCTGCACGCCGGCTTCCTTCAGCAGGAGGGAAAGCAGCACGCCGGTCCATTCGGAACAACTGGTCATTCCGTGCGTTTCCTCCGCCGTCTTATGCGAGGGCTTGGCGCGGTTGCCGATGCACTCGATGAAATGAATTCGAGAGACGGAAGGGAGACGCTTGAGCTCGTCCATCGTGAAAACCAGCGGCCGGTCCACCATGCCGTGAATCATGAGTCGGTGCTCCGACGGGTCGATATCCGGCACGTAGGAGCCGCGGTGCGTGGCGATGTAGTGAAGCGACGAGGGAGTGATGATGCCCACCTGGTCCTGAATCGGCGACACCACATGAAAAGTCATTCCAAAATCATCGGGCGACATTCGCTCGGCCACCGGGAAGCGGATCGATTTGACAAAATGGGAGCGTTCGCCATAAGCGATTAACTCCTTAATGTCCTTCGATTCCATGTTATCGGACATGGGCTGGTCGGCGGCGGCCGGAATTGCTCCCACCGCCGCGCCGATCAACGCCGCGCTATTTTTTAGAAATCCTCTTCGACCGGATTGCTTCGGACTCACGGGAACTCCTTCACACCTGGGGGCGGCCGGGACTTGTTTTCCGCGTCTTTCGGGCTAAAAGTATACATCCATTTGAATTTAGACAAGTACAATCCTCTTGCGCTGAAGTTGTCGATGGATGGAGCGATTCTCCGGCCCGGCCGATTGAGGCTCTACTCAAACCGGCGAAACGTTACTCCTCCAACTAATTAACTCGGCGGGTAGAACTTGCCCGATACGGAATTGCGCGATATAAAAAGCATACTTCACGGGTGGCTGCGATCCGAAACCATAACCATCTTGAGCTGATTGACGAGAAGTATGTCGTGTTCGCCGACCCGCAACGACGGTTCCTGGATTGCTCCGACGGTGTTTGCGAGCTTCTCGGGTTCAGCCGGGCGGAAATGTTAGGCAAGACCATCGAGCAGATCAGCTACGACACGGCCGAGGTCGCTCCTCGTTTTGAATCGTATCTGAAGCAGGGCCTTCAAGAGGGTGACTTCATTCTCAGCAATAGGAGCGGGGCGCCCATCCTGGTCAAATATCGCTCCTGGGTATTTTCTGATGGCTGCCTGGCCGCCGCGTGGCAACCGGCGGAAGCATGGGAGCAGCGATACGTCGAAGCACTTCTCGAACTGCGGCTGGATCAGCTGAAAGTGAAGATCGCGATCGCGCTGAAAGCCATCCAACAGCGCCAGGCGGCCCTGACCGCGAACGATGGTTTGGAGATCCACCAAAAACTGCGGGACGCGATTTCCAATCTGCGATGCCTTTGACCTGCCCCGTCAAATATCACAGAGGGCTGCGATGAAAATCGTCGGGAAGATCGAGAGTTTGTGGCGCTACCCGGTCAAGAGCATGCGCGGGGACGAGTTGCAGGAAGCCTTCGTTGGGTTCCCCGGCGTATACGGTGACCGCGTGCACGCCTTCCGCAGTTCGGCGGCGCCGAAGGGTTTCCCCTACCTGACCGGGCGCGAACAGGAATCTTTGCTGCTCTACCGCCCAAGATTCCGGCATCCGGAACGCGCTATGAAGCCGGTTAATTTGGCCGAGGCGGAAGCGCTGGGATCGGGCCTCACTCCTGTCTATGCCGATCTCGCCGATTTCGTGGTGGACGTTGATACGCCTGCCGGAGAACGCCTCGCCATCGACGATCCCCGCCTGATAAGCATGCTGCGCGAGGGAATTCCCGAGAGCCATGAACTGACGCTGCTGCGTTCCGTTCGCGCCATGACCGATTGCCGCCCCGTGTCGATCATATCGATGCAAACCGTGCGCCAGCTGAGCAAGGAGTTCGGAGTGGCCGCCGACGAGCGGCGATTCCGCGCCAATCTTTACATCCATCTCGAATCAGGAAAAGCTTTCGGCGAGGATGAGTTTGTCGGACGGACTTTGCGAATTGGCGCCCGGGCGCAGATCGCCGTGGAGAAGCGCGACTCGCGCTGCAAGATGATCACGCTCGACCCCGACACGGTGCAGGCCAACCCCGAGGTGATGAAGCGGTTGGCTCGCGACCACGAAGGCATGGCCGGGATTTATGGCGCCGTGTTGACCGAGGGCAGCGTCCGGCCGGGCGACGCGATTGCTCTCCTGGACTAAGAAATTCCATTCGTGTGCGATTCGCGGGCTTGCATCGAAATCATGGAGTAATTTCTCTCCCCGCCAGTTGTGGCCCGCAGTCGACGTGGTACACTTCCGCGCATTGAACGCCGGGAGGCAACGCATGAAGGCCTCTTTATGGTATCGAATCGCTTCCGTGCTCCTCGTGCTTTTTGCCCTCGGACATACGCTGGGGTTCCGCCAGACCGATCCCGAATGGGGAGTGGGCTCGCTGATCGATTCCATGCGGACCATCCATTTCAACGCACAGGGTTTTAACCGGACGTATTGGGATTTCTTCAGCGCGTTCGGGCTTTTTTTCTCGGTGTTTTTGTTGTTCGCGGCAGTTGTGGCGTGGCAGTTGAGCAGCTTCCCCGCCGAGATATTACTGCGCCTACGATCCATTTCGTGGGCGCTCGCTGTTTGCTTCACGGCGATCACAATTCTGAGCTGGATTTACGCTTTTGCCACACCGATCATCTTCTCAGCTGCGATTACAATCTCTTTGGTTGTTGCGGCATGGCTTTCAGCGAAGCCGTCTCGAATGTCCAGGCCCGAATGAGCACAATTGTCTCAGCGCTACCGCTCGCAGATGGCGTCACTGTAGGCACCATTTGTGGCCCTGAGTCGTGGAACTCTATTTCGCGGATTGCTGCGACTGCAGTTTAGCCATCAACTGCTTGGCCATCTCGGCTTGTAATGCATCGGGGTTGTGGTTCAGAAGCTGCTGGAGCTGGGCGATGGCCGCCGCCGTGTCTCCCTCGCGCTGGTAGATTTGCGCTAGGACGAAATAGAGTGACGGATCCGAGTGGTCGACATCGATGTCGATCGCCCGCAGGGCGCTT
>Ga0070735_10000824_pt1 | contig 31419 bp, 28 predicted proteins | sample Coa_R1_FD_66443 | JGI IMG/M metagenome (GOLD analysis project Ga0070735, IMG submission 66443) | Surface soil microbial communities from Centralia Pennsylvania, which are recovering from an underground coalmine fire - Coalmine... | ecosystem: Environmental > Terrestrial > Soil > Unclassified ...
AATTAAGACGGCTAAGTTCCTAAAGAAAGGACTTTGCGAAGCGGGTTTCGTAGTCGATGTCGCCAATAACGGTGACGATGGACTGCACTTGGCCCTCGAGGTTGATTTCGATTTGATCGTGCTGGATGTCATGCTCCCCGGGCTAGACGGTTGGCAGGTTCTCATGCGGTCGCGCCAGGCAAAGCGCCCGGCGCTGGTTTTGGTGCTCACAGCCCGAGACGCCGTACACGAGCGGGTGAGGGGACTTGAACTGGGCGCAGACGACTATATGGTGAAGCCGTTCGCCTTTTCCGAATTACTGGCGCGCGTGCGCTCCTTGCTGCGTCGTGGCACGGTAAGGCCTCAGGAGACACTTCGGCTGGCCGATCTTGAGATCGACATGTTACGTCAACGCGTTACTCGCGGCGGTCATCGGGTTGACCTGACTACGAAAGAGTTCTTGCTGCTGTCGTTGCTGGTACGGCGTGCCGGGGAGGTGGTGTCCCGAACCTTGATAGCCGAAGCCGTGTGGGACATCAACTTCGATACCGACACGAACGTGGTCGACGTGAATGTACGTAGGCTACGCAGCAAAGTGGACGATCCATTTCCTCTCAAACTGATCCACACCGTTCGGGGCGCAGGCTATGTTCTGGAATGCGATCAGTAAACTCCCATTCGCTCACTATTGGGGAAGCCTCGCCTTCCGCTTAACCGCCGGTTACGCATTTGCGGGTTTGATTTCAGTATTTGTTGCGACAGCAAGCCTGTATGTTGTGCTGCGCACGGAGTTGGAGAAGAACACCGAGTTGTTCCTCGCAGACAAAATCCATGTTGTACGCACTATGTTGCGCGATCGTCCGGATGCGCGGGATGCCCTCCGCGAGGAGGTGGAACTGGAATCGGCCGCTCGTCGGTATGAACATTTCTATATTCGGCTGCTCGACGATCACGGCGCGCCGGTGTTAACGACGCCGGGCATGGCGGAACAGTTGGATTTGGAGCAACTCGTCGCCCGTACGCAACAGCATTCCGATCGCGCCATCTCGTTAAATGGCCGCAACGGTCAACCATTCCGCATCGCCAGCACATTAGCGCCGGTTGGATTGCCGCCGACTCACACGGATACCATTCAGATCGCAATCGATGTTTCTCAGCAGGAACAACTACTGGCGCGTTTCCGGTTTTGGTTCTGGGCCATTCTCACCGGGGCCCTGATCATATTCCCCCTCGTCGGCTATCAAACCGCACGACGTGGAATTCGCCCTGTCGAAGAGATGGCGACCACGGCACAGCACATTAGTTCTAAGAACTTGCAGGAGCGCATTTCCCCGGAAGGCTACCCGCTTGAACTGGCATCGCTGGCCGGCACCTTCAATCGGATGCTGGAGCGCCTTGAAGAATCGTTCGAACGCATTTCTCAGTTCTCGGCCGACATCGCTCACGACCTGCGCACCCCGGTGAACAACATTCGCGGCGAAGCAGAAGTCGCTTTAGCACGTGCCCGAAGCATCGATGAATATCGGGATGCGCTGGGGTCCTGCCTTGAGGAGGCCGTGCGCCTTTCCGCTCTGATCGGTGATCTGCTGTTTCTCGCCCGTGCCGAGAGTCCCCTGGCTCACTTGCGCCGGGAACCGGTAAACGTCGCTGAATTAATGGTCTGCATGCGCGAATATTACGAAGCCGCGGCCGCCGATGGCGGCATTTCCCTGAAAACGGAAACCGGCCCTGAACCGGTAATCGCAGAACTTGACCGAACTCTTGTGCAGCGTGCCGTCGGCAACCTGGTGTCCAATGCAGTAGCCCATACGAGGCCCGGCGGTTCCATTGTGCTTGCCACCGATTCTGACAACGGGACCGTTCGAATACAAGTTTCTGATACAGGAATCGGAATTCCCGCCGAGGCGCTGCCTAGAGTATTCGATCGGTTCTTTCGCGTAGACACATCGCGCTCGCAAGCGTCGGGAGGCACCGGCCTTGGATTAGCGATTGTGCAAAGTATCACTCAACTTCACAACGGCAGGGTGGAAATCGCGAGCCAACCTGGAAAAGGGACACGTGTCACACTCAACCTGCCGAGGTCGATGCCAACATGATGCAGCCGGCAAACTCAGCGGTGCCGCAGCAGGTAGGGTCTTTGCTTGCGTTGGCCACGAAGTTTCTCAGGGCGGGGCGACCTGCCGATGCGATCGCGCCATTGCGCGATGCAGCAGTTCTGGAACCGAACAATGCCATGATCCAGCACGACCTCGGCCTCGCTTGGCTCGAGGTCGGCGGCGCTCCCCAGGCTATTGCGGCGTTGCAGAAAGCCATTGCTAACGACCCGCGCTACACCGATGCACATTTCCGGATGGGAATCGCCTTGGAGAAACTTGGCGACATGCGTGGTGCACTCGCTGCCTACGACCGCACCACCAAGCTGCTCCCGTCCTCGACGGAGGCCTGGTTCCGGGCGGGTGCGCTTGTTTACACAATGGGCCATCGCGACCAGGCGATCGCCTGCTTCCAGCGCGCAGCAGTGACCGGAGGCAGGAGCGCCTTCGGCCGGCTTGGCAAGGCACGGGCGCTGGTGATCGAGAACTGCAACCAGGAGGCTGAGCAGGTACTGCGCGAGATGCTGGTTGCCGATCCGGAAAATGCGATGGCTTACGACCTCCTGGGCAGCGTGCTTTCGGAACTCGGGCGTTTCGAGGAAGCCCGCGCATGCTTCGAACGTACAATCGCGATCGCACCGATGCTGGCAGGAAGCTACTACGATCTGGTCCGATGCCGTCCCGTCACGAGCAATGACAACGGCCTGCTCAAAGAAATGCAGGCTTGCCTGGCGACGCCGGGGTTGGAAATGCAGCAACGTCTTCGGGTGCATCTCGCCATCGGCAAAGCTGCGGAGGATCTCGGCGAATACAGCCTGGCGATGCAGCATTTTGATGCCGCAGATACTGTGCGGCGGGACTCGCGCCAGTTCGATTCGGCGGCGTTCTCGCGCGAGATCGATCGAATGATTGTCCGCTTTACGTCAGAATTTATTGCACGGTCCTCCGAATTCGGCAGCTCCGATGCGACACCGGTGCTGATCATCGGGATGCCGCGGTCTGGCACTACGCTCGTCGAACAGATCGTCTCGATGCATCCCCGAGTCGGTGGCGGCGGCGAATTAAATTTCTGGAATGAGCGCGGGGCGGCGTGGCTACACACCGTACCGGCTGGCGACGAGAAGCCCTTCATCGCCAAGGCGGAGATGGATTATCTCGGCGTGTTGCGCGCAATTGGGCCGGAGTCGGTGCGAGTGACCGACAAGATGCCATTCAACTTTCTCTGGGCCGGACTGATCCACATCGCATTTCCAAATGCCACGATTATTCATTGCCGCCGCGCCGCCGTCGACACGGCGCTTTCAATCCACCAAACTTTCTTCCACCCGGCCTTGGCATTTCCAACGGGGGGCCCCGAATTAGTCGCCTACTTCCACGACTACGAGCGCCTCATCGATCATTGGCGGAAGGTGCTGCCAGCGAATCGCTTCATCGAGGTCGAGTATGAGGATCTAACCCACGCGCCCGAACCAGTGATCCGGCGGATCATCGCGGCCTGCGAGTTGGAGTGGGACGACGCATGCTTGCGCCCCGAATCTAATCCGGGGGCAGTGAAAACCCCAAGTAAGTGGCAAACGCGGCAACCCATCTATCGCACCTCCGTCGCGCGCTGGCGACGGTATGACGAGTGGTTGGGGCCGTTACGCGCGTTAGTTGATGGGCGCGGAAGGGAACTTGGGTAGCCGCCGAGCTTGATCCCGCCCAAGCGATTCCATCGTAAAGACTGAGCCGCCTTCTTACCTCGCCAGTTCGAGCAAGTATCCCGGATTGCTAGCCAGCGCTCCGCCGAAGGCCTGTTTGTCGGCCTCGCGCATGTCCCATGAGAATACGCTCATAGGCGAGAGCTGAATGGTCACGTCATCCCAACCGGCGAAGACCGGACCGACTCGCGGGTCAGCGATGGCGCGCTCGCTCAGATACTTCTCGTGGATCCTCTCGTTCCATCGCCGCGAGTCGTCGCCAGTCAGGAGCTTGGCCACAGCGGAAATCGTAACCCCGCGGGAGGCCAGTGCCTCGCGCGAATCTACCATGAGCGTCGCACGAGAGTGTTGCTGCAGATTGCGCGCCTTGCGAGTGTTCGAGGCAGTGGCGACATAGAGATTGGTGCCATCGAACCAGAACCAGACCGCCACCATGTGTACAGACCCATCCGCGTTGCGGGTGGCGAGCGTGGCAATGTAACGGCCTTGCAAAAGTTCTTTCACCAGTGGATCAGAGAGCGACGCCATTGAATTTTCCTCCCGGGGATTATATCCGGCGTCACAGACACGCATTGCTCGCAAAAAGAATGGCTGTAGTTCTTGGATGGTCTACTTCGCCTGCGCTCGCATCTTCGCATAGGAGTCGGCCATGATCGCCTTCAGGACCGCGGAGTCAACATCGGAAAGCTTGCTAATGTGCAAGCATCCGCCGCTGAGCTTGTGTTTCCCGAGTTTGTCGAGCAAACTCTTGTCGTTCAGACTGATGTAAACGACGTTGGCGGATTTGCGCGGCGAGAAACAGAGGAGTGGCGCATCTCCTTCTCGACCGCTTTCATAATGATAGTGGTAACTGCCGAAGCCAATAATAGAACCTCCCCACATCTTTGGCTCCTGGTGCGACACCGATCGCATTAGCTTCACCAGGGCCCTAACGTCGGCCCGGCGCGGCTCGGGCAACGAATTAATGAAAGCGTCAATACTTGCATGGGTAGGCTTGGTTTTGTTTTCGGCCATGCTGTTCCTTTAAGAGTATGCCGAGATTAGCACGAACTCGCCCTCACGGGTGAAATCCACCCTGTTTGCTATTTCCAATTGCCGCGAACACAACTCCACGAAGCACACTTGCTGAAGGTGCCCGAGCATCGCACGATGTCAGATACCAAACATTACAAAAATGTAATCTTCACGTCATGCTGCTGTCTTTTTCTCGAAGCTACATTGGTAGCCTTGGTGTATGCGCTTGCACCAAGCCTGCCGCCGATTCAGCGACAGGATGGAAACCCGTTAGCAGTCCTTTCCGCCAACGTTCCTGTCAACAAGATCCAAAGAGGAGAACTACATGTCCCAAAGAGCTTCTCGAATGAATTCTCGAAAGAAACGTCGAACCAATGCTCTGCGTCCACTCGCCGGGCTGGTAGCGGCGGGGCTGAGCCTTCCTGGGGTTGCCGCTGCTCAGAACAACCAGTACTACCCGACGTACTTCACCGGACCGCAGCCAAACGGCACCTGGGTCGTCAGCGATGGCCAGATTATTAACCCAGCCGGCATGCAAGTTAATCTCGGCATACGGGTCCGGGCGAAAGCTATTGCGCTGAATCCCAATATCAACACTCATACCGCTGCCGTCCTGACCTTAGGAACGTCGGAGAGCGATGGCAACGGAGCCGTCGAAGTGTTCGACGTCAGGACCGGCGTTGTCGTGCAGAACTACATTCCATTCGGAATGGATCCGAGCGGCAGCTATAGCGGTATCGCTTACTCAGCCGACGGCAAGCACTTGGTATTCAGCCAGGACAGTAGCAACGTCACCGTCGCCAACGTCAATGCACAGGGCCTGCTGGAAGACAACGCCCAGATTAGTGTTCCGCCGAACAACTCCTTCATCACCTGCTTTCCGAACAGCCCCCCGGGATCCTACGATGTACCCTGCGGCACGTTCTATAGTCCGAGCACAGCTTATCCGGGCGGCGTCGCGATCTCACCGGATGGGAACAGTGCGTACGCTCTGCTGAACCAAAATGACACCCTCACGAAGATCGACCTCACGACGAATCAGCAGGGTGTGCAGATTCGGGTTGGCAACGCACCGCACAGCATCGTGATCAACAGCAACGGTACCACCGCCTACGTCAGCAACGAGGGTGGCCGGGCGGCTACACAAGCAGATTTCCAGATCTGGTCCGCCGGCACTGAAGTTGTCGCCGACCCAGTGATTGGAGCCGCGATCACGGGTACGGTTTCCGTAGTGGATCTGCCCTCGATGACGGTTACGGCGAACATCTCGACGGGTCTGCACCCAACCGGAATGGCCTTGTTTGGCCGATACCTGTTAGTCGCCAACACGTATAGCGACACGATGTCGATCATCGACACGACTAGCAATCTGGTGGTGCGAACGATCAATCTTTCGCTGCCGATCGCAGCGCCCGGCCAAGCTCCCGCGTATGGTGCCGCGCCGGACTCGATCGCGCTCGATACGAAAAGAGGCATCGCTTACGTCGCACTTTACAATGCCAACGCGATCGCAGTAGTCAACCTGAGCAATCCGGCGCAGGAGCCCGTCCTGGGCTTGATCCCGGTGGGCTATGCGCCAAGCTCCGTCGTGTTCCATCCAGCTGGAAACGCACTGATCGTTTCCAATGACAAGGGTATCGGGACGCGCGATTCCTTTGAGTGCGACTACGGAGTCTGCGCTTACAACACCCACCAGGACAACGGCACGGTCAGCATCGTTCCTGTGCCGAACAGCCAAACCCTGGCGACCATGACCAAGCAGGTTTTCGAGTACAACCACTGGAATCTGACTGAAAACATCCAGTCGGCCGGCGGCGGTAACCCGAAAAACAAGCCAGTTGCAATTCCGGCCAGAATTGGCGATCCGTCCCTGATCAAGCACGTGTTCCTAATCATCCGTGAAAACCGCACGTACGATCAGGTCTTGGGCGACGTTGCTGCTGGGAACGGCGACAACTCCCTGGCCGTGTTCGGTTACGACGGTCAGACGCGTCTGGACACTCCGAACGTGCACAACCTTGTCACACGCTTCCCGCTGTTAGACAACTTCTACGATCCCAGCCGCCAGTCCGCCGACGGCCACCAGTGGATCGCTGAGGCGCTCGCACCGTATGCCGACGACATCCAGTCGCCTGACTGGGTCCGCAGCTATCCAGGTGGGAACGCTGGTGATGCGCTCGCTTATCAGAGCAAAGGATTTCTGTTCTCTGAAGCAGCCGCCGCCGGTCTGCCGGTGAAGATCTACGGCGAATACGTCGAGTACGATACGTTCAAACAGCCGAATGGCCAGACCACGGAGCCGAGCTGGAGCCAGTTCTACGCTGACTCACAGTGCTTCGAGAACGGGCCTGATTGCGCACCGCCGGGAACGCCGGGCGAGAAGACGCTCTACTTCCAGAACACCGTGATTGCGCACTCCTCGCTTCCGGCAGTATCCAACCACCTGATCACAAACTTCCCACAATTCGATCTCGGCATTCCTGATCAGTTCCGCGTCGATCTGTGGGCGCAGGACTTCAACACCGACGTCACGAACGGAACCGTACCGGCGTTGAGCATCCTGTGGGTCATCGACGACCACACCGGCGGCCCACCCACCCCAGACGCCGAGCAGGCCGATAACGACTTGGCGATTGGGCGCATTATCGACTACATCAGCCACAGCTCGGTCTGGTCCACGTCGGCGATCTTCATCGAGGAAGACGACGCCCAGAACGGCGTCGATCACGTCGACGGTCATCGCAGCCCGGGTTATGTCGTCAGCCCGTACGCTGTGCAGTATGCTCCCACGGATCACACTTACTACACTCAGGTCAACATGACACGAACGATCGAGCAAATCCTCGGTCTGCCGCCCATGAACCAGTTCGATCTCGTCGCATCGCCGATGAGACCGGACTTCACCGACAATCCGCCTCAGGCGAACTTCCAACCATGGAGTCACCTGGCGAACGCGGTCCCGCTGAACCAGGGAGTTCACAACAACCCATTCAACCCCAAGACCGCCAAGGCTAAGGCTCTGCAAGCGGCTTGGCTCCAGAAGAAGACGCAGATCTTTGCCGGCAAACTCACCAAGCCGGATTCCGAAGATCCGGACACCGTTAACCATTTGAACTGGTATATGTCCACCGGCTTCGAGCGGCCCTACCCCGGCGAGAAGACCGTCCGGCCGCCGAGCGAGTTCAATCGCCCGGCGCCTAAGGTCGTTGACTTGGACGACTAATTACTGATCGACTGAAAACGCCCTCTCCCCAGCGGGGGAGAGGGCTTTTTTTTTTCGAGGAGGTAATCCCACTTGCCATCTCGGCCGACTGTGAGAGCTACACTTGTCAACCGGACCTCATCCCCGTGCTTCAGCGTTATAACGCCGCGACTCTAGCAGTCGCACGAACGAGTCCGGCCATAGCTGAACATCTTCTTGACCATCCTCCAAACCAGACGTTCGATGAGGATCACTATGATCAGCACGAGGAACCCCGCGAACACCAACCACCACTTGAAACGGGCAAACATCTGGAGATAGACTCCTGTTTCACTGAAGCTGGACCATTCCTCCACGATTCGTCCGTTTACAATTCGCCAAATGGTGATGCCACGAATCTCCACGCGTGTTCCGGTGGGCGGAAGACCTTCATAGCCAGACCCTGTATGAGTTCCCCGAAATGTCCATAGCACCGCCACCTTATCTCCTTCCGCCAGCATTTCCTCGACGCTAACGCGGAGGTCTGGGAATGCCTTTTTTTCGGCGTGCACCGCATCCTGGTCCGTCTTTAGATCTGCTGACCGATGGAGTCCATGGTTCTGAAAATCCGATGCATAGATCTCATCCGCAACCTGGAACTTTCCCTCGTTGAAGATTTCGTTGAATACACGCATCGCCACGGCTTTGTTTCTGGCCTGAATTGACGCATCGGGAGTGGGCTGTCCGTGGGCCATCAATGAAGCGCTGGTCAGGAGACATTGAAGAAAGACGCACAACAGGCGCATGACTACCCCGCTCTCTAAAGTTCGCGTTGATGAAAATGTTGGTCGCGGCCGACCGAGGATTAGAGCTGATGATAATAAAGCAAAGGTAAAAGGGCAGACGGGAGCGATAACCTCAAAATGAAGGGATCACCGCGAGGCGAACCTCCATCAGCGTATGCGCGGATACCTCCGCGACAATCCCCAAAAAGTCGATTCGCGTCCTGCCGCAAACTGATACTCGACTAACCAATCATTTTGCGCTGATCGCTGATGCGGCGCTCACGTTCCTTTGCGAATCGCTCTACGCCTGCGAAAATCGAATCGGAATCGAGATGCGCTTCTGCGATCACATCCGCTTCGAGACCGCCGCTTCTCCAGGAATTGTCGAAGTCAGAAGTGAGTGAATACTCATCCGTCAACGGACCTAGATTGCGCAGCGGCCACACGCGTCGCGTGCCGGTTGAAACAACCATTAAGTCGTAGCGGGCCTCGGGCGGCAGCACCGCATCGCGGTAGGCTTGTGGCTGGCGATCGAACAGATCCTCGCTGATCGCCGCGACCACCTTTACGTTCACGCCGGCCGCTTCGAGTTTGGGCAGCGCTTTCACAAGATTTACCGTGGAACTCGATCCTTGGGCGATCACGTAACCGTGGCGCGGCTTGCCTGGCGCGAAATCGCGGATCACGTACAAGCCTTTTGCGGCAGCGCGCAGGTCGGTGTCGGCGAAGGTGCTGCGGTCCGCGACAGGGAAGTCGGGGCGCGCCACTTCGAGTGTGATGAGGCCCACATGCGGATCGCGGGCCGCGATTTCTGCGGCAGCGAAATAGCCGGGGGCGACATCGTTGTAATCCCAGAAGCTCAGATTAATCGCATGACCGCGTGGGAACAGCTTCCAGACTTGCGGAGCGAAGATGCCGAAGTGTGTGCGCGCGTCGGCCGCGGTTTCGGGCCCCGAGTGCGCGGCGAGAATATGCAGCACGCCCATGCGGAACTTGCTGTCCTGATTCTGTTGGCTCCAGACACGCGCCGGAGTATACATCAAGGGTGTGAACGCCCCGTAGGTGCCGCTCAGCGCCCAAACGCCGGCGAATTTTTCAGGGTCGACGGAAGCGCTCTGACTCACCATCCCGATCGCCGTAGAAACGTTGCCTGCTTCCTGAATCGGTGCTTTCAATCGTGTCCCCAGCGGATTATCCTTGGGGGTGTAATGTCCCCACAGACTGCCGTGCTCCACGTTGATCGACTCCGAAAGATCGGCCGCCACGGTGAAGAAACGTCCCTCGGTGACGTAATTCATCCACTTAATGATTTCTGAGATCCCACGGCGCGCTCCGGCCACCTCGCCCGGTTTCTTGAATAACGAAATACTGACCTGCTTTTCCGCACCCGAAATCGCATTGCGAATCGAGACTTTCTGCGGTTCTTCCGGTAAGGCTTTGACGCGCAGGCGATCGTCGAGGAAGGGGTCGCTCGTGGCTGCGATCCGCAATTTCACGTTGTCCCGCACAGTATCGCCTATCTCCACGAGGCGATCGGCCAGGCGATCGCCCAATCCGTTGCGATCGAGCAACGACATGACGATGTCGACATTCGTTTTGAACTGAATCAATCGTTCGCGGTTGTTGGTGACCGGGCCCTTGCGAATACCTTCGAACTCAACGCCGTAATGCTTCTCGAACGTCTGCGCCAGCGCGAGGAAATACTCCGAGTTCATCTTCAGCGCGTAAGGATGGCTGGCGTAACTGACCAATTGATCGCCGTAGCCCTCGAGTTTTCCGTCAGCGGCGGTGGGCCAGTAACCCTTGATGGTCTTGCCAATCGCGGCAACCGGACGGCGATCCTGCGGGTCCACTGCGTCCATCGCTTTCAGCACGGCGGCCACTTGACCGTAATCGTTACCGTTCTGCAGGGTGAAGACGTTCCATCCGTACGACGTCCATTGACTGACAATGTCGTAGCCGTCGAAGCACGAGGCGATGACGCCGCCAATCTTACCGCCGATCAGACAGTCATCGATGCCCGCGTTGTTGTCGGAGATCATCACGCGCAAACGCTTGCCCACTTGCAGCGCGAGCGCCTGCGTCTTGAGTTCTTGCGCGTGCCCTTCGGTGAGCGCGAATTCGCCTTCCAAGGCGATCACTTTCGGCGACTCCGGCGCCCCCATCACATCCCAGAATGCCGCCTTGCCCGCGGCGGTCGCAATTCCGATGCCTGATGGCCCGCCGTTTACGTCGTTGGTGCAGTCGGTGCTCTCGGCGTGACCTGAGAGCGCACGAATGCCGCGGCCTTTGGCTTGCACGAATAGAGGATGGTCTTCCAAACCGGTATCGTGCAGCAGCGTTTTTAACGCGCCTGCCCCGCGCCGGAATCCCAGAGCATCGATCGGCAACATGGCCACGTGCGGATCGACGTAGTAACGCTTATCGCCGGTTTGCTGATGCTTGCGATACAACGCTTGGCCCATGATCATCCACAGCGCGTAGCATGTGGGAATCGAGTGGCCGGCCGCGAGCATGAATTTGTCGCAGTAAGGATGCTTGGGCCGGCGGTAATCGTAACGGAGTCCGCCGTTTTCAGGACCCACCAAATGCGCGGCAACGTTGTACGGAGTGTACGCGAGCGGTCCACCGAGATGCCCGGTCTGCGCGTAATTTCCGAGCAGCACCAGGGTCATGCAAGTCATGAACCCAATATCGTCAAGCAGCGGATCGTAAGCTTGTTGCTGTGAAGGAGAAGGAATTTCGTAGATAGAGGATGTCATAGATAGCCCCAAAGCAGCTATCTTAAATTAATATCGGTGGAATTCTGAAATCGAGGCCGGTTCACAGCTTTAAGAGAATGATATGCAGAGTAGGTGAGCTAAGGTTTGGTTGCGGGGGCGGATTTGAACTCCGACCCTACGTTGTAGACAGATAACTTATTGATTTTAAAATGCTACATAAACGGCAGAAACCGGGCCAAGAGATGCTAATTCCAATTACATGACGAGGATCCGAAGCAGTCGCTCGAAGCAATTGAGTATGAGGTTCAGAACAATTGGACAAACGCCGACTGCGACTGCAACCGCAGACTTCAGCTACAAACATTTTTCGTTCGAGAAGAGATTTGCCACCAGCACGAAACAGCGTGGCTGGATATCGAGAGAGAATCTGCTCCGGTTTTCCTTTTGCCCGTGCGACCTCCCCGGAGTTTCGTCGGTCCGCAGTTGTACGTCGGCTAAATGCGCAGAGCCTATCGGCTTGGTGAGTCAAAGCTGGAATCGTTTTGGTTACCTCAGCACAGAATCCAGTGCCCGATGCGCCTCCTGGCTTGCTTCAACGGTCACATCGCGCGATCCGAACTCGATTCCGACTTTCTTTAGAAAATCGGTCGGCGGAGTTCCCCCCGCAAAAATCCAGACGAAGTCATTGGCAATTTCTTGAGAGTGACCTTTCACGTCAAGTACAACGCTCTCTGTCCTGAATTCAGCCGGATTTGAATTGAAGAGCACTTTGAGCTTGCCCGCTTTGATGCAGTCGTCCAGGCGTTTTATATTGCGTTCTTTGAGTCTGCCGAAGCGTTCCTGCCGGTATGACAACGTCACTTCATTGCCTACTTGATGGGCGAGTCCCATCGCGGCTTCGACTGCGCTATCGCCACCACCAACCACAAGAATTCTTTTATTGACGTAGTGGTCGGCCTCGATCAACCGATACATGACCTTGGGTAGCTCTTCGCCTTTCACACCCAGCTTCCGCGGTTCGCCGGCCCGGCCTAGCGCTAACACCACCGCGCGCGCGCGGTATTGATTATTGGCGCTCGTAACCGTAAATATGTCGTCAGTTCCTTTCTTGATGTCCTCGACTTTTTCTCCGGTACAGACATTGAAGTCGGCGCGATTGAGAACCATATCCCAGAAAGCCAACAGGTTCTCCTTAGACAGTTGCAGCTTGTCGAATTTCCCATACATGGGGAATTCTACCGGGCTGGTCATGACCAGTTTCTGACGAGGGTACTTTGCCACCGTGCCGCCAATCTCGTCGCGCTCAAGCGTGATGTAAGTGAGCTTGTTTTCGATGGCGCGCAACGAAGCGCTAATCCCGGCCGGGCCAGCGCCGACGATCAACACATCGACGACACTCGCATGGTTGCCGTTGCTCTTCGTCGTCTTCATTCGACTTGTGATGGTGTCAATGCAATCGCGTCCCTGATTCACTGCGTTCTTGATCAACGCTAGACCGCCGAGTTCTCCGGCAATGAATAGATTTGGAATACTGGTTTCGTATTCTGGCGTCAGCCGCGGCATGTCGGCACTCATGCTGGGGCTGGCCATGACCATGGTGATGGCGCCGACAGGACATGCCTCGGCGCACAAGCCGTGTCCAATGCACTTGTATCCGTTCACGATTACTGCCTTGCCGCCGAGCATGGCCAGCACGTCGCCCTCGGGACAGACGGTGGTGCACGTCTGGCAACCGATGCAATAAGTGGTATCAATGTGCGGGTGTTGCGCTTTCGGGCCTTCAGAGAAGAGCTTGCCCTTTTCGGCGGCCCGACGTGCCTTCTCGTCGCGTTTTTTCAAACCCACCAGATAGTTGCGCAGGAAAAAGCTGGAAACGACCAGCGCGATCGCCAGGGCGATGAGTGTATCCATGCCTAGAAATACCCCATCATGAAAACGACGCCGATGTGAATAAGGGCGAGTACGGCAAACGAATAGCTGAAGGGTTTATGCACCACGTGCCACAAGTGGAAGACTTGTTGCGACCGTGAAAGAAACAGAACGCGCTTGGCTAAAGCCGCTTCGTTTCTCGCCATCGCGACCGCCCGTTCGAGGTCCAGATAGTGTGTCGGTAGAAATCCTGCGAGGCTTGAGACCTTCTGTCCGAAAGGAAGGGCATGACGCCGCAACTTTGCGATGCGGAACGCTCGGCTCACGTCAAGCAGCATCATGTAGGCAAGCGCCACAATCATCGGCAAGCGCTCGACTCGCTCTTTCGTTGGTAACCGCAATAAAGAACGCAAGTCTGCCTGGGGTACGAGGTTTTGTTGGGATAGTTGCTGAGCCAATCTCGCCTGGATCTCCTGCAGTTCGCCCATGGAAATTTCAGCGGCGTTCAAGCTGCGGGGGATTTGCGCGTACAGATAACGTCCAATCACTCCACTCAGGGAAACAGCCAGCATAATCCAGAAGGCGATTCCGGCGAATCCACGGAATTTAAATGAAGCATGGAATGCAATGATGAAAGGGGCTGCCAAGCCGAGCAGCACATGGATATCCAGCCAATGACGCGCGCTTCCTTGCCTTCCCAGCCACTCCCAATACTTGCGTAGCGGATAGAGAAAGATGGCGAAGAACATACCGAGGCCCAGAAAGCCCAGTTTCAACCCAATCACGCCGCTGGGCTTCAGCAATATGTGCTTAGGAGAAAATGGGCGATCGGCAGAACTAAGTGTGTAGTAACTGAAGCCGTAAACTGCCAGCGCAATGATCAGCGCGATGGCGAGCACGTAACCCGACACCAGTCGAATCCGGTGACCTCGGTCAGTGCGATGGGTCGAAATGACAGCCGTTGCAACTGCAGAATTGGCACTCATTTGCTTGCCACCTGCTCCTCTGTGCTCACTGAAAACCGCTTGTAATCAGTGAAGCGATGCGTATTGCGCCAATGCTGACGCGGAGTTGCCACATCCACGCTAGCCACCGTGGGAAACCAGTAAGGGAATTTCATGTCGTGGAAGGGGGCGGGAGCGAACTCAACTTCCGAATGCAATGACTTCAGCCCGACATCTTCCAAGGTGTTGTCAATTCCGGCTTCGATCCGCGTGATAATGCCGGTTTGCGGCTCGATCCACGCCACACCTGAAAGCTCAAGGGGATACTCTCGCCCGCGCAATGCTAGCGCCGCGGGCGTTCGCGTCGCGGGAATGTGCTGAAAGCTAACCTTGACCAGTGTGTGGCCGTCGCTGATTGCCTGTCCGACGACCGCGAAGTTAAAGCTCTCGATATAAAAAGGATGAAAGACAAGAAATAGCGTGGCGAATCCGTTACTTACCAGAAGCGGCGTGTTCTTCTTATCGCGCTTGGGCTCGTGCACCGCCAGTCGAGATTCGTCCAAGCTCAATTCCCCGCCATTATTTGTGAGGATTACGAGATAGTCGTAGGTTGATTCCTCGCGAAGCTCGACCTTGCCGTCGACCCGGAATTTCTCTTGAACGACGTGTTCTGTGCATTTCACATCAGAAAACTGGTCGAGAAATCCTGTGACCTGCACGCTCGTTCGGGAGAGCACATCGTTAAGATCAGTCGTAACCCCCTGATCTGTCGCGGCGCCCAAACAGGCGGTGCTCAGTACAAAGCACAAAATCTTCAACAACCACATGGCTCGATTTCCATAACTTGTCATTCTCGATGCCTAGACCTCGAATCGAAGCGGTAGCCGAGCGTGAACACCCACTGGTCGTAGCTCAACTGCCCACGATTGACGGTGTAGCCTCCCTGAATGAAATAGTGCGGTCCGAAATTGCTTTCTACATTGCTGGTCACAAACCAGGAATTGTTGTTGGTCGTCAGACTTGAATTGAAGTTCTGCTTGCCGCCCAGAACTTCCAATCGCAAGTTGTCGGTAAACGTTCGCGAGACCGAGGCAGCCTGATACGAACCTGTGCCAAAGGAACTATTGAACTGCGCATAGTGGATATCGGCTCGCAATCCCCACCACGGCAGGTGATTAAAGGTGATTCCATAAAGTTGATTTAGAGAGTTCTTCGTGTCGCCGGTCCGGTTGCTCTGTCCCAGCTGCGTATACACGAAGATCTGCTTCACAACCTCCACCCGCGCGCCAACACTGAAACCCTGAAACAGATATTTGTCGAGGAGACCGGTACCGATCAGGGCAGCATCGAAGGTCGGTACGTCCCGGAAGTAGGTGTAATTGAAATCCAGTTCGAACCGTGGATGCGGTTGCACACGGAACGTCAGGAAGTTGCGGCTAAGTCCCGCACCTGGATTCGGCACGGCAGGGTTAGCACTCGGGCTGTCCACTTGCAATGCGTCATAGAGTGACATCTTCTGGGTGTATGAGATCGTGTTCTCGAGGAACCCGAAGGGGCGGTCAAGTTGCCAATTCAACATGCTGATCCCCGCACCTATCGTGCTGCTGTAATGGAGTCTTGTGTAATCGCCGCCGGTGAAGTTAACGAATCCGCCGCCAATCACGCGATCCGGGCTGTAATCGTAAGAGGTTGGATCGGGAGTGGACCCGCCAAACATGCCTAGAGTGGCTGTTTGAGACAGTTTTCTGCCGAAATATCCTCCATCAATCGTGTCCAAGCTGCTTGCCCATGGAAGATAGAGACGCCCGAATCCTGCAACCCAAGCGGAATTAGGATTGTCGTAGGTCATGCTCAGGTGATAGGTGCGGTTGATCAGATCTTGCAGAGTCTGCTGACTGGCTGCCGACTCGGAGGTGAAGCGGCCACGCCAATAACCGCTCAAGTTCCAATAAGTGCCGTTAATCCGCGTGATATCGCCACGAAAGATTCCGCCCACACTCGAACTTGTCAGGCCGTAGTTTCCGTGGCTGATCGTGCCCATGTAGTCAAAACCAAAACGGCCACGGGCCCGGTTTATCGACGGATCAGGGGGACGGGGAACTTCGTCACGAACCTCGTCATCCAACGTGTCCCCTTCGGTGAAGCTCACAACCGCGGGATATTTTCGCGTAGGGCTCAACGCAGTCTGTTGCACCAACGCTTCTGCGTCGCTGGTCGAGAGATACGCCAGGTCCCCGGCCTTCACCGGCCGTTTCGGTGAATGAATGTCAGTCACTGCGGAGGTTTCTGCCACCGCCGTGACTTCCAATTCGGCAACAACTCGTGGATCGACCGGTGCAACCGCGGTCCCTTCACGCGCAGGCAGATCCGTCTCTTGAACTTCCAGTTTTATGCCCTCTTTTAGACCGGCAGCGCGTCCTCCATCGAGGTACGCCACTCCTTCAGCGACATATTTCACCCGGAACACTGTCCGCAGGCTTGGGTCGACGGCTCGCAGACTCAACGTTGGCGTTTTGGAATCAACAGCACTTTTTGCGGCTGCCGATGCAGTGGAGTGTTCCTCTTCGGGTGCGGGAACGATGCCTGGCGTTTCTTGTGCGACCTCCTTCGCCTCTGGGTTCGCAGCAAGGGTAGCAGTCGGTTCCGGCTCAGCTTGTGCCGGCGGTGTTGACTGCGAAGGCTCTTGCGGGGCCATCAGCTCTGTAGCTGACGGAAAGCTAGCGGCGGGGGCGGCGTTGTTAATCGCAGATTTTGCAATGGGGGCTTTACCCAGGATGCCGCCGTTTGCAGCTGGCGTGACGTTATTTGCCGTCGAAGTCGAACCGATGGTGTCAGAGGTTTGGGAACCGGTGCTCGAAAAAACGCTGCCGCCAGCCGCGGGATTTACGTTCTGCGCTGATGACGCGGAACTGTCGGCTTGTCGATTTTGCTCACTATGTCCTGCAAGCGGCCCACCTGTAGCCGGCGGACTGGTTTCATTCGCGCTGCTTGTCGAGTCGTTTTCCCGAGGCTTTGGCTGGCGATGAAAGATTCCGCCAAGTCCGCTCGATGACGCGGCAGCCTTCGCGCCTTGCGAGCGTGTCTTGGCGTTTGGGTTATTTCGAATCGTGAGAACGATCCGGGTGCCTTCCGACGTCAACTCGTAGGGCCGATTATGGTCGAGATCGACCACAATGTCCGTACTCTGGCCATCCTCGTACGCGAATACGGTGTGTACCGTGCGCACCCCATCGCTGTTTACAGCGATGCTCTTCCCCTGAGTGCGGTCAACGGTGTTCGGCAATTGCAGCAGCAGTCGGTCCGGGTGATGGCTAACAATGACTGACGGGCGCACCGCTGAACTCACAGTTAATTCGACTCGCAAGTCCCCGTTCTCGCGCGACACGAGAAAGTCCTGGAGCGCTACTTCCCCGGCGTTCTGCGCCACCGCCAATGACAGCAGCAGCGCTGTGGTTGCTAAATGCTTCTGTACCGCTCTCATTTCCACCTGTCACTTCTAAACTCCGCGTCGCTGGCGAAAGTTCATTGTCCCTATCTAGCCTCCGTGCCCGGTCGGATGGCACTGATAGCAATTCGTACTGTTGTACACATAGCCGGGCACACCTTGGTGTTCCTGGTCCGTCTTGTTCTTGCTGTGGCAGTTGGTGCACGAGAAGATGGCGTAGTTCGACGGGTTCGTGTGGCAACTGTTGCAACCACTCGCATTCCCGTGATTCATGGGGAACCACTTGTGGTTGAACGTTGCGCCTAACCACGAAGTGGTGTTGTGACATGTCTGGCACGTGGTGGGGAAACCTGCTGCCTGATGGTTCGGATCAGTTGTGTTCTGGTAATCCTTCTGATGGCAGCCGTAGCAATCCGTCGGCAAAGTTGTGTAGTTGTTGTTCACATGACAACTGGAGCAAGGAGTAGTTAAATGCGCACCGGTGAGGGGAAACGGCGTGTTGTTGTGGTTGAAGGACGAAGGAATCCAGGCGGTTGTGTTGTGACACACGTCGCAGGTAGTGGGATAACCCATCTGCACGTGATTAGGATTGGTGGTGTGCTGAAACTCCGTCATATGGCAGGCACTGCACGCCGGGTTGTTCAGCTTGTAATTTCCGTTGGTGTGACATTGAGAGCATTGCAACGTCGTGTGGGCGCCGGTTAACGCGAATCCAGTGCTTGAGTGATTGAAGCTGGCGCCGCTCCAGGATGCCGTAGAGTGGCACGAGTCGCATGTAGTTGGGAAGGCCGCCTGCACGTGATTGGGACTCGTCGTGCCGTTGTAATCTTTCATGTGGCACGTTGAACACGCGCCGCTGGTCAAGTGGTAGTTGCCGTTCACGTGGCACTGTGTACACGGCACACTGGTATGTGCTCCAGTCAGTGCGAATCCCGTCGTCGAGTGGTTGAAGGTGGCGTTTCCCCACGAAGTTGTGTTGTGGCACTGCTGGCAACTGGTGGGAAACTTCGCCTGCACATGGCTGGGATTAGTCGTAGCGTTGTAATCCTTTATGTGGCAGGTGTTGCAAGCGGTACTAGATAGGTTGTAGTTGCCGTTCACATGGCACTGCGTGCATTGCAGATTCGCATGCCCTCCCGTTAGCGGGAATCCCACCGTGTTGTGATCAAAGGTCGCGGGTGACCAGCTGTTGGTGGTATGGCACGTTTGGCAGTTCTGAGGGAAATTTGATTGCACGTGGTTCGGGTTCTTCGTGTTCTGGAAGTCGCGCAGGTGACATCCAACGCAATCTGCGGGCGTTCCCTTGAACCGGTTTCCGACGTGGCATGCGGTGCACGCGAGCGTGGCGTGCATTCCTGTGAGGGCAAATCCCGTGTACTTCAGGTGATCAAAGCTGACTCCAAACCAGTTGTCGAAGTTATGACATTGATTACAACTCGTCGAAAAACCAGCAGTGATGTGGCTCGGACCATTGGTGCTCTGATAGTCGGTGGAGTGGCAGGAGTAGCACTGCGTCGCAAGTCCTTGGAATTGACCAACGGCGGCGCTCTTATGACAGGAATCGCAATCCAACGAGGCGTGTGCGCCCAACAACGGGAATCGGTTGGTGTGATCTTTGATCTGCTGAATTGAAACCTGCCACCCTTTGACCGTGTGACATTGCTCGCAGGCTGACCCGAATTGCCGCTTGTGAATGTCGGCGTGGCAATCAGCGCATTTCAAGCCCACGTTGCTGAAGACCGGCTTGGTGTGGCATTCGACGCACGTCACCCCCTGGTGCATGCCCCGCAAAGGATAACGCGTTTGATTGTGGTCGAACTCCGGAAGATTTCGAATCGGCTTCCATCCGCTCAAGGTATGGCAGTTCTGGCAGGGTATGTTAAGCGCGCCGTGCGGGCTACTAGTCTGGGCATACGGCTGTTGCGCCTGCACAGCACCGGCGGGCACTGAGAAGAGTAACAACAGCCATGTGACTGAAGTAAGTACAACCCACGACCCAGACATGGTTCGCCCAACGCTTAAGATTCCACTGCAAGTCAGAAAAGGTAAGAAGTATGAACGCTGCTGATGCAGGCGACTTATGCAATTTGACGCCCAGTCAGAGTAGATGGTTGTGCGGTTGAAACAAAGTAACCAAAGTCTCTGGTTCCTCATGGCGATTTGCCCTTGTACCCATGACGTTGCCTAATACCGAGGCGGCCGCAGCGGGCGTAACTTCTCTAGACTTATGGCAAATTTTTACGCGTGCACGTAAACGATGTTTAATTTTTCAACACCGCTAGCAGCAGCCGAAGCGCCATCCGTCAGTTCGCGACTGGCTTCGCGCCATGACAGGCGGCACATTCTTTGGGGGTGGGCTGATAGAAAAGAACAGGCTTGCTATCGACGTTTCGTATGAGCTTATGACAGGCCGCGCACTTTACGTTGCGATGTGCTCCCTGCAACGAGAACGCTGTCCTCCTGTCATGATCAAATGATGACGGTTTCCACTTCGCGCTGCCGTGACACTCGGCACAAGTCGTAGTTTGTCCCTTTGCAAACTGCCTGCCATGAATATCTTCGTGGCAATCCTCGCACTTGGTGGGAGCTGCCCTGAAGTCCACGTTTGTCAGTTTGGTTTCGAGATTCGCCGGCTTATGGCAATCAATACATGCAGTAGCTTTGTGAGCTCCGACCAAGGGGAACGAAGTTTTCGCGTGATCGAACCGTGACAACTCTTTCCACGATTTGGTGGAATGGCAAACTTCGCATCCGGCTGGAGTTCCATCGGAGCGAACTTGCAGCATTCGCTCTTTGAACTGGCCTCGGTGAGGGTCCGCGTGGCAGGACACACAAGTAAGGCTTTGCCAATGATAGATCTCGGTTGGCCTGGGCTTAAACTCGATCGATTGTTTGTGGCAATCGCCGCAAGGAATTGCCACGTGTCCCCCAGTCAGGACAAAGCGAGTTTCTTTGTGCCGGGCCAAACTGAACGTGGAAGGCTTATAGCCGTCGAGGTTATGACATCGATCGCAGGCATTAAAGTATGGAGCAGCGGCAAATTGGGCGCCATGCTGGTCGGTGTGGCAATCCGTGCAGTGCTGAAACTTTACTTTGAATAGAGTGTCTTTTCCCTTGGGAATATGACATTGGGCGCACTCGACTTTTGCGTGCCCACCTTGCAACGGATAAGCTGACGACGCGTGGTCTTTTACGGTGAATTTTGATGGCTTCCAGCCATCGACTGTATGACATGACGCACACTCGCCAGCGTCGGGGCGCTTTGCAAATTGCCCGCTATGCGGATCCGGCTTATGACAATCCATGCACTTCGCAAATGGAAGCGGCTTCTTGAAGTCTCCGCTGCCATGACAGGCGATGCAATCGACCGCAGCATGTTTCCCCAGCAACGGGTACTTCGTTTTGGAGTGGTCGAATCGTTCGTTCACGCCCGAAACTGAAATCCTTTTCCAGCCAGACGTGTTATGGCAGGATTCGCAGCCCTGGACGAAGCTGCCGTGGTGCGGGTCCTTGTGGCAATCGACGCACTGCGCGAATGGAATCCCGACGTATCGTGGCTTGTTGTCAGGCCCTGGCGCATGGCACTTGGCGCATGCCACCTGGCCATGCAGACCGGTCAAGGGATAGCGGGTTTTTGAGTGGTCAAACTGGCTGACCGCAATCATCTTCCAGTCCAGGAAGTTGTGGCACTGTAGGCAATTTGATCCCAGCCTTCCTTTATGTTCGTCCTGGTGGCAAGTCACGCATGCTTGGAACAACCCGAGGAACGTTCGGTTCAAGTCTTTGATCTTGATTGTGGCGCGCTCGGATGCCGCAATTTTGTCCGCCGAGTGGCAGCGATTGCAGGCCAGTCCAGCGTGCTTGCCCTCGAGGATGTAACCGGTCTGCTTGTGATCGAAGGTCTTAGTATCCCACTTGATCAGCGGAAAATCTTCGCCGTTGTGGTCGGAGTGACAACGCGCGCAGTCCTGACTTGATCCTGGCTGGATGTTGTACGTCGCGTGTAACCCTTTGCGAGTAGCGATTCGATTGGCAATCTCCGTGTGACATTCCAGACATCGGAATGTTCGCTCGCCGCCCAGCTTGTGGCAGGTCGTGCAATTCGTGGGTCCGTTCAAGGACTGGTGAGCACGTGCCAGAGGGCCGGGAGAGATTTGCCCGACGCATGTCAGGGCAAAGCACACGAACGCTGCTATGGAACCCAGGAACCGTAAGTACCCAGTTTGCCCCAACGATCGCATAAGCGGGTATAGCCAGTTGCCCCAAAAACTGTGCGGAGGGAATTTTTCGTTCGCACTCTAGATATTAGGACGGCAACTGAGTTCCTACACGAAATTCAGAGCGTTATCACATTGATGCGTGACGTTAGAACTGACGAAGGTCGGCTATAAAGCCCAGCGGGAATGGCTTGCTGCCGGAATCACCAACCCGCAACTATGACGTTGCTATGCCGCACCACCGCTCTAATGGACAGCAAGTCGCGACACTGACATCTTTTATCCAGGCAAAGTCGGACTCAGATTTTTGGCGAAAGTCCATCTCGATCGTGCGACTGCTGAGCACATTACGGACAGCAAGCTGCTGGTCCGAATCAGATGGGCGCTCAGTCCTGTTCATTAAAGGGCATGGAAGACACTCGACGATCGATTGGATTCAATGGTAGACAGCCAACCCGAAAAACTGCAGCTCTTTGTCAATTGATGACAAATCCCGATTGAACGAATCTCTTCTCCGGGCCAGCTTGGCTAGGCGACCGTAACGGGCACTAACTCCGGGATGCACTGGGAAGTTTGGAGGGATTTAACCGCATCCTCGGCTGTAAGTTTTCCCATGACCAGTGCGAGCTTGCGGTTTGTAGTCATCTGGACGGGTGTCGGACCAATGCTCTGCACGTAAGCAGGGGCGCGAGCAGCTCCACGGCTAACTCTTACAACAAATTTGATGTTTTTCATGGTTTGATTTCTCCTTCTTGCGTCTGCGTGTTCAGGTGGTGCGCCTCGAGTACGACGGATATCAGTTCACAACTAGATGTCTTTGTAAGGTTCGTAGGGAGCTTCATCCGGCGCAGGCTTTTCGGAGTAGGGCCTATATGGAGGTTCCGGAAGCGGCGGCTGTTTTGAACGTCCGGCGTCGGGCAATCCTCCTGGATCCAGCGGTGGTCCTGGGGACGGTTTTTCGTTCGTGGCTGATTGCTTGAGCATGGGATGGCTCCTCGAAAAGGGTCACGCAGGCGCGGGAATCTATCCGGAACATTGCCGCTTAAATTCCGCTCCGGCTGCCCACTTTCTATATGATGATGCGCCTCGGGAAGGATTGCGCGATGGTCACAATTGACCATCTTGTTGGTTGGCAACCGTGCATTGTGTAGGCATGAACGTCACAGAGAAGGAAGCGTTGGCAGTGCGTTGTCCCACCTGTGGCGCGAAAGCCGGGGAAAAGTGCGAACTCAGCACTGGCCTTCCACGAACAGACCCGCATCGCGATCGCCGCTTAGAAGCCTTGGAAAATAAAGCGGGTGGACCTTCAGATAACCGCAGGAAATGCAGCTAACCGGTCGACAGCGACTGGTGGTTGACGCGCAATTCAACCATTCGCCCAGTCCGCGGCGTCCTGAGACGTCAGGCGTATTTCAGCGCTGTCGAGCTTGGAACTCTGTTGCAGATGGCGACAATGCGCGGACACGGTCACATAAGGCACGCCAAGGAAATGTCGAGCAACGATCGCGGTAACCTCCAGGCCGTTGAAGTGCTGCTGTTTCACCTTGGCCAGAATCCGCTTCAAGGCGCTCTGTACCTTCGCCGCTCGCAGAGATCCGAAGAACATGGCCTTGATTTCCGCAGCCATGAAAAAGAAGTTCCATCCGGCGGCATGGATCTTGCCGTCAAGAGTGAGTGCATCCGGCATCTTGACCATGGTCCACTCCCCCAAGCTGGGTTCGATTTCAAACCCAATAGCCAGCGGCATTCCGGGCCACTCTTTCATCAGAATCGTGCCCACTTGAATAGTTGACATAGCTCTCCTGATTAGTAGTGGCGTGACTTGAGTTTTTGGCTCACTCCTATTGTGACGCCGGGAAAGCAGCAAAACTGCTCAAAAGTGACCACTCCTGGAGGACGTGCCGCTTTAGGCCGGAACCGCGACCAAACGAGGTCTGCGCGCCGGCGTGTGCGACTGGCTTTTGTCGGGCGACTATACTTGCTGGGAGATGAAGCCCGCGTTGGCAGCCAAGAAAAACGGCGGATTCGACCCTAACACCTTTCTTGCAACCATTGGAAAGGGCAGGAAGATTCTATCTGTTCCGAAGAAGAGGGTGATATTTGCGCAAGGGGATCAAGCGGATGCAGTCTTTTACGTCCAGAGAGGTAAGGTGAGACTTACCGTCGTATCCAAGATCGGCAAGGAAGCGACGATCGCGATCGTCAACGAGGGGAATTTTTTTGGTGAGGGCTCACTGGCGGGTCAGCTTTTGCGTATGGGCTCCGCGGTTGCGATGACCGATTGCGAGATTCTGCGTGTCGAGAAGAAGGCGATGATGGATGTACTCCACCGCGAACCAGCGTTCTCTGAAAGATTCGTGGCCTATTTGTTGGCTCGCAATATCCGTTATGAAGAGGATCTGGTCGACCAACTATTCAACTCCAGCGAAAAGAGGCTGGCCCGGGTTCTTCTCTTGCTTGCTCATTTTGGTAAGGATGGCGTACCTGAGATCGTCATCCCCAAGGTCAGTCAAGAGACGCTGGCAGAGATGGTCGGGACCACTCGCTCGCGAGTCAGCTTCTTCATGAACAGATTCAGGAGATTGGGTTTCATTGATTACGCCGGCGGTGCGGAAGGCGCACTGCAGGTCCACAGTTCGCTGCTCAATATCGTTCTGAACGATTAAGTCCGCTCAACCCTTTTACTTTCCGCCAGCCTCAAACGGACAGCGGGGACGTCCACCTCGACTAGTCCTGGGTGCGTTCTTGTTGTTTACCCGCGAAGATGACAAACAGTACGCCCGCGAGCGTCGCAATCACGCCAATAATGATGAATAGGCCCGGATGCGCGTGTTGTGAGATGAAGGCGAGGATCTGCGGTCCAAAGCGTGCTGCAAGGAAGGCTAGAAGCGTATACCGGATAATTCGCCCGAGAGTGAGTGCGAGTAGGAATTTTCTCACTGGATATTGCATGGTTCCCGCGCCAAACACAAATGGAACCATGGGCACCGGTGGGGGCAGCAGAGCCGGGATTGCGACCGCGCCCACTCCCCATCTCTCAAAACTCTTGTATACCTTTTCCAACGTCTTGGCGGGAAACCTGCGTGCAAGGGTTTCCTTTCCTCCCTTGCGAGCAAGCCTGTACGTCAGGAAACCTCCGATGACCGAACCGACGGTCGCCATGAGTGCGTAGTAAAGCCAAAACTGTTCTTTACGTGCCGACAAGAAAAGCGTCAGGACATCCATGCTCCCGGGGAGCGGAATGACGGAGTTGTCGAGTATGCCGAGAGGAATAAAGCCCAGTCCGCCCAGTTGGTAAATCCACTGTTTGACGGTTCGCGCCACCATCGGCGCTGCAACCGCGATTATCTGGAGATTAAGCATTTTTCTCGCGGAACAGTCCGGCGCCCGGGGCTACTTTGGGATTACAACGTATTTGTGTCCCATTGGCCAGGTAATCTGGTGTGACCTATGACAGTGAGGACACTTCACGTCTATACGCTACTCATCTACGTCAGATGGGTCCAGGCCGTTGTCCATGACCCTGAATTCCTTTCTGCAGGCCGGGTTAGGACAGTGGTAGTCACGCTGCATATCAGGCGTTCTTCCTGGGCCCTTCGCCCGCAGAATTTGACGAACCGCTTGCGCCGGGAACCCGTCCGGCGACGTAGATGGAATTGTACGCGAAAAAGGTTAGCGCCCTTGGGGCGAGCAGAGACGAAGCGGCCGCGGTAAGAGAGACTGCGGTCAATATTGATCATTAATTGACTCACTAATGCCAGATACTGGACCTGCAACTCTCGAATCCTTGGAAATTGGGCGAAAAGTTTTGGCGGTTGTGAGCGATCAGCGAGAGTCCGCAGAACATATTTGCCGTCGTGCAATACTCGAGGAAAATGAAGGAGAGACTATGACGATACTAGTGACTTTAGGATTGGTGTGCGTGGTAATTGGCGTGGCGCTGCGGGCTTTTTCCAAATCGGCGAGCGATGTGAGCCTTAACCAGCGGACAAAGTAAACTGATGTAACGGGTCGACCCGAGGCGGGACAGCATTCTCCGGGACCTGAGTTGTAGAGCCGCTCTGTCGTCTCGCGAAAATTGTGAGCAATCGCGTGAAGCGTCTGTGTGAGTCTGCGCCGTTTTAGGCTGGTTTTAGGGCCTTGCCGCATTCCAGACAACATATTTCATAGCGCGGCGTGATGAGTCCGCAAAACGGACATACCCGCTGAGATGCGAAATCTCCATCATGCCTCTCCATTCGAAGCAGCTTCCTCAGCGACGCAGCGATGAAAGCACACAGGCTTCGAGCACGGACAATGAGCGGGCGCAGGACTGCATTCATAGTCAACTCCGCGGTTCTTAATTAACCTCACAAGCCACGATGACACAGAAATCACGGTGATTCTGTGCAAAAGTGCTCGTTTGGAGGAATACGCATGAGCCGGAGCCGTTGGACTTAGTGGCGGCCGGGGGAACACAACCTAAAGTGAGCAATTCGGACCAGCTATTACTAATGGTTGCGGTCATGATTGTGGGGAGAAATTGCACCCGGTTTCGGCCACCAGAAGAGCCGTCAGGACTTGGTGCTAAACGCTTCAACCGCAGCGTGATTTTTCTATCGCTCGCAGGAGGCACAAACCATGAAACTGAGCGTAAGGAAGTCTCTTGGCGCACAACTAGCCTGTCTTGTTCTTTGGCCGATTTTGGTCTTTGCGCAGTCCTCCGATCTCGCGCAAAATCTTGCGAATTGCAAGGCCGGTCGAGAAACCTGTGATCGCTCCAAGTTGAGCCAGTCCGAAGCGACGGACGTGGCTCAGGCTGTTCATCGGCGAAATGTGGTGAACTGCAGAAACGGCTACGATTCCTGTGATCGTTCAAAACTCACGGAGCCGGAAACGATTGCATTGGCCGTGGCCGATCACCAGCGGAATGTTTCCGACTGCGATGAGGGCATGTTATCGTGCGACCAGTCCAAGCTGACCCCGTTGGAAGCCCGCGATATGGCGGCAACGCAGCAACAGCGCAATCTGGCCGCCTGCAAGGATGGATGGGCTGCGTGCGATCGATCCAAACTGACTCCCGCGGAAACCGAGGAAGTAAATACCGCCACGCGAAAGCTTAATGCATCCGACTGTGCAGATGGCTACGGACCGTGTGATCGGGCCACCTTAACTCCTTCGCAAAGCAGGGACACGACCGCTGCGGAAGTCCAGCGCAACGCTCAAAATTGTACGAATGGCTGGGGTCAATGCGATCACTCCAAACTCACTCCGCTGCAAGCAAAACAGGCGGCCTCCTCCGAACACCAGCGCAACTTGTCGGAGTGCCGGCACAGTGAGGACACCTGTGACTATTCCAATCTGACCGCGGCCGAAGCCAAGACACTCGCTGATGCCGAGCATAAGAGGAATTACTCGGCTTGTCTGAAAGGGTACGGCTACTGCGATCCTTCCCGGCTCACGGTTGACGAGGCTCGAACGATCCGCCCTAGCAACTAATCACCATCGCAGGGCAGGGAACCTTCAAAAAGAGCCGCGTGAAGCCGCTTAATCGGCTTTTCTCGTGATATCAGGCCGGTGGTATACGCCTAGTTACCCGCGTAATTAGGTCACCCTCATCTCTTCTCTGGTATACTAAATTCACGTACGAACTACGGTTTGCTCGTCACGCGGTAGTCGCCTTTTCAGACTAGATTCATCTCCGCCCACCTTGCCCGCCGTTTACTTGCGTAAATCAAAATCAAATGTGAGCGGCAGTGCGACTCTCGACGTGTGTCAGAGCGCGTGACAACTCCCCTCCAGAAAGAAACCAAATCGAATGACTACTTTTTCAGAACTGCCCCTGTCCTCCGCGTTGCAGCAGAGGCTGGCGGCAGCTCAATTCACAAACCTCACACCCATCCAGGAAGGTGCGATTCCTCCCGCACTCAAAGGCGAGGACGTTATCGGCACGGCACAGACCGGCACGGGCAAGACGTTGGCATTTCTGATCCCGATCATTGAGACCTTGCAGCAGGAACCGGCACGGCGTTCGGTCGCTCTGGTGTTGCTGCCAACGCGGGAACTTGCGATTCAGGTTCGGGAGCAATACGAGCAATTGCGCACGAAAACCCTGCCCAGCGCCGCGCTCATCATCGGCGGCGTTTCGGAGAAGGCGCAGATCCAAAGTCTGCGCGCCGGATCGAGACTAATCATTGCCACTCCCGGACGCTTGCAGGATCTGATGAATCGCAAGCTTGCCAGTCTTGAGAACGTCAAAATACTCGTGCTTGACGAAGCCGACCGTATGCTCGACATGGGATTCCAGCCCGCGATCCGGCGGATCTTGTCGACCCTGCCCCAAAAACGCCAGACGCTGTGTTTCTCGGCCACCATGGAACAATCTGTCGCCGGCCTGGTCAACGAGTACATGCTCAATCCGGTTCGAATCGCTCTGGGCTCAGTGCTCAAGCCTGCCGAAAGCGTCGAACTCAAGGCGTACGAAGTTCGTCCCGGAGAGAAATTCGACGTCCTGCGTCAATTACTTTATGCAGAAAAGGGGCAGACTCTGATCTTCACGCGGACCAAGCGTGGCACCGAGCGCCTGACAAAGGAGCTTGTGCGCGACGGTTTCGCGGCTGGCATGATTCACGGCAATCGCTCGCAATCCCAGCGCAATGGAGCGTTGAGTGGGTTTCAAGAAGGCCGTTTCCAGGTGCTGGTTGCGACCGACATCGCCTCCCGTGGTCTGCACGTGGATGATGTGGCCCACGTCATTAACTACGATGTGCCCAAGATGGCGGAAGATTTCATCCATCGCGTGGGCCGCACAGGCCGGGCAGGGCTTCAGGGCCGCGCCTCGACGTTGGCGGCAGGTGCCGAGGTACTGGAGCTACGTCAGATCGAGCGCACCCTCAAGTTAAAGATAGAACGCAAGCAAAGCGAGATCGCAACAGACGTTCCACCGCGGCGACTGATTCAAAATACGTTAGCCTCGCGGACTCTGACGGCTTTGCCGGGAGAAGTATTTGTGTAGAATCCCGGAGTTGGGCGACGGCGCTTAGCCACGACTTGGCCAATAAAACGCGAGGTTCGAGATAAACCAACGATAGTCAAGACTCGATCCTCGCGGTTCATCCCCGATGAAAAGCCTGTGCACGTGAATAGTGGGAGGCTGAAATCCTCAAATTCCGGCAGGTCGAACCTACCCTTTCCAACCGGGTTGATCTATAAAGAATTACTTTTCCCGACGCGAATCGCTCCCAATTGAGCCATCTCTGCGAATCTTTTTTCGCGCTCGTTTTCGCGCCAAGGCGCTTTTCACCCGGCGTTTGGCGCCCGGCTTTAGGTAGTACGAGTGACGCTTCACCTCTTTAATAATGTCTTCAGACTGAACCTTGCGTTTGAATCGACGGAGCGCATTCTCCAAAGACTCGCCTTCTTGCAATCGAATTTCCGCCACCCTTTTTCCTCCCAGACTAGATTATTGCGATCCGTATCAATTCGCTGCCGAGGCACTCGGCTGCAAGACTTGCATTCAAAATCACTCGCCGACTCGGGCATCGGGGGCTGACTCTTCAGGAGTGTCAGTTTCTTCCGCACCGATTTTGAATAACGCGGCTTGTGCTGCAGCATGTTCGCGCAGTTCGGCCATTTCATCCACGCTGTCGGACGTCGGCTGGTCCTGTTTTCGCAGATTCTTCCGCTCTGCCTTGTCTCTTTGTCTCTGTTGCCGTGTCTGTTCCTTCTGGCGTTTTGTAAACGTTGATCGGCCTCTTGGCATACGTACCTCCGGGTTTTTAGTCGTGGCCGGCGGGCACGTTCTGTAACGTCACCGGCACGTTGCGTTCGAAAAGGACTACCAGCGGGGCTCGCGCGGTTGTCGCGGGTGTCCACGGTAATCATCGCGGCTACGACCTCCGCCGCCAAAACGATTGCCTCCGCCTCTGGGGCGATCGGTCTTAGGTTTTGCCTCATTGATGGTCAAGGTTCGGCCCCCCAGGTCGGTTCCATTGAGCGCTGCGATCGCCTTGTCAGCCTCATTGGCATTAGTCATTTCGACAAACCCGAAACCACGGGATTGGCCTGTTTCGCGGTCGGTCACGAGAGTGATTTTCTCAACCGGTCCGTGTGCTTCGAAGATGGTGCGCAACTCGGCCTCGGTCGTGCTGTGGGGCAGGTTTCCAACGTACAAGTTCTTCATCGCAATTCCTCTTTCAGTAAATCGTCCAGAGTAGTCGCTTTCGGGGCCCGTCTTGATGGGCGTCCTTCAGAATCTCGTGGCAAATCGGGCAAAGCGCGCATCGCTCGGGTGCTGGCGAGTGACTTGGAGCGAACTGCCGAGATTCGCCGGGACGCCTCCAGTATGCCCCAACGCTGCGGCTGATCTCCACTCCCGACCGAGAGGGTTGCCCTTACTTGCCCCAACTGGACCGCGTCGTCGGTTTCCGGGGAAGACTCTCCGTTCACCCTGGCCGCACCGGCGAGGTACTCGGGCTTGCCCACCAGAAACGCTAACCGCTGCGGGGGTGTCGCGCGGCGAATAACGTCACAGAAGTCGTCTTGTTGGTCGAGGTGATTTTGCGCGTCGATGAGCACGAGGTTATAGAGATCAGCTCGCCACCAGGAGAGTGCTTCACTGATATCCGCGGCGCAATCCACGTCGATGCCGCATTTCCTCATGATCTCGGCACGCAACTGGCGCTTCGGCTGGGAAGTGCCGACGAGCAGTACTCGTTTCTTCTTGACTCCACCTGGGATGGGCGCAGAGAGCAGTGATGCCGGAGGCAGTATGGTGCTCATGCCAACACCGAGCGTGGCTGCACGCGAGACGAGGTCTCTCCTGCTTTGGTTGCCTTTGCTGCGTGCTGCAGCAGTTCGTGGGTGCGCTTCCGTCGAGCGATGTTCTGCTTACGTTGCCGGTTAAATCTGGACTTGTCTCCATTTCGTACGGACATCATGATCTCCTGTTATTGCAGCGATTAATACGGACAATCACAACTTTCCTGTATGGTGCTCAAGCGCCAACGAACCAGCAGATTTTCCAAAGATTATCGGCGAAGCCGCAAACAGCGCCAGAGTCGCCATATCGAGTATGGAGGTATGTGAATACGAAAACTGAAGTGGATGGAACGGCGTGAACAAACCCAGAACGCCAGCGAAGAGGAGTGCCCACAAAAGCCTGCCGGTTGATATAGCGCGGACGGAACATGTGACCGCTGCCAGCGACACTATGATGCAGACAGCCGTCCGATAGTCCAGCGCATAGCGAAACAATACCGAGACTGCGAGGACGACCGTCGCGAAGAGCGAGATGACGCGCGTCAGGATGCACGCTTTCGACGACAGCAGTCCACGGTTGAGTAGAGTAGCCGAATTGCGGACGAACACTGTGAGAACATGCGCCTCTCGATCTCTCAATCGCGAAGGCGCAGGGTGCTTGTGCGGCGTATCTTCGAGGTCAAGTGAACTCAATTATACGCTGTTGTCGGCAATGATGCTGAAGATTCAC
>Ga0070735_10000826_pt1 | contig 31388 bp, 29 predicted proteins | sample Coa_R1_FD_66443 | JGI IMG/M metagenome (GOLD analysis project Ga0070735, IMG submission 66443) | Surface soil microbial communities from Centralia Pennsylvania, which are recovering from an underground coalmine fire - Coalmine... | ecosystem: Environmental > Terrestrial > Soil > Unclassified ...
GCTTGGCGTGCCCGACGGCGGCCAGCGGCCGGCTGGCGAGGCGGTACGCGAGGGACATCGCCTCGTACATCAGCTTGTCCGCGTCGACTGCGTACGTGACGAGCCCCACCTTGGCCGCCTCGTCGGCGGGGAGCACCCAGCCGTCGAGCAGCATCTCGACGGCCCGCGTCGGGCCCACCGCGCGAGCGAGGCGCTGCGTACCGCCGGCGCCGGGGATGATGCCGGCGAGGACCTCGATGAGCCCGATGCCGAAATCTCCGCGGGCCATCAGCCGGTAGTCGCACGCGAGGGCGAGCTCGCACCCGCCGCCCATGGCGGTGCCGTTGATCGCGGCGACGACGGCCTTGTCCATCCGCTCGAGTCGGGAGAACACGCGATGGATCTCGAAGAGCGCGAGCAGCGGGCGCAACGGCGTCTTGCGCATCCCCGCCTCGACCGACTTGCGAAACGCCGGCAGGTGCTGCAGGAGCTGTTCGCCCCGCTCGAGGCCACCGAGGACGCCTCCGAGGGCGGCCTTCAAGGGCTCGGGAATGTCGGCGGCGGCGGCGTTCGCCTGCGCGAGCTCGTCCACGCTGAAGTGCGTGATGAACGCGTCCGGCTGCCCGCCCGTGATGACGATGGCGCGGATGCCGTCGTCGGTCTGCCAGGCCTCGGTGAGCTCGTCGAGCTCCCGGACCATCCGCTGCGTCATGAACTGGTGCGGCGGGTTGTAGAGCTCGATGACGCCGACGTGCCGATCGATGCGCGTGCGAAGGAATTGCATGGCCTCGAGCCATCCCGCGGATGATGCGCGTGGTCAAGTCGCGATTAGAACGGCGGCTTCTCGACGAGACCGCCCGTCGGTGCGGGTGGGGACGCGGGCGCGGGGGCGGGCGCGGAGGCGGGCGTCGGTGCGAGCGCGGGGTGCCCTGCGTGCTTCGTCGTGCGAACCTCGGTTTGCGCCGGTGCCTGCGCGTCGGCGCTCGCGGGGGCGGGCGCGGGCGACGAGGGCGACGACACCTCCGCCGCGACGGCGGGGGACGGCGCGGGCTGCGCGACGGGCGCCGCGACGACCTGCGCGGGGCGATCAGGGACCGCGTGAACGCGCGACGGCGGCGAGATCCATTGCCATCCGGCGACGGCGCTCAGGACGGCAAGCGCGCTGACGCCCGCGAAGAGAGGACCGCGCGACGTGCTGCGCGACGGGCCTGTCATCGCCTGGGCGGATGGCGTATCGACGATCGGCGCCGGGGCGAGCGACGCGGGCGCCGACGACGCCGCGGGGGGCGCGCGCCTCGAGATCACCGTCGGCGGGAACACCTGCGAGTCGCCCTGGGCGAAACGCGAGAGGACGTCGTGCGCCTCGCGCAGATCGTTCGGCCGGTCGGCGCGTCCCCGCGCGAGCATACGCGCGACGAGCACGGTGACATCCTCGGGAAGGTCGGGCACCGCCTGACCGAGGGGCACGATCCCCTCGGTGGCGAGCTTGAGGACCACCTGACCGATGCCAAGACCCTGCACCGGCCGCACCCCGGCGAGGCACTCGTAGAGGATGACGCCCAGCGACCAGATGTCGGCCCGGGGGTCGATGTTCTTCTCTCCCAGCGTCTGCTCCGGCGCCATGTAACACGGGGTGCCGAGCATCGACCCGGTGCCGGTGATGGGCTCCGCCTCCCCCTCGTCGTGCTCGCCCCCCATGAGCTTCGCGATGCCGAAGTCGAGGACCTTGACCCTCTCCCCCGCCCCCGTCGTCTGCACGAGGAATATGTTCTCCGGCTTCAGATCGCGGTGGACGATCCCGAGCGTGTGCGCGCTGCCCACCGCGGCGACCACCGGCAAGAGGATCGTCACGGTCTGGGCGAGGGTGAGCTTCTTCTCCCGCGTCAATCGCTCGCGCAGGGTCTCCCCCGACAGGAGCTCCATGACCATCACCGGCGTTTCGTTGTCGAGCTCGAAGACGTCGAGCACCTCGACGACGCTCGGGTGAATGACCGCGCTCGCCGCGCGCGCCTCGCGGAGGAAGCGACGCCGCAGATCGGTGCGCAGGTCCGACGGGCCCCTCACGAATTTGATCGCCACCCGGCGTCGCGTGACCAGGTGCGTCGCCGCCCAGACGACGCCCATCCCGCCGCGGCCGAGCTCCTCGTCGAGTCGATAGCGCTTCGCGATGACCTGCCCCCGCGACAGATCGAGGATCGGCCCCTGCCCATCTCGCCCCGTCGATCCATCCGTCACGGGTTGGGGACGGTCCGGCTCGTCGGCAGCGTCGCGCTCGCGATCCACTACCACTCGCGTATGATAGTCCCCGGCGCCGGGAGTCGAGCTCGCTTTTGGCGTTGCCGAAACGGAAAGAGGGACATGCGGCGGTGTTCAGGTTCGGGGGGGGTCCTGGCGGCTCCCTTGGCCGCGCTCCTTCTCGCGGCCTCCCGACCTGTCGTTGCCCAGCCCGCGCAGGTTGCGCAACCAGACGCCGCGTCGCACGGCGCGGCCTCCCCCGATGAGGCGTCGACCACCAAGGCTCGGGAACTCTTCAGCGAAGGCAGCGAACGGGCGAGGCGCGGCGACTGGTCCCAAGCGCTTGCCGCGTTCGAGCGGTCCGCAGCGCTCCGCCCTCACCCGGTGACGACGTACAATATCGGCTACTGTGAGCGTGCCCTCGGCCGCTACACCCGGGCGCGCAAGCGCCTCGGCGAGGCCCTCGCCGAGAACGCCGCCCACGGCGGCGTCGAGCTCCCGGAGGACCTGGCTCGCGCGGCCAAGGGTTACCTCGCGGAGCTCGAACGCCAGATCGCGCGGGCGGTCGTGAGCGTCTCGCCCGAGGGGGCCGCCGTGTCGGTCGACGGGCGGCCGCTCGAACGGGCGGTCATGGATGGACCGCGGCCGGTCCTCTGGGCGTGCACGCGCGATCTCGGCCCCGCCGAGGTCGCGCCCGCGGCGACGTTCGAGCTGCACCTGGATCCGGGGACGCACGTCTTCGTGGTCTCGATGGCCGGCTACCCGGACAGCGTGATCACGAAGAGCTTCGACGCCGGCTCCGAGGCGAACGTCGTCCTCACGCTGTCGGCGCCCCCGCCTGCGCCGACACCGACGCCCGCGGTCGGGCCCGAGTCCGAGGCGAACGCACCGGCGCCGTCCTCACGGCTGCCGCTGTACGTCGCGCTCGGGGTCGCGGGGGCGGGGCTCGCGACGGGGCTCGTCTCAGGCGCGATCGCGATCGGCATCAAGAACGAGGGGGTCTCGCGCTATCCGCAGGCGTACACGCCCGCGGACGTGTCGACGGCCGGGTTCATCGTCGGCGGAGCGGGGGCCGCGTTCGCGGCGATCTACTGGTGGACGTCGGTTCGGGGCGCGGACTCCGCGCCGCCCCGGACCGACCCCGGGCGAGTCGCGGTCGTGCCCTGGGTGGGGGCGGCAAGCGCGGGCGTTGCCGGCGAGTTCTAGCGAAACAGGGGCGGCGTCCCCACCCTCCGTCATCCTGAGCGCCAGCGAAGGACCCCATGCGGCTCAATGCGGCGCCGGAAACACACCTACCTGCGTGAGCGTGCCCGCCGCGACGTTGACGGTCACGCTGTCGATGGGCTTGTCGAAGCCCGGCGGACGAGCGGTCACGACGTAGGAGCCGGGTGCGACGTTCAAGAACACGGCATGGCCGGTCCCAGGGAGACCGCCGGACAGCGCCGTGGGGCCCGCGTCGGCACCGCCATCGATGGCGCCGACGGGGACGATGAGCGGATCGTTGCTCGCGACCGATACCGTGACACCGTCGGCGGCGTTAATCAGACAGTCGAAGACGCCCGCCGCGAGCATGCCGCGCGAGGGATCGTACGTTCCGCCGAGGCCGACGAGGTCCTGCTCCTCGTTCGCCGCGGTAAAGAGGACGAGGCCAAGGCTCACGTTCGGCTCGAGGGAGTCCTTGATCGACGAGCTCGGCTCGCTGAACGGAAACCCCGGGTAGAAGAACGTGGTCATGTAGCCCGCCGCGCTCGTCTGAACGCAGAGCGACTGCGCCTGGCCGCTCGGCGCGAGCGTGAGCGGAAACTGAAGGGTGAAGAATCCGTTCGGATCCGTCTGCCCCTGCGCAAGGACGGGGAAGCTCGGCGTCGGGCAGGGGCAGTTGTTGCAGATGGAGACGCTCGCGTCAGCGACCGGCATCTGCGTAGCGACGTCGTACACCCAGTCCGTCCACGTAACCATCTTGGACGCGACGGGATACCCAATGTGCCCCACGCAGGCCCAGTAGGATCCGAAGCCGCAGGCCGTGGAGCACGTGCCCGAGAAATCCTGAAAGAGCGGCCGAAAAGCCGTGAGGCCGGCGTCCTCGGCCGCGACGCACGCTTGCTTGCAGTCGAGCGTGGGGCACGCGAGGAAACACCGCCAAAACGCGTCGCACTGGGCGGACGAGCCGCACGCTCGGGCGTGCTGACAGGCGTTCTGCTGGATGCACGACTGGCACGCCGCGGCGGCATCGGGCTCGCTGAAGTAGCCGGCGAAGGCTCCGCAACCGAGGCCGCACTCCTTCTCGCAGTGGGCGGCGAGGCAGGCGCTCAACGCAGAGACGGGCGCCGAGTTCGTGGCGGGGACGGGGTGGTCGATCGTGCATTGCGAACGGCACGCGGGATCGCCGTTGCACGCGCCGAGGCAGGTCTCGTAGGGCGCGCAGAACATGGTGTCCGCGGCGCAGGCGGTCGACTGGTTGCAGCAGTTGGCCCGACTGCAGGTGTCGCAGGAGGGTGCCGTCGCGGGCAGACCGCATCCAAGCACTCCCGCATCGTACCCGGCGTCCGCCGGGGAGCCGGCTTCGACCGCCGGCCCCGCGCTCGCGTCGGGGGTGACGTCCAAGCCGAGGATCTGGCGGCACCCGACGAGGCCCGCGAGGGCCGCGGCGAGTCCGACGGCCTTCGCGAATCCTGCCCTGCTGCCCACGATGTCCCGGAAGATACCGCGAAACCCGTCGCTTCGAGGCGCGGGCCATGTTCAGGGCGTGAGGGTCAGGCTCAGCGTGGCCGTGACCGACCAGCTCCCCGAGGGCAACGCGCCCTTTGCGCCGATGGAGAGGGGGTACCGGCCCGGAGGGAAGGCCGGCCCTTTGGGGTTCCCCGTGTCCGACGGGCCGTTCCAAACCTGTCCGCCCCACTGAAAGACGCTGGGGTACCGGCCCGCCTTGAGGGTCACGGGCGCGGCGGCCGTCATCGGGCATAGGCCGACGTCGCAAAGGCAGTAGCTGTTCGAGCCCGCTCCGAGGTGCTCGAACACGATGAGTTGACTCGGCCCGGGCTGCCCGCAGTCCCCCTCGTCCTGAGGGACCGGCACCACCCCCGACACGTCGTGCGCGACGACGATGTCATAGGGGATCGCGATGCCCGCTGCCGCCTGCGCCATCGTGAACTGACAGGTGATCGGGGCGGTGAACTCGACCGACACGCCGTCGAGGCTCGAGGATTGCCCGACGTCGCACGTGGCCGACGCGGCGGTGAACGTGGGGCTCGCGTCGGGTGAGACGTACATCGAACCGCAGGAGCTGCTCGGGCCGCAGTGGATCGCAAGGGCCGACGCGCTGGCGGCGAGGGCGACGTGCGCCCGGAGGGCGACGGAGGCGAAACAAGCCATTCGGGGTACGGCTGAGCAAGCACCGTACCACGCGGGCCCGCTCGACTTTTGGGGGCGATCGATGCGTGCTCGGTGTGCCGCCTAGAGGTTACCGCGGCACGGGCGTCAGGGGTGGGCCCGTCGTCGACGCGGGCAGCCCTTGCCGGATCGTGTACCGCGTGCAAAAAGCGTCGCCTTCCGCTAGCCATCCCCAAGCACGCGTCCGTAGCTCAGCTGGATAGAGCGACGGCCTCCGGAGCCGTAGGTCGCAGGTGCACTACGCGCTTGCGCGCGTTCCTCGCTCCGCGAGGACCGTGGCCGTCACTGGACTCCGTCCACTCCGTGGACTCCGTCCAGTTCCGGTCGAATCCTTCCCTTTACCGACGGACGCCGCTGCACTACTCCTCGCCTCTCCCCCAAAAACGCGTCCGTAGCTCAGCTGGATAGAGCGACGGCCTCCGGAGCCGTAGGTCGCAGGTTCGAATCCTGCCGGACGCGCCGGCGACGTGGCTCGCCAGACCTCCATGAGACGCCCCGCACCGTCTTGGTCGAGGGCGAGCTCGCGCGCTTGCGGCAACAAAGGTCTCCATGGCGCCGCCGATTGCGGGCGACGCAGCCGGTCACAAAAGGACTCGGCTCCCGCCTCTAACTAGGACAATGAGCAAGAAGACGACGGAAGGGGACGCGGCGGCCCTCGCGGAACAGGTCCGTCTAGCATCCGCCGGGGACAAGGCGGCGGCCCGGACGGTCCTCGAAGCCATCCGCGACGACGTCTACGAGCTGTCGCTGAGGATGCTCGGGCACCCGGCCGACGCCGAGGATGCGGCACAGGAGATTCTCGTCATCGTCCTTACCCATCTGAGCGCGTTTCGCGGAGAGAGCGCGTTGCGGACGTGGGCGTGGCGCATCGCGGCCAACCACTTGAAGCGCGTGCGACGCGGACGGCGTGAGGTCATCACCTTCGAGACGCTCGACGAGCGGCTTCGGTCAGGACTTCGCGAGCACCCGGCGGACCGACCCGACCCCGAGGCAGCCGCCCTTTCCGCCGAGCTCCGCCTCCGGTGCACGGAGGCGATGATTCTGAGCCTCGACCGTGACCATCGCATCGCCCACGTTCTCGGAGACATCTTCGGGCTCCCCGGCGAAGTGTGCGCGGAGATTCTCGAGATTGACCCCGCGGCGTTCCGCAAGCGGGTTTCGCGTGCGCGACAGCGCCTACAGGAGTTCATGGGCGGCTGGTGCGGGGTGTTCGATCCGCGAAACCCCTGCCGCTGCGCCGGGCAAGTCGACGCCGCGATCGACCGCGGCCTGCTTGCTCCCAGCGACCTTTACCTGACCAAGGCCCGCAAGCGGCCGACCAGAGATGCTCTGGGCCGCGCGGCCGAAGAAGTGGGACAGCTGGCGCACCTTGTCGAGGTCCTCCGCGGGCCCTCGAGGTTCGCGGCGCCCGACTCCATGGTGCAGGGGCTGCGCGACCTCATCGACTCGCAGCGCTTGGAGATCTTGCGCCACTAGCGGGTATTTCTAGTCCCGCAGAGACGGACCGGCGCGCACGAACGCCGGACGGCCTTGATCCGTCCACGAGGAGCCACGTCATGAACGACATGAGAGCCATCGTCATCACGCAGTACGGCGACCCCGAGGTCTTGCAGGAGCGCCGAGTTGCCATCCCGAGGGCCACCGACGGCACGGTCGTGGTACGGGTGCGCGCCTTCGGCCTGAACCACGCCGAGGCGTACTTTCGCCGAGGCGCCTGGGGCGACGTCGCGAAGATCACTGGGATCGAGTGCGCCGGCGAGGTCCACGATCCCGGCTCCACGAGCCTGCGCCGAGGGCAGCGTGTGTTCGCCCTCATGGGCGGGATGGGCCGCACCCTCGACGGAAGCTACGCCGAGTACGTGCGTGCTCCGGCCGCGAACGTGGCCCCTTTCGACTCGAAGTGCGAGTGGTCGCACCTCGCGGCGATCCCGGAGTCCTACGCCACGGCGTGGACCTTCCTGCGGCACAACCTGGAAGCCCGGTCCGGCCAGGCGATCGTGGTGCGCGGCGGAACGTCGGCCCTCGGCCAAGCCGCCATCAACATCGGCCGGGACCTCGAGCTACGGGTGCTCGCCACGACCCGCTCGCGAGAGAAGGCTGGGATCTTGGAACGCCTGGGAGCCGAGCCGCTCCTCGAAGCCCCCGATCTTTCGACGGAGGTCCGCAGGCGCGTTCCGGGTGGGGTCGACGGCGTCATCGACATCGTCGGCGCGAGCACGGTCCTCGATTCGTTCAAGATGGTCCGCTACCGCGGACGCGTCGCGATGGCGGGCTTTCTCGGCGGCGGCGGACCTTTGGCGCTGGATCCTCTGGTGCAGATGCCGAGCGGGATGCACTTCAGCTTCTTCGCGAGTGCCTTCGTCTTCGGCGGCGCCGACCTCCCGCTCTCCGAGATTCCGTTCGCGGACTTCGTGGGCCGAGCGGAGCGCGGCGTCTACCGATGTGCCCCGGCGCACGTCTTCGATTTCGAGCAGATCGTCGAAGCCCACCGGCTCATGGAGTCCGGAGCGGCACTCGGAAAGATTGTCGTCCGAACGCCCGAGCGCTGAGGGCTAGGAGACGACGGACCGAGGGGTGCCGCCTCCCGGTGCTACGCTTGTCGCGTGATGCGGGCCCGGGTGCTGATCGTGGTCGCCTTCGTTGCGGCGCAGCTGAACGCGGCGACGTCCCGCGCGCAGTCGACGGCCGACCCGGAACAGCCCGTCGATACACCCGTCGGGGACGACTACGCCGACACCGATCCCAGTGCCCTCAGCGAGTTTCGAGGCGCTCTCGACCCCTACGGTACGTGGGTCGAAGACCCGACCTACGGCACCACGTGGGTACCCAACAGCGACCAAGTGGACCCGAGCTTCCAACCGTACGAGACGGCGGGGAGTTGGAGCTACGTCGCGGGCGACTACGTCTGGGTGAGCGATTACGCGTGGGGATGGGTCTGTTTTCACTACGGACGCTGGGCCTTTCGTGCGGGTCGCTGGTTGTGGATACCCGGACGGGACTACGCCGGCGCATGGGTCTCTTGGCGCGTGGGCGACGAAGACTTCCGCTATGTCGCTTGGGCTCCTCTTGCGCCCGCGTGGGTTTGGATGGGCGGCGTCCCTTCGGCGATAGGTCTCATGCCACCCGAGAACTGGATCTCGTCGCCCTACGGGGGCCTTCTGCAGTCCCATGTGGGCTGGTCCAGGGTGACGGGGGACGCGACCGCCGCGTTTTCGGCGCACACGAGACTGTACGTGCCGGCCCGGCCGGGAGTGACAGGCGGTCCATCGTTCCAAGCCGCCCCTCATGGGCCGCCGCCGGCGGCGCTCGGCATCGAAGTCTCCCGATGGGCGTTGTCCGCTCTCAATGCCCGTGAGCTGCGCGCACGCTTGCTCGCGCACCCTTCGACCGCGCAGACCCTCGGGGCACGGCCCCCCGTGCAGCACGTGGCGCGTCCATCGCCCCGGCCCGTGGCCACTCCGCAACCGCCGCGCAGGTTCGCGGGAGACGCGCGGGGATCGGGACAGGGACGACGGTGAGGACTCGCTCGTCCGCGCGCGCGTAGGAGGTGTCAGTCGCCGCGCTCCAGCCATACGCGGACCTCGCCTTCCTCGTCCGCTGGCTCGACATGCACGACGCGAGGACGACAGCACACGGCGCAATCCTCGGTGTACTCCTGGCGAGCGCCCCCTCCTGTATCGATGTAGAGCACGTCCTCCTCCCCGCAGAACGGGCACGCCAAGTGACTCGATGCGCGGGATGACCGACTCCTCTTGCGCTTCATGGGAGCCAGACTTCAGTAGCAGGGTTCTTGAAGCTCGCTGACTAGAAGCCGCGCTCGACTCGTCGGAAGCCCGCCTCTTTCAACGAGAAAAGAGGCTCCGAGGATGCAAAGGCAACGCGCACGCACTCGCCCTGGCCGTTCCGCCCCACTAAGCTCCTTCCCCCCGTGACCACGCGCCCCCGCATCCTGACCGGCGATACGCCCTCCGGCCGGCTTCATCTCGGCCACTGGGTCGGCTCGCTCGAGAACCGCGTCCGGCTCCAGGCCGACTACGACTGCTTCTTCCTCCTCGCCAACATGCACGCGTTCACGACGCGCGCCGAGGCGCCGGACGACGTCCGTCGGGACACCCTCGAGATCGTCAAGGACTGGCTCGCGGCGGGGATCGACCCGGAGCGCTCGACGCTCGTCCTGCAGACCGAGATCCCGGCGATCGCCGAGCTCTCCTGGTACTTCGCGATGCTCCTGCCGTTCAACCGGGTCATGCGGAACCCGACGCTCAAGACGGAAATCGAGCTCAAGGACCTCGGCGATCACTACAGCTTCGGCTTCCCGCTCTACGCCATCGGGCAGTGCGCCGACATCCTCGCGTTTCGCGCGGAGCTCGTTCCCGTCGGCGAGGACCAGGTCGCGCACATCGAGATGTGCCGGGAGGTCGCGCGCCGCTTCAACTGGACGTACTGCGGCGTCGACCCGACGACCAAGGACGAAGGGCACCCCGCCGCGGGCGGCCTCTTTCCCATCCCGAGCGCGCTCGTGGGACGCGTCGGTCGCCTCGCCGGCACGGACGGCAAGGCCAAGATGTCCAAGAGCCTGAACAACGCGATCTTCCTCACCGACACCGCGAAGGAGATCAAAAAGAAGATGGGCGCGCTTTACACCGGCCGGCAGACGATGACCGAGCCCGGCGACGTGAACAACGCGCTCTTCCAGTACGTCCGGGCGTTCGTCAAGGACCCGGCGCGCGTCGCAGAGCTCGAGCGCCGCTACGCGCAGGGCGACAACATCGGCGACGGGCACGTCAAGGTCGAGGTGGCCGCCGCGATCGACGAGCTCCTCTCCCCGATGCGCGGGCGCCGCGCCGCGCTCGAGGGCGACGCGGGCGACCGGCGCGTCCTCGAGATCCTGCGCGCGCACACGGTGAGGGCGAACGCCGTCGCCGAGGAGACGCTCCGGGCGGCGAAACAAGCGATGAAGCTCGACTTCGGGGTCCGGTCCCTCCTCTTCCCCTAGCGCTGAGCTTCCATCGGCCCTCAGCGCCCGCGATCGATCGCGTCGCGCGCGCCGGCGAAGGCGCGGTAGGCCTCCCGCCCGAACAGGACGAAGAGCACGCGCTCCACCCGCGTCTCCGCGGACCGCACCGTGTCGAGCGCGACGCGCGCCGCCCCGGGGAGCGGATACCCGTACACCCCCGTCGAGATGGCGGGGAAGGCCACGGTCGCCGCCCCGAGCTCGTCGGCGACCGCGAGAGAGGATGCGTGGCAGGCGGCCAGCTCGGCGATCGGATCGGGGGACGTCGAGTACACGGGGCCCACCGTGTGGATGACCCACTTGGCGCGAAGGGAGCCGCCGTGGGTGGCGACGGCTCGGCCGGTCGGCAGCCCGCGGGGCCAGACCTCCGCCCGGACGCGACGGCACTCGTCGAGCAGCGTCGGACCGGCGGCGCGATGGATGGCGCCGTCGACGCCCCCGCCGCCGAACAGCGACGAGTTCGCGGCGTTCACGATCGCGTCCGTGTCCTGCTGCGAGATGTCGCCCTCGACGAGATCCACGACGACCATGACGGAGTTGTCCCACGGAGCGAGGGAGACGGGAAGGCCGTGCTACCCTAGCCGCCCGGCGACGATGAGGCCCCTCGTGGAAAGCCTCCGCGCGATCGTGACCCCCGCGCTCGAGCCCTGCCCGACGACCGGCATGGTCATCGGCGTCATCGCGCGCCGCAGGCGGCGGGTCTACGGCTTCGCTCCACGCTCGACGCCGGAGAGCGGCCCGCACGGCGCCACGATCTACGAGATTGGCTCGATCACCAAGGTCTTCACGACGTCGCTCCTCGCGTCGCTCCTCGCCGAGCGCCGTCTTCACCTCGAGGACGCGGTCCGCGATCGGCTGCCCGAGCTCTCGCGCCTGCCGCCGGAGATCACGCTTCGCCGGCTGGCCACGCACACCTCGGGCCTCCCGCGCTGGCCCGCGGACGCGTCCTTCATGCTCTCGATGGGGAAAAATCCCAGGGATCCCCTCTCGGGTTACACGAGCGACGATCTCCTCCGGTGGCTCGCCTCCTACACGGCGGCGCCTCAATCGGATCGAGAGGTCACGTACTCGAACGTCGGGATGGCCCTCCTCGGCGACGTCTGCGCGCGGGCCGCGGGCGCGCCGTACGAAGACGCGGTCCAGGAACGCATCGGCCGCATCCTCGGCCTGCGCGACACGTCGGTGCGCGTGCGCGAGGCTCAGCGCGCGCAGGTGGCGCCGCCCCACCATTGGAGGGGGGACGTCTCGGCGGCCTGGAGTTTGCCGGCCTTCGCCGGGGCGGGGGCGCTCCGGTCGACCGCGGACGATCTGCTGCGATTCCTCGAGGCGAACCTCGATCCCGAGCACCATCTCCCCGCGCTCGGTCTCTGCCACGACGTCCAGATCGCCGACCCTCGCTTCGCCGTCACCGAGCTGCCCCGAGAGCTGGCGCGTGCGTACGGACTCGAGATCGATCCGTCGACGGTCGCCGCCTCGAACCCGCGCCTTCGCCCCGGTCGCTTCCGCGTGGCGCTCGGCTGGATGCGCACGATCGACGAGGACGGCCGCGACGTGCACTGGCACAACGGGGCGACGGGGGGCTATCGATCGTTCGTCGGGTTCTCGAAGCGCGAACGCATCGCCGTCGCGGTCCTCTGCAACCGAGGGGTCACCTTCGGCGATACGGTCGTCGACGACATCGGCTTCGGGGTCTTGCGCCTGCTCGCCACCGCACTGCCCGAGCCCGACGCGCCGAATTGACCTCCTCCTACCCTCCTCCTCAGAGTGAGACCGCCAGCGCTTCGAGGGTCGCCCCGGCCCCCGCGTCGACCTTGAGCCGCGCGTGCTCCTCGCCGCGCACGGGCCCGCGGTTCACGATGGCGATCGGAATCCCGCGCTCGGCAGCGCGCCGCAAGAAGCGATAACCCGAGAACACCGCGAGCGAGGACCCGACGACGAGGAGGAGCGCCGCGGCGTCGACGGCGGCGAAGGCTTCGGCCACGGTGGACCGCGGCACGTTGTCGCCGAAAAAGACGACGCGCGGCTTGAGAACCCCGCCGCAGCGCGTGCAGGACGGGACCTCGAACCGCTCGACCCGCTCGGGCGGGAGGTCTGCGTCGCCGTCCGGGGCCGTCCGCACCTCCTGCGAAGTCCAGGCCGGGTTTTGCTCGATCATCCGCCGCTGCACGCTGTCGCGATCCTCGACGGCCGAACAGTCGAGGCAGCCCACCTCGGCGAGGGCCCCGTGGAGCTCGACGACGCGGCGGCTGCCAGCTTTGTGGTGCAGGCGGTCCACGTTCTGCGTGATGATCCCGTCGACGACGCCGCGCCCCTCGAGGTGCGCGAGCGCCAGGTGCCCGGCGTTGGGCTGCGCGCCGCGCATCCGCTCCCAGCCGAGCGCCGATCGCGCCCAGTATCGCTTCCGCGCGCCCTCGCTCCGCGCGAACTCGGGTCCCTGGACGGGCCGTCGCGGGCGAAGGAGCGCCTCCGGGCTGCGATAGTCGGGGATTCCGGACTCGGTGCTGATCCCCGCGCCGGTGAGGGCGACGACGCGCCCTCCTCGAGCGAGATCGCGCAGGCCGTCGGGGGGGGCGCGGCCGGACATCGCGTTCACCCGAACACGCGCGGAAAGGTCCGGGGCGGTCGCCTCTTTCTGACGCAGCGGGTGCGCGCGTCGAGGTAGGCCACGGTGAAGGCGCGCCGCGGACGACCGGTCCGGTTGCGACCCGAGCGGTGCCACAAGTGGTTGTGGATGAGGATCACCTCGCCGGCGCGCGCGGGGAGGGGCAGCGCTCGCTCCTCGGGGCGCGCGGACACGAGCACGGGCTCGGGGATCGTCCCGCCGAGCGGCGTCGCGAGACCGGCGCGGTGGCTGCCGTCGACCACCTCCACGCAGCCCGAGTCCTCCGGGACGTCGTCGATGGCCGTCCACACTTGAAGTTGCGCCGCGCGGTCGAGACCCCAGAAGTCTCCGCCGTCCTGGTGCCACGGCAGCTCGGTGCCGCCCTCGGCCGACTTGGTGAACAGGGTCGCGCGGTAGAGCGTGACCGCGGGGCCGAGGACGGATCGCGCGGCGCGCTCGAACACCGGATTGGAGAGCCACGAGCGAAAGAGCGGGTCGAGCTCGAGCTTCTCGAGCTTTCGATACGACAGGCTCGGTCCCTCCCACCCCCGCCCGAACGCCAGATCTTGGTAACGCCCGCTCGACGAGTCGGCCTGGAAGAAGAGCCCGTCGTAGGCGACGCGTCCGAGCATGAGGTCGTCGGCGCGCGCCCGAAGGGCCGCGAGCGTCGCCTCGCTGGCGAGGACGCCGAGGCGCGCCCACCCGTGCTCGCGCCAGTGGCGGAGGGCGGCGTCGACGTCCACCGTCGCCGGGTCGCAGGCGAACGTCGCTAGGTCCATGCGAAGTCGTAGCGGAGAAAGAGCTCGTCCCCCACCTGCTCGACCGACGCCAGCCGGCCGTCCGGGATCGCGTCGGGTTCGAAGCCGCGGCCCTCGACCATGGTGGGCGCGTCCGCCCCGCCGAGGACGCGGGGGACAAGGGTCAGGTACGCCGTGTCGACGGCGCGTGCCTCGAAGAATGCGGCGAGAAGGACGCCCCCGCCCTCGCAGACGACGACACGGCACGCCCGCTCCGTCGCGAGCCACGCGAGAAGGCGGACCACGTCGACCGCGTCGGGACCGGCCTCGACGAGCGTCGCCCTCGCCCGGAGGGCGGCGCGCTTGCTCTCGGGCATCGACGACGCGTGCATGACCACCGCCTCGCCGCCGAGCGCCGGGTCGAACATCCGCGCCGCCGGCGAGATCTGCGCCCCCGACCGCGTCACGACCACGCGAAGGCGCGAGGGCAATAGGTCCGGGTTGTCGGCGCGAAGGTTCGACGCGCCGATGATCACAGCGTCTGCGTTCGCGCGCAGGGCATGCATCCGCGCGGGGTCCTCCGGGTGCCGCGACATGACGAAGGGCGCGCGCTTGCGGGCCGGGGCGATCTTCCCGTCGAGGCTCGGGGCCAAGTTGCAGAGAACGCGGGGGCGCGGGGGGGGCATCGGCAAGAAAACTCTATCGCCGCCGCGACCGCTTGCGTCGTTCGTCGCTGCGCTACCGACAGGACCCATCCGCGGCTCGTCCCCTGAAATGCCGTGTCTCGTCGCTTTCTCTTCGGGGCGAGGGGCGGTTCGGCCTATCCTGGCCGCCCTCGACCCGTCCAGGAGGTCTCCTCGATGCGCGCCCTCGCGACGTTCACGGTTGCAGCCACGACGGCCCTCGCGCTGGCGGCATGCGGAAACGACAGCACGAACCCACCCCCGGCGACGCCCGCGGCCGGTGCCTACCCGCCCGGCTACCCCGCGCCGACCGCCGCCGGCTACCCGCCGCCCGGGTACGCCACGGCGGCGCCGACGTACCCGACGGCGTATCCGCAGCCGGGCTATCCCGCGCCGGCGCCCACGTACGCTCCGCAGCCCGCGCCCGGGTATCCGCCGGCTCCGGGCCCCGCGCCTGCGCCCATGCCCACCGCCCCCCCCGCGCCGACCGGAACGATGGCCACGCCGGGCCTGCTCGCGCTCCCCTGCTCGTCCGACGCCATTTGTGGGCTGCACCACTGCAACACGCAGTACTCCAAGTGCGCTTTCCCCTGCCAGACGGCGGTCGACTGTCTCGCCGGCAATCAATGCATGATGGGCGTCTGCGTGCCCGGGACCGGCCAGTAAGCCCCGCCCGACCGAGGAAAGGAACAAGAAATGGCTCCGATACGATCGCGCCTGCCCTTCGCGGCCCACGCCGCCGCAGCGAGTCTCCTCATCGCGGCGTGCGCTCCGGAGGCGCCCCCCCCGGCTATGCCGCCGCCTCCTGCGCCGCCTCCCGTGGCCGCGCCGGCGCCGACGCAAGCGCCCGCGCCCGTCGCGACGGCTGCACCGACCCCGCCGCCCCCGCCCAACCCGACGGGCGGCGAGATCGGCGAGGGGGACGAGCTTCGCCGCCACCATCACGGCGGGGTGATGGGGCTGCTCGTGATGAGCCTCAAGGATCTCGATCTCTCCGCGGATCAAAAGGCCACGGTCGACAAGATCAAGGCGGACCTCGTGACGAAGATGGATCCGGCGCGAGCCGCAGGGAAGGACTTCACCAACCTGCTCGCCGACGGCGTGGCGGCGGGCAAGCTCGATCGCGCGAAGGACGACGCGGCGGTCGCGAAGGTGACGGCGCAGGCGCAGGCGGTGCACGACGCGGCGGCCACCGCGCTCAATCAGCTTCACGATGCCCTCAACGCCGACCAGCGGGCGAAGCTCGTCGACGCCATCCAGGCGCACTGGGAGAAGTGGAAGGCAGCCCAGGGCACGGAAGAGTCCGACGACAAGGAGAACCACGCCGGACACCTGCTCGGGATCATCCGCGAGCTCGGCCTCTCGCAGGACCAGGCGCAGAAGATCAAGACGGCGTTTCACGACAAGATGAAGCCCGCGCCCGGAGCGCCGCCGGCGGCGAACGTCCACAAGGAAGTGGAAGACCACATGCAGGCGTTCGCGACCGCGTTCAAGGCGGACAAGTTCGACGCCAAGAAGCTCACGGGCGCCAAGGCGGCGGCCGGTCACATGGCGAAGTGGGGCGCCGCGCGAATGGCGCGGTTCCTCGAGATCGCCGTTCCGGTGCTGACCCCCGACCAGCGGACCAAGCTCGCCGGAATCCTGCGCGAGCACACCGGTCACACCGAGTCGTAGGACCGCATCGCCGGCGGCTCCGAAATTCTGAGCCGTGAGCTCCGCGTGGCGTCACTTGTCCCCTCCGGGGGGGGCCAACCTACCCCGAGGTCCCCATGCCGTGCCGGATGCGATGGTTGCGCGCGGGCCACGCCGCGTTGTCGGCTGTGTTTGCGTTCGCCGCGATCGGCTGCGGGGGATCGCCGGCGGGTGGAAGCGGCAGCTCGGGCCAGGGGGGAGCCGCCAGCGGCTCGGCCTCCGCGGCTTCGGGTTCGGGCTCCGGTTCGGGCACGTCGGACACCGGATCGACGCCGGGCAATCCACCCGCGGGGAGCGGTAACGGGAGCGGCGCGTCCCCCCCGACGCAGGCGTCGCCGGACGGCGGCGCGGGGGGCGCCGACGCGGGGACGGCCACTCCAGGGGACGCGACGGCCGCGACGGGCGAGGGGGGCGCGCCGCCGTCCGACGCGGGCGCCGGACCGTACAAGGGGGTCGCAAACTCCGCCTGCACCGATCTGCCGCGGCTCGGCGTCACCTGGTTTTACAACTGGACGCTGAGCGCGTCGGGCTGCACGAGTCGCCCCTTCGTGCCGATGATCTGGGGCCACACCGGCAAGGAGCAGTCGGCGACGGGCATCGCCAGCGAGCTCGCGGGCGTCGCGAGCGGCGGCTACGACGTCGTCCTCGGCTTCAACGAGCCGGACAACAGCTCGCAGTCGAACATCTCCGTCGCCACGGCGATCTCGCTGTGGCCCTCGCTGACGGCGATGTCGGGCGTTCGCGTCGGCAGCCCGGCGACCCAGGCCAACTCGACCGGCCAGACATGGTTTACGAACTTCATGAAGCAGGTCAACGCCGACACGACCGGTCAGCTCCGCGTCGACTTCATCGCGGCCCATTGGTACGGCTGGAACTCGGGCTCGTGCGACGCGAAGGCCGCGAACCTCGAGTCGTACGTCAAGTGGCTCGAGGCCATCCCCGGCAACCGCCCCCTATGGCTCACCGAGTGGGGCTGTCTGAACCAGAGCAACCCGACCGAGGCGACGGTGCAGGCGTTCTTCACGGGCGCCGTCGCGATGTTCGCGAAGCACCCGCGCATCGAGCGTTACGCCTGGTACCCGTGGACCACGAACAACGAGCTCGTGGGCGACGGGGGTCTCACCTCGCTCGGCACCGCGTTCGCCGCGGCGCCCGCCACGCGATAACCGAACAAACATCGTCGGTGTATCCTCGACGACCCGGTGAACACGCTCGTCCGCCGCCTCCTCACCGCGCTGGCCGTCTTCGCGTACCTCGTCGCGGCCGGCACGGTCGGGTACTTCGTGCTCGGGCACGGACGCTGGTCGATGCCCGACTGCGCGTACATGACGGTCATCACGATCTCGACCGTCGGCTTCTTCGAGCTCGGCCACATGCGCGAGGTCCCGGGGGCTCGCGCGCTGACGGTCGGGCTCATCGTGAGCGGCGTGGGGGTGCTCGCGTACACGCAGTCCAGCCTCACGGCGCTCTTCGTCGAGGGGGTCATCGGGCACGCGCTACGGAGAAGGCGTATGCAAAAAGAAATCGCGAACGTGTCCGGCCACATCGTCGTGGCAGGCGCCGGCGGGACCGGAAAGCACGTCATCGAAGAGCTCATCGCGACGCAGACGCGGTTCGTGGTCATCGACCGCAGCGAGCACACGCTCGCGCAAGTGTCCGAGGAGCTCTGCGGCGGCAAGATGCTCCACGTGCACGGCGACGCGACCGCCGATCACGTGCTGCTGGCGGCCGGCGTCATGCGGGCCCGCGGCGTCGTCGCCGCGCTCACGCACGACAAGGACAACCTCTACGTCACGCTGAGCGCGCGGAGCCTCAACGCGCAGGCGCGCATCGTCAGCAAGGTGGTCGAGGACGAGGCGGGCCCGAAGATCCTCAAGGCGGGCGCGTCCTCGACCGTGAACCCGACGATGATCGGCGCGCGTCGGCTGGCGAGCGAGCTCATTCGCCCCGAGGTCAACGAATTTCTCGACCAGATGTTGCGCGACAAAGACAAGAACCTGCGCCTCGAGGAGATCGTCATCACCCCCGGGTCGAGCTTCGCGGGCGTCGCCCTGAAGGACACGCCGATCCGGCGCGAGACGCGCGCGCTGGTCATCGCGGCGCGCGGGGCCGACCGTGTCTTCGTCTACAACCCGGACCCCGAGTACGTCATCGCCCTCGGGACGATCCTCATCGTGCTCGGCGAGACCGAGAGCATCCTGAAGCTTCGGCAGCTCGCGGCGTGAGGGCGACGATGAAGCGACTGCACCTCGTCGACGGGACGTTCGAGCTCTTTCGCGCGCACTTCTCCCCTCGCCCGCCGGGGCCCCTCAAGGCGACGATCGGCCTCGCGGCTTCGATGCTTTACCTCTTGCACGAGAGAGAGGAAGAGGTCACCCATGCGGCGATCGCGTTCGACAACCCGATTCGATCCGTCCGCAACGAATGGTTCGACGGATACAAGGGCGACGAGGGGGTCCCGCCCGAGCTGCGCGCGCAGTTCGACGCCGCCGAGGAGGCTGCGCGGGCGGTGGGCCTCGTCGTGTGGTCGATGGATCGGTACGAGGCCGACGACGCGATCGCGACGGGCGCGGCGCGGTGGCGCGACGAGGTCGACCAGGTACGCATGCTGACGCCCGACAAGGACCTCGGGCAATCGATCCGCGGCTCCAAGGTCGTGCAGGTCGATCGCATCCGCAAGCGCGTCATCGACGAGGACGAGCTCCTTCGTGCGCGCGGCATACGCCCGGCGAGCGTGCCGGACTGGATCGCCCTGGTCGGGGACACCGCCGACGGCATCCCCGGGATCCCGGGGTTCGGCGCGAAGACCGCCGCCGCGCTCCTGCGTACGTTCGGGCGGATCGAGGACATCCCGCTTCGATCGAGCGCATGGCCGGCGGACGTGCGCGGCGCCGAGCGCCTCGCCGCGACGCTGCGCGACCGCATGACGGACGCGCTCTTCTATCGAAAGCTTGCGACGCTCATCGAGGACGTTCCGCTCAAGGAAGAGCGTCTGGACGACGTCGCGTGGCGCGGCGTTCCCCGCGCGGCGTTCGACGCGTGGTGCACCGCCGTGGCGGCCCGCGACCTCGCCCAAAAGACTTGGCGGTGGACGGATTGAAATTGGAAACGGTCTACGGACCCGGCGGAACACCGTAGGGAGGCGCGATGAAGGGGTGGTCCGACTTCGCGTCGCCCGGCTCCGCGTCGCGCGCCGACGTCGCGTCGCCCGTTCCGGTGACGCCCGCGTCGGCCGGGATGAAGCCACCGTAAGCGGCGACCCCAAACGGGCCGTCGAATCCCGCGTCGACCGAGGTGCCGCTCGAACCGAGCCCACTGCCCGCCGTACCGGAGCCCGTGGTACCGGAGCTGGCGGTGCCGGAGTTTGCCGAGCCGGAGCCCGCCGAGCCGGAGCTCGACGCACCTGAGCTCCCGTCGCCGAGCGCCGACGAGTCGCCCTCGCCGCCGTCGCCTCCGGCCGCCGTCACGGCCCCCCCGCAGGCGGCCACCGCGGTCACCGAGACCGCGCCCATGCGAAGGGCGTAGAGGGCGGCGCGGCCCAGGCGGCGAACGGGAGGCGAGGGCGCCGGTCGTTCGCGGAACGCGCTCGGTAGGCCTGCCTTGCAGAACGGGCACGCGGTTTCGCTCAGGCGCACGTGCCTCGAGCAGGAGGGACAGGCTGCGAGAGGGGGACGATTCATGGTGCTCCTCGATCCGACAACGACTCGACCACGATTTCGAAGGACCCATGGTCGAAGGGCTGGCCGGGCGCCTCGGCGACCCGGACGACGCGTTCGCGCTTTCCGTCCTTGGCCATCTCGAGGGCTCGGTGATGACAGAATGGGTTATTGCCGGGTCTACCGAACGTGACGAACGTCGTCCAGGTGCACCCGCTCATGCACTCCTCTGCGTAATAGCAGCTCCGGCAGTACCCCCAGAGGTCGTCGGACGTGCGGGCGCGCGTATAGCGGAGCGGCTCGCTGCGCTCCCAGATCGTCTCGAGCGAAGCGTCGCGGACGTTGCCACCGGTCCACCGCTCGGTCGGAAGCGACGGGCATCCCTTGATGGCCCCGTTGGCCTCGATCCCGAGGGTGACGCGCCCGGCGCCGCACGTGCCTCCTTGCCCTCGCAGGTGCCCGCCGCGTAGCGTGCTCTCGAACGGCCCGAAGTAGCCGACGTTGTTCCCGGGCCAGAGCACGACGCCCAGCTCGTCGCAGCGCCGCTTCATGGCGCCGAGCCGGGGGAAGAGCTCGAGCAGGTCGTACGGCTGGATGAGGATGTCCGGCTCGTCGGCCGCGCGTCCCATCGGGACCGTGAGCTGGATTTGCCATCCGCGGATGCCGATCGAGGCGACGGTCTCGAGAACGCCCTCGAGCAGAGGGAGCGAGAGGCGGTTGATCTGTGTGTTGCACGAGGGCCGCATGTCGCGCGCGTTGAGCGCGCGCAGCGCGTCGATGGCCGCGCGGTACGACCCGGTCACGCCGCGGAGGCGATCGTGCGTCTCCTCGTCCCCGTCGACGGATACGCTCACGTTTCGCAGCCCCGCCTCGTGGGCGCGGTCGATGAGCTCCGCGGTGAGCCCGCGACCGCCGGTCGTCATCCCGACCGCCATGCCGTGTCCGCGGATCGCACGCACCAGGTCGAGCCAGTCCGGACGCAAGTACGCCTCGCCGCCGATGAGAGAGACCTCCTTCACCCCGAGCCGCGCCATCTGCTCGACGAGGTCGAGCGCTTCGGCCGTGGTCAGCTCGTCGGGCCTTGCACGTCCGGCCCGCGAGCCGCAGTGACGGCACGCCAGGTCGCACGCCAGCGTGATCTCCCAGACGGCGTAGATGGGCCGCGCCTGCCGATCCACATCGCGCGACTCGGCGGCGAGGGGCAGGCGGCGTGCGCCCGGCTTGGCGAGGGGCGCCAGAGGCAGCCCCCTCCGGGGCCGTGCTCGGGACAGCTCGCGCGCGCGCTCTTCGGCATCCATGTCCGGCATCGGCCGTTCCCGACACAGCATGGTACGTGCCGCGCTACGATCCACCCTCTTTTGATGCACGAGGGCTCGCAGAGCGGGAATCCACCATGATCCTCGCGAAGGCGGACGGCACAGAGTGGCGCGTCGAGGGAGCGGCCGAGAAGCTGCGGCTGCGCGCCAGTCTCCCGGGCGCGCGGGTGTTCGACCTCGCCGCGGAGGCTTTGCGCAAGGCCAAGGCGTCCGGCGTGGGCGTGATGGATCGCCTGGCGCTGGCGCTGCCCGCAAGCTGGTGCGTCAATAGCCCCGCCCCCTCGACCGTGCTGCGCCGCTGGACGCTGCCTCCCCAGGACGAGGTCTGGGTGGCCCTCGTCGACCTGTTCGACGACCCCTCGCGAGAACCCCTGGACGTCGAGTCGCGCGAGGCGATCGAGCTCGCCCTCCGCGCCCTCGGGTCGGAGCCGTACGTCGTGGAGGCCGCGAGCAAGGTGCTCGGCCTCATGGTCCCCGATTGCGTACCCCTCATGCCGGTCGCCGCGCGACGGTTCGTGTTGGGTCCCGGTGAAAGGGAGGACGCCCGGGCCTTTCTCTCCATGGTGGACTGGTTCGCGGGCGCCGTTCGGGAAGGCGGCGCGGAGCTCGCCTCCTGGGGGGCTTCCCACGACGGCGTGCCCATCACCGCGCCGCAGGTGCTCGATCGGCTCCTATGGTTCGACTCGGAGGGGCACCGTCACTTCCCGCCGGTGGGCGGACCGTGACCGCCATCGCTTTCGGCGGCGGGCGCAGCCGCCGGGTACGTCTCGTTCGCGCGGTCGATGACGTAGGCTCGCACGAGCTCGGCCAGATCCGGCGTCAGCACCGGCGCGAAGCTCACCATCCCGTTCTTCGCGCGCGCCCCCCCGAGGACCACGCTGTGCCACGCCTCGTCCGTCGCCGTGATCGGCGACCATCGCAGATCCGGCACGACGCTGCCGCCCACGGCTTCGCCCCCGTGGCACACGCTGCAGTACGCCTGGTACACGAGCTTGCCGAGGGCGAGCTTCTTCGCGTCGGTGAGGACCCGAGCCGGCGGTTTGGCCGGAGGGGGCAGCGGCGGCGCGGGGGGGAGCACGCCCTTGGCCCCGAGGCGGAACGCGAGCACGCGGCTGCGGCTCGCCGCGATCGCGCCCTTGTTGCCCATCTCGCCGAAGCTCAGCGGGAACGACCCGCCCGCGCCGACCACGATGACCACGTACTGCTGCCCGCCGACGGCGTACGAGATCGGCGCCGCGATGACCTGCGACTCGACCGGAAACGTCCAGAGGCGATCGCCCTTGTCGGCGGCATACGCGTTGAACTGACCCGCCGAGTTGCCCTCGAAGACCAGGCCCCCGGCCGTCGACAGGACACCGCCGTTCCACGCGCCGGGCTGCTCGGCGCGCCAGGCCTCTTTCTGAGCGACGGGATCCCACGCCTTGAGGTACCCGCGGACCGACGCGAGCACCCCCGCCTTGGCCTTCGCGTCCGGCGGGAGGCCAAGGATGCCGACGTCGATCCCGGTGTTGAACGCGAGCGGATTCGGCGCGAACTCTTTGGGGGCCCCGTACGCGAACGGGATGTCGTGCACCGGGATGTAGACGAGGTGCGTCTGGGGGCTGTAGCTCATCGGCTGCCAGTTGTGCGACCCCAGCGGCCCCGGCATGGCAAACCACGGCTTGCCCGTCGTCCCGTAATACGCCGCCGGGTTGATCTGCGGCCGCCCCGTCTTCGGGTCGACGCTGCTCGCCCAGTTGATGGTGGCGTAGGGCTGCGCGGAGATGAGCTTGCCGTCGGTCCGATCGAGGACATAGAAAAAGCCGTTCTTCGGCGCCTGCATGAGCACCTTGCGCGGCTGCCCGTCGACCGTGAGGTCCGCCAGGACGATGTGCTGCGTCGCGGTGTAGTCCCATGATTCGCCGGGCGTCGTCTGGTAGTGCCAGACGTACTCGCCGGTGTCGGGCTTGAGGGCGACGATGGACGAGAGGAAGAGGTTGTCGCCGCCGCCGGGGCTGCGAAGCTTCTGGTTCCAGGGCGAGCCGTTGCCGACGCCGATGTAAAGCAGGTCGAGGTCGGGGTCGTACGCCATCGAGTCCCAGACGGTGCCGCCGCCGCCGAGCTTCCACCACTCGCCCTTCCACGTCGCCGCCGCGTCCTTGAGGATGGGCGCCTCGAACGGCTTCGAAGGGTCGCCCGGCACGGTGTAGAAGCGCCACGCCATCTTGCCGCTCTCCGCGTCGTACGCCGACACGTACCCGCGGACCCCGAACTCGGCCCCGCCGTTGCCGATGAGCACCTTGCCTTTGACGATGCGCGGCGCGCCGGTGATCGTGTACTTCTGCGTCGGGTCGACGGTCATGACCGACCAGACCTCTTTGCCCGTGCGTGCGTCGAGGGCGACCAGGCGACCGTCGAGCGTCCCCACGTAGACGCGGCCCATCCACACGGCGACGCCGCGGTTGACGACGTCGCAGCACGCCTTGACGCCCACCTCGCCCGGAACCTTCGGGTCGTACTGCCAGAGGAGCTTGCCCGTCGCGGCGTCGATCGCCTGCACCTTGCTCCACGCGCTGGTCGAATAGAGAACACCGTCGACGGCGAGGGGGGTCGCCTCCTGCCCGCGGCTCGTGTCGAGGTCGAGCGACCATGCGAGGCCCAGCGTCGTCACGTTGCCCGCGGTGATCTGCGACAGCGGCGAGTAGCGCTGCTCGTCGTACGTCCGGCCGTGGGTGAGCCAGTTGTCCCCGTCCTTGACGGCGCCGACGATGCGCGGACCGTCGACCGCGGCCACGGGGGCCGGAGGGGGAGGAGCTTCGGATGAAGCGGGCGCAGGCGACGGAGACGACTTGTTGCAAGCCGCCGCAGCGACCAGACCGAGCGAAAGGAGACGGACCATCATGCGCATGTTGTGGCCTCCGTTGCGACCCTGGGCTGCCGGGAGGGGCATCATAGCCCGCTTTGAGTATTGACCGGCGTGAACGTAGAGGGCGAAGGGATACCGATGATTATCGATGCATCGGGCCCGCGCCGGACGATCGCGCTCGCGGCCGCGCTCCTCGCGTCGTCGTCCCTGCCGGCTCGAGCGCAGCAGACGGGGATGGACGACGCGGGGGACGACGGCGCGCCTCGGACGGTGGAGGTCGGCCCCACGGGGTTCGCCGTCAAGAAGCCCGTGCTCGCGACGGCGTGCGAGCACGGTTGTCCATGGGGAGAGCTCGGCGACTTCTTGACCAACGCGATGCAGCCGCTCGGATACGACGTCGTGCAGTGCCGCAACTGCAACACCGACAAGGGGCCCCCGCTCGTCTCGCAGCATGCGTACCCGCCGATGCTGGGCATCGCCGATACGATCGTCGGGACGACGACGCGCGTCGACGCGCCCGTCGATTTCGGCATCACGGAGGCGGGCTTCCTCGTCTGGGCGTATCACGGGCTCTACGACTACGCGTCCGGCGGGCCGTTCTACTCGGGTTTCGCGGGGCCCTTCTCCAACCTCCGCCTCATCGCGAAGGTCGAAGACCCGAGCTACCTGCTCGTCGCGGTCAAGGCGTCCTCGGGCATCACGGACCTGGCGCAGATCGCGCAGCAGAAGATGGCGGTCACGATCGTCGGCGGCGACACGCCCATCTCGCAGCGCGTCCTCGCTTACTACGGCCTGACGGCGAGCGCGGTCACGGGGTGGGGCGGCTCGATCAACAACGCGCTCGTCTTCGGCAACTTGCCAGGGGGACCAGGGCCCTTCGACGTCGTCGTGAACGAGATCGCGAGCCCCGCCAACAACCCGGAGTCGGCGTTTTGGACCACGCTCAGTCAAAAGTACGACTTGGCGTTCCTCGATCTGCCCGAGCCGCTGCTCGCGCAGCTGGCGGGTGACTCCACCCTCGGCCTGACGCGCGTGACGGCGCGCTGGGGGCTTCTGCGCGGCGTCGATCGGGGGATCGCGACGGTGGGGCGGTCCGGGCACGCCGTGTTCGGCCGAGACGACATGCCCGAGCAAGCGGCCTACGACGTCGCGAAGGCCGTCGACGAGAGCCGCGACGCGCTCAGGTGGTTCATCCGCCCGTACTCGTACGATCCGCGGACGGCGTGGCAGGACGGCGACGTGCCGCTGCACCCCGGAGCCGCCAGCTACTACGCCGAGAAGGGATACACGGGCGCGGCGGCCGATGCGTCCGTGGGCTGCGCGCCGGCGGACGCGTCGCCCGCGGCGGCCAAGGCAACCTCGAAGGGCGGCGGCTGCAGCGTCGCGCCCGCTCGCCCGCGCGATTCGCGCGAGCGGACGTGGGGGGCCCTCGCCGCGTGCTTCACGGCCCTGCTCCTCCTCGCGCGGCGGCGCTAATGTGGTGAGGATGCTCCCGCCCGGACCGCGAACGCCCGCCCTCTGGCAGACGTACCGCTTCGTCACTCAGCCGGCCGACTACATGCGGTCGATGAAAGACAACTACGGTGACGCGGTCTCCTTCCATTCGCTCGCGGGGCGCGGCGTCGCGGTCATGGAGCCGGAGCTCGCGCGCGAGGTGTTCGGCGCACCGCCCGACACGTTCGAGGCCATCCCCTTGGTCGAGTCGCTCTTCGGGTCGACGGCCGTCATCGCCGTCTCGGGCGAGCGCCACAAGAAGTTGAGGAAGCTCCTCAACCCGCGCTTTCACGGCCAGCAGGTCAAGGGGTTCCTCGCGGCCATGCAGCGCGCCGTGCGGACCGCGCTCGAGGGGTTCGCGCAGGCGGCCGGCACCCGGCGGGTCGTGACGATGACGGACGTCACGCAAGCCATGGCGCTCGACGTCATCATCGAGACGGTCTTCGGCGCGCAGGAGCTCGACAGGGACCTCGCGCGCGAGGTGCTCCTCGGCGTCGTCCGCGGGTTCACCCCGTCCATCATCGGCGGGGGCACGTTCCACAAACCGTGGTTTCCGCCGTGGCGTCGCTACGTGCGCGCGTGCGCGGCGTTCGATCGGTGGGTGCTCGACCTCGTGCAACGTCGCCGGGCGCGCGGCACGGGCGGGATGGGGGACGACGTCCTCGGCGTGCTCCTGTCGGCCCGCTACGAGGACGGGTCACCCATGGACGACGCCGAGGTCCGCGACCAGCTGTTCACCCTTCTCCTCGCCGGCCACGAGACGAGCGCCATCGCCATGGCGTGGTGCACCTATTACCTGATTCGTACCCCCGACGTGCTCGCACGCCTGCGCGAGGAGGTCGACGCGCTCGGTCCGAAGCCCTCCGCGGAGGCGATCACGAAGCTTCGTTACCTGGACGCGGTCGTCAGCGAATCGCTGCGCATCGAGCCGATCGTGACGGACATCATCCGCGTCTGCCGCGAGCCGTTCGCGCTCGGCGGCAAGTGGACCGTGCCGAGGGGCAACGTCGTCGCGGTCTTGCTCGCGAGCATCCTGCGTGACCCGAGGGTGTTCCCCGAACCCGAGGTGTTCCGCCCGGAGCGATTCCTCGAGAAGAAGTACGCCGCGTCGGAGTTTCTGCCGTTCGGAGGGGGCGCGCGCCGGTGCCTCGGCGCGGCCTTCGCGCAGGCCGAGCTCGCGATTGCGGTGGCCGAGATTGCCTCGCATTGGAACCTCGAGCTCGCCTCGAGCGAACCGGAGACGGCGGTCCGACGAAACCTCACGATGGGCCCCCGACACGGGGTCCGCGTCCGCGTCGCAGGCCGACGGGTCGAAAAGGGAGAGATGAACCGCCAGGACGCCGGGAGCGCCGTGTGAGAAATGAGCGCCGCGTGTGCCTGGCCGTCCTCGTGGCCGTCGTCGCCTGTCACCGCCCGCCGCCCACCCCCTCGCCCCCCGCGGCCTCCCCCGCCTCGGCGTCGGCCTCGGCGCCGGCGAGCGTGAACGCGATCGCGGCCGGCCAGTCCGTGTCGCTGCCGGGCGGCGCCAGCGGATGGCTGCAGGTCCCCGCGGCGGCGGGCTCCCGCCCGGCCCTGCTCGTCATCCAGGAGTGGTGGGGAATGAACGACTGGATCAAGCAGGACGTCGCCCGATTCGCGTCGCAGGGCTACGTCGCGCTCGCCGTGGATCTCTACCGGGGCAAGTCCGCCCACGACCCGGGTGAGGCGCACGAGCTCATGCGCGGCCTCCCCGAGGATCGCGCCCTCGGCGACATGAAGGCGGCGTTCGACTGGCTCTCCGCGCGCTCGGACGTCGACGCGAAGCACATCGGCATCGTCGGCTGGTGCATGGGCGGCGGCTACGCGCTCGCGTTCGCGGTCGCCGAGCCGCGCCTCGCCGCGGCGGCGGTCAACTACGGCAGACTGGTGACGGACCCGGCGAAGATCGACGCGATTCACGCGGCGCTGCTCGGCAACTTCGCGGGGCTCGATAGGGGCATCGACCCGAAGGACGTCCAGCGATTCGCCGACGCCCTGAAGAGCGACCGCAAGGAGGCGGACGTGAAGATCTACGACGGCGCCAAGCACGCCTTCATGAACCCGAACAGCGACAGCTACGACGCGGCCGCGGCCAAGGACGCCTGGGCGCGCATCGACGCGTGGTTCGGGCAAAAGCTCGGATATCCGGTTCACCCCTGATTCGCGCGGCCCTTCCGACCCCCCGGCGCGGGACCTTGACGAACCGCGTCGCGCGAGCCGAGTCTGTTGGTCGGCAAGACAGCAAGCGGAGGGACCGTGGGTGAACAGCTTCGGAAGGTGGGCGCCGACCAAGCGCTCGCCCGCGAAATAGGGCTCACCGCACAGAACATCGACCGGCGCAGGAAGATCGTCGGCCTCGGGCCTGAAGACGCCAAGCGAATCGCGTCGATCCAGGACGTGGTTTGCAAGAATGCTGACGAGCTCACGTCGACGTTCTTCGCCTACTTGGGCGGCCTTGAAGAGGCCAAGCCGCTCCTCGCCAACCATGATTTGCTCGAGCGAGCGCGCGACCTCAAGCGCCAGCACATCGTGGACATGGTCCGCGGGGACTACGGGGTCGAGTACGTCGAGCAGCGCCTGAAGCTCGGCATCCTCTATGCCAAGGCCGGGCTCGACACGAGGGCTTTCCTGGGCGCTTTCCATCAGCTGCTGCGGGCGACCGGCCTCGTCGTCATGAGGCATCACGCGCGGGAAGCGGCCGAGGGATTCGACTGCTTCACCTCGCTCACCAAGGTCGCCTTCATGGACATCGGAATCATCGTCGACGTGCTCGTCTCCGAGCGCGAGCGTACGATCCGTCAGCAGCAGGAGGCGATCCGCGAGCTATCGACCCCCGTCCTCCAGATCCGCGACCGCATGCTGCTCTTGCCGATCATCGGCGTCGTCGACACGCAGCGCGCCCGGCTGATCACCGAGAACCTACTCCGAGCGATACGGCTCAATCGCGCGAAGGTCGTCGTCATGGACGTCACGGGGGTGGCCACGATCGACTCGCGCGTCGCGAGCCACCTCTTGCAGACCGTGACCGCGACGCGGCTCATGGGCGCGAGGACGATCATCACGGGCCTCTCGTCGGAGGTCGCGCAGTCGCTCGCCGCGCTCGGGCTCGATCTCGGCAAATTCAACACCGCCTGCGATCTGCAGAGCGGGCTCGAGGAGGCGGAGGGTTTGCTCGGCTACCGGCTGGTCAGCACGCCGCACTCCGACGGAGCCGCGATCTCGTAAGGGACGATCCATGCCGGTCCCGGTTCTGAAGCAAGGCGACATCCTCATCGCGTCCGTCGTGACGGCGCTCACCGACAAGGATCTGTTGCACCTCAAGGACGAGCTGGCTGACAAGATCGGACGCATGCGCGCACGAGGGGTGGTGGTGGACGTAACGGCCCTGGACGTCGTCGACTCCTACGCCGCACGCATGCTGCGCGGGATCGCGCACACGGCCAAGCTCCGCGGCGCCGAAACGGTCGTCGTCGGAATACAGCCCGAGGTCGCGTTCGGTATGGTCGAGCTCGGGCTGTCGCTCGACGATGTCGAAACCGCCCTGGATCTCGAAGAGGCTCTCGCGCACCTGCGGGCGGTCGGCGCGCGACGGGGTCGTCGTGGCCAGTAGAGCGCGCGTCGTCATCGAAAGCGAGTCGGACATCGTGGCGGCCCGTCAGAAGGGGCGCGAGCTCGCCGCCTCGTGCGGCTTCTCGAGCACCGATCAGACGCTGATTGCCCTGGCGATCTCGGAGCTCGCGCGCAACATCGTCTCGTACGCGACGCGCGGCGAGGTCCTGCTGTCGATCGTCGACGACGCGGTCACGGGGATCCAAGTCGTCGCCCACGACGAGGGGCCCGGCATCGCGGACGTCGAGCTCGCGCTCCAGGACGGCTACTCGACGGTCAAGAGCCTGGGCCTCGGCCTGCCCGGGGCGCGACGCGTCATGGACGACTTTCAGATCGACTCCGCGCCGGGCAAGGGCACCACGGTCACGGTGCGCAAGTGGAAGCGATGACCGCGACGCCCGAGAGGTCGATCCTCGACTGGGCCTCGGCCGGCGCCCCCATCCAGGGGGAAATCGAGTCGGGTGACCTCGCGATCGTCGCCCCGTTTCCGGACGGGGTCCTCGTGGGGCTCATCGACGGCCTGGGACACGGGCCGGAGGCCGCCGAGGCGGCGAGGACGGCCGCGGCGCTCCTGCGCAAACACCCAGACGAGCGACCGGCGCACCTCGTCCAGCGCTGTCACGACGGACTCCGCAAGACGCGCGGGGTTTGCATGAGCATCGCTTCGATCGATGCACGCCAGTCGCTCATCAGCTGGACGGGCGTCGGCAACGTCGAGGGCATCCTGGTGCGGCAGCACCCGGCTCGCGCGGTCGAGGCGCTGCCCGTGCGCGGCGGCGTGGTCGGCTACCAGGTGCCGGCGCTGCGGTGCGACGTGCTGCCGATCGCTCGAGGCGACACGCTGATCTTCGCGACGGACGGGATTCGCGGCGGATTCAAGCTCTCGCCGGCAATCTCGAACAGCGTCGAGCTCGCGGCCGATTCGATCCTCGACGGGTACGGCAAGTCGACGGACGACGCATGCGTCCTCGTCGCGCGCTACGTTGCCTTCCCCCAGATCGATCTGCCGATCCGGGACGAGTCCGACATTGCGATCGCGCGCCGGCACGTGCGCGAGCGCGCCTACCAGGCACTCTTCCGCGAGGCGGCCGTCGAAGCGCTGGCGACGGCCGTCACGGAGATCGCGAGCAACATCGTAGTGCACGCGGCCACGGGGCGCCTTTGCATCACCCTCGTCGAGGACGGCAGCCGAAGCGGGTTGGTCGTCACCGCCACCGACGAGGGTCCGGGCATCGCGGACGTCGAGCGCGCGATGCAGGACCACTATTCGACGGGCCGCGGCCTGGGGCTCGGCTTGCCGAGCGCGCGCCGGCTGGTCGACGAGTTCGACGTCGCGTCCACCGTCGGGGGGGGTACCGTCGTGACGCTCAAGGTGTGGCGCACATGATGTCCGCGCCGCCGCACGCGCACCTCGGCGATCGCCTCGTGGGCGAGTACGTCCAAGCGCTGCTCGCCTACCTCGACGGCGGGGGAGAGGCCGCCCTGTCGCGCGCCTATCTGCTCGGACGCGACGCCGTGGCCCGAGGCGTCGGGGTCGTGGAGATCGTCCTGCTTCACCAGGCCGCGGTCGATCGCGCGGCCCCCTCGGCGTCGCGCGAGGATTTGTCGCGCGCGGCCACGTTCCTCGCCGAGACGATGTCGCCCTTCGAGATGACCCACCGCGGTTTTCAGGACGCGGCGGCGCGCCTCGAGCGCCTCAACCGGTCGCTGCGCGACAAGAACCAGGAGCTGGAAGAAACGGCCAAGTCCCTCCAGAAGGCCAAGGAGCGCGCCGAGCAAGCCAACCACGAGCTCGAGGCGTTCAGCTACTCCGTCTCGCACGACCTTCGCGCGCCGCTGCGGAGCATCGACGGCTTCAGCCACGCGCTACTCGAGGACTGCGCCGACCGCCTGAACGACGAAGGCCGCGACCACCTGCGGCGCGTCCGCGCGGCCGCCGAGCGAATGGGGCAGCTGATCGACGACCTGCTCCTTCTCTCCCGGGTGGCGCGGACGGAGCTGCGGCGGCGGGATACGGACCTCTCCAAGATCGTCCGGAGCGTCGTCGAGGAGCTGCGCGGTCGCGAGGTGGGGTCTCCCACCACGGTCACGATCGAAGGCGCGGTCGTCGCGCGGGTC
>Ga0070735_10000828_pt1 | contig 31288 bp, 31 predicted proteins | sample Coa_R1_FD_66443 | JGI IMG/M metagenome (GOLD analysis project Ga0070735, IMG submission 66443) | Surface soil microbial communities from Centralia Pennsylvania, which are recovering from an underground coalmine fire - Coalmine... | ecosystem: Environmental > Terrestrial > Soil > Unclassified ...
ATCAGCTTCGAACTCTCCGGCCAGTTCAACAACGTGATCGAGGCCAGGACTGAATTTTTCGGCCTGCAAATGGAGATGATGGCCGATCTCATCGGACTGTAGACGCGTCCGGTCGTCGTGCCGTCACGCAAGGATGCGATGGGCCAGGTAGTTCTGGGTGATGGTCAGGCTGGCCTGGTCGCCGATCGTCCCGGCCGCGTAGAAATTAAAGGTGTGGTTCGCGAAGGGAATTGCCGCCAGGGTGATGTCCACCCCGGCCGCGCGCGCCTGACCGGCGAATGCGTACACTCCGGCTGGAGGGACCCGGGAATCGTGTTCGGGCTCGATGATCAGGGTCTGCGGGGCCTTGCCCGTGATGTAGGTCGAGGAGGAGATCGCCTTATAGCGGTCCGGATATTGCTGCGGAGTGCCGCCGACGTACTCTGCGAGGGCAGCACTGCCGCTCACAGAGCCAAAGGTGAAAGTGTCGTCGTAGACGCTGACCGGGTTGACTGCGGGATACGTGGCGACCACGGCGGCGGGGACCGGGACGGTCCCGCCGCAGTTCGACCGGGCCGTCCCGGCGGCGGCGTTGTAGCCGAGATTGATCGCCAGGTTGCCGCCTGCCGAGTCTCCAGCCAGGACCAGGCGGTTCAGGTCGGCCCCGAGCTGCGTGGCGTTCCTGGCGGTCCAGGCTAGGGCGCAGGCGACGTCCCCGGGCGCCTGATTCCAGGTGTGATCGGTTGCCGTGGCCAGCCGGTACTGGGCGCTGATGACGAGCCAGCCGTGGTTGGCGTACCACCGGTAGTCGGTTCTGGCGGTGTCGTTGCCGCCCCCGTTCCAACCGCCCCCGTGGATGTAGAACAAGGTCGGCCAGGCGCGCGGCGGCCCCGATGGCCGGTAGATCGCGACCGATAGCGCTTGGCCGTCCACCGTGTGGTAAACGGCGCTGGCATCGGGGCTAGCCGCCGTGACCGAGGATGGCGCGAGCGCGCGGAAGATGTTGACCGAGCCGCCGGCAGCGCCGACCGCGGAAATCATGATCGCGATGATGGCGATGCCCGTTACCGCGCCCGCGATGCCGGCCGCGGCCGCGACGGTGGCGGTGCGCCGAGGGCTGCGCCGCCTTCTGGCCAGCCCCAGGCCGATGGCCGGCAGTGCCGCGATGACGAGCAACGGAGCCAGGATCGGCATGACGAACGAGCCAATGGCGCTGAACAACCCGAGGCCTGGCACGATGGCCCCGAGTTCCAGGGCGGTCACCGCGACGGCCAAGGCGAGAGCCGCAGCGACAACCACGAACCACAAGAACCGGACCGGGGAGTACACCCAGCGACGCCTCACGGTCCCGCCCGGTGATGTCTCGTCCCCGCCCGCGGCTGTCTCCTCGGACCTGGGGTTTTCGGGCATGATGCCGTTAGTATCCCCCGGTGACCAGCGCGTGGGAACTGATCAGCACCGAGCGTCAGGGTCAGGCAGGGCGGCGGGCCAAGATTCGCCCCCGCGGGCGGCTTGGACCTGCCAGGGTTGGCCTATGCGCTGGATTGACAGGCTGAGCATGGCTCAGCGGGTCGTGGTGGTCATCACTCTGGGGCTCGCGCTCGGGATCATGGCCAGTTATCTCACCGGCCAGGGCGTGCGGACCGGCTGGTACGCGTATGCGCCGTTGTCCGGGCAGCTCCGGGCACCGGGTATCGGTGAGCCCGGGTGGCTTCGCCTGATCATATGGCTGGCCGCGGTCAGCCTTTGGTCACTTACCTCGCTGCGGGTGCTGAGCCAATCCTCTGGTCCGGCCGCCCGCGGGTGACGGCATTGCCGAGTTGTCCGTCTTCGGGTCAGTCGCACGCGGGGATGCGCAGCCGGATAGCGATGTTGACCTGCTGTACGTGCGCGCTCCAGGAAATGACCTCGGCATGTCCTATTTCGCTCTGCAAGACGACCTGGGGAAACTGTTCGGCCGCCCTGTTGACCTAGTCCCGAAGGAGGGCCTGCACCGGGTCATCCGCGATCAGGTCCTGGCCGACGCGCAGGTCCTGTATGCGGCATGACGAGCTTTATATTGCCGACCTGGTAGACAGCACGCGCGCCGTTCGCGAGTACCTGGATGGCATCAGCCGAGAGCACTGGTACGGCAGCTGTAGTTCGAGACCTTCACGTTGTTCACGCAGGTTGATGCGTAGTGGTGGTGTCCGTAGAGGAGCGGCTGCCGTGGTCATGATGAATCGTGACCAACAATCAAGAAGCGGCAGCCGCGGCTGCCACGCTATCCGCTAGTCAGATGGTGGACGGGCTGTTGATGGAGCTGGAGGACCACAACAGCTGGAGCATCGTCGAGGCGGTCGGGCACCGTGGCCCGCACCGGCTGCAGCATCTGCTGTCCCGGGCGGTCTGGGACGAAGAAGATCACCAGCTCGCCAAGCAGGCCGCCGGCCTGGACTCAGGCCAGGTGATCCGCTGGCGGTCCTGGCATCGCCGGAGCGCCCTGTGCCTGCTTGCCTACATCTACCTGGCTGTCACCGCCGCGTCGCACCGCGACCGCCGCCCCGGCCTGGAGACCGGCCTGATTCCCCTCACCATTCCTGAGCTGGTACGGCGCCGTCACCAGTACCGAGCCAGCCAAGCCCACCGGCGCTGGCATGCCTACGCAGATGCCACACCATGAGCCCGGCATAGCGGCGATGAGCATTGCGTGATGAGCGGTAACGTTCCCGGAACGGTGGAGCCGTACGGTGTCGTGTATGCAGGAGGCGCGGCCGGGCGGCAGGCAGGTGCCTGTGACGACCCAGGTCACGGCACGCCATTCGGTCCTGGTGCTGCCGTTGGCGGCAGTACTGGCCGCCCTGACGGCGCTGCTCGCCGCCGCTTCGGTGCCGCTCTACGCCATGACGCACCAGAACTGGCTGGTGAACGGCATCGGGAACATCGTCGTGGCGGTGCTGTTCGCCGTTGTGGGCTTCGTCATCGTCCGCCGTCAGCCGCGCAACGCGATCGGCTGGATCCTGCTCATCGCCCCTGCTGGCAGCCAGCTGCTTCCCGCAGACGCCGCCTCGTACGCGCTGCTCGCCTACCGTCTCGGCCGCCGGCTGCCGTTCGGCGCGGTGGCGCTGCTGCTGGAGTATTCCTGGGCAGTTGCTGCCCTGCTGGTGCTGCTGATCATCCTGCTGTTCCCGGACGGCCACGTCCCGTCACCGCGCTGGCGCCCGATTCTGTGGTCCTACCTGGCCCTGGTGGGGCTTCTCGCGGGAAGCGTGTACGCGGTTGCGATTGCCACCCTGGCCGGGCATCACGCCCACGTCGACCCGGGCGGCGGTCTTATGGCCATCGATCGCCCGGGCGGCGGTACCGCATGGCTGGGTACGTTCCAGCCGCTGATCTTCGTGGTCCTCGCCGCATTCTGGGTGTCGTTCGTCGCGGTGCAGGCACGGAGCTGGCGGCACGCATCGGGAGAGCGACGCCAGCAGCTGAAGTGGCTGATGACCGGGGCCGCCGCCCTGGCCGTATCCCAGGCCGTCGTCCAGCCGATCCTGAACTTCGTCCCGAACTTGTCGTCCGGCCTTCAGCTGGTCCTCAATGTCCTGCTCGCGCTCGGCGCGGCCGCAGTACCAATCTGCATCGGCATGGCCATCCTGAGATACCGGCTGTACGACATTGACCGGATCATCTCCCGGACCCTGGCGTACGCGATCGTGACCGGGCTGCTGGTGGGGGTGTACGCGGGGCTGGTCCTGCTGGCCACGCACGTGCTGTCGTTCCGGACTCCGGTTGCCGTGGCCGCCTCCACGCTGGCGGCGGCGGCGCTGTTCAGCCCGGCACGCCGCTGGGTGCAGCGCGTGGTGGACCGGCGGTTCAACCGGGCCCGGTATGACGCCGACCAGACCGTGTCCGCGTTCGCAGCCCGGCTGAAGGACGCCGTGGACCTGGACTCGGTCCAGGCAGACCTGGCCCAGGTGGTATCCCGCGCCCTGGAACCGGCGCACGTGTCAGTGTGGGTCAGCCACCGCGACTGAGACAGGCCCGGGCCAACTTCGCCGCCGTCAGGCCAGCCGGATGCGTATCCAACAGACGCCTCTCACAGAGTACAGTTCCGGCCGCAAGAGACCTCAGATCACGAAGTACGGCTGCCGTGACTGGGATGAAGACCGAGTGCTGCGAGACGCGGTCCTCTACCGGTTGCTTTTGCTAGGTGAAATCGCGAGCGCCCTCCCGGATGCATTGCGAGACCGATACCCGGACGTGCCCTGGCGCCAGATCCGAGCGTTCCGCGACCTCGCGGTGCACAAGTACTTCAGCGTCGACTGGGCGGTCGTGTGGCAGATCTCCCTAGCGGAGGTACCCGTCCTGGAAGAACAGGCGATGGGCATCATGCGAGCGGAATTCCCGGAGCTGGCAAAGACCTATGAGCCGGAAACGATAGTAGAGAGCGGTCCGGGCGATACGACAGGGCCCGGCCAGGAACAAACGGCCTGACGATTGCGCCGCTTGGCGGGATAAGTGCGTTGCCTGGGTCGGGCTGGCGGGCCAAGCCGGTCACGCTGCGCTGGGTCCTGCTCCATCTGACCGAGGAGACGGCCCGGCACAACGGCCACCTCGATATCCTCCGGGAACTCGCCGACGGCGCGCGCGGAATGTAACTGCGAAGGCTTCCGTAGGTGAACGTATCCTGGTTGGGTGGCGGGTGAGCCGATCGTCGGGCGGGTGGCCGCAGCCGGGGCGCGGACGGTCGCGGCTGGTACGGCCCGGCTGTCCGGGGCCTGGTCGGAGGGTTCGCCGGTGCCGGAGGCAGCGGACCAGCGCTGCGAAGGGGTAGCTGACTTTGCCGCTCGCCGGGCCCGGGTGGCCCAGGCGGTCATGGGCACCGCCGGGTTCACCGCGAAGTTCATAGCGGAACATCAAGACGATGACCGCCACGGTGACCTGCACGAGCTCGCTGAGCCGGTGGAGGCGATCTACGACGGCGCCAACACGTACCTGCACGTCGGCGACAACTGGACGGGCTTCTTCCTCGGCGATCCCGGGAGGCCGCGGGGCGTGAACGATCCGCTGTGGCCGCTGGACGCGCTGTTCGGGGTCCGGGATGCGGTCGAGATCGGGGTCGAGAGCGTGCGCGGCGTAGCCGCGACCCACTACCGGGTGACGATCGACCTGGCCAGGGCGGACGCGGCGCTGGCGGCGGGCGTGACGGTGCCCGACGGGCCGTATCGCAGGCTCAGCCAGATCCCCGCCGAAGTATGGCTGGACGCGGACGGCCTGGCCCGCCGGATCGCCGTGATGACCGATCCGACGGCCGGGGACGGCGGCACGCCGGTGTGGTCGATCGTCGAACTGTGGGACTTCGGGGTCGGGGCCGACATCACGCCGCCCGCGCCCGGCGAGGTCGTGGCACCGCGTGAGGCTTACTCGCAGGCCGACGGGTAGGCCTGTACCCGCGTGGACGTAGCCGGGCGCGGCGGCGAGAACCACGGACCGTTCAGCGGAAAGAACTTCAGTATCTCGGACGTGCACTGGCGCTACGGTCCGAGACCCGGTTGCCAGCTGGGCCAGTCGCATTCTTCGTTTCAGCCGGCAGGGTTTCGGCCAGCGCGTGGACGGCGCGTTCGAGCTCGGGCAGGTCGTCGTCGACGGTGGCCTGCAGGACCAGGTGGTCGGTGTCGAAATAGCGATGGGAGCGGACGGCGTCGATGGCTGCCTGGATGTCGGCCAGTCGCTGCCGCTCCCGGTACGTCACAGTGCTACCAGGTCGCGCTCGGCGCGGGCGCGGACGGCGGGCTTCAGATTGCTGGCTGGTACCAGGTCGACCTTGGCGCCGAGGATGGCCTCCAAGTCGGCCTGGACCCGCCCCAGGCCGAGCAGTCCCATGTGCGGCGGCAGGTCCACGAGCAGATCGACGTCGCTATCGGGCCGGTCCTCGCCGCGAGCGACGCTGCCAAAAACGCGCAGGTTGGTCACGTCGTGGGCGGCGGCCGCGGCGACCAGGTCCCGCCGTTTCCGCCTGACCTGCCGCCCTACCGGGCCGGACAGCCTGCTCAGCTGCGGCGGCTGCTGCTGGATATCCACTACGAGATCGCAGCCAGCCGCATCAATCAGCCTGGCCAGCGTCGGGAGGGACGGCTGTCTCCGTCCGGCTTCATAAGCGCTGATCACGCTCTGCGCGACGCTCGCCCTGAAAGCCAGCTCTGCCTGTGATATTCCCGCACCGTGCCGGGCCCGCCGCAGCAGGCTACCGGCCGTTTCGTCAGAGCGATCCACGAAGCCAATTATAGCGGATTGTAGATATTACGGTGCTGCTTGGAGAGTTACGATCGATCGCATGAGCGTGCACCTGACGCACTGGGGGGCGTTCGAGGCCGTCAGCGACGGTGAGCGGCTGACCGAGGTACGTCCGTGGCGCGGGGATCCGGAGCCGATGGCGCTGATCGGCAACGTCGCCTCCGCGCAGCATCACCCGGCGCGCATCGCGCAGCCGCACGTGCGCAAGGGGTGGCTGGAGCGCGGGCCCGGGGCGGCGGGGCGCGGCGACGAGCCGTTCGTGCCCGTGGCGTGGGACACCGCGCTCGGCCTGCTGTCCGGGGAACTGCGCCGGGTCTACCGCGACCACGGGGCCGAGGCGGTGTACGGCGGTTCCTACGGCTGGGCCAGCGCGGGCCGGTTCCACCACGCGCAGAGCCAGGTGCACCGGTTCCTGAACTGCCTCGGCGGCTATGTCCGGCACGTCAACAGCTACAGTCACGGCACCTCCAGCGTCCTGCTGCCCTACGTGATCGCCGACATGACCGTGCTGCAGACCCACGCCACGGCCAAGTCCGTGATCGCGGAGCACACCGACCTGTTCGTCGCCTTCGGCGGGCTGTCACCGAAGAATGCCGCGGTGTCTCCCGGCGGCGTGTCCCGGCACCACACCCGCGGCTGGATGAGCGCCGCGCGGGCCCGCGGCTGCCGGTTCGTCTCGGTGAGCCCGCTGCGCGACGACACGCCCGACGCGGCGCAGGCGGAATGGATCGCGCCGCGGCCCGGCACCGACGCCGCGCTCATGCTCGCGCTCGCGCAGGTCCTCGACGCCGACGGCCTGGCCGACGCCGGCTTCCTGGACCGTTACACCGTCGGCTTCTCGCGGTTCGCGCGTTACCTGCGCGGCGAGGCGGACGGCGTGGTCAAGGATCCCGCGTGGGCTTCGGCGATCACCGGCGTGCCGGCCACGCGGATCCGGGAGCTCGCGCACGAGATGGCGGCGGCACGGACCATGGTGACGGTCAGCTGGTCGCTGCAGCGGGCCCGGCACGGGGAGCAGCCGCTGTGGCTCGGCGTGGTGCTCGCGGCCATGCTCGGCCAGATCGGGCTGCCGGGCGGCGGCTTCGGCCACGGGTACGGCTCGGTGGCCGCGGTCGGCGAGCCGGCGCCGCAGGTCGGGGTGCCGCGGCTGCGGCAGGGGCGGAACGCGGTTTCCGCGTACATCCCGGTGGCCCGGATCGCCGACATGCTGCTGAATCCCGGCGCTTCCTTTGACTACAACGGGGCGCGGCTGACCTACCCGGACATCAGGCTCGTGTACTGGGCCGGCGGCAACCCGTTCCATCACCATCAGGACCTCGCCCGGCTGCGCGAGGCGTTCACCCGCCCGGAGACGGTCGTGGTGCACGATCCGTTCTGGACGGCGACCGCCCGGCACGCCGACGTGGTGCTGCCGGTCACCATGAGCATCGAACGAGACGACTACGGTTCGGGGCAGAACGACCGGATGTTCTTCCCGATGCGGGCGCTCACCCGACCGCATGGCCAGGCCCGGGACGACTACGCCATCTTCGCCGGGCTGGCCGACCGGCTCGGCGTGGGCAAGGACTTCACCGAGGGGCGCACCGCGATGGAGTGGCTGCGGCACCTGTATGACGAATGGCGGGATTCGCTCGCGGGCCGCTGGCCGGTTCCGGGTTTCGACGAGTTCTGGGCGGGCGACGGGCTCGAGCTGCCGGTGGCCAGCGAGCCGCAGGTGGCGTTCGCTGAGTTCCGTCTTGACCCGGAGAAGCACCCGCTCAGCACGCCGACCGGGAAGATCGAGATCTTCTCCTCGACCATCGACGGCTACCAGTACCCGGACTGCCCGGGGCACCCGGTCTGGCTCGAGCCGGACGAGTGGCTCGGCTCGGATTTGGCGGGGCGGTTCAGCCTGCAGCTGGTCGCCAACCAGCCGAAATCGCGGCTGCACAGCCAGCTCGACGTGGGCGCGCACTCTCAGTCGGTCAAGGTCGCCGGGCGGGAGCCGGTGCGGATGAACCCGGCCGACGCTTCGGCCCGCGGGCTGCGTGACGGGTCTCTGGTCCGGATCTTCAACGACCGCGGGGCTTGCCTGGCGGGGCTGGCGGTGGACGAGGCCGTTCGGCCGGGGGTGGCGCAGTTGTCCACCGGGGCGTGGTACGACCCGGACCCGGCTGACCCGGGGTTCTGCCGGCACGGGAATCCCAACGTGCTGACCGCCGACCTGCCCTCCTCGGCGCTCAGCCAAGGGTGCACGGGGCAGCTGGCGCTGGTCGAGGTGGAGGCGTTCCGCGGGACTGCGCCGGAGCTGTCGGTCACCCGGCCCCCCGCGACCGCCTAGTGATGCCCCGGCGCTGCTAAGTTAGGCCGGCTGAGCCGTCTGCTCCGGTGGCAGGGTGTCGGCCGCCAGGTAACAACGCAAGCGAACGTCACAACGGAGAGACAGATGACCGAGATGGCACGGAATCCGGTGGTGCGGCTCAGGGACGGGGCGGTCCGGGGGACGGTCTCGTCGGGGGTCGCGGCGTTTCTCGGGATTCCGTATGCGGCGGCACCGTTCGGGGCGAACCGGATGCGGGCGCCGCAGGCGGTGCTGGCGTGGGACGAGGAGCGGGATGCGACGGCGTTCGGGCCGACGGTGCCGAAGGGGGATTATCCGCCGCAGTACGCGGCGCTGTTCCCGGAGGTGGTGATCGGCGGCGAGGAATGCCTGAACCTGAACGTGTGGACGCCTTCGCCCGGCGCGGCGGGACTGCCGGTGCTGGTGTAGATCCACGGGGGCGCGTTCATGAACGGGTCGTCGTCGGTGGCCGACTACGACGGCGCGGCGTTCGCCCGGGACGGCGTGGTGTTCGTGAGCATCAACTACCGGTTGGGCGCCGAGGGGTCCCTCTACCTCGATGACGGCGTCGCCAACCTGGGGCTGCTCGACCAGCTGGCCGCGTTGCGGTGGGTGCACGACAACATCGCGGCGTTCGGCGGGGATCCGGCGCGGGTGACGGTGGCGGGCGAGTCGGCGGGGGCGATGAGCGTGACGACGCTGCTGTCCATGCCGCTGGCTTCCGGGCTGTTCGCGCAGGCGATCGCGCAGAGCGGAGCCGGGGCGCATACGCTGCCGCCGGCGGAGGGGCTGATGGTGGCTCGGTACCTGGCTGAGGCGCTCGGGGTGCCGCCGGACCGGGAGGCGATCAAGGCCATACCGCTGGACAAGCTGGTGCAGGCCGCGTCGGACCTGGTGGTAGAGGTGCAGACGAACCCGGACCCGGCGCGCTGGGGGCAGCTCATGCTGAGCCTGCTGCCGTTCGCGCCGACGGTGGACGGCGTGGTGCTGCCGGAGGCGCCGGTTGCGGGGCTGGCGGCGGGCCGGGGCGGCGGGGTGCGGCTGCTGATCGGGTCGAACCGGGACGAGGCGCGGCTGTTCCTGGTCGCGCCGGGGACGATCGGGCTCATCGACGAGCCGACGCTAGCCATCGCGGCTGGCGTGTACGGGCTGTCCGGAGACGGGCTGGCGGTCTACCGGGGCAACCGGCCGGGGGCCAGCCCCGGCGACCTCATGGCCGCGGTGGTCTCCGACTGGTTCTTCCGGATCCCGGCCATCCGGGTGGCCGAGGCCCGGGTGTCGGCCGGCGCCGCCGGGACCTGGATGTACCGGTTCGACTATCCGGAGCCCGCGGACAACCACGGGTACGGGGCCGCCCACGCCGTCGAGGTGCCGTTCGCGTTCGACACCCTGGACCGGAACCAGTCCCCCGCCCTGATGGGCGACGCACCCTCGCAGGCCGTCGCGGACCGGGTGCACCGGATCTGGGTGGACTTCATCACCCGCGGGGACCCGGGCTGGACGCCCTACGAGACGGCGGGCCGTACTACCGGGCTGCTCACCGAGGACGTGCTGGTCGTCGATGACCCGGCCGCGGACGAGCGAGTGCTGTGGGAGGGCATCCGATAATGTCGTACAGCAAAGACGTCGGTGAGGTCAGCGCGCGCTACCGGTCCGCCGGGGAGGTGCCGTCGGTGACGTACCCGTCGGGCACGCACGTCGTGTTCACCGCCCCGGGCTCGGCCACCAGCGGCCAGTACGGGCTATTCGAATGGAACATGACCGGAACGCCCGGCGGCGCCGATCCGCACTTCCACAAGACCTTCTCCGAGTCCTTCTACGTCATGGAGGGCACCGTCAGGCTCTTCAACGGAGAAGTCTGGATCGACGCGGTGAAGGGCGACTTCCTCTACGTCCCGCAGGGCGGGATTCACGCCTTCTCCAACGAAAGCGGCGCACCCGCCAGGATGCTCATCCTGTTCGCGCCCGGGCCGCCTCGCGAGGAGTACTTCCAGGAACTCGCCGCCATCCGCTCGTCCGGACGGACCATGACCCACGAGGACTGGATCGCGGTGTGGGCCCGCTACGACCAGTACCCGGCCTGAGTTAGGCCGGCGCTCTGGTGCCAAAACCCGAGGTCCGTCTTTGGTGGAAGCCATGAGCCTGTCTGCGGCACCGTGACTTGTCATATCGCCACCCAGCGCGTCAGTTTGGCCATGGTGGCGGCGAAGCGGTTCAGGCCGGCGGAATCCGGGTCAACGCGGGCCGCCTCGCGGTAGGCCTCCTCGGCTTCCCGATGACGATTCCATTTCATCAGCACGTCCCCGAGTCCTCTATATCCATTGGCTAGGCTTGGGTCGAGGCGGATCGCCTCCCGGAAGGACGCCTCGGCAGCCGTGAAGTGCTTTGTCCGGTATGCGACGACACCGAGGTTGCAATGGGCCGGGGCCAAGCCGGGGTCGAGGCGGATCGCCTCCCGGGAGGCGGTCTCCGCCTCCGCGGACCGCCCTGACGCGAACAACGCGAGCCCCAGGACCGCGTGCGACAGGGCAAAGCCCGGATTGAGGCGGATCGCCTCCCGGCATGCGGCCTCCGCGTCCGCGAACCTCTTTGTTCCGCACAACGCGCGGCCGAGACCGGCCCGGGCCGCGGTCAGACTGGGGTCGAGGCGGATCGCCTCCCGGCATGCGGTCTCGGCCTCCGCGAACCGCCGTTGCCCGTTCAGCGCGTCACCGAGGCCGGCGTGAGCGACGGCGAGGTGCGGGTTCAGCGCGAGGGCCGCCCGGTAAGCGGCTTCCGCATCGGCGTACCGGTGCGCCTGGCACAGACTCTTACCCTGGCTGACATGCGCGGCGGTCCCGTCAGCGGGCCGGCCAGACGGACGTCGGCCACCTCCTGCGGCAGGCGGCTGCTGGGGCGGGGGTTTGGCCTGTGCCGCCGACGGCTGCTGGGGTGCGGGTTTGGCGTCGGCGAGCTGCCGACGCGCGCGGTTCAGCAGCGCGGGAGTGGCGCGGTAGGCGGGGTTCACCTGCGCGATCCGCTCTAGCTTGTCGATGGCTTGATGCCAGTGCCCGGCGTCCAGCAGGCGCAGCGCGGTCTGGTAGTCAGCCTCGAGCCGGTCACTCTGCTGCGTGGCGACGAGTTCGTTTCGCGCCGAGGTCACCATCCCCTCCGGGTCCGCGGCGGCCGGGTCCAGTAGGTACAGCCGCTCCCCGGTCCGTATGACGGCCTCCCACTGCCGGGCCTGGTGATGCCCGCGCACCTCGACCTGCAGTGCCTCGATCTGCTGTTGTCGCCGGATGGTCTCGGCGCGCTCACGGACATCCCGGTAGCCGGGCTCGACGTCTGCGATCATCATGAACGCGATAAGGGCCTGCTCCCAGTCCCCGGCATCGGCAGCGACGCAAGCCAGGGTGTACCGCGTGGCCAGATCCCGGGCCTGCTGCTCCGCCGCTTCGCGGACCTGCTGCTCCGCCGCTTCGCGGACCTGCTGCTCCGCCGCTTCGCGGACCTGCTGCTCCGCCGCTTTGCGGGCCTGCCGCTCGGCGTCCTCCCGGGCCTGCCGCTCCGCCGCTTCGCGGGCCGGCCGCTCGGCGTCCGGAGACCGGTCTTTGGTGAACACGTGGCCATCTGGAGCGCGCAGATAGAGGACCGGGGTGGCCCACTCCACCTCGTTGCCTTCGGCGAACATGGCCCGCCGCGCCTCGACCATGGCCAGGTCGATCGGAAAGCCGTCGGCGATGGCCTGGTAGAGGGACTGGCTGAACACAAGGGCGGCCGGGTCGGAGATCTCGAACTGCATGGCGATCACGGCCGGAACACCCTGGCGAACCAGCGCCTGGGCCACACCGCTGAACGGGTCGTCAGGGGCGCTGCGCGCTCCCTCGCACGCGTTCAAGACCACCAACCGGAGCGAGCGGTGGCCGCGGAGCATCAGCCCGAGATCGCGGCCAGTCACCAGCCGGGTGCTGCCGTCGGCTCCTTCGAGCGCGAGCGCTCCATCCTTCGCGTCCTCGTCGTAGCCGCCGTGGCCGACGAAGTGCAGTACGTGGTAGTCATGCAGGCGCAGCGGACGCTGCAGTGCCGCGAGAGTGCCGGTTTCGAGCCGGTCCACCTGCACCATTCCCCGGCCGGCGAGGTCCTGGAGCGCTTCGTTGAGCTTGCCCCACTCCTCCTCTCCCTGCAATTCCGGGACATCTGCCGGGGCGGAAATCATCGCCAGAACGCGCAGTGGAGGGCTGACCGGCAATGGCGTCACCGGGGTCGGCATTTCCACGTAGCGCACCAGCGCGGTTTCCGGGGACAGGCCGACGAAGCCATATTCGGCGTCGTGCAGGTATTCCCAAGGAATGCTTGTCGGTAAACGGAAGGGTGAAATCGGCGTGCGTTTCGCCGGCCGGCGAGGCCACCACCCGGGTGCGATAACCGTCGGCGAGCGGCTCGACCGACACGTCGAAGTTCATGAGCTGCATAACGTTGCCCTTCAGGTTCCAGCTGCATCTCGTCGCCAGGTCATGGACACCTTGAAGTTCGCCTCGGCGGCCACCGCCGCGATAAACGCGCCGGCCTGCGCGCTCATCTGCACGCCGAACTCGATGCCGATTTCAGCTGGCGGGTCGTCGATCCCGCGCATGCGCGCGATCAGGCTATGAGCGGCTGGGGTGACCGCCGCGATGGCCTCGTCAAACGTCTTACCAGCCTGCTGAGCGACAGCCAGCTGATCCTTTCCAAGCCCGCGCATCACGGGGCCGGCGGGCGACTCATTGACCTCGACCAGGACACTGCCGCCCTGATCGAGTTCGAACTCGACGATTCGGCGCATCAGATCCGCGTGGCTCTGTCCTACTTAGTGAATCTTTGGTCATCGATCAGCACCGTCGAACGCGCCCGCGGTTTGGCGGCTACCTCTGGGGTCCCGTCAGTCTCGTAGTCCCCGTTAGCGCGGTGGATCCGGCTTCCGTGGTGGATCGTGGCAGCCATAGCTACCACAACACTCCGTGAAAGCCGGATCCACCGCGATCTTTTCCGGATCGCGGAACCGGCCAGCGAAGACTGAGACCCGCGGGGTGCGCGGGACTGGTGAGGATCTGCGCCAGCGCCGGCCACGATACGACGTGGCGGCAGATGCGACGTACTAGACGACGACACCTAGTCCGAGCGATCAATTTGTGTGCTTTAGAGATCGCGGCGCACCTCCCCGTTCCAGAGGAGCTCACAGGCCGGTCCGTTAGGTCCAAACCTCTATCAGTGTCATGTTCAACGACCTGCGTTGCGGGCCAGAGGGGGTCCGCTATGCCCGGGCCGGGCGGGTTTGCAAGGCTAGGGCTCAGGGGTTTGACGGCGGACGACGTGAGGACGGGGCATGACTCACCGGACGGGAACGCAGGGCGGTCGCGCGGCCAGCGGAGCGGATGGCGGACGAGCACGGTCAGGCAGCCGCCTGTTCACCGCGCTGGGGCAGCTGGTGACACGGCATCCGTGGCGGGTGATCGGGGCGTGGATCATCATCGCGGTGGCGGTCATCGCGACGGCGCCGGCGCTGCCGACCACGAGCAACGAGGCCAGCTTCCTGCCGAGCAGCTACGAGTCGATCAAGGCGCAGAACCTGCAGGACCAGGCGTTCCCGCAGGCCGGGAAGATTAACGCCACGGCCGCGATCATCGTGTTCGCGCGCTCGGACCGCGGGCGGCTCACGCCCGCGGACAAGGCGAAGGTCGCCTCGAGCGCGAGCACGCTGAACGGCAGGCACATCGCGAACATCCTGAGCGTCACGGCGGAACCGGCGTCGCCGAACGGCCTCGTCCAGACCGCGTCCGTCGCCATGACCAACGACGTGGTGAACGGCTCGGGGACGCAGGCCGCAGACGCGATCAAGGCCCTGCGCGCGGATATCACGCCGCTGATCAGCGGCGCGGGCTTGTACGAAGGCGTGACCGGCGCGGCGGCTCAGCAGCTCGACAGCCAGCAGTCAGGCAACAAGGCGGAGCAGATCGTGCTGCTCGCCACGCTGGTGCTGATCCTGGTCCTGCTGCTGATCATCTTCCGGAGCCCGATCATCGCGCTCATGCCGATCATCACGATCGCGATCGTCGCCGAGGTCGCGCAGGGGCTGATCGCCGACGTGAACAGCGCGCTGAACCTCAACGCGAACAGCCAGACCACCGTGATCCTGATCGTCGTGCTGTTCGGCATCGGGACGGACTACATCTTGTTCCTGATGTTCCGCTACCGGGAGCGACTGCGGGCCGGGGACGCGCCCAGGCAGGCGATGGCGACCGCGGTCGAACGGGTCGGCGAGGTGATCGCCTCGGCGGCCAGCGTGGTGATCGTCGCGTTCCTCGCGCTGCTGCTGTCCTCGCTGAGCATCTTCCGGTCGCTCGGCCCGACGCTGGCGATCGCCGTCGCGGTCACGCTCGTGGCCGCGCTCACCCTGATCCCCGCCGTGGTCACGCTGCTGGGGACGCGCGTGTTCTGGCCGTCCAAGAGGTGGCAGCGCGAGCCGAAGGGCGCCAGGTTCGCCGCGATCGGCAGCTCACTGGGGAAGCGGCCCGCCGCGTTCGCGGGTGTGTCCGGCCTGGTGCTGGTGGCGCTGGCCATCGGTGCCCTCGGCTTCAAGCCGACGTTCGACCTGTCGTCGTCCGGCATCCCCGGCACCGCGGAGTCGCAGGTCGCGCTCACGGTCCTGGTGCGAGGGCTGCCGCCGGGCGCGACCGAGCCGACGCAGGTGTACCTGCACGCCACGTCGGGCACGCTGTCCGCCGCGGAGGTCGCCGGCTACGGGACGAAGCTGAAGACCATGGATGCCGTGGGCGCCGTGGCGCCGGCGAACCTGAGCGGCGACCGGGCGACGGCGGAGTACACGGTGACGCTGTCGGTCGACCCGGAGTCGACGACCGCGGTGAACACGGTGAAGAACGGGCTGCGGCCGCAGGCGCACGCGGCGGCGCCACCGGGCACGTACGCGCTGGTCGGCGGGACGACGGCGGTGTTCGCCGACATCCAGGCGGCGACGAACCACGACTACGCGGTCGTGTTCCCGGTCGCCGCCGCGATCATCTTGGTGATCCTCATGCTGCTGCTGCGCAGCCTGGTGGCGCCCTGGTACCTGATGCTCTCGGTGGGGCTCGGCTTCGGCGCGACGCTGGGGGCCACGGTGCTGGTCTTCCAGACGTTCGCCGGGCAGGCGGGCCTGGTCTTCCTGCTGCCGGTGTACATGTACCTGTTCGTGGTGGCGCTCGGCACCGACTACAACATCTTGATGATCGCGCGATTGCGCGAGCAGGCGCAGTCCGGGATGATGCCGCGGCAGGCGGCCGCGGACGCCGTCCGGCACGCCGGCCCGGCGATCGGGTCGGCCGGGCTGATCCTGGCGGGCACGTTCGCGTCGCTGATCCTGGCGGGGAACTCGATCCTGCAGCAGGTCGGGTTCGCCGTGGCGGCCGGCATCGCCCTGGCGGCGTTCGTCATGGCGATGTTCTTCTCGCCCAGCCTCACCGCTCTGATCGGCAACCGCGCCTGGTGGCCCGGCCATCAGGGCGATCGCCGGTGACATCGCTGCCGTCGATCAGGAGCTGTCGTCCTCCGGGTCGAAGAGCCTGCCGTTCTTGGACAGGTCCGGGTCGGTGCATGAGGCGCGGTCGAAGCAGCAGGGGCGTCTTTTGCCGCTTCTCATCTTCGAGATGCTCACGTCGACCCGCCGGCTGCGGGTGTCAGGGTTCTTCGTGGCGTTGACCCAGCGGACCCATTCCCAGCGCGCCATCGGGGTGGTCCCGTTCCACAGGTCCTGGATCCTCTGCGGGGCGGCGGCCAGAGCGGCCGCGAGGTCCGGGGGCACGTCCGGCTCTGGCCAGTCCTTGGTCACGTCGATGTCGAGGGTCGCGGTGTCGCCCGCGCCGATGCCGGCGGCGTGCTGCAGCGCGTCATCGACCTTCATCCAGTGGCCGGAATTCCCGTCTGGTTCGAGGACCGTCTGGAATTCGGCGCCATTGATCGTTCCGTGGACGGCGACCTGCCCGCGCGAGGGCAGCTCCTTGCTCGCCGCCTCGGGCAGCCGCAGCACGGTCGAGGTGTCGATGGCGGACAGCGTGGCGCTGAAGCGAATGGTCGCTGCCGCTGTCCGCTGAGTCACGGTTAACATTTTACGGCGAGAATTCCCTGGCGCTGGGCCGGGCAGGGCGGCCGCAACCGGTGAACGTGGCGTCGTGATGGCTCTATCCGTTAGAACGCCGCGTTCATTGGTTCCGGTGGGGGCGCTGACCGGATTCCGGACGGCTTGAGCCACGGCCCGTTCGGGGAAAAGAACTTCTTCATCCCCAGCGGTCACTGGCGGCTCAGTCGGGCAATTCGATCGGGCCGAGGTCGGCGAACACGTCTCCGGGGCCGGGGTTGCCGGGGTGGGTCCGGCCGCCTAGGTGATGCATGATCCCCCAGACCGCGTTCAGCGAGGTCTGGACCGCGCCCTCGGCCCACGCGGGGGTCCAGGACACGTCGTCGCCGGCGATGAAGATGCCGCGCTGTTCGGGCGGCATGCGATCCTGCCTGAAATGGGCGTACATGCGCTGGTTGTACCGGTAGTGCCCGGGCAGCGCGCCCTTGAACGCGCCCAGGAAGTGCCGGTCGGCCTCCCAGGAGACGGTGATCGGGTCGCTGATGATGTGGCTGGCGATGTCCACATCGGGATAGATCTTGTGCAGGGCGCCCAGCGCGAGCCGGACCCGGCGGTCGACCGGCTCGGGCAGCATCTTCAGCGCGTCGCTCATCCAGGAGTACGTCAGGCAGATCACGCCCGGCTGGCCCGGGCCGTTATCGAACAGGTAGGTGCTGCGGGTCAGCCGGTCGGTCAGCGTCATGCTCATGACGTCACGGCCCGTACGGGGATCTTTATCTTTCCAGAACGGCCGGTCGACCAGCACGAAGGTCTTGGATGACTGCATGTACCGGGTTCGATCCAGGGCGGCCCAGATCTTCTGGGAGAACAGCGACTCATCGCAGTCGATCTGCGTGGTGAGCAGCCAGTTCTGGCAGGTGATCAGGACCGCCGGGTACCGGCGGGTGTCCCCCCACGCGTCCGTGACCGCGAGCAGGCCATCGCCGTCCCGCGCGATCTTCGCGACGCCGGCCTTGGGCGCGCCGGAGTGCAGCAAGGCCAGTGAGGTACCGGCCGGCCAGTGCGCGAGCCCGGGCGCGCGATGGTGCCAGAGCCCGCGGGGAACTTGCTCGGCACCGCCGACCACCAGGCGCTGGTCGGTGTCGCAGTTGGTCATCACAACCCGGAAGATCTCGAGCATGGAGTTCGGGTAGTCCGAGTCCCAGCCGCCGGTGCCGAACCCGACATGCCCGAAGACCTCGCGGTGCTGGAACGACAGCGCGGAGAACGCCTTCGAGCTCGCCACGAAGTCATAGAACGTGCGGTCGTCCCAGCGGGGCACCAGGTCGTTCCACAACGACTTCAGCGTCGTGACGTCGCGGGCCCGGATCGCGTTCTGGATGGCGGTGAAGCGCACGTCCTCCAGGGCCTGCGCCCATGCGTCAGCGACCTCAGTGAACAGCGGGGGAAGGTCATCCAGCGTGCGCGCGTAGTGCGTGACGCCTTCCAGATCGATGACCGTGCTGCCGGCCGCCTCGGTCAGCGGGTTGGGGAACGGCCGGGTCTGCAGGCCCAGCATGTCAACGTAGTGGTAGAAGGACGTCGCCGACACCGGGAACCGCATCCCGCCCAGTTCCGCGACCACGCCCGCGGCGCCCTCGAACGCCTGCGAACGCAGCCGCCCGCCGATCCGCGAGGCCTCGTAGACCACCGGCTTGACCCCGAGCCGCATCAGCTCGTACGCGGCGACCAGCCCGGAGATGCCGGCGCCGACGACGGCGACCTCTTCGCCGTGACGTTCGGCCGGGATGGAGCCCAGGCCGGCCGGGTGCGCGATCCAGTCGTCGAACGGGAACGGGAAGTCAGGACCGAAGATCGTGACCGGGGCTTGCTCGCCGCGGGGCCCGTCACGGCCACGTTCGTTCGCCATCACCAGCACCTTACGCTGGGTACCTGCTGCGCGCGAGGTACCGGTACCCGTGACCGCGGGGTCAGCTGGCGATGGCTATGTGGCGGTGCACGGTGGCCGGGTCGGCGAGCGCGGCGAGCATGCAGGCGGCCAGGTCGGCGCGGGAGACCGTGAATCCGTGCGGCAGGTTGCGGTCGACCGCGGTGCGGTAGGCGCCGGTCGCGGCCTTGCCGGTCAGCGCGGGCGGGCGGAAGATCGTCCAGTCCAGGTCGCTGTCCCGGATCTCGTCCTCGCCGCGGCGCATGTCGGCGCAGACGTGGCGCAGGAACGTGCGCCGGGCCACGGGCTTGACCAGGTAGCGCATGTAGGGGCTTTCGCCTTGGTCGGCGACGATGGAACCGCTGATCTCCAGGAGCCGCCGGGTACCGGTCTTGGCCATGGCCGCGACGATGCTGTGCACGCTGTCCTGGATGACGGTCGTGGGGCCGGTGCCGCGCGGGCCCACCGCGGACAGGACGGCGTCCGCGCCCTCGATGGCCGGGGCGATGGAGGCGGGGTCCATGACGTCGGCGGTGACGATCCGCAGCCGGGGATGCGCCGGCCCGGTCAGCCGGGCGGGATCGCGGACCACCGCGGTGACCTCGTGGCCGGCCGCGAGCGCCTGGCTGACGAGGAGGGTTCCGGTGGCGCCGGTCGCGCCGAGAATGGTGAGTTTCATCGTGTTCTCCTGTACATTCGTTTCGTAACTCGTATAATACGGAGATCATATCATATGGATTCGATACTACCGGGGGATGAGGGCGCGGGGCCGCACCGCGGACGGCTGAGCCGCGCGGTCAAGGAGTCGCTGCGGGACCTGGGCGCCCAGCTGTCGCTGCTCAACCACAGCGTCGGCACCCGCCTCGACCTCAAGGCCGCTGACCTGGAGTGCCTTGATCTCATCACCCGGTACGGCCCGCTCAGCCCGAGCGCCCTGGCCCGTCGCGGCGGGCTGCACCCCGCCACCTTGACCGGCATCCTCGACCGGCTCGAACGCGACGGCTGGATCGACCGCGAGCGCGACCCCGCCGACCGCCGCGGCGTCGTCGTCCGGGCGGCCCGGGGCCGCGGAGCGGAGATCCTCCGCCTGTACCTCGTCGACTCCGGCATGAACACCGCACTGGACCAGATCTGCGCCGGGTACGACGACCAGGACCTCGAGCTGCTGGCCGGCTTCCTGCACCGCACGGCCGAGGCCGCCCGGACCGCCGCCGAACGGCTCGCCGCCAGCTGAGCCCCGCGCCGCGCACGGCAGGCAGGCCGCTAGCCGATGCGGCGGTACCGGCGGACGGCGAGCGGGGCGAAGACGACGGTGATCGCGATGCTCCAGGCGATGGAGTCCTTATCGGTGCCGTGCCCGGTGAGCGCCATGAAGACCTCATCCAGGCTGGCCAGCCGCAGCGCGAGCTCGGTGACCTCGATTCGCTCCGCCCGCAGGCCGCTGACCACGGCCGGCAGGACCTGGGCGTCATCGACGGGGACCGACAGCAGGCCCGGATCCTCCGCCGTCCCGACCGGCGCGCGGCCCACGGCGGCGGCGACGATTCCCGCGACCAGTGAGCATCAAGTCCTCTCCGGTCCCTGCTGCCCCACCCGCCTCTCGGTCACCACCTGCCCCGCCGTCCGGCGAGCGTTCAACTACATCGTTGCCACAACGACGCACACCCGACGACATCGTTGCCGCAACGACGTAGTTGCCGCCACCCGGCATCCGCCCTCCCGGGCAGGACTCCCTTGGTGGACAGCGGGGCGCCGAAGCGAATGGTCGCTCCCTTTGCGCGCCGAGTCACGGTTAACCCCCTATGGCGAGAGTTCCCTGGCGGGTCGGCTGGATACTGGGCGGGCGCTGACCAAGTCCGGGAGCGGATGAACAACGGACCGTTCCGCGAAAGAACTACTTCATCCCGAACAGGCACTGGCGCTACGGTCCGAGCGGGCGATGTGGCGCCTCCTGGCTTCGGCTAGTCATCTGGCTGGTTCTCCGCGGTCGCGCTGACGGGATCGGGTGAAGCCGACGTCCAGGTCGAAGTGGCCGAGCCTGAGGTTGAGTGCTCCGCCTCCGGCCTAGTGCACGACGGTCGCCGGCGCTGAGCAGTGTCAACGTTGTTGACACTGCTCAGCGCGCCAGGTAGTGTCAACGTTGTTGACACGAGTGGATGGAGCGATGATGCGCAAAGTCTTGCTGGCCATGATCGGCTTGACGGCGGTGATCGTGGCGGTCTTCTGCAGCTATTCGAGCGCGTTCGGCAAGCCCGCCGCCCATCACATCCCGGTCGCGGTCGCGGCATCGCCCGCGGTGCTCGCCAAGCTGGAGACCTCCCCCGCGCTCCGGGTGTACCCGGTTCGCGACCTCGCGATCGCGCGGAGCATGGTCGAGGACCGCACGGTCGACGGCGGCCTGGTGCTCCCCCGTACCGGACGGGCGACCCTGGTGGTGGCCAACGGCGGCGGCCACGCGGTGGAGGCCGTCCTGGCGCAACTGGGACAGCAAGCCGCGGGCACCCCGCTGAACACCGTGGACGTCGCGCCGACCAGCCCCGGTGACCCCGACGGCCTGGTCGAATTCTATTGCGTGGTGTTTCTCGGGATCGGCGCCGCGGCCGGGGCGATGGTGCTGGCCAGGATCCTTGGCCCGGTGCCCCATCTACGCGGTGCGCTGAAGCGGCTCGGGCTGATGATGGTGCACACCGCACTGCTAACCGCCGCCATCACGCTCTTCACCGACGTCGTGTACGGCGCCCTGACGGGACACTTCTGGTTCCTGTTCCTGACCTTCTGGCTGTACGTCGTGGCCGTATGCCTGGCCATCACGGGGTTCGCCGAGCTCGCGGGACCGCTAGCATCGATCGTGCTCATCGGCTTGTTCATCGCCTTCGGCAATACCAGCTCCGGCGGGGCGGTCCCCCGCCCCTTGCTCGACGGCTTCTTCTCCGCACTGAACCCGGTGCTGCCGCAGGGAGCCGCGCTGTCCGCGCTGCGCGGCGTCCAGTACTTCGGCGACCGCGGAACCGGTACCGGGCTGCTGTGCCTGACGATCTGGGCCGCGGCGGGCCTGATCTTGCTGGGCGCCGCGGGCCTGAGGGCGTCACGTCACCGGCCCGCCATGACCGGCGCCGCGGCGATGGCCGGGATATGACGGGCACCAGGGACGTCGACCGCAGCCGGGCCAGCGGCCAGGACACCAGGCGGCGCATTCTGGCGGCCGCCGGGGAGCTGTTCTCGGCCCGCGGATACGAGGACGTCACGATCCGGGACATCGCCGCCGCCGCCGACGCCGATCCGGCGCTGGTCATCAGGTACTTCACGGCCAAGAACGACCTGTTCGTCCTGGTCCGCCAGCCCGATCTCCGGCTGACTCCCGCGCCAGGCCAGCCGCTGACCGCACAGAACCTGACCCGTGCGCTGGTCGAGCTGAGCCTGGCGCAGGGTACCCGGCTGTTCGACGTCGCCGCCGTCGGCGGGGCGGAGGCCACCGAACTCCTTCAGGACCAGATGGAGACGAAGCTGGTCCGGCCCCTGATGGACGCGTACGGGCTGGCGCCAGCGGGCCGCGTACACATCGAGGCGATCGCCGCGCTCGTCGTGGGAGCCGGCTTCATGCGGCACCGGATAGAAGCGCCCGGCCTGCGCCCGCTGGACGCCGAAGAGCTCACCGAGCTGCTCACTCCAGCCGTCCGGGCGCTCCTCGATGCCGCTCCCCGACAGGCCTAGCGGCCGGCCGGCTCGCCCGCGATTCGAGGGACTCGCGGGGCCGGCGCTAGCATCCATGGGCTATGGACAAGGTGCTGACGCCCGCGCGCGACCTGACGGACTCCGCGCAGAACCAGGCGGTGCTCGACGCGGCCTCCGCCCTGGCCGAGGGCCGCGCGGCGGCGGCGGATGTCGCGGCCAGCCACGGTCCGGCGGTGGCGGCCGAAGCGGCGGCCGCGGCTCGCTCGCGGCGCCGGCTGGGCGAGCTCGCCCGGCCGATCCACCTGACCGTGGTGTGGGCCATGTACGGCGAGACGGCCCGCATGGTCCCCCGGACGGAGCACCCGTACGGGGAGGACTTCGTCCGGGCCAAGGTCGGCCAGCTCGACTGGCTGACCGGCGGCCTGCCCGGCGTCACGTGGAGCATCATCGCCTGCGACGACGGCTGCCCGGACCGGCCGCCCAGCGCCGACGTCATGACGGCCATCGCGGCGGCCGAGGGCTACCCGACGGCCGGTCACCGCGGCGTGACGGTGCTCAGGCTGGCCGAGGTGATCGCGAGTCACACCTCGATCAGCCCGGCATTTGACCGGCTGACCTCGACCGATCAGTCCCGCAAGGGCGGATCGATACTGGCCGGGCTGGCCGCCGCGATCGATCCGGCGAGGGCGGACGGCGCCGGCCGGCATGTGGTCTGCTATACCGACGCGGATCTGTCCGCGAACCTGGCCCAGCTGGGCTCGCTGGCGGCACCGCTGGTGGCCGGCGAGCAGATCACCGGCGCGCTCGGCCAGCGTTACGGGGTCGACGACGCGGTGCTGGTCAAGGCCGACGGGCCGGTCACCGAGCCGCACAGCACCGGTGACAAGCCGGACAAGATCATCGTCTTGTTCCGTCATTTCGTCCGGGCGCTGCTCATCCCGGACCTGGCCCATGTGCTCGATACCCAGGCCGGCTTCAAGGCCTTCGACGGGCCCGCGCTCGGCCCGGTCATCGGGCAGATGGAGTCCTTCAACGAGACCTTCGACGTCGAACTGCTCATCCATCTCGCCCAGCACTACGGACCACGGGCCCTGGCCGTCGAGCCGATCGTCTTTACCGAGGACTTCGCCGCGACGAACTTCCCTTCCGTCGCACCCGGGGCGCGTCATCTCGCGATGGTTCACCAGGTCGTGGACCTCTACGACCGGCTCGTCGCACCGGTCGCCCCCGTCGCTGGCGAGGCGGCAGACCTGCTCACCTTGATCAGGACGCTCGACCTCGACGGCTATGTGACCTTGATCGAGCACCTGCGCGCCGAGGACCGGGACGACCCGACGCTGTTCGACCGGCGATGGCCCGTCCAGCACCTCCGCGACATCCTCGGACGCTGACACCGGCTCCCCTACGGAATTGTGCTAGGGGCCGCTGTCCATTTCGAGGCAACAGGTGTCCCAGGTGAACTTCCGGGCTCTGGCCTGCTGATAGTAGGTCTCACCGTCCCCGAAGTCCCGGTCGAAGTGGCGCCCCAGAACGACCACGGCGACCCTGGCTGCTCCAGCGTCATGCAGCGCGATGGCCGCAGACTGGGCGCGGCCGCCTGTCGTCCATGTGTCATCCACCAGCAGGACGGCCGGATGGCCCGTCATCGGCTGCGTGGCGCGGTACCGGTTGACCAGCACGGCGCGGCCCTCGACAGACGCGTCGGGACCGAGCGTCAGCACCGGCTGATAGCGGTCTCGTGTCTGTCCCACGAGCGTCCCGACGATGTGGACGAGCGGATGCTCGTCATCGCGTGGCCGGGTCCCGGGCCACGACCTCAGCTAGGCGCCTGCCATAGCCGTCCTGGGCGACGCGGCATGGGTAGCAGAGCCGGTATCCGGGATCGATCGCCCTCCAGCAGATGGCACAGACGCCACGGCCAGGCGGGAGGACAGGGACGAGATGGTTGCGGTACGGCTCGCTGAGTTCGAAGACAGAAGCCACGGGGAGTCAGGCCCAGATGAGATCCGTCGACTCCGACGCGAGCCGCTGCAGGCCCGAGAACACGTCATCGGCGGTTTCCACCAGGGTGACACCTGGGCGCTCTGCGTAGTCGCGGGCCCACTCGTGCTCGAGCAGGCTGCGCATCAGGAACACGTGGCGGCCGTGCTGGAGGGCGAGCCGGGCCTGCATACGGGAGCCGCTGCGGCCCGCGGCCTCGACAACGACCGTCGCCAGCGCGTAGCCGCTCATCACCGCGTTGCGCATCGGGAAAGACACCTTGGTCGGCGGCGAACCGGGCAGGAACTGAGAGATCACCAGGCCCTTCGCCGCGATCTCCTGCTGCAGGCCGGCGTTCTGCGGCGGGTACACCCGGTCGATACCCGTGCCGATGACGGCAACCGCGCGGCCGCCTGCCGTGAGCGCGGCGGTGAGCGCGGCGGTGTCGATACCGGCGGCGAGACCGCTGATGACCGGGACGCCGTGCGCCGCGAGCCCGGCGGCTAGCTGACGGGCCTGGTCGATACCTTGCGGTGTCGGCTGGCGGGTGCCGACGACGGCGACCGATGTGGCGTCACGCTCGTCGGCGGTTCCCCGCATGAACAGGACGGGCGGGTGCTGGTGGATCATGCGGAGGTTGGACGGGTACTCGGCATCGAGCACGCAGACCATCCGGATGCCGGCCCGTTCCCACCGGTCAAGGTCGCGGGCAGCCTCGTCGAGGCCATCTGTCCGCGCCGCCTCGAACAGCGAGCCCTGGGCGGGCGCCTGCCCGGCAGCGGCCTTCTGCACGCTGCCGCATTCTTCCAGCTGCTCGGTCACCGCTGACCAGACAACTCCGGGTCCTCGCAGCCAGGCGACCAGGGCGGCCTGCTCGTCACGTGTCATCCCGGCCAGCCTAGCCGCTCGAACGGATGTTCGCCGGGATCGCCGCGCTCATAGTCACGACAAATTAGCTGGGGAACTGAGTAGCCGCTACTCAGGCGCCGCTGGCGTGCGCTCAGGGATGGTGCTGGCTGATCCACACCGACAGGTGGGCGGGTTCCTGGCCCGCTACCCGGTCAGGCCGCCGTCGTTGCGGGTCACCCACAGCCCGTTATCGGTGGTGGCGACGCAGACGCTCACGCTCAGGCAGGCGACGTCCCCCTCGTCGATGTTGCCTTCCGTGGCCGTGACCAGTGTCCAGGACTTGCCGCCGTTGGCGGTGCCGTCCAGCGCGCTGGTTCCGCCGTTGCCGCCGGCCCAGCAGTGGCTGGCATCGGTGCACGTCATGGAGTAGAAGGGCTGCCCCTGGTGGCCGAGGTTCTGGTCGACGGTCCAGGACCGGCCGCCGGTGTGCGAGGCCGCGGTTACGCTGTCGTCGGCGCCCGACTGCGCGTCGTAGACGGTTCCGGTCGCGAAGCAGGCCGGCAGCGCGATGGCGCGCACGCACGAGACGCTCTGGAAGTTGTCGAGCTTGGCCGACGCGAAGCGGGTCCAGGTCCGTCCGCCGTTGCTGGTCTCCACGACGGTTCCCTGACCGCCCACCTGGTTCGGGCCGCCTACGGCGACGCACGAGGCGGCGGAGACGCACGAGATGCCCTGAAGCGCGTAGGCAATGTTCGGGTTGGTCGAGTGCGAGTCGGGCAGGTTGCTGTGGTCCTGCCACGTAGCGCCCAGGTCCGGGGTCTTGAGCAGGATGGGGTCCACCAGGTTGCCGAACGGTCCGTTGAGGCCGGTCAGCCAGCAGGTGCTCGCCGACACGCAGTCGATCGAGGTTGCTATCCAGCTGGCGTTCGCCCAGCTGGCGGGCGTGGGGTCGGTCCAGGTCTGGCCGCCGTCGGTGGTGAACGCGACCTGCGGCTCGCCGAAGACGTCCTGGCCGGCCACGCCGCAGACCGAGGCGGACCAGCAGGACAGCGAGAGGCCGCGGAAGAACGCGGCCGGCAGCGTGTTGTATCCGGTCCAGGTCTGGCCGCCGTCCGAGGTGGCCAGGACCCCGTCCGCGATGGCGTTGGGGTTGCCGTTGCGGACGTCCGCGGAGTTACTGGCCATGACCATGCAGAACTGCGTGTGCCAGACACACGAATCCGCCGCCACGGCCGTCTGACGGTCGATGAAGTAGCCGGACGGCAACGCTACCTTGGTCCAGTCGCTGCTGGACAAGGAGGCGCTGGCCGACCCGGCGGTGCCGAGCACGGTCGCGGCCGTTACCGCAATGATCAGCGCGCCGAGCGCGCGCCCACGTGTCTTGCCCGTAGTGAAATGCCGCATTGAGCCCCGTCCTCGTGATTGCCAGGCCAGCCGCCGGCGGGTTGCCCGTCATCGGGCAATGCGGGAGACAGCGTAGGGAGGAAATAAGCACTGTTCTAGAGCGAAATGACAACAAGGCGGTCACGACATGGCGGCGTCGGCCGCACGCTCAGGGCAGGCCCGGATCTGGGTGACTGGTCAGGAAGGGGTCGGCGGCCTCATCGTCGATGAGCGAGTTGTCGGGCTGTTCAGATCAAGGACGAGCCCAGAATAGATCCACGGCTTGAACCACGGCCCGTTCGGTCAAAAGAACTTCTTTCTCCCGAACGGGCCGTGGCCCTACGGTCTGAGCAGGGCGATGCGGCGCCTCCTTAGGTGAAGCCGACGTCCAGGTCGAAGTGGCCGAGCCTGAGGTTGAGGGTTCCACCGCCGGCCCAGTGCACGATGGCCGCCAGCAGGATGATGGCCAGAACGACAATGACCACCCAGAAGAAGAACACAATGATTCCGGGAATGGCGTACCCGGCTACGGTTCTGCGTGCCACGGCCGTCAGCTACCCGGCGGCGGACACTTAATTCCAAGCGATTCAGCCGATGCGGGGGATGACGACGAAGCCAATGGTCTGGGTCAGCACCCGGCCGGTGATCGTCACCTTGTACAGGCCGGCGGCCATCCCGGTCGTGTCGATGCTGACCTTGACGGTGCCGTTACCGTCCGGGCCGGTCACGACGGGTGCTTGCACCGTGGTGTGGTTCCCGGTTCCGGTTACGGTGACCGTCACGTCGTCCCAGGTCTGCCCCGGCACCGTCGAGGTCGGATCGGCGAACGGGCCGCTCGTCACCCCGAACTGGCCGGGAAGCGGCGGGAACACGCCGAAGCCGTCCTCGATGGTCGTGCCGTTCGGCGACCGGCCCGGGATGAACCCGTTCCCGGTGATCGTTTCGGTCTGACCGCTGAACACCGCGATAGCGGTGGTGCTGATGCGCTCCCGCAACTGGGTCAGCTCGGCTTGGGCCAGCAGGCTCGGCAGCCCGAACTGCCTGTTGACCTGCGTGACCAGGGCGGGGACGAAGTTCGGCGCGTAGATGGTGCCCCAGCCCGAGGCGAGGTCGTAGCCGGTCCCGGTCGGGAAGCCGGTGACGCCGTACGCGGTGTCCGTGTAGCCGGCCGGGACGTCGATGATTCCGGCCGCCGCGCCGCGCGGCCCGATCGCGGCCAGGGCCGGGTTCACCGTGCCCAGATCGGAACCCCTCAGCTGGGTGGCCAGCGCGAGAACGCCGGTGAAGGTGGGCGATGCCTGCGAGGTGCCGTCCGTGGCATCCATCGAGATGTCGGGAGCGGCCCGGCCGGTGACGCCAGCCAGCGCCGGGATGCCCTGCTGCCACGACGGCTTCGGGTAGACAGTGGATACGCCGGCGCCCGCGGCGTCGGAGTTGTTGTTCCGAGCGGTCCACAGCGCGTCCGGGGCGGTCCGGCCGGCCACAGTGGCCAGGCCCGCGTTGGGGATGGTGCCGCCAACCGCGGTGACCCACGGGTTGTCGACCGGGTGACCCGCGGTCACGCCGATCGGCGGGGTGCACTGGCCGGTGTCGCCGAGGACCGGCGGATCGGTCGGGCCGCAGTCACCGGACGCGAACATGACCGGGACGTTGTGCGCGGCGGCGTCGAGGAACGCGGGATCCAGCGAGTGAACAGCCGCCTGCTGGCTGGCCGTGGTGTTGGTCGGGTCGCTGATGAAGTCGTTCTCGCCGTCGCCGAGGCTCACCGTGATGAGGTCCGCCAGGTGCCGGTCGGCGATCATCTTGATGGCCTGGGCTACCTCCGGCCAGCCCTGCATGCCGACGGTTTCCGGCACCGGCGGGTGGACGAAGATGATGTTCGCGTAGGGCGCCATCGAGTGGATGGCCTCGGCGTCGAGCCGGTCTTCGCCGGTGCTGCACTCGATCTGGCAGACCGCGGACGGGTCGGTCGGCGCCGGGAGGGCCATGTCGGTGATGTTCGCCGGCGGCAGGCTCATCTGGGTGTCATAGGTCGCCATTGACGCCGCCAGGCCCGGATCGGGGTTGGTGACCACGTAAGCCACGGTCACGCACGCACCGTCGATCCCCTTACTCCACAGGTCGTTGAGGCCGTAGTCGATGATGTCGGTCTGCGCGGTCGGATCCGGGAAGCGCAGCCGGAGCGACGCCCCGGCGGCGATTTTCGCCTCGATCGCGTTGAACGTCGCCGTCGTGGCCGCCTCGCGTTGCGCGGCCGGCGGGACTCCCTGGCAGGACGGTGCCGCCGTCGCCGCGCCTGCCAGCGCCGGGCTGGCGAACGCGACACCGGCAGCCAGCAGGCTGCCGGCGCCAGCGACGAGAAGGGATCGAGCGACCACCACGGCCTCCGGGAGAGATCTGCCTGCGTCGCGACGGAGGATTGCCCCGGCTTTGACGGACATAGGCGACTTTTCGTCAGGCTAACATTCTGATCGTTTGGTGATGGCTGTTCGTGATCGTTTTATGGCCGTTTTGAAATCCGGTGAGGGATGCAGGCGTCAGAGGCTTCACGTGCGATTGCCGCGGCCATGTCGGTCGCGTCGTCACGTGGCCTGGCCGCCGACGACGCGGTCGTTCTTCATGACTCGAACCGGCTCACTGTGCGGCTGCTGCCTGGTGATGTGCTGGCCCGGGTGGCGCCGGCCGCGCATCAGGTCGCGCGGTTCGAAGTCGAGCTCGCGCAGCGGCTCGCCGGATCCGGGTGCCCGGTGGCGGGAACCACGGACCGTTCGGCTAAAAGAGAATTTAATTTTCCCGAACGGACCGTGGCGCTACGGGCTGAGCCGGCGCGTGCGGGAATTTGCATTAACGGGCTGATCGGGAATGCTTTTCCGAAAGAAAAAGAAATTCCCGGCGAACGGGAATATTTATGACTGGGTGAGTAAATTCGCTTTATGACCGGACCCGTGCTACCTTGAAATTCAAGGGGGAAATTGGCGTGCGCGCCGAGTTAATTATTCAGGAAGCCGTGATTCCGCCCGGCCTGAATTACTTCAATCCTACTGCTGGCGTCGCGGGAAATATAGTACGGCTGTATTCCCCGCCAGGCTCACAGGAGCCTGATCCCCCGCATGGGGGCAAAGTAAGGAGGCGGGAATGAAAACCCGCGCAATTGTTAGAAATACGGTGGCGGTCGCGGCTGCGGCCGGGGCCACCGTGGCTATGACGGCGCTGGCGGCCAGTGCGAGCACTGGGGCGAGCACTAATCACAACCATCAGGCACTGACCGCGATGTCCGGCCCGCGCAGCTATGAGGCCGAGATCGCCACCGTCACCCACTGGTGGCACACCGCGCCCTACGCGCTGACCGATATGTTCCGTACGCCGGCGCTGTCGTGGCTGCCCGCGGGTTCGCCGATGGCCGGCCAGGTGTACGCACGCAACCAGAGGTTCACCGAGCTGCACAATAGCGCCGTCACCGAGCTGGCCTTCGCCCAGCGTCATCACGGTGTCCTTGAGGTGCTGACCCAGCAGGACGGCAGGCTCGTGTTCGAGCCGCTGAACCGGCACGGTGCCGCGGCTGACCAGCTGTGGACCTGGGCGCCTGGCGCCACCGCTGACTCGTGGTCGTTCCAGAACGTCGGGACGCACATGTACCTGACCGTCGGCCGCCACGGCGGGGTCAGGGTCGGCAGCAAGCCGTTCGTCTGGCAGCAGGTCGAACTGCCTGCGGCGTAATCACTCCCAAGAGACCGGATGGGCAGAAGGTGTGCTCATTCGGTTCTTTTGCGTCCCGGAATAAATTCGTGAGGCTCCTCATTATGAGAGGTGTCAACGTGAGGCTCGTTAACGTGATACGGGTCCGCGTCGGTGAACCTCAGAGGGGCCAGTGATGATTACGCCTGAGCAGGTGGGTGAACGGTACCTCGCCGTCCATCACCGGATGTTCCGGGCCGTCAACGACGAGATGAACGGGTGCGGCCTGTCGATGGCCCGTACCAAGGTGCTGCGGCGGCTGCACGAGCAGGGGCCGACCAGGCAGAACGTGCTGGCGGCCGATTTCGGGCTGTCTCCGCACACCATCACCGACCTCGTCGACGGGCTGGAGCGGCTGGGCATGGCCGAGCGGCGGCCGGACCCGACGGATCGCCGGGCCAAGCTCGTCTCGATCACCGACTCGGGCGAGGCCGGCCTGGACGTGGCGAACGCCACGCGGGAGCGGCTGCTCAAGCAGATCTTCGGCGCCCTCAGCGAAGCGGACCGGGTCACCCTGCTACGCCTGCTCGACCATCTGGACGAGGCAGCCACGGGGCTGATCTCGGCATCGGCCACGCCGGGCGTACCGGCGACGGTCCCGGCATGACCGCCCTCACGGCCAGCACCAGCCACCTTTCTTACCGGGGGTACAACTTCTAATGTCATCTGTCACTCCTGTTCTTGACCGCCAGCGCCCGGCGGAAAGCGACCACCGGTGGCTGATCCTGGTCATCGTGGCCATCGCCCAGCTCATGGTGGTGCTGGACTCGACCGTCGTGAACATCGCCCTGCCGTCGGCGCAGCGCGCCCTGGGCTTCCCCAACGGTGACCGGCAGTGGGTGGTGACCGCGTACGCGCTGGCGTTCGGCAGCCTGCTGCTGCTCGGCGGCCGGCTGGGCGACATGTTCAGCCGCAAGCGGGTCTTCATCACCGGGCTGGCCGGGTTCGCGCTCTCTTCCGCGCTCGGCGGCGCGGCCACGTCGTTCGAGATGCTGGTGGCCGCCCGGACCCTGCAGGGTGTCTTCGGCGCCATTCTCGCGCCTGCCGCCCTGGGCACCCTGGTCAGCACGTTCCGGGACCCGCGCGAGCG
>Ga0070735_10000829_pt1 | contig 31275 bp, 50 predicted proteins | sample Coa_R1_FD_66443 | JGI IMG/M metagenome (GOLD analysis project Ga0070735, IMG submission 66443) | Surface soil microbial communities from Centralia Pennsylvania, which are recovering from an underground coalmine fire - Coalmine... | ecosystem: Environmental > Terrestrial > Soil > Unclassified ...
GTAGAGTCATTGATTGTTTTGTTTTTTTATTGGTAATGGTGATCTTGGGATTGAGTCTCATACTTATATCATGAATTATCTTATCTTGATTAAGCTCCTTTGCAGCCATTTGAATTGCTTTATAACGGTTAATATGTTTATCTGCCATAATGTCAGCAGCCTTTATTGACCTTTCTTGAATAAGTTTATTTATAAGCATCATTGATTCCATTTTACCAATTGCCACATCTATATTATCGTTTTCATTTACCTTGGTTCCTGTAATTAAAGACTGCTCTCCTTTTCTAAAAGCTCCTTTATAATCCTGAGCCGCATCTTTCACAATATTTCCAGAAACTGATATCAACTGCCCAATTAAATCTTTTTCTTGAGGACTTCCAAAAGTTTTAAGATAAGAAAGTTGTTTGCCTTGAAAAGCAGGAAATTTACGCATGTTCTGAAGAATAGGATTGGAAATAATAGACGCAAGGTGATTAAAAGTATTTTCTTTATTAATAGTTCCCTCTATAACATGTCCTAAATCCGCAATATCTTTTCCTCTTTCTGTTCCAAGAGTTTCACCTTCATTTATAATATCTCTATAACGTGCTGCCTTTTCATTAAAAGTTCTGCCTTCTTCATAAGGAACCTCTGTGTTAGGTGTGTTTTCTTTTGGAGAAAGTGGTGCTTGTGTCTCAGGAACAGCGGGTTGTGTTTGAGACTGCGCAGCATTTTGATTTATATTATTTCCTTCTACTATAGGACTTGAAAGCATTGCGTTATTCGTATTTTCAGCGCGTGCCTGAGGAATTCCATTCATAGCATTCTGAGTTTGTGGAGATGCTTGATTTTGAGGAGATGGTATCCTAAGCGCATTCCTAATTCCTGAAAATATATTTGAAAGTAGTGAATCATCTTGTTGTGGTGGCGGAATTTGAAACGTATTTCCACCAAAATTAGATGATTTTCCCGCCTGCAGCACATAATTAAAAAATTCTTTTTTCTGAGATTCAGTAAAATTAGCAAGAAGCTCAGGGTGTTCCATTATTTTTGCGATATACTGAGGCCCCATAAGATTTGAATAAGCCATTTTCGAAAAAGCATTCGCTTGTGTTGTAAGCGGAGCATATTGCGCCTCAACTGATTTTATTTGATTTTCATAACGCTGTCTTCGCAAGTCATTAAGCGCATTCATAGCACTTATAATTCCGCCACCGCGGCCTACATCAGGTACAGTAACTGGTAAAGGTAAAGCCATTGTCATCCTCCGAATAATTTTCCAATGCCAGCCCATAGTGAATTTTTATCATTCTGCCGTCCTGCTTCTTCTCCGTATGCTGCGGATCCCATGTAGTCTGCGCCTTGTGATAATAACTGGCTCAAAAAGTCTGCCGCATGCTGACCAGTATCCATTTGGTTCTTTAATCCACCACCGTAATTAGTGTTTATACCAAGCACCTGTTGCAACCATTGATTCATGTCGCCGCTAGCTATGTTTGAAGCGTTTTGTTGTAACTGCATTTGCATAGGTGTACTGCCTATAGTCCCCTCGGCTGATCCAATATTCTGCCCAGCTCTTATGGACTGCTGTTGTAGATTATGCGCATATGGGGATTCTTGATATTTTGACATTAGATTGTTTATAAAGTCAGACGGGTTTTTCATAGAATTAACCCAGTCATTATAGCCCCCCATGGCATTAACGCCTTGGTTATAAAAAGGTTGCTGATATCCTTTGGCTTCGTTAAAAAATGGGGTGAAAGCATTTCGTGCCTCACGATAAGGCGCACCTGAATTACCAAAGAAATACTGTAAAAACCCTGGCAATGCTTGCCCAAAAGTCCCCATGGGGCTATTACCGCCCATTGCTGTTAATGGATTTCCGCTTGCTGACATCAATGCATATCCTTATGTTGTCGTAATAGTGCGCCATGCGCCCACGTCTGATTTAACTTGCCATACTTTAAGCTGTGCTGTCCTTGGTGTCCCTGGTGTGGCATCTACATTATAGATCAATTGTCCCTCTTGTGGCGACTGTATAGACGCCATCTGCGCAGTTGTTACTACTGGCAAAAGTATTCCGTATTGCGTCAGGTACCCGATTAACGACATGTAAAACGTCGAAATGAAGCTTGTCCACACATCTGACATGTGAACACCGTCGTTTTTCACAAGCGGGTCATATACGGGAAACTCGTCAAAATCATTGGCCATAAATTACTCTGGTAAAATGTCACTCTGGCAATATCTCTATTGCCCACGAAGCCCCAAGAAAAACACAAGGGACTGATCCGAAAAACTCAAATTTTGCTACAAATGCCTGACCGCGTTTGGTAGTGCCGAGTTTCCGCCAAAGCGTTCTGAAAGTGCGTTGTCCGATAAAACCCATAGGTGCTGTAATCCTATAGCCATAAGTCTGTCCGCCGTCTTTTGAGATTGACAGGAACATATAAAGGTTTTGTGGATTATCTAAAGGTAAATCCTGCTCTGCCAGTATCACAAACCCACTTTCTGTCTGGAGAGAAAACAGGTTCTCGGTTAAAAGCTCCAACGGCACCAATATTGGTTCATCATCTGCAATGTTTCCCTGAAGCAAATCAACCTGTAGCCTGTCGACTCTAATGCGCTGGTACCCTGGCGGGCAGAATGCTTTTGTAATACGCATACGCCTTATGGCTTCGCCGTCATTAGTAAACGTATTGCTATCTAACTGATACAGAATTGGACTTGAATAATGCCCAACATAATTGTTCCCTTGGAAGTAAGCATGAGTCTGGGCTGGGTGACGGTCGCCATTCAACACTTCTTCCTCATGCCAAAGCCTTTTCGCTTCTTCAGAAGGGTCGCTGAGAGTTACGTTATAAACCCAAGTGTGGTCTGCCCCAGTGAAGTTCGCGCGGTAAAAAATCAAGCCATTTTCTTTAATTAGAAAGCCTCGGCAATCTGATACTTGGTTGAGTGACGCATACCCAGAAAGTATAAAATCCAACGCGCGGGTACTGACAGGGATTGACTCTGTTCCTCTCACCATCATAAAAGAACCTAAGCCGTCCCTGTCCTGTGACAGAAAAAACATAAGGTCAAACCCTACGGAAATACTCCCTATGGCTGGTGTTCCATATTCCATTAGAAGCGAGTTGTTTCGTCTGAATGGGAGGTTTGTGCCTATACCAGCATTTTCCCAGACTTCGGTGAAATTTTGAGAGAATAGAAAAAGACGCCTGTGCAATGTCCTGCACCCTGTAATCGTACCGGGGTGGGATGTAATGGAACCTTGTTGTAACTGTCCGTTATTAGTTAAATGCCCGCTTCCTCCAGCGGCAGACGTGATAGCCGCACCGCCTTTAGTTGCTGAAACTGTAATGGTCGTCGCATTAACAATGGACTTCACATAAAATGTTTTACCCGCAGGAAGCTCAATAGGTAAAGTCATATCTGAAAATACAATAGGTGTTCCAACTTGATAATTAGCTATCGAACCCCCACTATATGTCATAACTATATTTGCAGATGCGGCAGCCATTGTAAAAGATGTCAGCGTTCCGTTATTATCTGGCCCCCATACCAATCCGTTATTAAACATAGAAAGCTGGAAGTTATTCGTTTCTCCTGAAGCCACAACAAAAAAACCATCAAGATAACAAACATCAATTGGTCGCGCTGGAAAGGATGGATCTGTAATCTGCGTGAAAGTTGAGGTTATCGTGTCCCAAATATAGCCGTTACTGCCGTCTACAAAAATGACTTGAAAACTATTACCGTCAACACCAACATAACCTGGCCCTGGGTTAACAAGTGGCCCGAGTGTTGAAACAGTTTGCGCAGGAGATACTCGGTAAATATTATTTGACAGCACACAATATTCATTTGTCTGTCCAGCCGTTGGAGAACCTACAGCATCTTGAAAAGTAAACTGCGCACGGAAACCACCCATTCCACCCGAGAAAACAAGCCCAGTGTTTATGAGACCTGATGTATTTATAAGACATTTTTGTTTTTTCCCAAGCGCATCCAGATATTCAAAAAGATTGACCGACCGTTCTGCATCTATTTCGGAAACGCGCTGATTATTAAAACTGCCTACTATGTCGTAATCAATAGTCTGTGCCATCTGCTACCCCCTAATAACTTAGGATATTCGGCCAGTAGAAAGGCTCTGGCGCGGTGAGTACCACTGATGGGCGTATGGTAAGATCGGTTTCGTTAGAATTTTTCAGGTTGTTATAATAGTCCTGATATTCGTCCTCATTTTGCTGCGGCCAGTTACCTGACGGATAATATGCTAGGAATTTTCTAGCGAGTGCGTATTTTAAAAACCCGTAATAATATGGCGGTAATTCACCTAAAGTATCCTGCGCACCTAAAGAATTAATCATGCCTTTCACTTGCAACTTAAACGGATAAGGTTGATCTGGTACTGGATAAACTGTGATAAAACTTTCTGTTGCTTGCTTATCAAGAAAAATAAATCCTGGACGAGCAAGTAAATTTGTTTGTCTTACGACATTCCAATATGTCGCTTTGTTTATAATACGCAACGGATAAACTAATGCAGTTGCAGAAGTATTTAAATTGCCTTGAAACGTAGTTATATAATTTACAGGCACGCCATTAGTTTGTACGTGCATAAAAATACCTGACAAAGCATTCTGCTCAGTCAGTGCAAGATAAAGCTGTGTACCACTGACAAATATTGAATAGTACGTAACACCTGCAACAAATGGTTGTGGCAGCGTACCTACAGTCGAAAGCACTACAGGCGTGCCCGTTGGGAATGCCGCTGTGTTCGGAAGCGTAAAAAGGTTTGAGGTGTTATCTGCTGTAAATGTCGTGGTGATAGGATTTGAGTTTTGGTTGATCCCAGTCCCTGGCACTTCATAATTTGCAAAAGTTAAATCAACCACTCTGTCAGCAGTTATGTCAGTACCCAATACCATATCCGATATGGAGTAAGTGTCTTTACCGACAATAAACGTGTGGTCAAGAGTGGTCAGGAACGGGATGTAAATACTGTCTGACGAGAACTTATCTAGCAGTTCATTAATAAGGTCAAGCCCAGTCGTCAGCATGAACGCGTCTGGCGTTTCATCAACCCCAAGCTCACCTATAAGGTAAAGCGAGTTAATGATTAACTGGTTTGTCGTCCTGACAACCTGAGCCATTCCATGCCCCCGTTCCCTTCAGTAGATTACTTAACAGGGAACGCCACCGGGTCAATGCCTTTTGTGATATCCCGTGCCAATTCCTGCGCGTGCATGCCGTTATTGCACATGTAAGCGTTAAACTCCATGGCCTCTCCTTTGAGGTTTGGCGCACGCCCTGCATGGACTGCCTGCTTGGCCTGTACGGACTTCACAAACGCATTGGTTGCTCGGTGTTCTGCTTCAAGCCGCCCCTGACGGGTATTGGCCATTGACGCTTCTTTTCCTGGGTTGCCGTCGTATCTGTCTTTCATGGTTTATCCCTTCCTTGTCTGGTTGTATGCCAACTGCTTTATCCACTACTGGTTTGCAGTTGGGGTGTGAAAACCACTCGCCTGTCGCCAGCATCTTTTCACGTTCTGCTATGGGCACAACCCGCATGGGAAGTGCCCGATGGTATATACAGCACACCGTCATGTTATGACAGCAACTTAGTTGCATATTGTGGGTGCCATTGGAAACCGCACAGGATGTCAATACGCATTAAGTTTTGGTAACCAAGAATGTCGCCAGTCTGGGTTACAGCGAGTGACAAACCAGTTTCAGGGTCAATCGCAACACTGGAATATGGCACTTGCAGTTTGTATAACGGCGGGCAAACGATATCTAACGCACGAGCTGGATAAGCAACGTTAACGTTATAATTCGGCACCATGGTCACAACTGCATCGTCTGGCACAGCGTTAGAAACGTTTTGCAGTGGGCTGGACGTGTCGCTGATAATGGTTGGGTTGACTTGTACAGTCAGGTTTCCTGCACCATCAGAGCTTGCATTAGCAGTCACAACAAACTGCATGTTTTGCCCTGTGGACTGTCTTGACAGTGGGTTTACACTGCTCACGCCTGCAATAGAAAACACATCCCCTGGCACAAAATAATTTGTTACAGAGATAGTTGCGCCGTCCATAACAATTGTGTTGCCGCTGGACACTGCACCATTTACCACTAGAACGTCACCAGAATGCAGTCTTGGACCTGCCCCTGCAACGTGGTTAACAATGTTCTGGGATTGGAAAATGTCAAAATATGACAAGTGACCAATTGCAGACTGTCTAACGATTTCCTCGTTAAATACTGGAGTAAAATTGTTTAGCAATGCAGACTTTAATGCAGATCCGTCACGCACTGTCATCGCCAAATAAGCGTCAGAGGAGATATTTACACCTTGTTCAAGGAGTTTAGCCCCTGCCAAATCAACCGTTGAAAACGAGTTAATTGGCGTTCCTGCTGTCCCTGTGAAGAAGTAGAGCTGTTGTTCAGCAGCCACGCAAATATCATGCTCCATTTGGGAGATAATATTTTGAATTGCAGGTTGGATGAACATGCGCGAAAAGTCTTCTATGCGCAAAGATAAGTCTTGCACAGTGTAAGCAATAAGTGCGTGATATTGGTGAGCGATCGTGATTGTTTCAACTGTTTCGATAATATCTTGCGGAACTGCTGTGGAACCGTCACCGACAATAAAATTGTTTTGTCTGCGGACTTGTAACGTATCACCAATTTTATAGCCAGAATTTTGAAAATCGTCTTGATAAATCCGTGAGCCAGTCATGACAAACGGTGAATTGTTCGCAAACATTGCAAGTGCTGTGTTACTTACAAGTTGCGTTGTAATAAATTGATTAGGCATCGCCAGAATCTCCCTTTCATTTGCGAATCAGCCCAGCACCTGTCAGGGGAACCCTTCCCCCGCTATTTCCATGTACCAGCCCGCATCCTTGCCCTTATGTTCCCAATGGGCGTCCTATCTGTAACAGCAGCACCTGTGCCTATGGCAGGGTTGTTTCTCACTGCCCCCATATGCTTAGGTGCTGCTGCTTTCGCTCCCGCACCGCCCGCAAGCGCGTGCGAAAGCTTCATCATTTCCTCAGCCTGCTCTAGCGGATGTAACCTTGCAATGCGCTTCAACTCCTCAGGGTTTTTCCCAAGGCTATACAGTACTTCCCCTGCACTCCCTGACCCTGATCTTGGTAGCGTCATCGCATAATCACGCATAGTCGGCGTAAAATGCGCTTCGTCACTCATGACAACATCGTGAAAGTCATCATACTTATCACCCATGCTGTCCAAGTGGTCTTGCAGCTTTGCATATCTCCGCTGCAAATGCGCCGCTTGTTCCTGTTCCTTAGCCTTCCGCTCCTCCATCTCCCTATGGTTGAGCGCAAACGTAACCGCCTTATGGATTTGATCGTCCATTCCCTGCGGTTGCTGCATGTGCCCTGTATCCCGCTGGGCGTAACTTCCTTGTTGTTGCATACGTGCTTGCATATCCGCCATCCTGGCATGCAACTCACGCATTTCCCTTTCATGCTTCCGTTTCTGCTGTTTTAACCTTTTTTGTACGTAGAGGGGGTCAGCAGCCCCTTGTTGTCCTTCCCCGCTCGTTTCTTCTGGTGCGTCCGTTGCACCTTCACCGTCCATTGGCTCCATACCGCCTTCGGGGTTCCCTTCCCCTAAAGCTTGTCCTTCTTCTTCCATATATTCTCCACTTGGCATTCACTTGCCCCGGTATAAAGGCGTACCGTTCGCCCCAGGTTACATCATGTAACCAGTAATTCAATTTTATGCCTTTGTTTACACTTTGCAATTCCACGGGTGTACTATGTTATACGTGGAACATACATTTTAAGCCTATTTTTCCGCTGTTCCTTTAGCCGAATTTTCTTTAGCTGATAGACTAGCTTCATGTTTGCGCATGTCATGCCCGCGTTGTTTTTCAGAATCGTCAATATCTGCCACTAATGCCGCAATTTTTGCGGTAAAGTCATGGTGGAGTTTCTGCTGTTCAAGAGCATTTTTTTCACGGTCAATGCCAGATTTTTCCGACATTTCCTTAGCTTTTAACAACATTTCAGCTTGTTCCAGTAAATGCTTCTCTTTACGCAAACGCAAGTCTTCCGCACGTTCCATTAGCTGTTGTTCTTCTAACTGCATCTTCTGCTGGTTTATCTGCAACTGTTGTTGTTTAAGCTGCATTTCAGCGTGCATCATCTGCTCTTGTGGATTCGGCGGCTGCGGTGGGATTGGCTTCCCTTCCTCTTTCGCTATCACCTGCGGCGGTACAAGCGTCTTAAAGCGGTCTTTTATCTGCTCCATGAACTGTACGTCAAGGTTAGCAGCCCAAAGATCTGCAATAAGCGGGAAAGCTTGCGGATAAGCCTGCAATGTCTGTTGTAAGAACTCCAACGCAATATCTTTTTGTACTGCAAAGCTTGGCCCTGTGCTTATCTCAACGTCATATTCACCTTCTTCAATCGCATTTTCTACTCTGTTTTCATCAACACGATGATTAAGGATAATTGATTCGGATTTGCCGTCTTTTTTCGTAACATTAAAATGCCTTTCGTCATCGCCAATGACAAAATCCAACAAGTCATTTACAATGCGGCCACCTTGTTCAATGGCTTGATTGAGGTTGTCAAAAAATACATAAGCCGACATGGAGCCCTCTATTTTCCGCTCTCGTCTTGCTTTGCCTGACATGTCACGGCCTTGCAATTCTTCAGTCTCGGAAAACCCGCATATTTCTCTCAAGTCTTTTCCTGACGATTCAGCCGTTACAAAAAGCCCTTGCGACACTTCCCAAGCTGGCATTTTAGTTGGCATCATACCCGTTTTAGGATCAGGTTTGGCACGTAAAATCCCCATTTGCAGTTCTGGATTACGCCAGTCTTGTTCGTACCCTATAATGTTGTCAGGCGTTCCCAACCACTGTTCACGGCGTCTATTTTTCAATTCCGCAGCCGTTTCAGAACGCGAGAAGTTCAGAAGCTTTTGCGCATCCCGCGCCTCATGAATAAAAGATTTTGTGTACTGCCGACCTTCAACATAATATGAATCACCATCAACAAAAATAATCGGCAACTGTCTTGAAGGCCATACGGAAAATTCAATAATGCAATCCCGCGTCATTCTATAGTGCATAATTCTATAATCTTGAGTAAGTCGCCCATCAATAATTTTAGGCATTCCTTTTTCAATAATTTTCTGCACAATAGAGCCTTCTACAATCTCAATTTGCTTCTTATATGCTTGTTGTGCTTCTTCCCATTGCGATTTATCTACAACCATTCCGTTTGAAAGTTTGTAAATCTGCAAAGGAAACCATTCTTTTACAAACTCTTCACTTATCGCAATGGTATCTCGTGTCTGCCATTGAAAATCCAACAACATATAAGGGTCAGCACAAGAAACAGGATTGGTTATATACGGATAAGTCGCAAAAAACTCATCTCGCGTCAAAATATATGTGCGTGAACAGAAATTTCCGTCACCTTTGTGTGGTTTTATAGATGTCGGATCCCATGAACACATCGTTGGGTCTGTAATCATGTAATAACGTGGCACTTTGTTGAAACTTTTATTACTTTCGTAGTCAATTCCAACCTGAAAGGAACCAAAACCCATCAGTAAAGCAGATTTAAAAGCAGTTTGGTAAACAAGATCGTTTTGTGAGTGATAACTTATAGATCTTACAAGGTCTGTGCGCAAGTCAATTTGTTTTTGTGACGCATGGCCAGTGACAGAGCGCACCATTAAGTCAGGACGGTTTTTGCGTTGTTCACCAATAATTTTTTTAATGATGTCGTAAAGTTTGTTAAACGTCATCGCAGGTTTAAAAAGTCGTGTAAACTCAGACCTTTCAACCGCTGTCCATTGATCGCGCAAGACAAAATTCATGTCGTCCTTTCCGCGCACAATGTTTTCGTTAAAATAAGAGTTCCATGTATTTTTATTTTTATTGCAGCGTTCTAAAACATCGCCTTCGTTAATTCCCGCGTCATTCAGAGCCTCAACGCGTTCCTCTTCCATCTCGTTAAGTTCGTTAGGCGGTATTTCCCTATTAACATCATCAAGCTCGCGTTCCATGCGTACTTCCTTATACGACTGTATAAAACAAAAAACCCTTGCATCAAGTATAACGCAAGGGCTTTGTATTGCCTAACCTATGCTAAGCCGTAACTTCCGAATTACCTGCCTGTACTTGCAAAAATGCGGCGTCTGCTACAACCCAATCTTCTGCCAGCAAATCCTCGAGCAGCGGCAGCCAGTTGCCAGCGTTGGGGTTCGGCTGGGTCAGTATCTTCCAGATATATTGCATTTTCGGCAGTAGAACCACGTACTCGCCTTTGACTGACCACGCTTCACGAGCTGCATACTTACCTTTCATTAACTCTTTTAATGCTTCTGTAAAATCCATGCTTTCTCCTATGGTAAAACGGTTAACTGACAAGATGTTCCTGTAAACACAGGCTTATACCACTGCGTACCGTTACTGCCCACCGCTAAAATAACGTCAGTTGGCAATACGCTGAAGTTCTGCGACTTTATATAGTTGTTTAAATACCCATCACCAGAAATAGTCGACAAAGTGTCGTTTGGCGCATACAAATGCCCTATGCGCGGGATTATATTGTTTTGGCCGGGGAAGTTGATCGTAAACTGGTTGATGCTCATATAACGCTCCTTGCGTAGTCTGTTCAGTCCGTTGAAACTATTTTAAAGCTGTAACCCCATATTACACCTTTTCCACTGCACGGATGGCAAGGAGAATTTTGCAGATAGTATTCCTTTGGTGCCTCGTGTGTGTTTTCGTTAATCTTAGGGCTGCCATAACCATTGCATACAGGGCATGTGTGAGGTATAGAATCTGGCATTTCATGTTCATCTGCCCATTTTTCCATGCAACTCTCAATACCCTGTGTTTTAAGCAATAGAACATTCATTCTTTTTTCTAATGTTTCCATCCTATCTAATGTGAATGTCCTGTCTCTTAACCCCTCAACATCTGCTTGCAACTGCCGTATAGCTGCCCATATACATTTGCACGGGAGTTTTTCATTGCACGCAATGCAGAATTTTATACGCTCACCCTCTTTTTCTTCAAAACCAGACATTGCTTCTACACGATAACCGCTCATTTTATTATCTCCTAATCGCCCACGGATATTTCTGCCCAATAACCCAACCCCAGTACGGACAACTCGGACGATTAGCGTGAAACCAGTAACATGCGCTCATCTAGGCCAATCCTCCCCAAAATGTTTCAATGCAGCTTGTTTCAATAAAGTAAGTTGTTTTATCATTTCATCAATATCACATATGTGAATATAATCTTGATCATCATCATTTTCTTTCGGAAACGGTGAATTATAAGCTCGTGTGAAATGAACACAACCATCAAATCTCAATCCAGCATGAAGCCAGTGTTGACCATCTGCATAATGATTAAATATTAAATCAATATATGATTCTGACTTTACGCCTTTGGGGTCTTCAATCCATTCTTGTTTTGGCGTATTTTCATAGCTCATCGCCCTATCGCCCTATAAAACAACTCCTGATTGCGCAACTCCTGTGGCTTCTTAACGCCCGTTTTATCCAACAAAATACCGGGGACTTGTCGCTTGATCTGGTTGTCGTTTTCTAAAACCTGTTGCTTGTTTTCTTGTTCAGTCATAATTCATCCACCTTTTATTCATAATCATCAATATTCCGTTCTATTTTTATCCCTTCTCTAATACCTTCTTTGAAAGCAGTTTTATAATCGCATAAAAATTCATCATGAATTTCAAGATGAAACTTACTTAATTTAATATCTATCATTTTTCCTACTTGAGATAAAATTAATTCAGTTAATCCATTTAACGGATCGCGTTTATTATCTTCTGTTTGTATAATACTAGAATTAATAGAGCATACCCCTCTACAGGATTGTGATAAAGTCCCATCTTCATTTTTACACTGACAAGCCATATATTTTCCTTATTAAAACATCAAACCCATACAAAACCTTTTCCTTTGCATTCCATACACTTATTCTCTTGTCCAACATCACAAATAGGCGATATATAAATACTTCCATACCCCTCACAGTGCTTACATACCATTTTTTTACGCATATTTAATTGTAACCTTTCAAACAAAAATTGGATCTGATCATTTAAATAATCGAAAGATTCTCTAAATTCTTTTTGTGTTTTACTCAGTTCATTCCGTAAGTTCTGATAGTCCAATAACAAAAGTTTGTACTTATCTTCAGACATTTTAATCATCCCCTCACATCATCACCCTTGCAACTGGGTTCCACATATCGACAACTTCTTTTTTGACTTTGTTGTCCACCACGCGGTCGGCAGCAAATTTCATCAAAATATATTGTAACGCATCGTGTATATGCGAAAAACGGTTTTTATTCGGCTTGTCTTGAAAACGTTCATCACCTGAAATGCTCATACGTTTGAAGTGATACCCGTTAACAAACCCCTTGTGCAGCACAGGGCAGCCTTCCCTCGATATTAAAATACTCGGCTGACCGTCAACCATTGAATTGAGGAAGTAACGAACGCTGGATATACGCACGTCAGGATCGTTTGTGGACGCTGCATTGGTGGCTATGCCTAACGCATTAAGCTCACCGATACAAGACAGTTCCTCCATTATATCGTCACCCGCCGCACCTGCTGGATCTGCTTCACTACCTCCAACCTTGTTGTAGACAAAGTCTATCGGCAGAGCTGGAATCACAACATTTTTAGCAAACGTGCGTATCCCCATGTCTTCGGCCAAATACTCTTTCAAGACGCGTACTTGCCCGCGTGGCGTCACTTGTATCACAATGCAAGCTGGCGTCAGACCGAAGTCCCATCCGAGCCAGATTGCGAGGCCTTGCACAGCATCGAGTCGTGCAACTGAATGTATGTCCGCGTTATATTCGGGATAAACTCGCTTGCCAGTCTCTACAATGCCATATTTACCTGCGCAATAGACTTTGATAAAGCCATCCGAACGCTTTTCCGCAAGCTTGACGTAATAGTCGGCTGCTAAGTGTTCAGCGTTGTCGCAATCTGGATTGGCTATACAACTGCCCCATTTGTCACGTTGAAAGCTCCCATCCTCGTTTAGCAACACACCACTGGGCTGGTGGAAAACACGGTAATTCGGAGTCGCTGCGCTTTCGAAGTCTTTGTATATCCAGTGGTCTTCATCGGGTGGGTTTGTATCGCAGATAATCCCCGACCAATACGGTTCGGGGCAAAATGTGTTAGACGGATAGCGGTGATTAACGCGTCCAATCAAATGATGCAGCACGCTCTGCGGAACCTCCGACAATTCGTTTATATACGCTGCCGTCGCTTCTATAGACTTGAGCTTACGGATATCGTCGTCATCGTCCAATGCGATAAACACTAGCTCGAGTTCGACAAGTCCGTGTCCATCATTAAACACATGCTCATACGTCATTAATGGCTTTTGACGCTTGCGTATATCACCCAATTCACCAAACCATGCTAGCCATGTCTGCAGTGTCGTGCTTTGCAGCTCACCGCTCGTATTACGTATTATCAGCCACTTTGACCTTCTTCTGCCCTTGTTCCACCGAGGCATTGCGCAAGCACGGCGGACGATTTCGTTTATGCAGATTGTTGACTTACCCGACCCATATGGGCCCATGATGAGTTTTACAAAAGTATCATCAGCATGGAATATAGACCCAGAAGCGTTAGGCACATATATGAGCTGCTTGTCTGTAGAGTGTATAAGAGTGTGTGTTTTATGATGCCATATATGCTGTGCGTCTTGTCTCGTGATAGAGTCGCGCAGCGTATAAAAGTCTTGTTTAATCTGCGCGAGTGACGCCATTTATTCTGTTATCTCTCTTTATAGATTTTTCGCTTATTTGTTCGTGGGTTATAAAGCGCAGACCGCATTTTAAGCAGTGCCTACAACGCTTAGTTTCGTTAGTGTCTTCATCCTGCCGTGTGTATAAAACTTCAGTGGTTGGATGCTTACAAGCTGCGCATATCATTAGCGCGCACGCAATACTTGACCCATGACTTTTTCTTTTGGTGTTCGTTCCGCTTCGTGATTGCACGGCGTCGGCACGTGTTGATTACCGTAATAGACTCTACCATAGTTTTCGGGTTTTTTACTGTTTGGCATGTCAAAAGCAGTTGCGCCAATGTCTTGCTGTCCGTTTGTTTCCATATTTACTTCTCCTTATGACTATATACTGACTACTTGCGCACGCCACGCAACGTTTTAATGCCGTTGACTGTGTTCATCTTGATGCGCGTTTCTGGCTTTGTAAATTCACTCAACTTACTTTTTTTAGCTACTTTTGTCGACATTTTCCTGCGCATCGACATTGCTGTTTTTAACATCTTTCAACCCTGCTTTTAGTTGATCAATTTCCGCGGCAAGCTCTAATATTGACGCGTGAGAGCTAAAATCACGCCAGTGTGCGTGTTCTAATGTCCATTGCGCGCCTGAATGACCCTTGGGCGACATTAAAATATTAGATCGGCACATTTTGACTTCATTTTGAACAACTTTAGACAAAGAACGAACTAGGTAAGCACAAAGAGAATCCTCATTGTCGTATTCCAAATCCACTTCGCCTTGCAGAGTCCAGATTTGTATAATTCTTGGCGTTACTCCTTGCACAAATGCAGCTAGCTTTTGCGTAGAGCCTTCTGCGATGTCACGCACATACGCGTCTATAAGCTGTTTATTAAGCTTTCGAAACGGATGTAATATCTTGTGCGGCTTAACTTCCATACATACCTCAAAAATGTTTACTTATTATACATTAAAAAAAAATAAATAAAAATGCAAATAACTATTGACACGATGTTACTGTAGTGTTACTGTAGTAATCATACAGTGAGTAATACATAGCAAGACGCTAAAACTTAAACTAGAGAGAGATTTTAAAATGAGCTTACAACACTTGTTAAATGAGCAATCAATGAAAAGTTTGCCGCAAATTCACACTTTAATTAAAAACACAAGATCAAAAGAGACTAGAGATTATATGTTTAACTATGCAATACGAGAGATGTTAAATAGTTACAAAGCTGTTTGCGACATGACAAAAACAGAGTTATCAAAATTCGAAAATGAAATTATCGAATCATTTAAATTCAAAGAATTAATTTAACTTTAACCAATCGGAGAAACTAACATGAAACTAAACTCAAAAAATGCGGCAATAGAATTAGCTGAATTAGTAATAGATAACTTAGAAAAAAATACTATTTATATATGTGAATTTGCAGAAAGCATTGAAAATGCTATAAGAAATTTATACTGCTATATAAATATATCATCAAAAGCAGACGAAGATTACATAATAAAAAAATCAGAAGAAATAGTAAGAAAACATTTAATAAAAATAATATCACACGAACTTATGGAGCAGATAATAGAAAGGGATGAGATGTTAGAAATAAAACAAAATGTATATTTAGAAACTCAAAAAAATATGATTGAAATTCAATCAATATGGGATAAAAAAAATGAATCAGCAAACCTTGATTTTACTACTCATAAATTTTGGGTTACTTGGGTAACTGTAAGCCGAGGAACTTTCTCTATAGGTTTTAACACTATAGAAGAAGCTTTGGAAGCAACAACCTATTAACCGCCCCACTGGGCACAACTCAACCAACGGAGATTTAAAAATGAAAAAGATCACTAAAGCAACATTTAAAAGTTTTATACGTAAGAATGAGGGGAAGCTGTACATTATGTGCAAGTCAAGTTTTGACGGTTATGATGATTGCATAAGACATGCAAAAAATCAATCATTTAATCCTGTCGTGAAAAAAGAAGAATTTATGGAAAATACGTTAGGAATAAAAGGACTTTGGTTGATAGAATACGGATCAAAAAATTATTTTTATAATTATGAAGACGAAAATTATACAGGAATAAGAGTAAGTAACTGCTGCGGTTCGCAAATAATCGCAGTACAAAAACAATCACACGCGGAGATTTAAAAATGCAAGGTAAAATTATAAATTTTTGGGAAAAATGTAAGACAGAAACAGTTGAAGAAATAGCACAAGCAATAAATAACGCGGGAAAATATAATGATTTATTTGCTTCTCAATATCTTTTCGCTTTCGCAAGAATAAAATATCACGAAATAATAGATCAAATTAAACAAGATTTAGAAGAAGAAATATACGGAAGAAGCGCAGATTTTATATGCAATGGAGCTATTTACAGTGGTAAAGCTGACGAAGACGCAAAAAATATGATATTAAAATTTTTAAACAGAGTTATAAAAAAAGAGGGTAAATCATGAAAGACCTAACACCGGGCCAGCTCATAGCACTAGACCAGTTTTTAAACGACTGGCCTCATGACATGACTTTTGATGAAATTTTAAAAGATATAATTAACGAGAAAACGGAAGAAAAAACAATTATACGTCATCTTTATTGTGATATATCACCTGAGGAAATATTTATGGAGATTAATTGTCTTGCAAAGCAAATTGACAAAGAGATAAACAAAGATGTTGCGGAAAAACTAAGGAATATATCAGTAGGAGATCAATTAATGCTTAAAGGCACTTTTAAGGAATTTTTTAAGGTCGCAGCGGAAATTATTACCAACTACACGGAAGAAGGAAAAGGAAATGATAGCTTTTGACACACTGAAATATGCAGATAGACTAAAAAAAGCAAAAATGGAACCGCGTTTGGCAGAGGAATTGTCGAGCGCAACAGCGGATGTAATAGACAGTTTAATCACACATCAACTTGCAACGAAACAAGATTTAAAAGACGAGGTAAGAAAATTAGAGATAGATTTAAAGCAATTTATTGTTAGCGCTATGATAAAAGCCGTCACTATAACGTCAACTATCATAGGTATTTTAAATATGATTTTACACATTTGGAAATAGAGGAGTATATAAAATGTTTGAATTTTTAGTGATATATCTACTAGTTGTATTAGTTTTACAGAGAATGGACATATGATAACAACTTTGCGCAGACGCACGTTTGCATTTACAAAACGCGACATTGAAATACTGGAATTGCTTTCTCAGAAACTCGGGGAAAATTATTCTGCTGTTGTCAGAAGGGCATTGCAATATTTGTATTTAACTGAAATTGAAAAAGAGGATAAAAGTAATGAAAGATAATTTAAAGAATTTTAATGAACGGGAACTAAATCTAGTTGACGCAATATATCAGGCAGCTAATGGAGAAGAAGTATATAACGCACTGAGTCTAGTACCGTCTGAGAACTTAAAACATATAGTTGATATGATCGACCATATTATCACATACAGGAATTCTACAGGATTAGAAGAAAGGGACGATATTGTATATCCATTTACAAGTAAAGAGGTGAAATAGTATGTGGTTAAAACTAACGCATAATATTACTAAAGTTGAATTTTTAGTGAATTCAGAAACATTATCAAGAATAGAGAAAATCAATAAAATGGATGAAACAGGATATATATATTATTATATACATTTTTACGACAAAAAAGATTTACTTATTTGTTCTAAAAAATTCTCACGTGAAACATTAAGAGATCAATTATTTGATGAATATTTTTATATGTTAAAATTAAACAATAAAGAGGTAGAGTAATATGTGGTTAAACTTAAAATGTGGGATTAGTGATAGAGAGGAATTAATCAATGCAAATTCACTTCTAAAAATAGATAAATTTGACGATGTAAAAATCCCCCGTGCAAATTCTCGTTTTTATATACAATTTTACGATAATTGTAAGCAAGTAGTTTTTTCCATGGCATTTTCAAATAAGGATATGAGAGACGGAGCATTTGCAGGTATTAGATATAAATTAAATAATTATTTATTAGACGACCCAAAATAGTACGAGAGTATATACCCGACTCCTGCGCTGACCTGACCTATCATCATTATCATCACGGAATTATCTTTGATGTTAAAGAAGTAGTTAAGGCAGCACAGGAACAGGAACCCGACGACGAATATAATTGCAAGTGTGTCTAGGATGTAGTCGCGCTTACCTGTTTTATCGACTATTTTTTCCTCGCGTTCGCGGGCGTTTTTTCTGTCATCCTCTGCGATTTGCTGCGGAGTGATAAACTTTAAATATTCTATTTGCTTAAGCTTAACCGCTGCCTCTGGGTTCTGGTTTATTTTATCAGCAAGTGTAGGGTCGTCAGGATGTAAACCGAAAATTGAAGCTATAATGTTTATGATAGATCCAGCAGCTGGGTTGACTGCTGTGATAAGCGAAGCGACCACGGGAGAATATTTTTTTACCGCATCAGCTATCAGCGTATAGTCCTGCATCGCAAACCCCTTCCCTCATAATTTTGGATAGTCTTTCAGCACGCGCGGGCACTTGGGTTGCCCATTTGGAGCGCATCATTTCATTTGCGGCAGTATCAAAATCATTTCTTTCAATTGCGGCCAACATGCTTTCAAAGTGCATAAAACCAGCAAGACCAATATTAAAACACATATTGACAATAACCATTTTCCGCGCGTTATTAAGTTTATCAAAAAAGCTGAGCTTAGAATTAAGTTGTTCAATAAACCACATAATATCAGAATCGCACATATCGATTGCTTCTTTGTATGAAACACGGCGGCGGCCAATCCCAAAAGTAATGTTGCGCATTGTATCTTCGTACGGATATTCCCTAAAACCTTCATCATAAATCAATACTTTCCTGCATAAAATTTTCAATAGGTCTACTGTCTGGTCTTCCATTTGACACACACCTTTTTTCCGAAACATCCAGCGTAGCACACGGGCGGTGGCAACGCGAGCATATGTAATAATCCGTGAGTACAAAAACATCTATCCTGCAACACCTGCTTAAAATCATCACCCCTCCATGGCAAAACCTTGACAAAAAAAAGCCCGCAAGGTGCGGGCGAAAACTACTAAGCCGCCTATGCGGCGGTAAAAACTCTGAAAATCATAAAAAAATCATCGTCGTTTAACATAACTCAAAAGGAAAGAGCATTTTACCTGTAAGTTAGATATTGTTCAACCTTTTTTATCGCTTCGTCAGCCCCGTGCGCATACACTGCGCAATAGCCCTGTTTGTTGAGCAGAAGCAGCATCGCATCTTGCTCTACGCTCTTACGGCCTCCATCGCGCCGCTTCATCTCGATGAAAAGCCCGTGGAAGGTGGGAGGCCTCGGCACAAGCAACATAAAGTCTGGTAAACCTCTTGTCAGCCCCGTCATGCGCATGTAGTGCCCCGCTGCCCCTGTACGCTTACCATCGTTCGGGAGTCTTACCAGCAGCCCGCGTAGGTCGTCTCTGCTCTGCGCCCATTTGTAAAATGCTAGACATTCCTGCCATTCATTTGGCACGTCAAGCTTAGTCTTCACACAAGCCATGTTCAAAGGTATCCTTACCTTAAGTTCAACAATACATCCTGAAAATCTATTTTAAGGCCGTTTTAAAGGCCGTGGCTGGGTTTTTATTTCATACCCTACCCTTCCATATGTTCCTGAGTTTCAGAAGGCGCGCGCGGGGGTCATTTGCCTTTGCTGTTTCAACATCTTCCCTTACCGCTCTGTGTCCTTCCTGTCCTGCTATGTCTTCCAAAGCAATGAGCAGTTTCCCAAGGCACTGCATATGTTCATGTATTATACAGTGTTTATAATTTTCAAGCCATTCCCTTTCATCACCGCCGTTCCTTGCCGACAAATAATCAATATATTTACATATAATGTTTTTTTGTTCATTAAATGATAAATTCATCCATTTTACCTCTTTAAAAATGTTAACTAAGGTTAACCATAGTTAACCTGTTTTTTTTTTGCATATAAAGAAGCGCGCGCACGCGCGAAGACATATATAAATAGGTTTATTATTATTATTATATATATATATATCAATATTTTAGCTTGTTAACCAAGTGGTTAACTTTTAGGTTAACATGTTAACCTTTGTTAACCTTAAGTTAACCTAGTTAACATTTGGTTAACAAAAAAAACATAAAAAAAAACCCTATTTTCATAGGGTTTTTTACATTTTTTTATGTAAATGTTAACTAATTTATATACGTGCAGGAGAGGCTTTTGTAAAAAAATTAATCGAAAAGTATTCCCGTTTTTACAGCTTTCTTTTTCATTTTTGATACATAAGCTCTTGAAACGTTCAATTCATAAGCAATATCAATTTGTTTCATTCCTTCCTTAAGCATCTCTATAATCCTGTCAGAATTTTTTATGTCAGACATATCATATGACCACTTGCCATCCTTAAAAGATGCTTCCATTGCACATGCGTCCTTCCCCCAGAATGTCCTGTTTTTCTGGTAGATGATTTTTATCTTTTTTTCATTTGTAGTTTCTGATTCAAGTACTACATCATGGGTAGGCTGAAGTGATATAGCTGTGTCCATACAATCAATCATGCGGGATGTACCCCTGTAACCCGTCTGGTTCTTACCTGAATGGTGTACGATTATCACAGTTATCCCTTTTGCACGTAGGGAGAGGAGCCAGTCCTGCACAACAACCCATTCATGCGCTTTGTTTTCGTCAATCTGCGTAAGCATGGAGAGATTATCCAAGACAACCACTTCAAACCCATATTTTTCAAACATTTCATTATAATAAGCCTGACCCAGCGGGTTGCATATTTTTGGGAGGCGTGTATTAAGTTTTTCATTGTTAAGCAACTTAAAATAACTGTCATCCCAGAGTTTTCCCTGTTCTTTGACAATGTCAGTAATACGTAATTTTATTGAAACAAAACTCATTTCAGCATCAATATAAAGTACTTTTTTAGGTTTAGGGGATTTGTAAGAAAGGAAATTGCCACCTCCTGCTATACAATAAGCAACATTGAGTGCGAAAAGCGTTTTACCTATGCCGCTCCCTGCATATACCATTGCAATTCCCCGTTCAGGGAGCCATGGGTAAAGTATATGGGGGATAGAGGATGTGGTGTCTTTCATTATATTTTCTGTACTCATAAAACTTGATTCCTCTGGTAAATCTGATTTCTGTATTGGTATTACATTTTCCTTGCCGATGTTTTCGAAAGTGACTGAATTGTCACCTATAAATAAATCATCCATGTGAGTTCCCTTCTTTGGTGTATACGGTGTATGAACCTTTCTGGTAATGGAATTTAGCCAGAACGGATTGTGCCCCTGACCTGAACAAGCATATTGCAGTATCACGGAGGTATTGTTTATCTGCGTAACCTGTATCATAGATAATGGCACTACATCCCTTTACAGGCCACCTGAAAAAAAACGGATCAAGCCAAGGAGGAAGAAGTAAAGTTGTACAAGGATAAAGGGAAGCGCGTTTTGAGGATAAATCCCAACCTTGCTGGCCAGTTATTATATAAACAGAGTTTGAAGGCATGAGCCCTTTTATTTGAAGATCAGCCAAGGGTTTGCCATAGGGTGGCAGTTTTATATACTGCCTTTTTGTTTGCATTACATTTCCTTACACACAGGCAATCAAGTTGACAGGTTGATAGATATTTACAAAAAAAAGTTGCAAATATCCTCAGTACACCTATAATTGCCCATGTGTGTTGGTTTTGTATAGATGTATTGTTCGGGGAGCTGGTAACTTCCCGTATAAAAAAAAGTTTAAATCTTTAGAATATCTTTCAGTTCATTGATGAACGCCTCATAAGTTTTACAATCGGCTGGAATGAAATAGAGTTCTACCAGCCTTTTAATCCGTGAATATAACAAGTAACTTTCGTCCATAAAGCCACCTAAGTAAGATAGATGAGAAATATTACTATAGGGGACTGTAATAAGCCAGCCATTTAAAAGTTATGCTTCAAAGTGCTAGTTATCCACAGTTTCTGTTGATAAGGGTGTGGACAACGGGATAGGTTGAAAGCTAGCCCCCTATCTCAACGCTTCGGCTCCGTTCGCTCCATTGGCTCCAGGTGACAACTGGGCAGTATTATTTTTATTTCGAGTTGTCATGTTTTTGTTGCAGATAATATGCCGCGCGGTAAGATATGCGTTTAACTCTAAAACCTACTAAGGGAAATATGGAAAACCAAACATATCTAGACAGACTGTCGATAGACATTCAAACGGCATATGAATGCTACGAAAAAATATCACATAAACTTATGGATGCAATGAAAAAATACCTCCCAGACGAAGCCACTTATCAAGATGCGTTAATATTAACTATTATGGCATTCTCAAATGATATAGTGCAATTTACTGCCTCTGCAATAAATTTAGATATGAAAGAAATAGAACATAATAATAAAAACAATGAAATAACAGATAATACTACCTATAATAAATTAATAAAACGTTACTCAGAATTATATAAGGCAATTATATTAGACACTCTTAACATTTTTGAGGAAGCATTAAAAAGAATTATATTGAAAGAAAACAATATAACAGTAGATATTTTTAAAGGAAAATCCAATGGATAAAACTATAGAATTCAATGGAACCACATATGAATTTGATGAAAATATGTCAAAAGAAGGGAAAGATTTACTAAGTAATAGACTTAAGTTAATACATAATGTATCTCATGAATTTGAAAAAACAGCAGAAAAATACCTGAAAAATGTTAAACTCCCCATAAGTGATGTATTAAATATTATAGGAAACTCATGCGGTATTCTAGCAGGTCATATTATGCTGACTTATGCGGATATAATATTTAAAGAAAAGAAAAAAAATAGCAGGAAAATATTAGAAAATGACACGCACTGTATATGTAAAGATTTTCCAGACTTAATACGTGAACAATTAAATAAATATAGACAGCACATTATTGATCTACTAGATAGTAAAACAAAAGAGAAAAACAATGACTGACTTAAAAGAAGACATTATACAAGAGGAACTTATAAAGGAATCTATAGATAAAATTTGCTTGGCTATGATAAGAGAAATAATAGAGAATTCTCCACAGAAAATAGAAAAATATAAGATAATAAATATTGCTATACATGCAGCAGTTAAAACCATGCAGGGTATAGCGATTATAGTTCTATCGAAACAAGCAAACAAAAACAATGAAGATGATCAAGACGATCCATATGATGAGGATGGGGCTTATGATCTGCTTGAGCAAATGAGAAAACAATTTTTATCTGTATTTGATAAACACAAAGACCTAACAGTTGAATTTATATGTTATGGAAATAAAAGGGATAAGGATGACCTCAATGACTGAAAATACCTGCAAAAGAATGACGTTGTCGAATATTGATAAAATAGCAGAAGATATGGTTTTTCTTAATATAAAAGAGATACATGAAAGGCTGCCTAAAACTGTACATCCACTTGACGTACTAGGTATTTCCATACGTTCAACCATTAGATCATTAGGTGAAATGTTACTTTGCGTAATTGAATCGGAAAATAAAAAAAACAAAATGCCAGCAGAAAAAATAAACAGCTTATTTGACGGATTTATTCCTATGATTAACAGTCTTTTAGAACGGTACAAAGAAATAGCAATAGAGAGAAGTAATAGAAATAGTTAAATTTCATAGTAGCCATATACTAAGTAGTTTTTTTGAGTTAATTTTATACAAAGGAAATTATAATGAATGGAGTATATGATTTTATTGAAGCGTGGTCAAAAGACGGTGAATTTGCAGGATGGTTTGATATATCAATTAAACCTCCTAATATAATCCATATTTTGATAAATATAAAAGAGTGGGGATGTGCAATTGGACATTTAACGCACGACGAACAAGCATTTATATGTAGTTTACCGTGTGAGTGCGAAGACATTCCGAAAGATTATGCAGTAGTGCCGATTGATAAAGTGACTCACTGGGCAGTAATTCCTAAAATAAAAGGAAATTTTCCATGGGTTTAGAGAAATTTGAAATGTTTGTCGGTCACAGTCTTTTTTACCCCGACCCCATAATAACTTTCTTGATCAATAAAAGAACTGTATCTATTAAACTTGAAGCCTTGCATAGTTATATAGATATAATATACAAAAGCAAAGGAGATAAAAGCGAAGAATCATATAAAGCATATGAAAATTTGAGAGGTTTTTTCCTAGAGCTTTTAAATACTTTAGAGCAAGAGAAATAAAATAAAAGCTAAATCACTGGATGCCATTGCCGCCACTCCCTGAGAATGACGGCAACTAAAATATCACTCACGCACTTTTATCTTTGCATGACCGCACGCACTAGCCCATGGGAGACCCGTTACAGTCGTACAAGCATTTATTTCATACTCCCCACCCTTTTCAGGCGTCCATGGTACGACCCAATCCATATCCCACTGCTTATGTTCGCCGTGCTGCAAAGTAAATTTATGGCTTGTGTGGTATTTATCATTGCTGACAGTAAGTGTAAGCATAGTTTCGTAATCGTGGTTTTCTCTCGCATCGTTTTTGATATAGTAGTACATATATGAGTGTATATATGATATTTCCCCTACATGTCCTTCCATATCTTTAGGTTCTGCTTTTGCTTCGTTGGCGTATGCGTGGCTCTGGAAAGTAAAAGCAGTTACTAAAGCAAGTGCAGTGTATTTAAATTTTTTATAAAACATTCATCTTCTCCTTTTAAAAAAAATATTTAACTAAAACTAATGTAAAACGTTTTTACCTATAACTTTTCCAACAACATTTTCGAATATGTTATGTATTTCTATACCCATAAAAGTGTGCAGCGCGGCCATAAATTCATCGACTGCTTTTTGTATGTCAGGCTTATTAGCCGCAGCACCTTTTAAAGAATTTCCCATTAAAGTCATACACATTGACACAGTAAAATTAAAAAAATATTCAAACTGGTATTTATTTCTTTTATCAAGGAATAAATATGCCGAATAAGTTTTAGCTAATATTTCAGCGGCTTCTATTATTTTATTTTTGTATTGTTCCATACCATCTTTTTCATGCAGCATATCCATTGAATGCACAATAATTCGCTTTTCCTGTTTTTTATGGGTTTTAGACATTAGCAGAAGTCCACGTTATCTAACGTTTCAGCAAGACCTTGCATTGCGCTCATGATAGTGATTTTGGCGTTATCTAGTTTGCTTAAGCAGTAGTTGATTTGTTCGTATTTTAAAGCGGACGTCTTGTTATCCACGTCATAGTCGATGCTATCCATAATTTTTTTATATTTTGTGTAGAGGCTGTCTAAAACAGCAAGCAAAGATTTAAAAGTTTCTTTCTGGGGTTCCATTTGTTTCCGTCCAATAAAAACGAAAATAATAACCTGCTGCCTAAAATATGGCAATATATTTTCTTAAAATATATGTTGACATACCTATGTACAAAGGTATAATTGTACAAATACACACTTAAAAAGGGAAAAACATGAACACTAACCAAGCATCCAAGTTAAGAGGGATGCACATAAAGGTACCTATAGATTTATACGCTTTTTTACGTAAAGCGTCTTATGAACAAGCACGATCTATGTCACAGATTATAATAGAGGAGGTGGAGCATTTAAGAAAAAAAATTGAAAAAAGGCTTGACAAAAAAATATAGAGGTGTACACTTGTACAAGTAAGTTGCCCCAAGGACTGTGAATCCGAGGGGCGGCATAAATTAACCTACGGAGAAAATTGTATGCATAGCAGTACAGTAACACAGAGTTTTAACGGTTTGCAACAACCAGCTTCACAAAGTGGTAAAGACGTGCCCCCATGCCCAATGTGCGGGGGAAACCATGAAGGGTCATGGTGCATGGCCAACTGGGAAGCAAGAGTTTCAGCAAGGAAGGGAAAATTTATGGAAAAAACAAAAGGAAGTGCTAAGGATTATGCTTACATGCTTGTACAGCAGTACTGCACATATGACATGCTGACGCGGTCATATACTGTAAAACGTGAAAAAGTCCCAGACTTTGACTTAGACCACTTGGCAGCCTTAATTATGGACGAGTGCCCCGACTACTATGCCGAAGCTACAGGCCCAGATAATCCACACTTTGAAACAACCATCCAACCCGCCTTACGCGCTTATATGCTCGACTCTACTGACAAGGAAAAAGCCTCAGAACTTTCAGAAGCATATAAAGCGTCTGTACGGCACTACATGTCGTGGAAAACATGGGAACATATCTACACACAACTTGAAGACTACAACAGCATGGAGGTTTGCGCATGAGCATTATTAACAAGGATTTAGTGAAGCCAACGGAAAGAATGTCATTTGAAAACGGAAAATACGCAAACTACCTTACGCTAGCATTATGTTTGATGTCATGCATAGTCATAGGTGTAATAGCTTACCTGACGCACCCAGTGCAATAAATGCCTGTAGGGTGCCCCAGCACCCTTTGGGGATTTATTGTATGCCCAGAGTGGCTTAATTTAATTGAGAGGTGTTTTATGGCTTTACGTGGCGTTAAACCAAAGATGTTACAAAAACGGTTGAAGGCATTGTTTTACGGTTCAAGTGGTGTCGGCAAGACAACTGCTGCAATATCATTCCCACGGCCTTATCTTATTGATACGGAAAGAGGTGCGGAAAATGAACAGTATGTAAGACTGATAGAGAAAAATGGAGGTGCAGTTTTTCAGACTACGGATTTTGATGAACTGATAAAAGAAGTTAAAGCTTTATTAACGACGAGACACAATTATAAAACACTTATAATTGACCCATTGACAACGCTTTATAATGACTTACTTGATAAATCCGCTATAAGAAATGGCACAGACTTTGGAAGACATTACAATGAAGCAAATAAGCATATAAAGCATTTGCTTTCATTGTTGCTAAGATTAGACATGAATATACTTATAATTGCGCACAGTAAGAATGAATATGGTGATAACATGAAGGTGGTCGGGACTACATATGACTGTTACCGTAAACTTGACTATCTTTTTGACTTAGTTTTTGAAATACAAAAACGTGGTAGAGATCGAATAGGCATAATTAAAAAATCCCGTATTGAAAGTTTCCCGGATGGTGAAACCTTTCCTTTCAGCTATGACGAAATAGCCGACAGATACGGAAAGGATATTCTTGAAAAAGATGCAATTGCAGTTGAACTCGCATCAAAAGATCAGGTATCCGAGATAAAACGCCTTGTGGAACTTTTGAATATACCCGAAAGTGTCTGGGCTAAATGGTTAGATAAAGCAGACGCAGCATCTTTTGATGAAATGGACACAGGGTCAGCACAAAAGTGCATTGAATTCTTGAAAACACGCATAGAAGGAAAAGCAGCATGAACTTTACATTTACACCTATGACAGACGAAGAATTAGAAACTGCATCTTTAATGGCAGAAGGGACTTACAGCTTTCAAGTCATGAAATGTTCCAAAAAGGTTTCTAAATCAGGAAACCCAATGGCCGAACTAATGCTTAATGTTTGGGACAACGAAGGAAAAGCGCATACTATATATGACTACCTTGTATTTTCTGAGCAGCCATTTTGCATACGGAAGATAAAGCACTTCTGTGACTCAACTGGTAATTTAGATAAATACAAAAAAGGTGAACTTCCTGAAGACTTGACAGGCCTTTGTGGGAGAGCCTTTGTTGTTATTACAGAAGCTACTCCGAACGGCAAAGGCGGAATGTATGCGCCTAAAAATTCGGTTGATGATTATGTGTCTAATGCAGGCGAAAAACCAAAGGCACAGGTCAAGGATCAAGGTATGCCGCCAGATTTAAATGACGACATACCATTTTAATTTTACGGGAACCTCGGCGTGGACAGCGACACCCTGTTGGTCTACCTAACTCTCCCGCTTAGAGCATGGGGTAGCATGAGGTTAGGGATAAGCGGACATTTCCCTTTAGCCCGTGCAATTCGGGCAGGTTCCCTTTTTTAATTGTGGAGATTATTGATTATTATGAAAGATATATTAAAAGATATATTCTTATATTTATTGTGCAAAGGTATACATATTTTCGGTATAGGATTTTTCGTTTTACTAATTGCTAAAGTTGCATTTATGATGTTTCCTGAACTGAATACTTTTTTAATTAGGTAGGTTATCATTTATAATAATTGATTTTATTGAGATAACAGTAATAATATTAATTATTATTAAACTTGCTTTTATGTTGTTTGGTGGTTAGTAACATTATTCTTAAAGGAAAATATATGGCTAAAATAAAAATGGTCAAAAAACTAACAGATAAAGGTTTCCCTGTGCATAACAAACATTATGAAACTGCTCACCGTTATGCTAGTAAAATTGAGAAAAAGAAGTTTCCAAAAGGATATGAAAAACTTAAGAAGCTAGAGCATAAGCTGGGAAAACATGAGTTAATGGCTAAAAGCACAAAATCAGGCAAAACGGAGATGGAAAGAAAGTACAAACCTTTTAAAAACGAATTTCAATTACATGAAAAAAAAGAAAACAAAAAAATAATGATGATTGAACATAAAGAAGTTGCAAAACACAAAAATAAAAAGTAAAACATAGTAATACTCACAAGGATTTTTTTATGGATATTAAAATGGATATAAAAATCATTTTGCTTTTTCTGGTACTTGTTCTGCTCCCTACAATACCCTTCGCCGATGAAATTAAATGTTACAGTGGCGGACATCTTGTCTATCACGAAAAAGCCGACAGAGTGATGGACGATGGTGACTTTACATTCTGGGATGAGAAAAAATCAGGCAAGCAGGTCTTGACAGATTTACAGTGTATAATTTCATTGGATGCAGGGAAATAAAATGCCTTTAAAACGTGGCTCATCGAAAAAAGTAATTAGCAGTAACATTTCAGAAATGGTCAAATCTGGTCACCCGCAGAAGCAAGCGGTTGCAGCTTCTTTGAGTGAAGCCCGCAAAAGTGGTGCTAAAATACCAAAGAAGAAAAAGAAAAAAGCCTGATAGACAGGCTTTTTTTTAAGTTTATTTCATAATTTTGAATCGGGTACGTGGTTTACAGATACGCTTTTTGCAAGTGAATCGCCTAACGCGGACTCGAGTAACTTCTCAAGCTCACTAGATTTTTTAAGTGCATCGGTTCCTCTCTTATCAATAATGATATTAGTAGATCTTAATGAGACGTTTGCCCTTAAAATTTCCATCACAGTTTGTTCCAGTGCTTGCTTTTCTGCGCTTAAAGCATCTATAACCGACTTGAGACTACTGTTTTCAGATTTTAAAGCGGATATTATAACTTCTGACTGACTTGCTGGTGGATTTACTGCTTGCATATCTACTTCTTGCATATGTACTGACATATTCCCTTTCCTTTATCAAAATTTTAGGCATAACATTTTTAAATTGAAAATGGTGCTTGACTCCCATACTGCCAACCTTTGACAGCACGCGCATTATAACATTTCTTTTATAAAAAAAAAGGCGGCTGTATGAGGCCGCCAGAGGAGAAAATACGATTTGCTAAACTGAACAATATTCTATGATGTAAACAATGCCCGCTGTTCCTGCGCCACCACCAGCAGCCGCAGAATTATTAATTGATGCGCCACCTGACCCACCACCACCATGCCCTGTAGCTGCTGTGCCTCCTCCACTTCCTACACCTGAAGCACCACCAGCACCTGACCCAAAGAAACAGTTGCCGCCGTAACCACCAAAAATACTAAGATTATTAGTACCACCAAAATACATTTCTATGCTGCCATCAGTACCACGTACAGAAATATCCCCACCCGAACCGCCATTACCACCAGCTCCAGCTGTGGATGTGCAAGCTCCTGATACTGAGGTATCAGCTCCACCCGCACCGCCTGAGCCACCGTTAGCTTGTAAAATGGTTGCACCACCGCCGCCATTAGCTACAACGGTTGTATTACCGCCATTGCCACCCGCGTTAGTTCCTGCCGATCCTGCTGCACCCGCTGCACCGATTGTGATAGCTGCTGTTGTTCCGACACCCACCACTGTTGAAAATGTGAATATACCTGCACGGTACTCAGCACCACCACCACCAGCACCAGAACCAGCATTTGCACACTGCGCAGCCCCACCACCACCACCACCGCCACCACACGCTTGTATAAAGCAGTACTGCATACCAGTCGTCGGTGTGTATGTGCCAGTAGATGTAAATACCTGTGTGGTGATTTTGTTTATAGAGTTAGCATTGCCAAACTTAATGAAGGTGATCGCGGTAGTTCCTACCGTTACCATTTTGGTTGTGTTATACCAACCTGTGTTTGCGTTTAAAGTACCGTTTATAACTGGGATTAAGCCTGTATCATTTATGTCATTAACCGTGTCGTAATCTATCGCTCTTGTCAGCACATACGGTATTGAAACGGTATCTCCGTTTGTGGTTAGCGTATATACACCATTGTTTGCGGTCGTACTCTGATTTTTGACAAGTATGCGCGCGCCAACACTTGGAGATTGTCCGTCTGTAGTGAAAGCAGCAAATGTACCACTAGCATCTGTTAGTGTTGCGCCCACTCCTGAAACGCCATTACTGTACGTGGCGTTAAGGTTTGCGGTCGTTGCACAAAAAACTGGTTGACCAGCTCCAAGCGCAATATTGTCGACATAGTTTTTGGTGGCGGCATCTTGTAACGATACGGGGTCACTTACGTTATTGATTAAGTATGTACCCATATTAAGCGCACCAGCCATAGTGAACGCTGGTATAGCTGAATTGCTGAACGAGGGTACGCCGCCTGCGCTCGTAATTAGAAGTGAACTGTTAGCAGTCGCTAAACCAACAACCGTATTAGTTGCAGAGGAATAAAGCAGTTGATTGATCGTCGTAGTAGCTGGCCATGTTGCAGTTGACCAGCTTGGGGCTGCATTTGAACCAGATTGAAACATTTGCAACGCTGTTGTAGTCGGTGCGAGGAGTGCAATTGCTGATGCAGTTGAATATGGAATAGCACCATTAGCCGCTGTTAAATTTGCATTAGTTCCACCGTTTGCTAGAGAAAGCGGGAGCGTAAGCACATTTGAGTTGCTATAGTCTACGTTCCAAGATGCTGCCGTTGTGCCTGAAGTCAGTATACAAGTCACCAGAAGCGTAGTGTTCGCTGCCATGGCCTGAACAGTGTTAGCACCTGAAGACTGCACAGTGACCGTCCCCGAGCTGTTATTGACGATGTAGAATGACTGGCCGAGAGCCAAGGTTGAAGTGACTGGTAACGTTACAGTCTGATTCATCGCACCTGTGAAAAACTGCTGGAAAGTACTACCTACCGTGAGAGTCGTTGTCGCTCCCGCTGTCGCAGTAGTTGTATATCCACTCAAAAAGCTATTAGCAGACAGGTTTTTATTTGCATCCCATCCAGCCCAAGCGGAAGCGGTGGGAGTAGAAGTTACCGAAGCAACCCCAGTACCTCCATGTGGTATCCCTAACTGGCCGCTAAAGTTTGCATCGGTAATAACAATATTTGCTTCGAAAAGC
>Ga0070735_10000830_pt1 | contig 31262 bp, 26 predicted proteins | sample Coa_R1_FD_66443 | JGI IMG/M metagenome (GOLD analysis project Ga0070735, IMG submission 66443) | Surface soil microbial communities from Centralia Pennsylvania, which are recovering from an underground coalmine fire - Coalmine... | ecosystem: Environmental > Terrestrial > Soil > Unclassified ...
AACAGCGTGAACCGGTGCTGCCCCGCGATCGCGCCCAGCCGGCGCCCCGCTTCCTCGGGGGCCACCGCGGGGACGTCGATCCCCTGGCGGCGTAGCCACGTGTTCGTGAGATCATGGTAGACGGCGCGCCCGGCGCGCAAGTCGTCGAGATCGCGAAGTCGCACCCCGGCCTGCATCGCGTTGAGCGTGATCGCCGCGTGACGTAGCCGCCGGGCGGTCACCGCGGCGAAGTACCCATCGGTGTAGGCGTTGGCGAGGGCGGCCGGCACGTCGGCCGCCCGAAGCCGGACCAGGAGTCCTCGGGACGCCAGCAAGCTCCGCAGCGACGGCGTTGGATATGCGGTGACGTGGCGCCCGAGCAGCGCGGGGGCGTTCTCGCCGGTGAGCAGCGCCGTCTGTCCCGTCGCGCTCTGGGGGAGGCCGGCGACTCCGAGCCGCGCGTCAAGCGGCACGAGGGTCGCGCGCTCGGTCCGCACCCGCTCGCGTCCGGCGAGTGGACCGTCGAGCAGCGCGTGGAGCGTCGGCGTGTGCGCGCGCACAAAGGGGTTGGCCGCGGGGTCGCGGTCTCCCAGCCCAACGCCGTCCACGAACACGAGCAGCATCCGCACGGGCTGCATGCTACCATATTACTCCACGGACTCGACCGGGGATGTCCCCGGAGTGCGCCGCGTATGTGGGCCCCGCGCCAAAGACGCCCTTTCGCACGGATCCCAGCGGTGCGCCCATGGATCGGCTCACTCCGGTGATGCGAAGAAGACCCCACCCACCTGCACGCCCACCCGGACGCGTAGCTAGCCTGTGCGGCTCCCGACGCCGAATCCGCCGAGACGCCCGCCTGCCGGTACACGCCCGCACGATCCACGGTGGGCGCGCGATCGCCCCCGGCGCCCGCCAAACGTGGCCGACGCCGGCACCGGCCGGCGCGCCGCGTCAGCGCACCGGCCGCGAGAGAAAGGGCGATCCGCGCTCGACGAACCGCCGCCGCGCGTCCGTTGCCACCGAGATGCCGATGCGCGGCGTGCGGACCACGGCCGGCGGGCGCGGGCCCCGAGCCAGATACAGCGGCCCGGCGACGAGGTCCGCGCGGTTGTCCGCGAGCGTGATGCCGAGCGCCTGCGTGAGCCGCCCCGGACCGCTCGCAAGCAACCGCGCGTCGCCGACCCCACGCCGACGGCGCATGAGGTCCAAGCCCGCGATGGGCTCGAGCGCACGGATGAGCACGGCTCCGGCGCGCCCCTCGGGCTCGGTCACGACGTTCACGCAGGCGTGGTTGCCGTAGCTGAAGTACACGTACGCGGTTCCCGGCCGGCTCCACATCACTTCGCTGCGCGAGGTGCGCCGGTACGCGTGGCTCGCCGGATCCCGGGGGCCCAGGTACGCCTCCACCTCCACCAGGCGTCCGGCGGTCCGCCCCTCCACCGACTGGTGCACCAGGTAACAGCCGACGAGGTCACGCGCCACCGCGAGCGTACTCCGGGCGAAGAACGCACGCGGCAGCCGGCGAAACGCGCGCGGCGGCATGTCCGGCGGCACCGTGACCGACGGCCGGCGCCGATGTGTCATCCGCGCAAGAAGTCGAGCAGCGTCGCGAGCGGCCAGGCGTTGATCACGTCTTTCGGCTCCACCCATCCCCGTCGCGCGGTGCCGACGCCGTATTCGATCTGCGCGAAATGCTCCTTGCGGTGGGCGTCGCTGCCGATCTCGAACAGCACGCCGCGGTCCCGCGCGAGGCGCACGTGCGTGTCACGCAGGTCGAGGCGTTCAGGGGAGGCGTTGATCTCCAGCACCGTCCCGGTCTGGTGCGCCACGTCCACCACCGCCTCCATGTCGAGGTCCATCGGCTCGCGCTCGCCCACGAGTCGGCCGGTGGGATGACCGAGCACGTCGAGGTGCGGGTGCTCCAGCGCGCGCACGACGCGCCGGGTCAACGCCTCGCGCGTCATCTGCATCCGGGAGTGCACCGACCCGATCACCAGGTCGAGCGAGGCGAGCACGTCGTCCGGGTAGTCGAGCGATCCGTCAGCGAGAATGTCCACCTCGGCACCGATCAGGACGCGGATGCCTACCCGCTCGCTGACCTCCGCGACGGTCCGGACGTGCTCCCGCAGCGCGTCCACGGTCACACCGCCAGCGAACTTGAGCGACTGAGAGTGATCGGTGACGCACACGTAGGCGTACCCGCGGGCCTTGGCGGCCCGCGCCATCGCCTCGACAGCATCCTGCCCGTCGCTCCACGTCGTATGCATGTGCAGGTCCCCGCGGATGTCCTCGAGGGCGACGAGCGCGGGCAAGGCGCCGCGCTGTGCGAGTTCAAGCTCGCCCTGCCCCTCGCGGATCTCGGGAGGCACCCACGGCAGCCCGACCGCGCCGTAGACTTCCTCCTCGGTGCGCCCCGCGATCCGCCGATCGTCTGCGAGGGTGAACACGCCGTACTCGTTGATCTTGAGCCCCCGGCGCACGCCCATCTCGCGAAGTTGCACGTTGTGGTCCTTGCTCCCGGTGAAATACTGCAGCGCGGCGCCGTACGCGTCGGGCTCCACGGCCCGGACGTCGCACTGCACGCCCAGTCGGCCGAGGATCACGCTGCTGCGCGTCGGCCCGCGCGAGAGAACCTCTCCGACCTGCGGCAGGCCCACGAAGGTGTCCATCACCGCCTCGGGCGCCCGCGTGGCCACGACGAGATCGATGTCCGCGATCGTGTCGCGCATGCGTCGGAGGCTGCCGGCGAGGGCGAGCGCCTCCACGCCGGGCGCGCGACGAAGCGCATCCTCGATCGCGTGCGCATACGGCAGCACGGCGCCGAGCGGATGGCGGGTCCCCTGGCGACGCCGGCGTTCGATACCGCGGAGGATGTTCGCTTCGGTCTTCGCGCCCATCCGGGGAAGCTCGCGGATCTGCCCGGCGAGGGCGGCGCGCTCGAGCGCGTCCATGTCGGCGATCCCGAGGTGATCGAACAAGAGACGCGCGGTCTTGGGGCCGACCTCCGGGATCGTCATCAGCTCCGACAGCCCCCGCGGAAGCTCGCGCTGCAGCTCTTGGTGGTACCCGACGGCGCCGGTCTTGAGGTATTCCTCGATCTTCTCCGCCAGCTTCGCCCCGATCCCTCCGACCTTGCGCAGGTCACCGCGCTGCGCGATCGTGGCGACGTCCTCGCCGAGGCTCTCGAGCGCACGCGCGGCCCGTCGGTAGGCGTTGATGCGGAACGTCGACTCCTGCTTGATCTCCAGAAAGTCGGCGATCTCGGAGAAGACTCTGGCCAGCTCCAGGTTGTGGGACGTCGGCACCTAGAACGTCGCGCCGCCGGGCCCGATCCGCGGCACGCGCACAGGAAGCACCGGAAGCAGCATGGTCGTGACGCGGGCGCCTCCGGTGAGCAGGTACGGCGCAACCATCGAACGGGACGCGTCGGCCGACACGACGGCTCGAAACGGCGCGGCCAGACTCACGGCGAGCAGCGCGGCGACGAGTACCAGACCTCGCACGGCGCCCAGCAGCGCGCCGACCAGCCCGGACGCGGGGAACGGCAGCCCGCCCAAGGCCAGCCGGAGCAGCAAGGAGGTCGGCCAATAACACACGAGCCAGATCAGAAGAAAACAGCCCAAGGCTCCCCACGGGAGCGGGACCATCGGCAGGAACTGCACCACACCCCGGGCGGCGTCGGCGTAGAGTGCGGACGCGGCAAAGAACGCGGCCACCAGGGCGACAAGATCGGCGAGCCCGCCCCATACCCCGTAGCGGGACCCCCGCAGGACCGACACCAGCACGATCGCCAGCGTCACCCAGTCGATCCAGTTGAGTACAATGGTCCGGGACATCTCGCCGGCCGCCTCTCCCTCCGGGTCCGCGTCACTCGCGGAGCTGGGCCCCGGCCTCCGTGCGTAGCGCTATTCGGACCTGTAGCATAATTTCCTCTGCCTCCTCGGCAACCAGCGTGCGGTCGGGCGCCCGCAACCGCAGCCGGTAGGCAAGGTTGCGGTGGTCCCGCGGGATCGGCGCGCCGGTGTACACGTCGAACAGGTCGATCGCTTCGAGCAGCGGCCCGGCCGCCGCGCGAATGATCGCTTCGACCCGGCCCGCGGGCACCGTCTCCGGCAGGACCACGGCGAGGTCGCGTTCGATTTCGGGGTAGCGCGGCAGGCCGGTGAACGTGCGAGCCGGCACGAGCGATCGCGGCACGGGCGGGACGGGCATCTCGTCGCTCACGCGGTCGTCGCCTCCTCGACCGCCGGCGAGCGCGTACAGCGCTTCGAGATCTATCTCCGCGAGATACGCACGGTGCGGCAGTTTGTGCGGCGAGGCGAGATCCGGATGCAGCTCGCCGAATCGTGCGACGAGCCGGTCGCCGATCCGGACCTCCGCCGAGCGGCCGGGATGCCACCACCCCGCGCGGCTCAACGAGGGCGGATCTCCGCTCCCAGCGGAAGCGGGTCGCTGCCGCTCCGCGGACTCACGGACCTCCGCCACCTCGTGTGCCGGGACCGCGAGCTCGGCCAACAGCGCATCCAGGATCCACCGAAGGTGGTAGAAGTCCACGACCGCCTGATCCGCCGGCACGTTCCATCCGGCGCGCCAGCGGCCTGTCGCGGCGATCGCCAGGCTGCGCCGCTCGTCGGGACCGCTGCCCGCGCCCGGTAAGAACACACGGCCGAGTTCGAACACCTGCGCATCCGCGATCCGCCGCGCGGCGTTGGTGGCGAGCACCGCCAGCGCCCCGGGGATCAGCGATCGGCGGAGCGCGTTGTGGTCCTGGGTCAACGGATTCGCGATTGCGACGAGCGGCTCGGTATCGTCGGCGTCCGGCGCGGCGCGGACCAGCGTGAGCGTCATCGCTTCGACGAGGCCGCAGCGTGTCAACACGTCGCGCACGCGCCGGTCGGTCGCCAGCGCGGGCGCCACGCTCCCGGGCGTCGTGTCCCCGATGGGCAGCGTGGGTGGGACGCGGTCGTAACCGTACACGCGGATGACTTCTTCGATCAGGTCTTCCTCCACCACCACGTCCGGCCGAAATGTCGGAGCCTGCACGGTCAGCGCGCGGCCAGGCGTCACCCGGCATCCGAGCGCACGGAGAATGCGGACCATCTCACGAGGAGCGATCTCAACGCCCAGCACCGACACCGCTCGGTCGGGTCGCAGACGGATCGTCTTCGGGGTCACCAGTCGAGGATACACGTCCACCATGCCGGGGAGCACCCGTCCGCCGGAGGTCTCAGCGACAAGCACCGCGGCCCGCATCTGCGCCCGCGGCGGCCCGTTCGGATCAGCGCCCCGTTCGAACCGTGCGCCAGCCTCTGTGCGCACGCCCAACCGGCGTGCGGCGCGCCCGATCACGAGAGGATTCCAGTACGCGGCCTCGAGGAGGACCGTCGTCGTGCGCGGCCCGATCTCCGTGTCCGCGCCGCCGATGATGCCGGCGATCGAGACCGACCGCCGATCGTCGGCGACGACTAGCATCTCGTCGTCGAGCGCCCGTGTGACCCCGTCGAGCGTCTCCAGCGTCTCGCCCGGCCGCGCACGCCGCACGACGAGCCGGTGTCCGGCGACGGCGTCGTAGTCGAATGCATGCATCGGCTGACCGGACTCCAGCATCACGTAGTTGGTCACGTCCACGATGTTGTTGATCGCGCGGACGCCCGCGGCCTCGAGCCGGCGCTGCATCCAGGCGGGCGACGGCCCGACGCGAACACCCTCGATCACCGTGGCGGTGAACCGGGGGCACCCCACGGCGTCCTCGACGTCGACCCGCACCCGATCCTCGGCCGTCGCGCGCGCCGCGGCCGCGGCAGCCCCGATGGGGGCCGCCCCACGGCGCGGGGATGTGGCCGCTCGGCCGGTCCGCCGGCGCGGACGGGCCAGCGACGCCCCTTGCCGCCCCTCCGTCCGCGGGTCGGGGTAGCCGTGGGGATAGCGCAGCGGGTGGCCGAGCAGCAGCGCGACCTCGCGGCCCACCCCGAGCACGCTCATGCAGTCGGGACGGTTGGCCGTCACCTCGAGGTCCAGCACCACGTCGTCGGCGACGTGCGCGATCTCCTCGGCCGGAAGCCCGACCCCCGCAAGGCGCTCCGCAAGCACTTCGGGCGCCACACCCACCGTCACGTACTCCCGCAGCCAGTCAAGCGGTACCCGCATCGGCGCTCCCCTCAAACCTGCCGCAGAAAGCGGAGATCGTTCTCGTAGAACAGCCGGATGTCGTCGATCCGGTGTCGGAGCATCGCGGGCCGCTCCACGCCCATGCCGAACGCGAACGCGGTGTAGCGTTGCGGATCGATCCTGGACATCTCGAGGACGCGGGGATGAAACATCCCGCAGCCGAGGATCTCAAGCCAGCCGGACCGCTTGCACACGGCGCACCCCCGGCCGCCGCAGATCACGCAGGAGATCGCCATCTCCGCGCTCGGCTCCGTGAACGGGAAGTACGACGGCACGAACCGCGCGCGGGTCTCCGGTCCGAAGAACGCCTGGGCGAAGTGCAGCAGCACGCCTTTGAGATCCGAGAAGCGCACCCCCTCACCGACCATGAACCCGTCGACCTGCTGAAACATCGGCGAGTGACTCGCGTCCACCGGGTCGCGCCGGTAGCAGTGCCCGTACGAGATCGCCCGCATCGGTGGGCGGCGGCAGTCCATGACGTGCACGTCCACGACCGTCGTGTGCGTGCGCAACAGCCACTCGCCCCCGAGGTAGAACGAGTCTTGCGCGTCGCGCGCAGGATGGTACGGTGGCATGTTCAGCCGCTCGAAGTTGTCGTGGTCGCGCTCGACCTCGGGGCCCTCGACGACTTCGAACCCGAGCCCGAGGAAGATCTGCGCGACGTCCTCCATCGCTCTCGACAGCACGTGCGTCCGGCCCGACGCAAGCGGACGCCCGGGCAGCGTGACATCGATCCGCTCGTCCGCGAGCCGTGTCTGTCGCCCCGCAGCCGCCAGCGTCTCCGCGCGGCGCTGGACGGCGTCCTCGACTGCGGCTTTCAGCGCGTTCAGCACCTGGCCGAGCCGGGGACGGTCCTCCGCGGACGCGCGCCCGAGCGCCCGGAACGCCTGGGCGATGACGCCCTGGCGGCCGAGATATCGGACGCGCACTTCCTCCAGCGCCGTCTCCGTCGTGGCGTCCCTGCACGCCTGCTGCGCCTCGCGCTCGATCTCCGGGATCCGGTCCAACTCCGTCATGCGCCCTCCTCCGGCGCGCTGCGGCGCGTCCGGTTCGGCAACAAAAAAACGCACCTCCGTCCAAGGGACGGAAGTGCAGCTTCCGCGGTCCCACCCTTCTTCCGCCCGCGATCGTAGGGCCGCGGACGACACTCGATGCACCCCGGGGTACGGGCCGGGCGCCCTGTCTGCCTACAGGCGGCGATCCGCCGCGGTCAGCACACCGCTCGGGAGTGAACGTGCGCGGCGAGGAACGCGGGCCGGCTCGCAGTCGGTGACCGGCCCTCCCTTGGCGCCGCGATCTCGCGCACCCTCTCCGTCATCGCAAAACAACTCGCTGCGATTGCCCGCCGACCCGGCGTCGTCGGGTCAGTTCAGGATCGGCACGATCCAACGCGGATGCCGCGTCGTGAGCTGTCGGTACAGCAGATACGCCCAGACGGAACCCGTGGTCTCGAATACGCGCCAGAAGCACTCCGGCGTCCACGTGATCTCCACCGCGCCCCTCCTGCGTGCCACGTACGTTTCTGGGGGCCCCGAAGGAAACGACCGCCGTCGCGGATGGCCCTCTGAGGTTGGTCCCAGTATAACACAGCCTCGCTGGCTGCGTCACGCACTCAGCCGCGGCGGGTAGCTGTTCAATGATTTTGTCACCCCGGAACTGCTCAGTGATTCTGTCACCCTGGGAGGATGGACAGGGAGACGATCACCGGACGCGCGTGCGTTAGGACAGACCCGCGGCGCGGTAGAGCAGAATCGCCGCCGCAGCGGCGACGTTGAGCGACTCCACACCGTCCGCGATCGGGAGGCGCACGGCCTCGGCGCCGGCGCGCCACCACGCTGCGTCGGCGCCCGCGCCTTCGTTGCCGAAGATCATCGCCAGCGGCCGATCGAACGACGCCTCGGCGACCAGCCGCCCGCCGCGCGGGGCCGCCACCAGCAGCCGAACGCCTCGCCGGCGCAGCTCCTCGGCGGCCGTCGCGGCGGTCGCCGCGTGCAGGAGCGGCATGCGGAACGCCGTGCCCGCGGATGCCCGCAGCGCCTTCGCACCGAACGGATCCGCCGCGCCGCCGACCGTCACCGCGCCCGTCGCCCCGACGGCCGCAGCGGTACGCAGAATCGCCCCCACATTTCCGGGATCCTGGACGGCGTCGAGCACGACGAGCAGCGCGTCCGGCCGGTCCAGCTCGGAGGGGGACGCCGGCGCGGGCCTCCGCGCGATCCCGAGCGCGCCCTGAGGCGTCTCGACCTGCGCCACCGCGGCAAACACGTCGCGCGCGACGAGTACTTCGCGCGCGCCCAGCGCCTGCAGATCTCGGCGCAACGGCGCGTAACGCGCATCGCCGGCGGCGTCGGGCGTGTAGACGACGGCCTCGAAGCGTGCACCGGCCGAGGCGGCGGCGGCGAGCGCGCGCCACCCCTCAACGGCCACGCGGTCCGCCTCCCGGTGCGGCGAACGCAGCAGCGCGCGCAGATCGCGGATGAATGGATTGCCGCGGCTCGTGATCACGACACCCGACCGTGCCAGAGAGCGCATACACAAGGCCCTCCCCGTGTTTGGGGAGGGCCCTCCGCGCGCATCGCGTGCACGTCCGCGGCTACTTGTCGACTTGAGCCCGTTTGACGAGCGCCTCGAACGCGTGACCGTCCCGCACCGCGAGATCGGCCAGGATCTTCCGGTTCACCTGGATGCCGGCGCGGCGCAACCCGCAGATCAGGCGGCTGTACGAGGTGCCGTGGGTTCTCGCCGCCGCGTTGATCCGGGCGATCCAGAGACGGCGGAAGTCGCGCTTCCGCGCGCGCCGGTGCGCGTAGGCCTGCGCCAGCGCCCGCAGCACCGTCTGGTTGGCCATCTTGAACCAACGGCTCTTCTTGCCCCAGTATCCCTTGGCCAGCTTCAGCACCTTGCGGTGCCGGTGTCTGGCCGCCATCCCTCTCTTTACGCGTGCCATCGAACGACCCCCCTCCTCACAAGCTACGCGCTACCTGTACGGGAGCAGCCGCTCGATCCGCGCCGCATCCTGCGTTCCGATCTCCCGTGTCTGCCGGAGCGACCGCTTTCGCGATCCCCGCTTGTGCTCCATCAGGTGCCCGCCCAACTGACGGCCGCGTATCAGCTTGCCGCGGCCGGTGACGCGAATCCGCTTCGACGCGCCCCCGTGTGTCTTCAGTTTCGGCATCTCGTCCCCCCTCCCGCCCGACGCCCGACGGCGCCCGACGCTGCGAGTGGTGCTAGGTCTTCTTCGGTGCGAGGATCATGATCATGTTGCGACCCTCCATCAGAGGCTGCCGCTCCACGACCGCGACCTCGCCAAGTTGCGTGGCCATCCGGCGGAGAATCTGCTCCCCGACCTGGGGGTGCGCCATCTCGCGCCCACGGAACCACATCGACACGCGAACTTTGTCGCCGTCCTTAAGGAACCCGCTGACCGCCCGGGTCTTGACTTGCAGATCGTGTTCCCCGATCTTCGGGCTCAGCCGCATGCCCTTGAGTTCCGACGTCTTGGACTTCTTGTGCGCCAACCGTTCGCGCTTGGCCTGCTCGTACTTGTACTTGCCGAAATCCATGACGCGGCAGACCGGCGGAGACGCGGTGGGCGCGACCTCCACGAGATCGACCCCGGCCTCTTGAGACTTCGCCAGGGCGTCTTGCAGCGACAAGACACCTAACTGCTCGCCGTTCGCTCCAATCAGCCGGACCTCGCGGGCCCGGATGCGATTGTTGATCCGCGTCTCGCGCTCGCGCTCTACGGGTGTGATGGGTGTTCAGCCCCCTTTGCATCCCATACTCGTCGTGCCGGTACAAACACAGAAGAGGATGGCGACGCCATCCCCTCCACATGCGTACGTTCTGTGGTGACCTTACCGGCAACCGCACCCGAGGGCTGGCGTCGTAAGGTGAGAAGCGGATGGCTTCTGCTTAGAATGGGCTCACTATAGCATACGTGCGTTGGAGCGTCAACGGACGCGCCACGCCGGGCGCGAGATGTTACGAACAGCATGCCGGGCCGCGCCGGAGCCCTGGCAACCTGTCGCGCTGCATGTTCACTGTGGGGGAGGCACGTTCGTGCCCCACGGCAGCACGCGGACCACCACGAGCGCCTGGTCGTCCCTCGCGCCGTCGCCGCTCCATCGTGCCACGGCGTCCATAACGCGGTCGGCGATGTCCTCTGGTTGGGCGTGACGGTGCTCCACGACGTGCTCGGCGAGCCGCTGTTCGCCAAACTGCTCGCCGTCCGCGCGCCGCGCCTCCGTGATCCCGTCGGTGAACAGCACCATCAGATCGCCGGGACCCACGCGCGTCTCGATCGCCGCATAGTGTGCTCGGGTCTCGACGCCGAGCAGCAAGCCGGGCGCCTCCAGCGTGACCGGGGCGGGCTCGCCGGCGCGCAGCACCAAGGGCGCCGGGTGCCCGGCGCTCGTGCAGCGCAGCGTCCCCGCCTCCGGGTCGATCACGCCGTAGAAGAGACTGACGAACAGATCCGACGCCGCGTCCTGCGTAAGCACGGTATTCATCCGTGCCAGCACCGCTTCGGGCGGCCGCCCGTCGAGCACAAACGCCTCAAGCAGGTAGCGGGTGCGCGCGGAGAGCGTGGCGGCGCGAATCCCCTTGCCCGAGACGTCTGCGATCGCAAAACCGACCTGTCCCTGCCCCAGCGCCAAAACAGCGTAGAAGTCGCCGCCCACCTCGCGGCTCGGGACGTATCGTCCGGCGACTGCGAGGCCGGGGAGGCGGACGCTCGGCGTCGGGAGCAGCGCCTGCTGTATCACCCCGGCGATCTCCTGTTGGCGCTCGTAGGCGCGCGCGTTGTCGACGGCCAGGGCGACGCGGTCCGCGAACGCTTCGATCAATCGCACGTCTTGGGCCCGGAACTCGCGCGCTTCGTGGGACACGATCTGCATGACGCCAATGACCTTCCCACCCACGCGCAGCGGCACGCTCGCCGCGGCTCGCACCCCCTGCGCGAGCAGTCGGGGATCGAGCGCCCGAAACGCCTCTTCGCCCGAGAGCACGAGCGCGCGCCCGCCGTCGGCGACCCGTCCGGCCAGCCCCTCGCCTCGCGGCAGCCGGCGCACGCCTGCCGCGCCCTGGCCGGACTCCGCCGGAACGACGAGGTCGCCCGTGGCCTCGTCGACGAACCACACCGTCCCGCCGTCGGCGCGCAGCGCCGAGGCGATCTGTTGCACGAGCGTGACGAGCAACTCGCCGAGCCGCACCGTCGAGAGCGCGGCGTCGCTGACGCCCTGGAGCGCGTTCATCTCGTCGTGGGACCGCGTGAGCCGTTCGCTCATCTCGTCGAACGCCGCCCCGAGTTCCCCGAGTTCGTCGGTGCGGCGAAGCCCCACGCGGTGGCCGACCTCGCCGCGTCCGATCGCGCGCGCACCCCGCGCGAGCGCGAGGATCGGGGCACTCAGCTCCGCCCCCAGCACCCACGCCAGAAACAGCCCGAGCCCAACCGCGGCGAACACCCACTCCAGTTCTTCCTGCGCGGCCCGGCGCACCGGCTCCAGCGCCGAGGTCTCCGGTTCCAGGACGACCGCGGCCCATCGTAGGTTCGAGATCGGCACCGCCGCGCCAACCTCGCGCGCGCCGGCACCGTTCTCCTGGTACCCCTCGATCGTCCGCGGCTCGCCGCGGAGCGCAGCCTGAACGGCCGGGAGCGCCGCGAGCGAGTGCGCCGACCTCGCCGGCCGCCGCAGATCGAGGACGATGCGGCCGGCATCGTCGACGATGACACCGTCCATGTCCGGCGCAAGCGCCGTCGGCAACACCGGCCGCACGCTCGTCAGGTCGACGATGCCGTCGACGACGGCGGCCAGATGCTGCGCCTCGGTGATGCCGGTGGCGACTTCCAACCCGGGACGGCCGGCCGAGACCCGCACGGCGCCGGTCGCCCAGGGCGCGCCCGCCAGCACCGCGGCGAACCCGCGGCGGGTCACGACGTTCGCGTAGGGGTCCCCGGACGGGTCGGCCGCCTCTACATGGCCGTCCGGCAGCACTAGGCCGAGCCAGAGGAAGGACGGGTCGTAGGCGCGGATCGACGCCAGCAACTGCACGATGCCGACCACCGGATACGGCTGGCTCTCCACCGCCGATCCCGCGGCGAGCTCGGCGTGCACCGTGTTGTCGATGAACGTCGAGACGTCCGAGGCGAGCGCGCGCGCGGCGTCCTGCTGGGTCCGAAGCACAACGTTCCGCCGGGCTCGGTCTTGCTCCACGGTGAGGAGGACCCCGAGGACCAACACCGGGACCATGCAAATCAGGATGACGCCCGCGATCTTACCGCGGATGCCGAGCCGCATCACCCTCCCCCCGTCGGACGGCCCCAGGTCGGCAAATCGATCCGGGCCCGCGGCGCCTCAGCGACGCTGCCGTTCGAGTAGCGCGCCTACGGCCGGCCGGACCCGTGCGTCCTCGCCTTCTCGATGGCCTCAGGTTCGGTGGCGCAGATCGGGAACACCTGGTCCAGCCCGGTGATCGAAAAGAGCTTCGCGATCTTCGGCTGCGTCGACACGAGCGCCAGCGCGCCCTCGCGTTCCCGGATCCGCTTCAACGCCGCGGTCAGCACGCGCAGGGCGGTGCTGTCCATGTACGTCGTCTTCGACAGGTTCACCACGACGAGCGGCGGCGCGCCCGCAGACCCCCGGGCCAGCGCTTCCTCCAGCCGGGGTGCCGTGTAGAGATCCACTTCGCCCGCAACGTCGATGACCGTGACGGTTCCCTCCGTGCGGGCTCCGATCTGGAGTTCCATCACCGTCCCTCCCAACCGATGCGGCTCAATCGTCCTCGCGGACGACTGTCGCGGCTTGGTAGAGCGCGATCCCCTTGTTCGCCACCGCCGACGCCACGAACCCGAGCAGGAACAAGAACAGCCCCTTGCTCGCAACGGCGAGTGCGGCGTCCCCGGTCGACCGCCCCGGAACCGACCCCATGAGCGCGCCCGACGCCACCAGCTCCAGGTACGCCAGGTAGAATACCGCCAGCAGCAGGAGCACGCCGAGCGCGAAGACGATCATGCCGGACGCCCGTCCCACGCCGTCCCGCCCCACCCCCGCCATCCGATCACCCCCTAGTCCGGCCGGGCGTGCGCCAGCGCCGTCTGGCACGGACACACCCGCGTGCGGGGGAGTCGCTCGACCATCGCAAACAGGAGCCGTCGGACCTGTTCGATATTTCCCTGCATGACCTTGATCACGGCCTCATGCGTCACCGGCGGTGCCGTCGGGTCGTCCTCGACGCCGACGTCGTAATCGGTGATCAACGAGATGTTCACGTAGCACATCTCCAACTCCCGGGCCAAGTACCCTTCGGGATAGTTGGTCATGTTGATCACCTCCCATCCCTGCGCGCGGAACCAGCGGCTTTCCGATCGGGTGCTGAACCGCGGCCCCTGAATCACGACCATCGTCCCGCCGTCGTGCACCGAGATCCCAAGCTCGCGGGCGGTCGTCACCGCCGACCGCCGTAGCGTTGGGCAGTACGGGTCCGCCGCGGACACGTGCGTCACCACCGGCCCATCGTAGAACGTGTCGGCGCGCCCCCACGTGCGATCCACGAACTGGCTGCAGATGACGAACTCCCCGGGCTTTACGTGCGCCTGCAGGCTCCCGGCGGCACACGGGCCCAACACCCATTCCACGCCAAGCGACTTCATCGCCCAAACATTCGCACGGTAGTTGATCCGGTGGGGCGGCAACCGATGGGTCCTGCCGTGTCGCGGGAGAAACACGACACTGCGTCCCGCGATCTCCCCGAGCGTGAGCACGTCGCTCGGCTCCCCGTACGGAGTGTCCACCGTGTGCTCCCGCGCGCCCTCGAGCAGCGAGTAGAAGCCGGACCCGCCAAATACTCCAATCTCTGCGTGCGGCACCCTCTCCCTCCTTACCCGTGGTCGCATCGGTCGAAACCCGCCGCGGCAGCGCGACCGAGGCGCCGCGTCGCGGCACAACCGCCCCGGCTCGATCAGACGCCCACGATGGCCAGCCGCGCTAACATGCGGCGCGTGGACCGAGGCCGACCCAGCGTCGACGCGCACCACGTTGGGAACCCCTGCGATGCGCGCGGCGGGAACCGCCCGCACACCCGAATCACGTCTGGGAGGGCGCCGGAAGGCGGCATACCTGAGCGATTCCGCTCCACGCCGATGCCGTTCGCGTGGCTGTGCTCCCGGCGGTGAAATTGCGCGCGAAACCGCCACGATGGTATCATCTCGGGTGACGGTGGGTCAACTCGCGGCCGTGCGAATGCCGCGCCCGCCGCACATCCGGAGGTGCGTCATGTCCGCGCGCTCCACCCTGCACGACGAAGCCCGCCCGTTCCGCGGGCCGAGCCGTCTCTGGTACGGTATGGGGGCCGCCGCACACGCGGCGGACTGCGCGCGGGAGCTGGGCATTCCCTCCGGCCCGGTCCTCGTCCTGACCGACCCCGTCGTGGACAAGCTCGGACTGGCCGACGACGTTATCGCAAGCCTCCGCGAGGCCGGGTTCGCGCTGCACCGTTTCTCCGAGATCCCCGGGGAACCTACTGTGGAAGTCGCCGACCGCGGCGCCGCGATCGCCCGCGAGCTCGCGCCGGTTCTCATCGTCGGAGTGGGCGGTGGAAGCGTCATGGATGTGGCGAAGCTCGCCGCCGCGCTCATCGGCAACCCCGGGAGCGTGCTTGACTATACGCACTTCGGCCGCAAGCGCTTCGCCGGGCCGTCGGTGCCTACGATCCTCGTGCCGACCACCGCCGGCACCGGTGCGGAGGCCAGCCAGAATGCGGTCGTCACATCGGGCTCGAGGAAGGCGTTCGCCAACAACTACCCTCAACTCCTCGCCGCGGGCGCGTTGCTCGATCCGCGCCTGACCGTCTCGCTGCCGCCGACCGTCACCGCGCACACCGGCCTCGATGCCCTGAGCCACTGCGTTGAGGGAATCCTCTCCACCAATGCCACGGCGCTGACGGATCTCTCCGCCGTCCAGGGCATCGGGCTGATCGTGCGTTCGCTCCCGCGTGCCTACGCGGCCGGGACCGACGCCGAGGCCCGCGCGGGGATGGTGCTGGCCGCGTACCTCGGCGGACTGTCTCTCAACGCGGGCATGGTGCTCGGCCACTCGATCGCCTACACGATCGCGAACCGGCTCCACCTGCCGCACGGCTTCTCATGCGCGCTCGCGCTCCCGTACGCCATGGCGTACAGTCGTGAGACCGCCGCGGCGCGCCTGCGGCGAATCGGCGAGGCGGCCGGGACGGATGGGGCCGACGCGGTGCGCGCGGTCGAATCGCTCTGCCACGACCTCGGCATGCCGGAAGCGCTCAAGACGCTCGGTTTGGCGCGCGAACGCCTCCCCGAAATGGTGACGGAGTGTCTCGAGCAGTACCCGCGGCCCAACAACCCGCGGCCGCTCGACCCGAGCGTTCTCCTGTCGCTCTATCAGGCGATGTGGGACGGACGGCCCGCGCACGCGTGGGCGTCGTGAGCGGACGCGGTGAGGCACGCCGTCCGGCCGCGATCCTGTTCGACCTCGACGGCACGCTCCTGGACAGCGCGGAACTGATCATCACCGCGTTCCAGGAGACGTGCCGATTCCACCTCGGCCTCGACATCGACCGCGGGCTCATTCTTCGGGCGTGGGCCCGGCCGATCCGCGAGCGCTTTCACGCGCTCGCGCCGGACCGCGACGAGGAACTGTCGCAGGACTACCTAGAGCGGTACGTGGCGCTCCACGACCGATACGCCCGGCTGTTTCCGGGCGTGCCCCAGACGCTCCAGGCGCTGTCCGACCGCGGGTACCCGATGGCGATCGTCACCTCCAAGCGCCGCGCGACGACGCGCGCGGCGCTGGACGCGTTCGACTTGGCCCGGTGGTGTTCTGCCGTCATCGTCGATGAGGACACCCGGCGCCACAAGCCGGACCCGGAGCCGGTGCATGCGGCCGCGGGCCAGCTGGGCGTGACGGCTGCGGAAACGCTCATGGTGGGCGACACACCGTTCGACGTCGCTGCGGGCCGGGACGCCGGCGCGGCCACCGCCGGGGCCTTATGGGGCGCCGTGGATGCGGACGCCCTCCGTGCCCATCGTCCCGACTATATGCTCACACAACCAGAGGATCTGCTGACGATCTGCCCGTCGCCATAGCGGATCGCGGTCCCACGGGCGGTCACGGCCGACGCCCGGCACGCAGCCTGGCGATGTACAACCTCGCCGCGTGGTCCATCGACGCGGCACGGAGGCGCTCCTCTTCGGCGAATTTCGCCTCCTCGGCGGCCCAGCGGTCGGCCTTCTCGTAGGCGTCGTCTTCGATGCGCCGTACCGGATCTGACACCGCACGCTCGCCTCGCACGAACGCGGCCGCCGCGGCTGCAGCGCCGCCGAGACGGTCCGCGATCGCCGGCACACGGCGGATCGTCACCTCGGCGAGCAGCGCCGCCACCGCCAGTGCCGCGACCGGGGGCCAGGCGTCGCTTGTCCCGCGGCCGTGCCCCTGGCGGAACGCCTCGTCGGGCGCGTGCAGCAGGATCCCCCCGGTGGCCTCCGCGAGGTGGGCCAGAAGCGCTGGGTTCCCGCCTGGCTCGCGGAGTTCCGGCGAGTACGGCACGACGAGCCCGGCCGCGCGCGTGCCCACGGGGCCGCGCGCATCCCGTGCCGCGACGGTCACCGTGTATACCCCGGGCGTCCCCGCGGGCCACGACGCCTCATAGCGACCTGGCGCGGTCTGCATCATCTCGATGACGTGGCCCGCGCTGCCCGGGGCGTCCAATTCGGCCTCCACGCGCAGTCCGTCCCAGGGCACACCGTCCGGCCGCCGCGCGTCCACGGCCACCTGGCCAGTCGCCCCGCGAGGATCGCGCGTGAGCGACACATAGAGCCCGCCGCCGGGGTCGCGCATCGTCCACCGCACCGCCTGCGACCAGAAACGCGCCGCCTGCGGCCATGCCGTCCACGGCGCCGTCCAGCGCGTGCCGTCGTCCGACGTGAACGCAACGGTGCGCCCGAGCCCGTAGCGCCACGTCGCGAGGACGGGATCGCGCCTGGGGCCCTGCAACGCAACGTCGGCCGCGGGCTTCGCGACCGTGGCCACGTATCCTGCGATCGCCGGCGGGATCGCAAGACCGGCGAGGGTCGGCGCCGGCCCGCCGCGGACAAGCGGTGTCGGTTCCTCGACGAGGTAGGATCGGACGGCGATCAACGCCTCGGTCGTGAAGATCTGCGGGATGGCGTACAGGTCCTTCGCGACGTAAGATCTCCCGCCGGCCCAGCGGGCCAAGTTGCGCATGAACACCAGATCGGCGTCACCGCCGATGGCGACGGTGCTGATCGTGATCTTCTTGCGGGCGAACGCCGTCGCGAGCGTGTGAAAATCGCCGGGATCGGTCAGACCATCGCTCATCACGATGATGTGGCGGACTTTGGCCGGAGACGTCTCGAGAAACTTGCCGGCCGCCGCGAGCGGAGGGTACATCAGCGTCCCGCCGCCCGCCTCGATCCGGGCGACTTCGTTCAGGATCCGATCGCGACTGCGCGCTTCGGTCGGCGGAACGAGCCAGCGGAATGTCTGGTCGAATGTGATCACGCCGACCTGATCGTGCTCGCTCAGCAAGTCGATGACCGACGAGGCGATCTCCTTGGCCAGCGCCACCTTGGCAAGCTCCGTACCGAACGCCTCCATGCTGCCCGACGTGTCGATGACCAACACGACCGCCACCGTCGGAAGCGCAGTGGTCTGCCGCACATCCATCCGGACCGGGAGCGCCGTCTCGAGCGGGGTCCCGGCGTACCCGCCGACGCCGTAGCTCCGCGGACCGCCGATCGCGACCAACCCGCCGCCGAACGCACCGACAAACGTCTTGAGCGCCGTCTGCTGCGCGGAGCTCAGATCGCCTGCCGCGACGTTGTCCAGCACGACGCTGCCGTAGGGCGCCAAGGCCGTCGGCAGCGTCGGCACGCCGTCCGGGGTCCGCACGTCCACCGGAAGCCCTTGCCTGGCCAACCAGTCCGGGAGCACGCTCGGGTCGTTCGCGACAAACAGCACGCGGGGCGCGCCCTGCACCACGACCAGCGCCTCACCGTGCTTATTGCCCGGCAGCGAATCGGCCGATGTTGTGACGTCGACGCGATACCGTAGGAGCGCCTCGCGCGTCGCCCGGTCGTCGAACGACACCGCGGTCTCGCCGGGGGCGAGCGACACGTGGCGGGTGGCGACCGGCGTCCCATCCCGACTCCACGTCACCGTGGCGTCCGCCGGCACCGTCGCGCGCAGGACCGCGCGGACCTGGTACGCCTCCCCGACGTGCACCTCGGCGGGCGCCACCACGTCGTCCACGAGCACCACGGCGGGGGCGGCCCCGGCGAGCGGCACGGCGTCGACGGCGATTCCATCGGCGGCCGCGCGGCGCGCGGCCGCCGCGGCGTCACCGACGTTCTCGGCCCCGTCGCTCAGCACCACGATCCGCCGTGCGCCTTCGCGCGGAAGGATCTGCCGCGCCAGGTCGACTGCCGCGCCGATGTCGGTGGCGTCGGGCTGCGGCGCTGCCTCGAGGCCGTCCACCGCCGCGTGCGGCGCAACCGGAAACTGCAACAACGGCGCACCCGCAAAGGTCACGACGCCGGCCTGGTCCTCCGGGTGCATGCGGGCCAGCGCGCCGGTCACAAACGCGGCTTCCGCGCGGCGCTCGTCCGGCGTGATGCTCGCCGACCGATCTACCGCGAACGCGACGCGGACGCCCGCCGACGGCACGGTCATCGTCGGCCCGGCAAGCGCCAGGATGAGCAGGGCGAGCGTTGCGGCCCGCAACGCCGTCGCAATGCGCCAGCGACGTCCAAGGCGGCGCCGCCCCAGCCACCAAACCACGAGCACAAGCGGCAGCAGCGCGAGCCACCAGGGATGCTGGAGCGCGATCGGCAGCGTCATGCGTCGCCCCCGCGGCGCCGCGTCGCGAGCGCCCACTCGCCGAGCACCGCCGCAGCCGCGGCCGTCAGCAGCCACGGCCAGAGCGGCACGTGAACCAGCACGCTCCCGGGCACCACCGATGCCCGGGACCCGGGCGGCGCCGACTCAGCGTCGGCCGGTGCGCGCCCGGGATGGATCACGCCCGCGTCCCGCCCTCCGATCGTAGCCGCGAACGTCCGCTCGCCCGCCGCCGTCGAGAACCGGTAGAGACCCGCGCGCACCAGCGGCGGCAGCACAAAGACCCCGTCGGTGGGGTGGAGGTCGAAGCGCCGGCCATCCGGCGCAACGAGCGTCGCGGCGGCCGCGCTGCCGGCCGGAATCTGCACCTCGTCCCCGGCGGTCGCGCCGTCGACGCCGCCGCCGAGCCACGCCAAGCTGTTGCGGACGAGAATCGGAAACGCCACGTGCGCCGGTAGATCTGAGTCCTCGAGCGCGAACCCCAGCAACACCGCGCGCACGCCCCGGCCCTCGTACTCCCACAGCAGCGGCGTTTGGCCAGCCGCGAGCACACGCCCGCCCTCGGGCACCAACGTAAGGGCCCGGTTGATGCGCACGTCGCGCAGGTCCACGAACCGGAGGACCGGGTCTTCGCGGTCCCACGTCGCGATCTCCGGCTGGGGCGTGACGCCAGTCGCGCTGACGGGCAGGTTGGGCGGCACCGAACCGATGACGAGGTAGTTCCCCGGAGGCAGCGGCCCAGTGTCCACCCGGTCGAGGATGACGACGTCAAAAGCGGCCCACGCCGCGGGGTTGACGGTCTCGGTCGCGACGGCACGCGCCACCGGCAAGAGGCGGAGCACGCGCTCGAGCGAGGGGTTCCCGCGGCCGACCAGCAGCACCGACGGCAGCGGCGTCGGCGCGAGGACCGCCGTCGCATCATCGTCCTCCGGCAGCATGTCGCGGACGGCAAGGTGGGCGCGCAACACGCCCGCGCCGGCGACGGGAAACACGGCAGTCCGACTGCCACCGGCCTGCAGCTCCAGCGTCGCGCGATACACCAGCGTCTCTCCGAGGCGGACTTCGAGCGGCACGCGCCGGGCTGCGCTCCCGTAGTTGTCGACGCGGACGAGCGCTTCGGGCGTCGGGGCGTCGCGAAGCACGCGCAACTCCGTGATCGCCACGTTGTCGTCGGACGTCCCGACGATGCGGTAGGTGACGCCCGAGACCGCGGGCAGCGGGCCGCGTGCCGCGTCGGTCCACACGACGATCTGCCCGTTCGGCCCCGGCCGCTGCGCAGCCGCCACGGTCACCGCTGCGGCGACGTCTCCGGCGGCGTCCCACGGCTCCGCGTTGCGCAGGGCCGCAGCCACCGCGCGGAAGTCGTCGGTGATCGGCGCGAGCACCACCGGGTGCGGCGCGGCCAGGACAACCGCGGCGCGCTGACCCAGCTGCAGCCGGGCGACGAGCGCGAGCGCCTCCCCGCGCGCCCGGTCGAACCGGGTCGGCGACACGTCCCGCGCCCGCATCGAGAGCGATCCGTCGAGCACGAACACGACGTCGCGCCCCGCGACGTTCCGGCCAACCAGCGCCGGCCGCGCGAGCCCGGCGACAATCGCCGCGACCGCGAGCAGCTGGAGCAGGAGCAGCAAGCCGCGCTCAATGCGCCGTGACGGCCGGTACGCGGCGAGGGTCGGTACCGAACGTTGCCACAACAGGATGCTGCTGACCGGGTGGTCCCGTCGCCGCACGCGGAGCAGGTACAGCAGCACCAGGAACGGCAGCGCGAGAAGCCCCCACAGCGCCGCCGGGGCGCCGAGGCTCACCGAACGAGTCCCGCCTGTCGCAGGTAGCGGAGGACGAGCGCATCCGCGGGCACCGATGACGCGGTCCGGACATAGTCGATGCCGTGGCGGAAGCAGAATCGCTCGACGGCGAGGAAGTAGGCGTCGCGCGCCTCGGCGTAGGCACGCAGCGCTTCTGCGTCGACCGTGATCTCGACCGCGCGACCGGTTTCGACGTCCACCAACCTGAGGTCGCCCGCGAGCGGCGGCGCGATCTCCTCGTCTGCGAGGATCTGAATCAGGAACGTTTGGAACCGCTGTTGTCGCGCGTGCAGGAGTCCGGTCTCGTAGCCGTGAGGATCAAGCAGATCGGAGATGACAATCAACAATCCCCGGTGGCGGCTTGCCTTCAGGTGACGGCGCATGGTCTGGCCGAGGTCGGTCCTCCCGTCGGCTGTGAGCCCGTCTAGGAAACGCAGCAGGTCGAACGCACGGCCGCGGCCGCGCAGACGTGCCAGGCTGGGACCCCGCTCCGAGGTGAACGCAGTTACCCCGACGCGATCGAGGTTGCTGAGACCGATGTACCCGATCGCGGCGGCGACGCGCTTGCCGAGCGCGAGCTTGCTGGGCGTCCCGACCGCCATCGACGCGCTCGTGTCGAGCAGGAGCTGGACGTCGAGGTCCTCCTCCTCGCTGAACAGCTTCACGAAGATGCGGTCGAGCCGGGACACGATGTTCCAGTCGATGTAGCGGTAGTCGTCGCCGGCCTGATACGCGCGGTAGTCGTCGAACTCGATGCCCCGCCCTCTCGCGACGCTGCGCCGCTCGCCGCGCTGCTGGCCCTGGACCCGGCGCCGGGTGATCAAGCTCAACGTCTCGAGCCGCTGGAGAAACTCGGGGTCGAACAGGCTTGCCTCGTGCGCACCGGTGCCGGCCGGAGCGGTGGGCGTCACGGGCAGCCTTACGCGCCGGCGGCCGGCGTGGGGACGGCGCCAAGCTCCTCGATCGCCTGGCGCACCAGGTCGTCCGCGTCCACGCCTTCGGCCTCGCCTTCGAAGCTGAGGATCAACCGGTGCCGGAGCGCCGGGAGCGCGAGCGCCTGGATGTCCTCGACCGAGACGTTCAGACGTCCCTGGACAAGGGCGCGCACCTTCCCCGCGCGGATGAGCGCCTGCAGGCCGCGCGGACTGGCCCCGTACCGGATGAAGCGCTTCGCCGACAACGACGCCTGCGGCGACGCCGCGTGCGTGGCCAACACCAGCCGCACCGCGTAGTCCCGAACGTGAGACGCGACCGGCACCTCGCGTGCGATCGCCTGCATGCGCAGGATCGCCGCGGCGTCGGCCACCTGGCGGGCCGTCGGATCCTCCGGGCCGGTCGTCCGCTCGGCGATCGTCCGCAGGTCGTCCAACTCCGGGAACGCGACGCGGAGCTTGAAGAGGAACCGGTCGAGCTGGGCTTCCGGCAGCGGATACGTGCCCTCCATCTCGATCGGGTTCTGCGTCGCCAGCACGAAGAACGGTTCGTCGAGAGGGCGGGACACCCCGGCGGTCGAGACCGCATGCTCCTGCATCGCTTCGAGGAGCGCAGACTGCGTCTTGGGCGTCGCTCGGTTGATTTCGTCGGCCAACACAATCTGGGCGAACACCGGACCGGGCTGGAACTCAAACCGCCGGCGGCCGGCGTCGTCCTGGACGATCAGGTTCGTCCCGAGGATGTCCGCGGGCATCAGATCTGGCGTGAACTGGATCCGCGAGAAGCGAAGGTCCAGCGCCTGCGCCAGCGTGCGGACCAGCAGGGTCTTGCCGAGCCCGGGCACGCCCTCGAGCAGCACGTGACCGCCTGCCACAAGCGCGGTAACCACCAGATCGAGGAGCGACTCGTGCCCGACGATGACCCGGCCGAGCTCCTGACGCACGGCGGCGAACGATCGACGAAACTCGTCCACGTCGCGGGATCCGGCTGGCTCCGTCACGGTGTGCCTCCCTGAGTCTCGAAGTACTGCCGGACCAACTGCAGGAACGTCGGCGGCAGCGGCGCTTCCGACACGGCGCGGTCGAGTTCGTGCGCCACTGCGGCCGGCGGGCGCCCCGCAGGCAGACGCGACGCCCCGCCCTGTCCTGGCGCGACGATCTCCCGCATCGACGACGGGCCCTCGCCCGGAGCACCCTGGACGTACGCCGGCACGCGCGTGCCCTGCAGCCGCGGTGTCGCCGCCCCGAGCTGCGGGCCGGTGCCCTGCCCCGGCAGGCTCCCCTGGTTCGGACCGGGCGGCGGCGGCGCGCCGGTCTCGTCCGTCGTGCCAGAGGGCGGATTCGGTCCGGACGCCTCTGGCGGCGGCGCGCTCGGGGACGGCTCGCCGGACACCGGGGCGTTCGCGCCCCCAAGCGGTCCCTGCTCGGCGATCCGCGCCGCGGATTGCTGCACGTTCTGCCGCGCATCGCCGAGCGCTTGCTCGTCGCCGAACATGCGCTCCAGCCCCTGGAGATCCTGCATCGCCTCGTTGAGGGACCCGGACGCCGCCGCGAGATGGCCTTGCGCCGCCTCCCGGCGCGCCTGATTGATGCGCTCGCGCGTGGACACCGGAGCATTCATCTGATCGAGAGACTCCGACAGCGCCCGCAGTTGGGTCGAGAGGGACTGCGGGTCGACCGGAGTCCCGCCGCGCTCGAGCTGGCCCGTGAGCGCCCGCACTTGGCGGACCGCGGCGTCCAGCCGCTGCAGGCGCTGGGCGTCCGTCCCGGCGCGAGACGCCGGCGTCGGTCGTGACGGCGTCCCGGGTGCCGTGGTCTGAGGCAGCGACGCGTCGAGTTGGCGCTGCAAGAGATCCTGCGCCGCACCCAGTTGCCGGGCCACATCTCGCACCGATCCGAGGGCCTGCTCGCGATCGATCCGCGGTCCTTCGAGACGATGACCGAGCGCCTGCACCTGGGGCGCGAGGCGCTCGGCTTCCGGCAGCGCCTGTGACCGCCCCATCGCCTCCAGCCGCCGGCCGGCGACGACGATCGACTGCCCTTCGCGGTGGACGATGGCGAGCGCCTTCGCCGCGGGCGTCGCGGGCAGCGACCATCCGACAAGAAACTGGGCCCAGAGCAGGAGCAGCAGGCACGCAGCGCCCGCGAGCCACGTCTCGCGCGGCACGCGGAGCGGCGCCACCGCCCGCGGCTCCACGCCCTGCGCCGCGATCACGGCGTCGGCCACTTGGAGGCGCGCCAAGCCCACCGGTCGTGCAGAACGCCCCAGCAGCTCGACGGCCGTGCTCAACCGATCATGCAGGCCGGCGCGGCGATCGGCAAGGCGCGCCGCGACCGCCGCCGACGGACGGCACCGCCATACCAGCACGAGCCACGTCGCCGCAAGGACCGCGCCGGTCGCGATGGCGCATCGGCCGAGCGGAAACGGCACCGGGACGATCATCGTCGCGAGCGCCCAGAGGAGCAACCCGCCGCCCGCGGCGACTGCGGCGCGCGCGACGATGCTCCACGCGGCCGCGATCCCGATCCGCACCGCAACGCGGTGGAGCAGCGCATGCAGCTCGATCGCCTCGTGCGTCACGCCACGCCGAACCTCCGCAGCGCGACGTGCGCCAAACCGGTGCACACGAGCCCGAGCGCTGCGTAGCACGCGGCCGCCTGCACGGGAAACGTCCCCGCAACCGCCCAGGTGACGGCCACCACGGGGTTCGTCCACTGGACCTCGGCCGGGAGCGCCAGGGTGGCCAAGAACACGAGGACGAGCGTCGCCCAGTGCGCGAGCGTGCGTGCGAACTCGGACTCGCACACAATGCTGTAGAGCAGTCCGATCTGCGCCACGGCCCAAGCCTGCGCGACCACGAGCACGAACACGGCCGCGAGACCGGCGATCGGAGCTTGTCGGATTCCGAACGCGAGCACCAGCAGCGGGACGCCGAGGAGCAGCCAGTACACGATCGTGGCGAGCGACGCCAGGCTCTTCCCGACCACGATCGTTCGGCGCGAGAACGGCCCGAACGCGAGATCGATTGCGGGCCGCTCGCCCTCAACGGCGATCTCTTGCAGCGCACACGCCGACGCGAAGTACGTCACGAGCACCACCTGCACCCCCAGCAGCGCCATCCCAAGGCCAACGGGGTTACGCGACGGATCGATCTGGTTGAGTTCGGGCGGCAGCCCGAGCAGCATGAGCAACGCGAGAATGCCGAGGTACAGCAGCTCCATGGCGAGGACCTTGCGACTGCTGCCCCGGGCCCGGAGATCGCCGCGCAGGACGGCGTTGCTCACGACGTGTCGACTACCGCCTCTCGACCGACAACAGCAAGATGGCGGAGTGCTGGCCGAGCGTTCCCCCGTCCTCTAGACGAAACACGGGCACGGTATGCTCGATCTCCCCGACCAGAACCGGCGTGGTAGCCCCCATTATAACACCGCCGTTTGGGCCCAGGAAGATCCACGACCGATCATGACTGTCCGAATCCGCCGCGGTGGACCGCACCCACCGGTCGGGATCGAGGTCGAACGTCGACCCGCCGGAGGGGATGTCACCGATCCAGTACCAACGATCGCCCCAGTGGAGTTCGACGCGGTGCGCCCGCTCGCCGCCGAGGTCGACCCTGAGGGTACGCCCGTGCTGCGCCAGCTCGGCGCGTGCGGTGCGGGACACCGTGCCGAGCGCCGCGAAGGTCCGCGGCCCGGTCCCTGCGGTGAGCGTCCCCTCGAGCACTGTGCGCTGGTCCGTGACTTCGGCCCGAAGATCGCCGGAGGCGGTCACGGGTGCGACGACGTTCCCGCCCGACACCCGCACGCGGTACCGGCCCCCGTAGGGCACAGCGACCGCGCCCACGGTCAACGCCCGCGCCACATCAGTACCGGAAGCCTGCTCCACGAACGTGACATCGACCACCGAGGTGGAACGCTCTCGCACGTCCATGGCGAGGCGCCAGAACACGACGAGCGCTACGGCGACCACCGCGAGGCTCGCGAGGGCGCGGGCCCGAAGCGCCCGGCGCCGGCCGATCAGGTACAGCGCCGCAAGATATACGAACACGGCCCCGGCGACCTCGGCGTGGACAAGCGGATCGAGCGACGGCCCGGCGGGTAGCTGCTCCGCAACCGCGTCGATCTGGACCTGCGACGGCGCCGGCTCGCCGAGCGCCGCCGTCCAGAGGCGGACGCGGCCCGGCCATTCGGCAAACGCGGGAAGCCGGGGATCGAACCCCCACAGCTCCACCCATCCTGCACCCGCGCGGGCGCCCGCGATCACCACGGTTCCGCCGGCCCGCGTCATGGTCGCACCGATACGAGGATCGAGCGGGCTGACCGCGTAAGGTCCCGGGGGCAAATCGTCGCCGGCCCGAACCGACCCGGGCGAAGGCGGAGGCAGGACGCGCACCTGTCCGACCGATGCTGGGAGGACGTCCTGAAGAAACGGCGGCGGCAAGAGACCCGGCCGGGCCACGACCAGCAGGCGTCCCCCGAGGCGGACCCAGGTCAGGAGCGCGTCGCGTTGCGCGCCGTCGAGGCGCGCGGGGTCGAGATCGCGGACCACGAGGAGATCGACAGCCGAATACTCCTGCCAGCGGCGCGGCAACGCCTCGGCGCCGACGTACGCGGTGACCACGCGCTCGGACAGGCGCACGAGGGGCTCCAGACCGGCCGCCTCATCGGAGAGTGCAACCACGACGCGGCCGCCGACCAGCATCGGATCGATCGGCACGGCACGGCGCAGCCGCTCCCGGCCAGCGACAAGAACCCGCACAACGACCGGCCGGCGAATGTCGCTCAGCACGACCGGGACATCGAACGCACGGCCGGCGCCGGCGACGGCATCGAACGGCACGATCGTCGTGGTCACGACCTCGCCGGTCTGACGGCCGAGTGCGGGGACATCGACTGCCACCATCGCGGGGCCGCCCTCGGGCAGTGCCGGGACTTCGATCTCCAGCGGAACCGGCACCCCCACGCGCACGGCGCCGGCGAACCCGAGGTGCACGACCAGGCCCTGATCCACCCCGGCCGCGACCGCCGGGGCGGCGGGCAGCGACGCGAGGACGCCAAAAAGCAGCGCGAGGGCATGGCCGATCGGCCATGCCCTCGCTTCCACGTGGTCGCTAGGACGACTTCGTCCCGGCACTGGTTGTGGACGCCGCGCTGCCGCTCCCGGCCGCCGGGGCCGTCGCCGATGGTGTGGGCGACTCTTTGGACGGGGACGACTGCTTGGACGGGGACGCCGACTTCCCGTCGCCTTCTGCCGGCGCCGGAGTCTTGCGGTAATCGTTCACGTGGAACCCGGCGCCCTTAAAGATGATTCCCACGGGTGAAAACACCCGGCGCACCGGCGCGCCGCATCGCTCGCAGCGCTCCACCGCCTCGGCGACCGCGTGCGTCACTTCGAATTGGTGGCCGCACTTCGTGCACCGGTACTCGTAGATCGGCATACTCCCACCTCCGTCGCCCACCCCGCGAACTCGCGCAGGCGGCGCAAGGGCACGGGGCCTTCCGATCGTCGGCGCGCGATTCCTTGGGCTGCACCGCCGCACACCACGGCCCCACCCGCGCGGCGGGCGGGGCCGCCATGCGCCTTCGTCTTAGGTACTATTGTGGGACGGCCCTCCCGGCGTGTCAAGCGATCACGCTCGACGCGTCAGCGACGCTCGAGCGTGGCCACCCACACCGGGCCCCGGCCGTCGGCCGTGTCGGTCCCGAATGCCAGGCCGAGCCCGTCGGGGGCCCATCGCGTCACGAGCGCTCGGGCGTACTCCACGATCTCAGGGCGATAGTCCGCAATCCTGAGCCGGGCGCCCGTCGTCACGTCGACGACCTCGACCGACGTCTCGTTCGGCGCGATCACCTCACCGAACGCCACGGCCGTTCCGGACGGCGCCCAGGACAACCCCGTATAGGCTCCCGCAGGAGTCAGCGTCCGGCGGCCGGTGCCGTCCAGCCTGACGGCCACGATCTGCCCACGCACTTCACGCGCCGCGTCGGGTGATCCCCCCACATACGCGACGAAGCGGCCGAGCGGGTCGAACGCCGGTCCGGCCATCGTATCCCGCCACCCGAACGGGATCGCGACCGGGTGGAGCGCCGACACCGCAATTCGCAGGAGCCGGGTCGACGCCGCGCCACCCTGCCGGGCAAGCGCGAGCACGAGATCCCGGCCGTCCGGCGACCACGCCACGGTCTGCACCGCGAACCCCGGCGGCAGCGGCGCGGAGACCGAACGGGCGCGTCGCCCGTCGCTCCCGGCCTGCCACGTCGCGATCTCGTCATGGTCCCCGCCGGACACCACGTATGCAAGCCTCGCGTCACGCGGGGCCCACGTGACGAGGTGCACCCCTGCTGCGGTCGACACCGCCGCGGGCGGCAGTCCGTCGAGGCCCACGGTGTACAGCGTCCCGGCGGACACGACCGCGAGCGAGCGTCCGCCGGGCGCCCACGCGACCTCGGTGACGCGCGGGAGCGCAGCCAACCGACGCGCCCCGGTCCCGTCCGGCCGCACCTGCCACACGGCGTCGTCGGTCCCGAACGCCAGTAGGCGGCCCTGCGGGCTCCACGTCGGCGGACTCGACGCCGCGGCATCGGACACTCGTGTCACCCGCGCGACGCGCAAGAACGGCGGGCCGAGCCCCACCGGCGTCCGCCGCACCGTGCACGCCGTAAACACAAGCGCGGCTGCCAGCACTCCAGCCAGCAGCCGCACTCGCACGCGACCCGCCATGCGCGGGCGATCAACACACGGTATATTTGCCCTCGGCCAGGTCCCGGCAGAAGACGTGGATCCCGGCCAACTCCCGGTCGAGCACCTCCCTGACACGACGCGTGACCGCGGACTTCCGCAGCCCCTTGTCCGGAATGATCTGCGCCGCGGTGACCGGATGGTCGATGGGTTTCCCGATCTGGCTGACCATCCAGACGTAGACCTCCCGGAGCCCCGGCACTTCCTCGTAGACTTTCTGCGCCACTAGGTGCGTGAAGATTGAGTAGATCTTGCCGACGTGCGCGACGGGGTTCTTTCCCGCGGCCGCTTCCGTACCCATCGGGCGGTTGATCGCGATCACCCCGTTGACCTTGTTGCCACGTCCGATCTGGCCGCTGTCGCCGGATTCCGCGGACGTACCCAGCACGGACAGGTACACGCCGTTGATCCCTCTGCCCGGCTCGTCCAGCGTGTTGAGATCGAAGACCACCTTGTCCATCGTCGTGCGTCTCGCCAGAAACGCCATGACGGCGTCGTACAACGCCTCCTTACGGCGGAAGTAGTGTGCCTCGCCCTCTATGAACCGGTCCACGAACGCCACCGCCGCGGTGAGGCGCAGCTCACGTCCCATCCGCACGCCCATGACCTTCACGTCCTCGCCGGACTCAGGAAACTCTTCCTTGAACGTGCGCGAATTGATGTACTGTTCCGTCTCGCGGACCAGCCGCTCCGTCTCCGTCATGGGCCAGTAGCCCACGGCGGCCGACGTGTCGTTCGCGCCGGCGGTGTCGCGGCTGAAGATGTCGACCAGTTCGGCCGACCCGGGCTTGATCTCGTTCTGGTACATCATGTGCGGGCCGTCCTGGTCGTCGGATCCTCCCGGGTCGACGAACCGGAGGTTTTCACGGATCCAGTTCTTGGCGGTCCGGATCGCGATCTCGCGAATCGGCAGCTCGCGACCGTTGAGGCCGTACGCCGCCCGGTCGCCGAAGATCAGCTTCATCGGCTCCCGGATCGTGCCGCCCCCGAACCGGACCTGCGCGTCTCCCGCGACGAGAAAGGCTTTGTCGATGTTGTGGTGGAGGATGTGTCCGAACTGGCTCAGGTACTCCTTGCTCAGCTCCACGGAGACCCGATCCATGATCGCGTCGCAGATCGAGTCCGGATGACCGATGCCTTTCCGCTCCACCATCTCGACCTGCGTGTCCCCGACCGGAACCCCGGACAAGGTCTCGACCAAGATATTCCGCATTGCTCCCTCCTTCAGATGCGCGGGCCGGCCGGGGACGTCCGGCCCGGTCTCGGGCGCCTCACCCCTTGGGGGCGACCGCCTGCTTCTCCCGCACGATCTCCTCGACTTCCTTCATCAAGCCGTCCAGGAGCTGCGCCTCGGGCAGGCTCGCCACGACCTTTCCCTTGCGGAAGATCAGTCCCATGCCTTTGCCGCCGGCCACGCCGAGGTCCGCCATGCGCGCCTCGCCCGGGCCGTTCACGGCGCACCCCATCACCGCCACCTTGATCGGCACCGCGTACACGGCGATGCGCTTCTCCACCTCCTGCGCGAGTCGGACGATATCGACGTCGGCCCGCCCGCAGGAGGGACAGGCGATCAGGATCGGGCCCCGGAGGCGCAGCGCGAGCGCCTTGAGGATTTCGAACCCGGCCTTAACCTCCTCCTCCGGAGGCGCGGCGAGCGAGATGCGGATCGTATCGCCGATCCCGCGCGACAGGATCGCACCGAGCCCGACCGCAGACTTGACCGTGCCGGCCCAGGCCGTGCCCGACTCGGTGATGCCGACGTGGATCGGATAGGCCATCCGCTCGGAGATCTTCACGTACGCCTCCAGCGCCATTTCCACGTCGCTGCCCTTGACGGACACGACGACATCGTGGAAGTCCAGATCTTCGAGGATCTTGATCTCCTCGAGCGCGCTCTCGACCAGCGCGTCCGCGCACGGCTCGCCGTACTTCCGCAGCATCTCCTTCGAGATTGAGCCAACGTTCGCCCCGACGCGGATCGGAACGCCCCGGGCCTTGGCCTCTCGCGCCACGACCCGCACCCGGTCGGCCGATCCGATGTTGCCGGGATTGAGGCGAAGCTTGTCGACCCCGGACTCCAGTGCCGCGAGCGCGAGCCGGTAGTCGAAGTGGATGTCCGCGACCAACGGCAGCCGGATACGCTGCTTGATCTCCCGCAGCGCGGCCGCGGCTACCTGGTCTGGGACCGCGACGCGGACGATCTCACACCCGAGCGTCTCGAGGCGCTCGATCTGGGCGACCGTGGCGTCTGGGTCGCGCGTATCGGTGGTGGTCATCGACTGCACGGCGACCGGGGCACCGCCGCCGATCGTCACACGCCCGATTTGCACCGGTCGTGTTTGCGTACGGTCCATGCTCGACTCCTCAAGCGTTCGGTGAACGTCTTAAAACGTCTTATTGTAGCACCCGCACCACCACTCCTGCCACCGACGCCGTCACGGCAGCGTGAGGTGCACCGGATGCATGATGTCGCGGACGGTGAGCGCAAGGATCAAGCACAGCAGCAGCGCGAGCCCCACCAGGTGGATGTAGCCCTCGCGCCGCGGATCGACGGGCCGCCGCCGCAACCCCTCGACCACCAGAAACGCCGCCCGGCCGCCGTCCAGCGCCGGGAGCGGAAACAGGTTGAACAGCCCGATGATGATGCTGAAGAACGCCGTGAAGTACAGAAACGTCTCCCCGCCGGCGTGCGCCGCCTGGCCGAGCACGTTCACGGCGGTCACCGGGCCGCCAAGCTGCCCCAGGAGCTGGC
>Ga0070735_10000831_pt1 | contig 31238 bp, 26 predicted proteins | sample Coa_R1_FD_66443 | JGI IMG/M metagenome (GOLD analysis project Ga0070735, IMG submission 66443) | Surface soil microbial communities from Centralia Pennsylvania, which are recovering from an underground coalmine fire - Coalmine... | ecosystem: Environmental > Terrestrial > Soil > Unclassified ...
ATATTTCACAAAAGCATCCTGCGCACCAGTGGTGACTCGCTCCAGGTCAAAGTGTCCAATGAAATCGATCTGCGTTTCCCAGCATCGCGTTTTGAAAGTGCTCTTGCTGATGTGGTCGTCCCCGGCCGCGCTCGTAAACGTAAAGTTATCGGCGAGCAGGCTGTCCACTGGCGCCCAGTCTCTCTTCTCCCATGCCGCATACCACTTCCGGACCACCTCCTCGTTCGTTAAGTTCTGCCCTCCCAATGCGCCGGCATTTGCCGCTCCCGGCAGGCTCACGGCGCCAACCAGGGCGCAGGCTCCCATTGCAATCAGGTTCCTGCGCGACACTTCGATCCTTGTCATAGTCCGTCCTCCTTTTTCAGAATGAAGCGTGAAGCGCTTTGCCCGACTGCCACCGAACCGGTCGAGCAGACAAACCGGTTGGTATGTACCATACGTTAGAACCGACGCGATCAGAGCCGCTTGCCGGTCGCCCGCGGGCGCAAGGATCTCAGCCAGTCCACGATGTTTCTGATTCCCGCTTTCATCACTTTCGGGTCCTGAGAATTCTTTGCCAGCGAAGCATAGCCTTCGACCATCGCGATCAGTAAGCCAGCGGCATCGGCGGGCTCCACGTCGCGCCGAACGCTTCCTTGAGTCTGGCCCTCTCGCAAAGTGCGGGCAACAGCCTCGCGCCAGGCATCGAAGATTGCCGCCAGGCGTTTCCGAAATCCCGCGTCAAGGGGGGACATTTCCTGCGCCAGATTGTTCAACTGGCAACCGCCCCGCACATCCTCGGGCCGAACGGGTATCCGTTGAACAGCCCCGATCAAAGTGTCGATAGGGTCCTTGACGCTCTGTAGAGGCCGCACCCATTTACCGTGGACGTCAGGGGCAATGACCTCGTCGGCGACGGCGTATCCCAAAGCTTCCTTGCTCTTGAAGTGGTAATACAGCGCTCCTTTGGTGACGCCGGCCGAGGCCAGAATTGTGTCCAGGCTGGCACTCTGGAAACCCGAACGGTAGATCTCGCTGGATGCCGCCTGCAGGAGGCGCTCCCGCGTGCGCTCAGGATCGTGCAGCCTGGCCGCGCCACGTTTCGGGTTCTTTCGTGCGACCAACATACCAACCAGTATGTATGGTAACGACCAGAGCGTCAAGAAACATTTAACAATGCGCTCAACAATATGAAAATCACTGAATTTTGTAATCTCTCGCCAATGTGTATGAGAAGTTGGAGAACAAATCGCTCTAACACTCTTCAGATCGTCCCAGGATTTTGTCAGTCTGCCACTCGTTTTCGAGCTCCTAACTGCTGGGCCTGTTGTCTCACATAATCGTTGTGAACGTGGAACACAACATGCTCCGTCAGTTATGACTCACCAGGAGCTTGTGGCTGCACAAACCGTAGTTTGAGAGCTCATGTCTCGTCTGCGCCATTGCGTCGAGTGCCCGAAATGTCGCACTCGATACTTGCCCAGTTTCAGTCCGTATAACAACGGATCGTACCTGATCCCGCTCACCGCGCATGGCGCCGCAGGGTGGCTCCTGTACTGTTCTTGCAGCAGGCCCTGCGCGCCCAGTCAATGGCATTCGACGGACTTGAAGCCGTACGAAATCTGCGGCCAAGCCTATCGTCGCGGTTACGGTTCACCGGACGAAGTATGGGATGTAACCCGGCACCGTAGGGACCGCGCTAAATGACACGATGTCGATGGGCCCCTGCAAAATGGGCTGTCTGTCGAGAACCAGGACTATCGCAGAATAGCTTAGTTGAACCACGAATTCATGCATATGCGCCACACGCAGGGTCCACCAACTGCCGGCGATTCTCCTTCGTCAGTGATAAGCGGAAGAAATCGCGAAAACTCCGCTCCCCTGCGTGTCGTGCATCTGGACCACTTACGGGTCCAAACCGGTTGGCTAAAGATCCAGCGTCCGGCAATCGACCTTCCAAGAAAGAACACGATTGGCCGGCGCAAAGAATTCAGGCTGCCTTGCGACCCTTCTGAATCGACTTGAGGAATTTCAGCAAGTCGGCGTTGACCTGATCCACATTTGTCGCGGTGAGACCGTGCGGCATGCCTGGATAGAAAATTGTCTGGGCTCCCTTGATCAGCTGGGCTGATTTTTTGCCTGAAATGTTGATCGGCACGATCTGGTCATCTTCACCATGCATGACCAGCGTGGGAACGTCGAACTTCTTGAGGTCCTCATGGAAGTCGGTTTCGGAAAACGCCTTGATGCTGTCGTAGAGGTTCTTAAGGCCGCCCTCCATGCTCCATAGCCAGAACTGGTCCACCAATCCCTGCGAGACCTTCGCCCCCGGACGGTTGGCGCCATAGAACATGACGGCAAAGTCTTTCCAGAACTGTGAACGGTCATTAACGAGACTCGTCCGCAATCCGTCAAACACCTGAAGCGGTATCCCGTCCGGATTGCCAGCGGACTTTACTAGTTATCGACGCCGAGCAGGATGGTCGGGGTTGGTAAATTCAAGCAGTTCAATCGGTGCGCCATTCTCAACAATGAACGCGACGCGCACGCCATCTGACGGGCTGTTCGGCGCGATCAGAACTTCCCGGCCCGCCAATTCGGCATCGAGGTCGCTCACTTCAAAAGCCACATGCGGGACGTGCCTGACCAAGTCAGGAATAGCGGCATCGGGTTCAAACCGCATCCACTCTACGCCAAACTCGCTGTTTTCGTGTCCAACAATGAATGTTCTTAGATGCTTGAGATGATGCTCTCCCGGTCTGGATTCAGCGGTCGGGATGCCGATATGGTGATAACGACGCATTTCTCGACTCTGCTTGAGAGTACCACGAAGCCACCCGATCAATTTCAAGCACTCAGGAGCACCCGCCGCCCGACGCATGTATAACTCTTCCGATGGGCTGACGCAGGCACTGGTGTTCGACGGTACTTCTTTATACGGTTGAATATACAATTTTTCGAAACACCAACTCGATGCATCCCTCCGGCAGCTAGGGTTGCGCCTTGTACTTGTAAAGAAGCCTGCGGCAGTCACAAAACCGCTATTGATCCGGTGCCCGCCGCCAATGGCTAGGCACAGCAGGTGCTATTCCACCTTGGCGTACTCGCTTCTGAAGTAACTTCATTGCGGGACGCTCCTCGCCGTGCCTCCACAACTACCGCTCTTCACTGCCGTAAGAATCCTCCGGGCAAACTCCTTCTCGTCCACCTCATAGTCTTCTGCCTCGTTGCCGAGGATGCGCCAACCTGTAAACACCGCGATCAGATTTTCTCGGGGAAACACCATCAGGTGTTGTTGACCAAACCCCCGCGCCATCCAGACATACTCGGAGGAATCCGCCCGCTTCTGGAGCCACCACAGGAATCCGTAGTCGACGTTGCCGTCGACATCAAGCGAACGCTTCACCGATTCCGTTATCCAGTCCTTTGAAACGATCTGCGTGCCTTCCCACACTCCGGCCTGAAGGTATAGATAGCCAATCTTCGCCAGATCGCTGGCACTCAAAAACAAGCCTCCTTCGGTGTCCACCACCCCCAAATAGGTTCGCTTCCAATAGTGCTTCATTCCCAATGGGGAGAAGAGGTACTTCTCGCCGTAGTCTTCGATGTCCCACCCAGTTTCTTTCTGGAAGATATACGCCAGCAACTCCGTTGCCCCGCTGTTGTAGTTACCTGTCTTTCCCGGTTCCTCAGCCATGGGTTTGTCAATCGCGTATTGCACCCAGTCGTCGGTTCCTTCCATCCGACTCATGTCATTTCGTGGATCATTGTCCGGGAGGTCTTCGTTCCATTCGAGTCCTGCCGTCATGGTCAGCAGGTTGCGCAGGGTCATGCGGCGCTTGCGGTCGTCCACGTTCTTGACCTTTGATGCGTCGAAATATTTCAGAACCGGAGTGTCCAACCCCGCCTTGAAGTCGCCGCGAGTCTTTGCCACCCCGATGATCACAGACGTGATCGTTTTGGTGACCGATTGCATTGAGTGCATGTCGGTGTCGTGATAATACGGGTGCCAGTACGGATCAAAATAGTTGTACGGCCCCGTCTGCCGTTGGTTCAGCGGCCCTTTCTCCTTTACCTGCTTGCCATAAATCTTGGCGTAATCATGTGCATAGGTGCGCTCATACACTTTCCTGCCGCACCGGAAAACCACGAAGCTGTCCATCAGCAGGAACTTCTCGCCGCGAAAGTCCTTATCCAGAGCATTGAAAACCTGCTCGTCCAGCCCAACGCTCGCCGGGCTGGCGGTTGCCCAGCCTTTGGTCGGCCAGAGAGTTTCATCCGCTGGCGGCGTCGCTGTCTTTCCGGCGAAGAGCAGTACCGTTGAGACCAAGACGATGGTTCCCGCAAGGGCAACAAGCACGCCAGGTTTTTTCATGGTCGCTCCGTTTGAGCACCTTATGGCGCAGACGAAATTGTGTCAACCACCGCAACTCGCCCTTCGGTAGCTGGCGCACCCGAAATTGATATAGGCTCTTAGCGCAGGTTGCATCTCCGGGGCTTGAAAGGGGATGAAACTCATTTTGCGCCGACCATTTGCGCCCTGCGGCTAAGAAAGCCGGAGTCGTCATACCGGATGGACATCGCTGGGGTCTCCACAACCTTCGCCACAGCCTTAGTAACTGGCTCGTGAACAAGGCGAAAGAGAACCCAAAGACCGTGCAGGGCATCTTGGGTCATTCGCGGATTCAGACCACGCTCGATCTGTACACGGACGAACACCTCGACGAGATGATCGCGGCTCAAGAGAAATTTCTTGATGCGGTGGGATTTGAGTCTGGGAGCGTTCAGTAGAAACTGTGGGTGGGTTTGGGGGTAGGAGTCTTCGGTGTCATGTCCGATAACTCCTTTAAAAAGAATTGGCGGGGACGACGGGACTCGAACCCGCGGCCTCTGCCGTGACAGGGCAGCGTTCTAACCAACTGAACTACGTCCCCAACTTGTTTTCTTACCTTTATCGGAAACCCGCGTGTTTAGTGGCTTTCCTCAGGTTCAATCGATTCGCCTGCGTCGCCTGTTTCAACCCCGTAGAACCGAATTCCGAGGTTAATGGACACCATGGACACCAAGCTCAACCGCCGTCCAAAACCGTGCTACAGGCAATACCAACCCAGAGCAGCTGTCCCTGCCCCGTGAATGAATTGTAGCAGAGCCTCGATTGATCCGTCAGGCATTGACCCTGTGCGAGTGAGGTTCTCTGCGGTTTTGCTGTCCGAGCAGAGTTGGTTTCAGGTTCTCGGTGGATAACCGATTGCTTCGTCCGGATTTCCGGACCTCGAATCACTGTAAAACTCCGTCCATCCCGATTTCCCTTCCAAAACTGAAAAGATAGGTTCACCAAATGTCATGCATGAGAGACAAATCTATTGAGGCTGAGACGTCTGCCGTGTGAAGGCCGTGTGTGATTTTGAGCGGCCACCTTGAGTCTGCAACAAGGCACGATCTATCAGTTAGTTGCTGACGGTTTTATGTCGGTGCAAGCACACGACATTCGTATTCATGGTCCAACCATGGTCCATTTATGGTCCAGGTTTGAGCTAAAACAGGCCGACCTCTGCCCTTAGGGCAGAGGCCATATCCCTTCAGTCGGGAGCGCGGTACTCTGAAAGTGCACTAGTCTGACCCTTTCGGCTTTACTCGTGTAAACCGCCACCAGGCGGAAGTGCGAGGCAAGTTGCTTGCCGTCCCTGCGCGCCAGCGTCCGGCTCTCTCCGGTTACGATCGCGGTTTCTCCGTAGATCCGAACCTCCTCGCCAACAAGTTCTATGGATTTGAAGGTGAGACCTCCAAGCTTCAGATCGTGGAGAACAGCTTTCTTGTTAAGGACGGAGCCGTCCGGCCTCACGAGCATGTAGTCGTTCGCGTATAGATCAGCAAGCGCATCGTAATCTTGATCGATAAGCGAGCGGTAAAATATGTTGCGATGAACACGAAGCACTTCTTCTGCTGTCATCAGTACCTTTCAGTTGGCGCCGACTGTCGCTCAGGAGATCATTCACAACTTTCGGTCGCGCTCATGCGCTAACTTCTAGACGATGCTGGGTCGAACCCTGCCCTCGCGGTAGGAGTGCACTGGCGAAATCTGCGAGTCGGCGCAGCGCTTTGCTCCGCGCTTGCGATACTTTATTCGGATTGCATCCGAGCATCAGAGCGCAGTCGCGATCCGAATAGCGCTCCAGGACAGACATCACAAAAACGAAGCGTTCAAACGGGGCGAGTTTGGTCACAGCGTTGAGTTCGTCTTGCACATGTGTCTCGTGTAGCCCTGCACTCCACGAATCCCGTTTTTCGTTTGGCCGGTTTGACAACGGGGAGACGATCTCAATCGCTTTTTCAATTAGAGTGCGGTTTACCCAAGATCGTGCCCATTCCTTGAACACCGCCTGTTCTTTGAAAGCTTCCTCGACCGTCGATGCCAAACCTTGCTCGGCTTGCTTGTGGTCTGCGGTCAGCAAGAAGGCGAGGAGGTACAAACGCTTTATGTCTTTTTCAAAGACCTCGCAGAAGTCGGCGTGTTTAGCGTAATCAGCGCGGAAGTTCTCGATCTCGGGTTTTCGAAAACGAAACATGTTTCACCTTCCGCGGTTGTTGGTCGACGGTGCGACGGTTGGAATGATTCTCGTCCATTCCAAACGGCTTGTGACGTAGGCTCCCCCTGCAACAGGAGCGCCGGCTGCCCGTAATACAAGCCGATCGCCTTGTAGATCAATCGAGCGACACTGGCGTCCATCGATCAGATTAGGCAGTAGAGAAACAGAGGGTATGTGCGTGACTGTTGCTTTCACTTCATCAACTTCGTAGGTTCCGCAGTAGGCTATGTAACCACTCCCAGCCGCTTGGTACTCTTGCGGCGTGCCATGATGCCAGTCCGATGAATGAAAGGCGGGACGGTCCGGCTTCATCAACTGCGCGGAGACAAATCCATCCACCGTGTAGATCAGAAACCCTTGCGGATTGGGGCCGAATGGTTGCGTATCGTCGGAGCCTTCATGCTCATCAATGTAGGTCACCAGACGCCACACTCCTACGAGTCGGTTCCCGTAACTCCATTGTTCTCGGCCAGGTGCTTCAGATTGAGGGGTATATGTGACGGTATTCATGCGGCCGCTCCAAATGTCTTGTAGTCCGTGTATCCATGTGCCGCGCCGCCGTAGAACGTGGAGCGGTCAAAGGCGTTGAATGGATAATTTGCCCCGATCCGTTCGACCAGGTCCGGGTTCGCAATAAAGAGCCGACCGAAGACGATTGCGTCTGCGTGCTTTTGCTCGATGGCCGCGGTCGCGTTCGCCGGTGTGTAAGCACCCGCAGAGAGTAGTGGTCCTTTGAATGCAGACCGAAACAGTACCGCGTTGTTCACCGCGCCTTCGTGCAGTTCGTCCGAGAGACCGATCTCAGATCCGCGAGCTTCGACCAGGTGCAGATAAGCAAGGTGGCACTCGCTCAATGTTTTGATCACGAAACTGAAGAGTTCCTGGGGCTTGCTGTCGTGGATGCCACCGTACTGCCCGAAGGGTGAGAGACGCACCCCGAGTCGATCCGCGCCGATAGCTGCGCAGACTTCCGCGACAATGTCGAGTAGAAAACGGCACCTGTTCTCTACCGAGCCACCATAGCTGTCGGTCCGTACGTTGGTTCCATCTTCGAGGAACTGTTCAATCAGGTGGCTATTCGCGCCTTGCAATTCCACGCCGTCAAAACCAGCCTCGATCGCATTGAGAGCAGCCTGACGAAAGGCACCGACGATGACTGGAATTTCAGCAGCTCTCAAGGCGCGGGGAATTTCAGCCTTGACCTGTTGGAAGTCTCTCGTGAGGGCAGGAATATTCCCAACAATCGCCGAGGGTGCAACGGGCACAGATCCATCCGGCCGCAGCGAAGAGTGCGAGTTTCGTCCGTTGTGGGCGATTTGCATGAAGATCCGCCCTCCGCGAGCATGGACGGCCTCAGTGACCGCTCGCCAGCCTACAATCTGTTCGGCCGTGTAAATTCCCGGGGCGTTGGGGTAGCCATGGGCATCATCACTGACTGCTGTTCCTTCAGAGATGATGAGACCCGCGGAAGCGCGCTGGGCGTAATATTCAGCGTTCATCGGGGTCGGCACACTATTGGCTCCGGCACGCATCCGCGTGAGCGGAGCCATAATGATCCGATTCCGCAGCTGGATGGTTCCGATTTGTAGCGGACTGAAGAGCGATTCTTTGAACATTGCGAACCTTCCTGTTGTTGTCGATGGCTAGAGAAGTGTGATCTCGCCCATGTCGATTGCGACGAGTAAAGGCTCCTTCACAAGCTGGTAATCGCCTTCATAGGCATAGACTCGACGCTTGGTCGGGACGATGATGCCGTCCACATCACGATATTCCGAGGCGTAGTTCAGGCCAGTAGCCCCTCCGAGAATGTCCACCGTGTAGTCGTGTCGGCGAAGCAACCCGTCCGGGCCAAAGCAGGAGATCTGCTCACGAGTGTGGCTCTTCACATAGTCAGGAAAGGTCACTTTCAGCCGCCGCCAAGTTTCGCCCTCGACCTGAATCGACGAGATCTCCTCACTAGTGAATCCTTCATGGGTGTAGAGGAACGGTGTATTTAGGTAGGTCCACAAGGCTTCACCCTGGAAATAGGCGACGTGAAAGTTGTCCCACGGAGTCTCGCGCAGTTGCCCTGCGAACGATGCTTCCGGGTTGTCGCGAGCTCGGATGAGGCTTCCGTCTTTCCTCTCCATCACAATCCGCTCTGGCTCGAAGATCGAGCGCTTGTCTTGACCCGGAAAGTCTGTGATCATCCGTTCTTTCGTGGTATCTACCGTCATTACTACGTTCTTCAAATAGTCACCTTGGCCCTTTACGAACCAGATCGCGCCGGTGATCGACGCAGCGACTTTAATCGCCTTGAATTGATTCCAGCGCTTGAGACCACCGTGTGCTTCCACTGCCGTTTGCAACAAGTCGTTCATAAGGCCTCCGATTGTTCTGTGTGCCAATGCGTGCTAGATGTTGGTGCTGACTACACTCTGTGTCGCAGATGATGGAAAGGTGAGACCGAACATCGGCCGGCCGCTTTTCGACTCGGCTTCCGTTGCCTCGTCCTGAATTACGTCCCAGTGTTCGACTAGCACCCCATTTTGGAGGCGAACAACATCAGCGACGATCCAGCTTCTTGCCAACCCGTGACCGGAAAAGCGTCCATGCAAAATGACATACTCGCCATCAGTCGTAGCAAGGGCATTTTCGTACCGAAGCGTTGCCGGGAGCTTCTTAATGAAATCAAAAAGTCCACTGCGACCCGCCGGAATGTGGGCGCTATGCTGAATGTAGTCGGGAGACCAGGATCTCTCAGCAGATTTGTAATCGCGCTTGTTGAAGAGCATGTTAAACGCTTCGAGAACAATCTCTTTATTCTTGGAACAGCAATTTCCAGTCATAATTCCTCCTTATTCGTTCGCAATGCAGAATTCAAAACGTAGCCTCTTGGTGCTGTATCGATCAGCGAAAATGTTCTGGGGTTACACCACTAGGAGACTTTCGTACGCCGGATAATCTGTGTACCCATGCGCGCCAAAGGTGTAGAAGGTGCTCCGGTCGTGGTCAGAGAGTGGCAGGCCTTCCCGGATACGGCGCGGAAGATCAGGGTTTGATACAAAGTGACGTCCGAACGCGACCGCATCGACCGTACCCTTCTCAACGATCTCCTCGGCCGATTCGGGCTCGAACCCTCCCGCAGCGATTAGTTTCCCTCTGAAAATGTTTCGTAGGTGCTCCGAAGCAATCGGTCCCTCGCCGGCACGGACAAGTTCACTTCCGCCAACGCGGGGCTCAATGATGTGCAGGTACGCTAAGCCAAATCTGTTCAGGCGTTCAGCCACATAAGAAAAGAGCGCTTGCGGATTGGAGTCCGAGATGCCGTTCCAGGTGCCGCTTGGGCCGATGCGCACGGCTACACGTTCGGCGCCCCACACAGAAGTCAACGCCGTGACGACCTCCAAGAGAAAGCGTGTGCGGTTTTCGATAGCGCCGCCGTATTCATCCGTGCGTTTGTTGCTGCCGTTCTGAAGAAACTGATCTACTAAATAGCCGTTAGCGGCGTGAAGTTCCACGCCTTCGAAGCCGGCATCCATAGCTCGCTCCGCCGCTCGGCGATAATCCTGCACAATACCGGCGATCTCTGCCACGGTAAGCGCACGGTGGGGAGATGGTTGAACCCAGCCGCCTGGAACCGAAACGAGATGGCTGGGGTCTTGCCAGTAGGCCGGGTCGACAGAGGCCGAGACGGGCATCTCGCCTCCGGTCATTGCAGTATGCGACGAACGTCCGGTGTGCCAAAGCTGCGCAAACATGTGTCCCCCTTTGGCATGCACGACTGCAACAATCTTTTTCCAGCCTTCAACTTGTTGGTCGGAATACAGCCCCGGCGACCCCAGCCATCCGCGACTGGTCAGAGAAACGTTCGTTGCTTCCGTAATGATGAAGCCGCCATCCGACGCTCGTTGCTCGTAATACTCCGTCATTAGTTCACCGGGAACCGAGTCGGGTTGGACGGATCGGGACCGGGTCAGAGGCGCCATCACAACACGGTGTTTGAGTTTGAGGGACCCGAACTCGACGGGAGTAAACAGAGCTTTCTTTCGTGCCATCGCGTGAACTCCTTGGTGTTTTGAGGAGACCATTCAGTCCCTCTGAACATGATCGAAGTTACGGCCGGATGAGCAAATTCGAAAGACCAGTTCGAGTACCGAACTACAAGCCCTTTGGAGCTATGAGAAGAGGAACTGCGGTGAACGAATCTCCGCCGCGCGGTTATTAGAAGAACCATGCATGGAGTGCCTCGTCCTACTTCGGAGGCTCCCTCTCAGCAATGGTTTTTCGGACGACCACGCGTCGTCGCCCGAAGAGCCGTGCGTCGATGGAGTAGGCACCTGGTCCCAGCATCAAGACTGCGGTTGCAAGAAGAATGCTCAGCGCGCAGTGCGCTATGCCGGCTGTTCCGACCTCATAAATAATGACTCCCTGGAACGCGAGGGCGCCGATGCAACTTACTGGGGTCAGTACGCCGAGGAGGAGCGCTAAACCAAAAGGCAAGAAAGCAATACAGATCCAGTTCGAGCAGTTTTCGCCACCAATCATCACACTAGCGATTCCAGCCCCCGCCGCGGAAAAACGAAGAATAGCCAAGCCGAATCCTGGAATCCCTGCTGGAAACATCGTGAACATTCGCTGCACCTTGCGAGTGTAGAACCGCTCATGAAACGGACGCAGTCCCGAAAGGAGTCTTTGTCTCTAGTCCTTTCGAGCCCCTTTTCTAAATGCGGGGGAAAATAGTACCCTGCGAAGACCAGGGGATGTGCTGATTTCGAAAGCTCCTGAGAATAGCCCAATGACGGATATCAAGAAAATCAAAGTCCTGATAGTGGATGACCATCCGCTCATGCGTTCAGGAATTGCCGGCGAGGTGAATGAACAAGCGGATATGCATGTGGTGGGCGAGGCCGCGGATGGAAATGAAGCTCTTGTTGCGTTCCGGACTCATCGCCCTGATGTCACTCTCATGGATCTTCGGATGCCGAATGTCAACGGCTTGGACGCAATGCTCGCGATAAAGAAGGAGTTTCCCGAAGCCCGGTTCATCGTCCTTACCACGGTCGCTGGGGACATTCAGGTAGTGCGTGCCTTCGAAGCAGGTGCAAGAGGCTACCTGCTCAAGAATCTCCTGAGAACGGAACTGATCGATACCATCAGGGCTGTGCATGCTGGGAAGAAACGAGTGCCCACCGAGATTGCTAAGCTGCTCGCTGAGCATTTCACAGAAGATGACCTCACTCAAAGGGAAGTCGAGATATTACAGGGCGTGGCTAGAGGAAATTCGAACAAGATTGTCGCCGACCAACTCAACATCTCCGAGAATACTGTCAAGAACCATGTAAAGAGCATCCTCTCCAAATTAGGAGCGAACGATCGCACCCATGCAGTCGTTATCGGCCTGCAACGCGGCATCATCGAGTCCTGAAGCGTTTGTCACGAGAACTCGCCTGATCGCTCAACTTCGCCCCATCTCTCTTAGTAGAACTCTTCACAACTATGGCCATATTGGGCTAATCCGATCCGGCTCTATGGGAACTTCCGCATCAATGGCGGGCGCTGTAGTTTCGTTTCATGCTTGGCGAGCACGCAAGATCAAGCTCTCCCTCGCGAAAGGACTACAACATGAAGTTCCATCACGGATTACGGGCCATTTCCATCTTTGCGATTGCTCTCGCCCAATTTGCCTTCCCGCTGGAAGGCACATCGCAGGTGACATCCAATCAACCCATCAAGAACATTGTTCTGGTGCACGGCGCGTGGGCCGATGGATCAAGCTGGTCAAAGCTGATCCCCCTCCTTCAGTCGAAAGGCTTGCATGTCGTCTGCGTCCAGAACCCCCTGACCTCTTTCGCCGATGATGTGGCGGCGACTAAGCGGATTATCGACGCGCAAGATGGCCCGGTTCTCCTAGTCGGACACTCCTACGGTGGTGCCGTCATCACTGAAGCCGGCAACAACCCGAAAGTAGCGGGTCTGGTTTACGTGGCAGCGTTCGCTCCGGATCAAGGCGAGTCGGCTGCAAGTATGGGAAAGCCTTACGGTCCTACTCCCGGTGTAGGAGAATTGCGACCCATTGAGGACGGATTCCTGGTCCTGACCCCGAAGGGGATTCAGGAAGACTTCGCGCCGGACCTCACCACCGAAGAACAGTCAATCATGATCGCCACGCAGGGTCCAACTCAAGGTGCAGCGCTTGGCGGCACGATCTCAACACCCGCCTGGCGCAGCAAACCGACTTGGTTTGTCATCGCCTCTAACGATCGCATGATTGTGCCCCAGCAGGAGAAGGACAGCGCACAGAAGATGAACGCAAAAACTCTGACGCTTCCAACCAGCCATGTACCCATGCTGTCGCAACCGAAAGAAGTGGCGGCCTTTATCAACGATGCCGCAACGGATCCATCCCGATTGACCACAGCCAGAAAATAGGTACTTCTGCGACAAACAGTCTCGTCCGCGATTGTCGCGGACGAGACTGTACCATTTTTGTGCTTCCCCGTTGGTATCCTTAGCATTTTGCTCTTGCCTACGAGAGATCTCTGCTCGGGCGACGGTGATCCAGCGCCCAAAGAACACTTCTGTTACGGCTGATCTCCGTATGCGAGGGCCGGGCCGGCTCTGTGTATAGTGTTAGCTACCCTTTGCCAGTTGCAGAGTCGAATCATCCCTGCCGCAACAAAACGCTCATGTTCCATCGCGAGACAGTCATCTTGGCCCTACTGACTGCAATGCTTTGCGGCTCGCCGGCTGCTGCACTCGACCCCAACCGAACGCTCCAACAATTTGATCACACGTCCTGGACGATTCGTTCTGGAGCGCCGAGTGGCATCAACGCTCTGGCACAGACCACCGACGGCTATCTTTGGCTCGGAACGAACTCTGGCCTGTACCGCTTCGATGGAGTCACCTTCGAGTTCTACCAGCCACCCCGTGGTCAACGTCTGCCGGATACCTCGATTGCGACTCTGTACGCGACGCGCGAAGGTGGCCTTTGGATCGGCTACACGCTTGGCGAATCGAGCCTTATTGAAAACGGTAATATCCATAATTATTTCTACAAGGCGGATAAGATGCCGCGCGGCACTGTGCTCAGTTTCCTGGAGGACCAAGATGCCAGCATCTGGGTGACGACCGCGGACGGCCTCGGTCACTTCATCGGAGGTAAGTGGCACCGAATCGAAGCCGACATGCACTTCGACGCTAGGGAAGTTAGATTTCTTCTCCTGGACCGCGAAGGCACTCTCTGGGTCACAACGCCCAGCAACGTCTACTATCTTGTGAAGGGCGCTAAGGAATTCACGAAAACGGATTTCACGACGCAGGATTTCCCACACTGTGCCCAAACCCAGGATGGCACAATTTGGATAGAAGAGCCGCTCGGAGTGGTTCCACTCACTCGGCAAAAGCGACAAACGGTTCGAGCGGACGTACGGCTCCTGACCGCGAAGAACCCGTCGGGGTTGTTGGTCGATCGGGACGGAACCCTGTGGGAATTCCCGGATAGCGGAGGCGTGCTGAGACTCTCATTCCCGGCACTCGTAGCGGCACAGCAGCCCCAGGCCCGGTCCGCCAGCGTGCAGCGTTTTACGCACCTAAATGGGCTCACCTCCGATCAGGTTACTACTTCTTTGGAAGATCATGAAGGCAACATTTGGCTCGCAACGGCAGGCGGACTGGACCGATTTCGAACGACTGTTTTCACCCCGGCCCCTATGCCGGAAACCTCCATGGCTTTTGCACTCGCGCCCGAATTAAATGGAGCCGTGCTGATCGGGTCACTTGCCAATGGCCTGAATCGGTTGGAGGGAAAAGCATTTCGACCCCTGCAAAGCGAGCAGGTACATACAGTCACCTCCCTGTACGCGGATCCGGATGGCAGGATTTGGATTGGCGGTAACGGCACACTGGGCTACTTACGAGGGGACGACTATTTCAATTTGCCGGTACCTCCAGATCCAGACAAACGAGTCGGTCCAACCGAAACGCAGGCTATGACTGCGGGGCCCGACGGCGACCTTTGGATCTCAATCGGCGGACGCGTGATTACGCGCCTCCACAACAGTGTTTGGCAGCCTGACAACGCTCGGCAACACGAGATTGGGACTGCGGTGACACTCCTCACCGATCACAACGGTCTCATCTGGGCTGGCTATATGAAGAACGTGGTGTCCATACACGAGGGCAACCAGGTTCACTTCTACGACTCAACGCAGGGACTCAGCGTTGGCAACGTCACAGCGTTGCACGAATCCGCGTCGCGGATGTGGGTCGGAGGCGAGCATGGATTGAACCTCTTCGAGAACGGCCGCTTCATCCCAATGACATTCGCCGGCCGGCCAACGATAGAGGGCATTACCGGCATCATCTTTGCGAATGACGGTAGCTTGTGGCTGAACGCGCTGACCGGAATCTTTCGCATCCCCAAGGAGGAGGTCGCTGCATTCCTCGCCGATCCCCATCACGCGGTGAGCTTCGATCCATTCAACTACCTGGATGGAATACCGGGCGACGCCGGGATACTCTACCCGCTCCCGACCGCCCTCAAAGGAACCGATGGGCGGCTGTGGTTCAGCACCACGGGCGGGCTGGTGTTCGTCGACCCCGACCACATTTACAAGAATGCGATTGTGCCATCCGTCGCGATAAGGGGTGTTCGTGCGGATGGCCGCTCGTTCGAAGCAGAAGCCGCTGTTCAGTTAGCGAAGGGGACGAAATCGCTCGAAATCGATTACACCGCTTTAAGCTTATCGATTCCCGAACGCGTGCTCTTCAAGTACAAACTGGAGGGCTTCGACAAAGACTGGCAAGATGCCGGCACCCGCCGGCAAGCGTTCTATACGACTCTACCGCCGGGGCGCTATACGTTCCACGTTATCGCTTGCAACAACGATGGAGTTTGGAATACCGCCGGCATTACCTTGCCGATCAATCTGCCAGCCACTTTCTTGCAAAGTTGGTACTTCAAGCTGCTGTGCGCCACATTTCTAGCAGGTCTGCTCTGGTGTGTGTACCTTCTTCGTATCAATCAGGCGGAGGGGCGGATCAGAACCAGGTTGTACGAGAGGCTCGGAGAACGCGAGCGCATCGCGCGCGACCTCCACGATACTTTCTTTCAAGGTATCCAGGGGCTACTACTACGCTTCGATTTGGGAATGAAGCGACTTGCCAAAGGCGATCCTGTTCGAGCCCTTCTTGAGGACGCTTTGATTCAATCCGACCAAGTCATGCGGCAGGGACGTGAGCTAGTACTGGATCTCCGCACAAGGAGTAGTGAAGCTGGCGACCTAGCGCATGATCTGCAGGCTACAGCAACCGAGTTCGCCAAACAGTACCCAGCACAATTCACCTTAGTAGTGACCGGCAAGGAGAGAGCGCTGAATTCATTGATCGCGGAAGAACTCTACAAGCTCGGTAGCGAGGCGATGTTCAACGCATTTCGCCACGCGAGCGCTACCAGCATCGAAGCTGAGATCGCTTTCGGTGCCAACGAACTCGGCTTGAACGTTCGCGACGACGGGACCGGCGTGCCTCAGGACATTCTGCAACATGGTGGTGTCGATAAGCACTACGGACTACCGGGTATGAAAGAGCGGGCCGAACAAATTGGGGCTCGGTTTTCTATTTTCAGCCGAACCGGAGCCGGGACTGAGATTGAAGTTAGAGTCCCATCGAAGGTTGCCTATCGATCGGCTCGACGCAGTGTCAACGGCCTCCTCCAAAAGCTACTGAAGCATACGAACACAGAGAGCTGATTGCGAATCGGAGCACGTCCAAAATTATGGTCCATTAACGGTCCACGAACTGTTTCTGAGGGTCACTTAAACGTTTTTGTAGCGCCATCCGTGCCGCGTGTTTTCAGTTAGTTACGGGTGAAGATTTCGCTGTCACGGCAGCGATGCTACCCCAACCGGTGCTTCGGTTAGAATGCGATCCAACAGGGGTAGATCGGACCTTCAAAGAGTACTCTCCGCGTCGCTTTGCGCTAGCTGATACTAGCCTCTGACTTATTGATCATGAAGGTAGACATCTCATTGAAGAATTTCCGAAGGACTTCTTCGGCTTTGCTTGGCAGCGAAGCTTCGCCCAACGCATTGTCCATCAGCCGCATCCAGCGGTCGCGGACAGTCTGATTGATGGGAAACGGCGAATGCCGCGCCCGGAGGCGAGGATGGCCTCTTTGTTCAATGTAAGTCTGGGGCCCCCCGAACCTACCGATCAGGAAATCTCGGAGGCGCTGCTCGGCCCCTGGAAGATCATTCGCCGGGTAGATTGGCCCTAGAAGGTCGTCTTGAGGTATTTGTCGATAAAAGGCGGCGACTAACCTTGCGAAACCTTCGTCGCCAATCATGGAATAAATCTCGAGTTCCGGCATTCCCATTAGCTCTCCTCATCGAAAAGTTCGGCGATCAGTTCTTGACGAAAACTGTTCGCCAGACGTGACGCACTTCGATCTTGGAGGAGGACGACGTCAGGATCTTCAAGAGAACGGACAACAAGTTTTCGGAAATGCAGGGAAATGGCAGACACCGTGACAGGGCGAACAGATGTTGTTTGTGCTAAGCGGCTGATTTTTGAATCGCCTACATCATTGTGACGGTGAGAAAGGAGCGTTCTAACCAACTGAACTACGTCCCCAACTTGTTTTCTTACCTTTATCGGAAACCCGCGTATATAGTGGCTTTCCTCAGGTTCAATCGATTCGCCTGCGTCGCCTGTTTCAACCCCATAGAACCAAATTCCGAGGTTAATGGACACCATGGACACCAAGCTAAGCCGTCGTCCAAAAACTGTGCCACAGGCAACACGAACCCAGAGCAGCTGTCCCTGCCCCGTGAAATGAATTGTAGCAGAGGAAATTCAGATCAGTACAGGCGCAGCGACTGTGGCAACGTCTCCGACAATCGCGTTAGCACGATATTTCATGGAAAAATGTCTAGGGATTTCGCAGTATAATAGCGCTAATCGTGACCCGCTCTTCGTCCCCGGAGGTTCTGCCATGCAGATTCTCGTTCCCTGGAAGCCAGTAGTTCTCGTGTGGGGATTGTTGAGCGCGATGATATTCTTTGGTTTCGTTGCGTCGGCGGTACTTGAAGGAAAAGACCCATTCGCGCCAGGAGCGACCATCACGCAGCCTTCCGCCATGAAAGCTGCCGACGCGGGGCAACAACCTAAGCGCTCCCACAAAGCGGCCCAAACTCCGAGTCAGTGAGACCTCGAAGATCTCTCCCTGCTAATTTTGTTTGCTTAGCCTTTTCGGTCACGTCCTCGCATGGTTTGCTGTGCCAATATTTTCTCAAGCTTTTGCTTCAGCATGACTTCTGCGGGCGAACGTCCTTGGCGTCCGAGCCATGAAACAAAGTCTTTCATTTTGACTTCGTGCTTTACGGGCGGCTGCTGGACAACAACAGTCACCGTAGCGAACCCTTGGCCGATTTCTCCTACCCAGTTGTCCTGCTGTAAGGCCGCAAGAGCGGTAGCGATCGCTTCATAGAGTGTCTCCGCGGTGACCTCAACGGAGTGCTCAACATCTCGAAGATCCTTTACCGCAACTGTGCAGGTTCGCAAAACCACAGAAGCAGCCTAGCATATTCGCTTTTTCTTCGCTATGCCAACGAAATTGGCTCTGTTTGGGTGTAAAAAAGAGTCAATCGCAAGCCGGTGAATCATCGGTTCCGATCACCTCAACGCTCTGTCGACAAGGAGTTGTCAGTTCAACGCGATCTCAGTGATTTCAGTTCCGGCCTTTTTGATCTGCTTGACGAGGCGCACGCCCTGGCTTTTTGGTACGGCAATGACTAGCAATCGCTCCGCGCGAGAAGCCGCCACATATAGCTTCCTCGCATCCTCAGCGCTTTGCGGGGGTTGGCCGGTAGTGAGGTAGTCAATGATGCCTTTGCACTTGTTCTTGCTCAACACGACGCATATGCCCGGAAACTCTTTGCCCTTTACAGAGTGAATGGTTGTCCCATTCAGACTAGGCGTGGGCTTGCTGGCTAAAACCGAGGCCAAGCCTTGGTTCATCTTCAGCTTCTGCGCAATTGAGCCGCCGTTACCGCCCAGGTAAGGAGATAGCAATGTTCTTGCGCGGGTCAGCCAAACCTCAGGGGTGGTATCGTGATCTGGGTCAAAGCGAAGCGATTGGAGAAGATCGAGAATCGCTGGTCTCCAGTCCTCTGGTTTCAATCCCTCTGCGAGAACATATTGATGATAGGTTTTTTGCCCCATCTTGTCGCCGAGTTCCAACACAATGCGATGCAAAGCTTCCATGCTTAGTTTTCGCCCGTTGATCTCGGTCCCCCCGCAGAAGCTGGTGACTGCCAGGGCTACGCGCAAGGTGCGGTCCTTTGTTGTCGCATCCACCACTTGCCCAACCGCACTGCACGCGGCATCTCTCGCGGACGAAACGACGGGGCACTTTACCGGATCTAGTTTGAGTTCGTGAAGAAGCATCTTGAACCTTTCGCCAATCAAAGCAGGAATGGAGTTCCCGGAGTACTGGATGACATGAACGTGCGTAGGGTCGTTGGCTGCTGAACCCAACGGCTCGTCGATGGTGCCTTGTTCGCCTGGAGCACGGAACGTAGCAATCGCTCTGCAAATGTTTCGATTGGAGCGAAAATTCCCATGCATAGCAAGTCGGTCGCGTTGGTCGAAGGAATCACGAAGTGTGAACAGTTGATCTGTTACACCTCCCCGGAATTCATAGATCGATTGGTGGGGATCGCAGATAACCTTCGTGGCGATGCCGGCAGCACGTAACCAGTTGATGATCTCAATATCGGCCGGATTGCAATCCTGCGCCTCGTCTACCACGATTTCACGGAAACGAGCACCGAGTGCAGCAGATAGTCTTGTTGCTAGGGAAATATTGGCAAGATGGTCCCTTACAACTGCGCGGACATCGCTGAATCCAAGTTCTCCCCTGGCGATGAAGCGCTCGATACAATGTTTTGCGCTCGTCTCATACTTGGCAGTCAGTCCGGGTTTTGCGGCCGCGTCGAATCCAAATTGTTTTGCCTTTTCCGAGATCATTTTGAAGGTCGCGCGATCGAAGCACGACACAGATAGTTCCTGTGCACCCCTATACGGCACTACAGTTCGTTCCTCCATATCAGGAATAAGCTGGGGTATTTTTGTCTGACCAGGTATGCCAAGTGGTGCGACGAAGAATTGCCAGATGAAGGTGTCAAACGTTCCGGCGTAATGCGGGAACTCGGGCCTGGGTAAGAGAGCTTCTGATTGGAGCCTGCTCTTAAGCTCGGAAATTGCTGCGTTCGTAAATGATAAGAAGGCCAGCCCTTGTCCCGTTGACAACTTCTTCAGTTCCTGTCGAGCACGTTCGACGAGCACTTGCGTCTTTCCAGCACCTGGGCAGGCTGAAATGAACGCGCTTCCCGAATGTGCGATGACGGCTTTTTGCTCTTCTGTTGGCTCGAATGGTCTCTTGTTCATTGGACCAAATTGTCAATTGCAGTGCGAATGTACGTCGGCACGTTGAAAGTTTCAGCGTCGCAAATTGCTTCCGCAAGAAGCTGTGCGAAGTCACCTTTTGGTGTGTTGTTAAACAGCTCTCGGATGGCCTCTGCTTTCTCGTCTTCTGAAAGTGCCAAGGCTGCATCCCATTTGGCCTCAGAATTAGGATGAAATCTTAGAAAGACCTGTTTCATCAATACCGCGTTCCCCGCATTGACCAGCTCAGCTTCAAGCGAGTAGGTGTTAGTTATCGCATCAAAGATATTCGTTGCGCTAAGATCCTCGGCAATCTTATCGTATGCGGCTTTTCTGAGTTCTCCCGGCGTCGCTATGCCGGATGCTTGGTTTGTCCGGTCTCCATCTGTGATGATGACAACCCGGTCAGCAATACGGATATCGTTATACGGGGTCAGCAGCAGGTACAAATAGCACGCGAAATCGACACCCTCAATGGGAACAAAAACCGCACTGCGGAATATTCGCAATTTTTCATGATCTTCCTTGAGTACATGCTTTTGCGCGATAACCGGTAGCAAAAGAGCTTCGGCAATGCCCTCCACCAACAACACTCTACCGCCAAATAACAGCGCAGATTTGGTCACGTCGAGATAGCGGTCCACCTTCCTGCGCTCGGGATCATCTAGCGCCAGTCCCTTCAGAGGAATACAGCGCGTAAAACGGCGAGACGTGCGTGGCGAGCCTAACGCCGAAGGCACCTCCGAAGTATTGCCGGTTGAGGATTGAGTCACTCCCATGAGGGTTTCCATTTTTGCCGCAGTGGGATCGGCAACCATTTCGGTGGTGGTTACTATAGGCGTACCACTATCTCTTTCCGCATCCGCGATGGCCGATGCGACAGCCACAACGTCCGTTTCCGTCGGTGGTTCCACCGGCTTGACCGTTTTGGCGGACGCGACGACGGATCGAAAGAAGACCATCTTGTCGTTTGATACCCACGCGGATAGATTGGGCGAATGGGTCGCGACGATGACTTGCAGTTGTCCCGCTGGGCCCTTGTAGCCCTCGGGCACTTTTCTCGGCCTTTCAGCCTGCTCTTCAAGAAAACACAAGACTGCCGCCTGGAGCTGCGGATGGAGGTGGGCTTCAGGTTCCTCCACTAAGAAGAGGGTAAGATCGGTACTACTGGTTTTCTCCAGTTCTACGGCAATGGTTGCTATGTAAAGGAGATTCGCGTAGCCGTGGCCGGTGTAGCGCAACTCCTCTGGTTCAATCCCGTGGTCCGCAAGTTTGAATCGCAGATCGCGCGCGATGTCGATTAAGGCCTCATCAGAACTGAAGCCGAGCGACGATACTTGACGGCGAACTCCCGCGGTCAGCGCCGAAAGGCCGACATCTACAGCTCCACTGATGGCCTTCAAAAGTTTTTCGTCCGTATCACGCTTGAGACGATTTGCCAGCTCCTTAGGATCATCCTCGCCTAGGAAGTACCTCAAGAGTGCATAAATCCGGGTTGGGTTTCCGGATGCCAATGCGCGTTTGGCATCACGCAGGGGGGGCAGATATACGTGACGTATCATCTCCTGGCAACCTGGTTCAGGGGGAGACTTGAGGTGCCCCACCCAAGTCGTGGGACGAACGGGAGGCCGCTTGTTGCTCTCGTCGTAAGAAAGCCCGAACACAGTCTTTTGAAGTGTGTGGTCGGTCACGGCCGAAATCAATCTCCCCTGCTGAGGAAGGCTGAGATCAGCAAAGATCGCTTCGAGCTCGAACTTAGGCTCAGGACTACCGAAGCGAACGTCCGTGGATTCGCAGTAGATTTCCCGGCGACCACCTAGGGGTGTAGTAAGAAGGCGAAGTGCGTCGATGGCATTACTCTTGCCGCCATTATTCTCACCGACGAATATAGTGAGGTTTTTGGAAAAGCAGATGCATTCATCCTCAAACGAGCGGAAGTTCTTCAGCCTCAGCGTCTCCAGGAACATGCGTACTACGTACCACCTTTCAGTTCAAGCACTCCTCTGCTCCACTGGCAAGTAAATACTAAGCCAGTCCCTATTCGTTTCAAAGGCCGACCATCCAATCCACCGACTGGAGAACGCGATCCTAAGAGAGTTGGTCGGTGACATAACCTTATGAGCATAGGTGGGACGATATCCCCGAATGGCGGGCGATCAACTCGGCAGTACGGCAGTTAGTGCGGGTCATGAGGAGTTCAGAACCGCATAGTTTTTGCGACCTGCACGGCAGTTTCGAGTTGCGTGTCCCTTCCGTCACGCAATGCGTCTCGCGAGAGTTCAATCGAAAACTTGGGGGTGATGCCGTTGTTCTCCAGCATCCGCCCTTGCCACGTCAGGTAGGCGGCAACCGGTAGGCCAAGAATGTATCCGTGGCCAATCTTGAATGCGCTGCCGCTCAGTAGACGGCCGGGAGTTTTCGTTCCCACAATGGTTGCGAGATTGTTTTCCTCGGCGAAAGCAGAGACCATCTCGCCGGCGCTGGCGGTGTGCTCGTTAACCAACAGCACGACTTGACTGTGGAATCGTTGCTGGCCGAGTCCTTCCGTAACAACGAGAATAGACTTCTCCACGAAAGCATATCGGGCGGCTAACCATATGAGAGTCGCCTTGTGAGATGGGATCCGTCCGAATCGGGTCAGTTCCTCACGCCGATAACCGCTCTGGCGACGCTTCCGCGTGAGGCTGTAGCCAACCTCAAGTTTTCCGGGCGTCAAATAGCTCATCAGGCGTAGGCCGCCGATTCCTCCGCCTGTATTGCCGCGCAGATCAACGATGAGGCGACTGCAGCCGTCGAGCGCGGCGATGCCACGGTCGATGTCCTTCGCTACGTCAATTCCGATCGCACCCGGAAACATCGCGACTCTCAGCAGTCCAATTTCATCGCTGAGCCGTTCGGTGGTGACCGCCTGCGGCGCCGTCACAGGATGCTTCTGCGATTTCGGCATCGGCAATTGAACATTGACCTTCTGCACTTCGCCATGGAGCTTTTCTATGAGAAGATTCGCGGATTCGCCAACGGAGAACGTCAGGTCGTTCGGGGGTCGGACCTCTCGTCCGCAGCATTCGAGTAAGAGATCCCCCGGCCGTATGCCAGCCGCAAAGGCTGGGCCGCCTCGATGCACGTCTTGAAACATCCAGCGCTCACTTCCGTTTACACCGATGCGCTGCAGAGTCGCGTTGATTGCGTGGCGAGCTGGAATGTTCCGCATTCCTGCATGGCGAAAGCCAGTGTGGCTAGTCTTGAGTTCCGCTACTAGTTTGTGGATCTCCTTCTCGAAGACCTCCGGGTCGGTACACGCGAGGATTTGATCCCGGTGATCCCGAGCCAAAGAATTCCAATCCACGCCGTTCATGCCGGGATCGAAGTGCTTGGTAGCGACAAGGCGGCAGACTTTGTCGAAAATCTTCGTGCGTTCGTCGAGAGTGAGATTCATTGTTGTCTTATGCCAATCGGTGTCGAGGTCCCGCCCACAGCGATGAATGCCGCCCAATAGAATGGGCTCACCTGGTCGCCATATTTTGCGAGCAGGTCAAGCTTCGCGTTTCGCAAAGCAGAACTGGTGTCTTCGCCCTGAGCCAAGTGTCGATAGAATTCTTCCATCAACGCACTGGCGAATGTGTCGTCTGCGGTCCACAGGCTCGCTACAACCGATTTCGACCCTGCCACCAGAAATGCTTCGACCAAGTTGCTGATGCCTTCTTGCCCCTGCAATTTGCCGACCCCACTGTCACAAGCAGAAAGGGTCGTGAGTTCGGCATTCAGTCGCAGCCTTATGATCTCTCGCACTTGCAGCAAACCGTCATCACCCGATTGTGGGTCGGTACCCAATACCAGCGCTGATCGTTCTGGGTACTGCGTGTCCGCGAATCCATGGACAGCCAGATGCAAGATGCGAAACTGATCAAGTGGTTGCTTCTTAAATCCGGTTTCGGTGGCATACGTGCCAAGCAACACTACGGCGTCCGATCCAACGATTTTACCGATTTCCTCGACCTCCGCTCGCGTCTCTGGAAGGTCGTGAAGGCCTATCCCTGAGAGATCCGCAATCCCGCGCTCAATGCGGCCACGAAAGGAGGTCGGAGGCGGGATTCTTCTCCCCGAGTCGCCTTGATTCTCGTACTCGACATCGCCGACTGCAAGAAGGGGTTTGGGAGCTGGTTTTTGGTTCTCCGCGTGGCGAAGCGTGGTCAAAATAGTGCCGGAAGGCACGTAGCTCACGACGCGCGACTTCAAAAGGTACTCGCCCTGATCGCGAAGCGCCTCAAACGGAAGCAGGTTCAATATTGCATCCGGCGCGATGATGAATCGTGTCACCGTGGCTGCTTCTGGGATGGGCTTCACGAGCATAGCGTAGAGGCGCGTTGAAAGTTCAGCGCCGGTGCCCTTGGTGCGAATTTCGCCGACAAATTGCTGGCTGAGATTCTCGATCTCCTTCCGTCCTGCCGGTAGCACTCGGACGTATGCCCCTTTTTGAGAAACTACGATGCAGAAGGAAGCCGGGTCATCCAGAACATACTCCAGAAGCACCTCGTCTGGTTTCAGTACTTCTTGGACCTTCGACAGTGACGCAGGTTGCTCCGGGAGTCCATGGCCGGGAGCATCCTCCTTTGTCCAAGCCAGCCCAAGCCGCCGCTCATATTCGACCAATTGATCCATCAGTTGCTCGCGCTTTTCCGCGCTGTTGGTTTGCATCAGTTGCACTTGGATCTCCGCAAGGTCCGTTTCCAGTGATGATGTCTGCCCTGACTCGGCCGTAGAAAACGCCTTCCTGTCTTCGAGGGCCCAAGCCAGAGTCCGTCCGCGTACTCGTTCCAATACGTGGAAAGCACCCGGCACATCGCCGCTCTTGGTGACCAGTTCGAAATGCTGCAAGTACGTTTGACTCATCGAAGCAGCAACCGAGCTGTTCCAATACGGCTCATCCACGCTGATTAACATGCTCTCAATCACGTCTTCGGCCTGCTCATAAAGAGCGTTGGCTTCGCTCACGCGACCGCGGCGCGCCTTCAGGTCGGCAAGGATGGTCAGGTTGCGAGGCACGTAGTAACGATCGCCAACACGTTGGCTCGCCTCTAGGCCATCTGTAGCGCGTGCCTCGGCCGCTGGGAGGTCGCCAGCATCGCGGTAAAGCGTCGCCAACTCGAACATGGCGTCGGCCTCCATTCGAAAAAATTGCACTCGCTTTGAGAATTGGGCGGCACTTTCCAAATCGGCGATCGCCTGTTTCCTATCTCCGGTTTGCGAAGCCAGCTTTCCAAGCAAGATCAATACCTGCGCCTCATGACCTCGCTTCTGCTGTGATCGGGCTTTACTCAGTGCATCCTCAAGCACAGTCTTTGCCTCATCTGGTTTGCCCAAAGCCACCAGAGCCTGTGCTTTCCCTTCGTACGCCATGAACGGCAGACCTGAGTCTTTTTCCGCATCTGCAAGCTTGATTGCTCTTTCGAAAAATCTCAGCGCTTCAGTATGACGATTTACCTCTTCGAAGCCTCTGCCTATCAATTCTAAGAACCTGATCTGACCACCTGTGTCGCCGCTGGCCATCGTCGAGAGCAGGGCGCCACCTAGCAGCCGGGCGGCTCGTCCTGGATTTCCCTCAAGGAAAGCGACCAGCCCTAATTCGCCGGAGGCCCGAGTTGCCCATTGCTTTTCGCCAAACAGATTCGCAATCTCCTGAGCCTCCAGCCAATCTCGCTTTGTCGCTCGATAATCGATTTCGATGTCTGTATAGCCCTTGGCGATCAGGCACCAAAGGCGCAGTCTCTTGTCACCCTGCACCATGGGATTCTGTAGCTGTTCGTTCAGGAACCGTGAAAGGTCAACAAACGACATTGTCTCGGCTTCTGATCTGAGGCTGCCCACCTTGGCGTAAAGCTCGTTCCGCATATCGCCCCGCTCCGAAAACAGCTTTTCGGCTCTGGCATAAAGCGGCGCTGCTGCGGGTCCGTTATTTAACCAGTAGAAGTGATCGGCGATGCCAAGCAGCGCGTGGGGATCGGTGGATTGCTCTGGGTCCGCGGAGTCAATCGAAGAACTAGCTTCATTGGCCTGAGCCGTTCGATGGTGCCGAGTGTAGGCGTAGTAGGAGTAGATAATTAGGAAGGCCACAACCGGAGCGACCGCAAGGGACGCCCACCTTGGGACACGTCTGCCCACTGAGAAACCACGCAAATAAGGAATCTACAAAGTCGTAGCGACGACGGGGCGCAAAACAGTGGCGATGTGGACTACAACACTAAACTGTCCCAATAGTCTCTCAGAACTTAACAAAAAGCAAAATGAAGGAACCCCGAGAACGTGCTTCGGTCAAGCGTTTTGGCCTGGCAAGGATTCTCTATGAGCGGGCCGAGAGGAATGCAGGTTTTTGAAGAGAAACCCGCTTGGTGAATCGCGTACGGGCACGCCCTAATTGGTAGCGCAAGAGCAATCAACCAAAAGCACGCGGCTGGTTAGAACTTCGCCTCAAGAATTTGGTTATCGGCGGAATCACCCACCATCATTGTTACGGTTTCCGCCTTTAGATTTACCCAAAAGCGGCCGTTCCGATCGCCTCGGTTTTTCGTCAGACATTTCGTAACTCGGCTGGTGGTTTCCTGTGAGAACTGAGTACTGAACGCAGTGCCCCATCCCTTGCCTACGAAGAGTTTGCCTTCGGAGTTCTGGTTAGCTGGAATTCCCCAAGACGATTTTACCTGCCGCGGAAAAAAAGTTGTCGCCACGAAAAGGCACCTCCACCTTACCCAGAGGTACCTTTCCTCCGGGCATTTCAGGCTACTATTTTACTCCCGCCGGGACTGATTCTTCGAGCTGAAATCCTTCGGGGCCCTCGGGTGCTCGACCCAGTAGGTAGGCTTGGTTGCCAAACACGTAAACCACGTCCCCACTTGAGGTTACCGTGATTCGGCTAATTCGATGGCCCTTATCATGCGCATCGCGTAAGGCGCGTTGAATCCGTTCCGTTGCGGCTCGTTTTTCCGAATCAGAAATTTGCTCAAGCGGCAGAACAAACCTTATCTGACCGTGCTCTTTCCGAGCGATAAGTCGGTGGTCCCGTTGAAGAACATGAAACGTCTCTCCACGCACTTTCGAAAGGGGGTACAAATCACCCGGATTCTGCGGGTGAAGGTCAGAGACGATGAGGTTGTCGTCCGACGAGGATTTCGGCATCGATGAGAGCTGGCCGAGATAGACCCCTCGCCATCCCCCTAAACCATCTTTGTCCAGAACAAACACGAGGAATTTTCTTGTTGTGACGCGGAATCGCCCCGCTCTTCTCCGTCGTTCCGACAGCAACGTCTTTAGTTCCGCATTGGGGTCGATCGGGATTCCAGACTCATCGCGGATGGTGCCCTGGGTATCCAGCGAGTATGCCATTCCTTGCCCGAGATCACCCGGATAGTCGTCGCCTGGATGAAGTCCTGCAGTTGCGACTTCCTCCTCAGACATGGGTGGCCGCCGCGGAGGTTCTCCGGTCTCAGTCGGAGGCATCCCTGCCAACACATCCCAGTGGTAGTACTCATTTCGTTCAGCGCCGACAAAATGCTCCCAATCTGCTTTCTCGTATATGAATTCATCGACGGTGTCGCGTGTATATAGGACAAAGAGTTTGGCGGTCTTCTCACTGCCATCGTTGGAACGATTTGTTCTGAGAAGCCGTCCGAGGGTTTGGATTCGTTGCCTGACCGATGAAGAAGCAGCGACCACGATTCCGATGTCAGCAGCAGGTACATTGAAACCCTCAACGAGAGATCGGGCTGAGACGATGATACGAGCGATGCCCTCTCTAAACAGGTGAATTGACTTCGCTCGCATCGAATCGGGAAAACCGCTATGCTCCGCAACTACCTTGAATCCGAGTTCTTTGAGCTGGGCGAACAAGCTCATCACTTCTTGAATGCTCTCGTGAAACAGAATCGCGTTCGTTTCAGGGTTGGCAGCAAAGTGCTGTTGGAGAATCTGCACAACTGCAGCTGAACGAGACTTGGACTTATATAGCAAGCGCTTTCGATCACCGATTAGAGAAATGTAGCGAGCAGCGCGCTTGTCGCCTTTGGTGGCCTGAGATCTACACCAGCGGATCAGACCAAGCCCTTTTCGGTTCCTGGTCTGGAGGTCTCCCTGCAAGTCTGTTATTTCGCGACTCAGTCTCTTATATTCGTTAGATTCCTGTTCCGAGAGAGGCAAACCGTAGTGCACGATCCGAAACGCTGGCAGTATTCGCTGCTGTATCGCCTCTGCATAGTTCAGTTCGAAGACGACGTTACCAAGTTCTTGGCCGACAACGGTGGATTCGAAAGACGCGGGAGTCTCCAACTCTCTTGATTGAAGGCTTTCTTCATCCTCTTCCTCAGAGATGTCGTTCTCACGTTCGGGAGTGGCTGAAAGGCCAAGTGAATAGGCTCGTTCTGTCTCAAAAATCCTCCGCATTTCCGGTGCACCCGCTCGATGACACTCATCTACGATGAGCAGGAGGCGGTCGGATATCCCGGAGCGTCGCACATCCTCAGCGAGTTTCTTCGAGGCCGAATTCAAGACCGCAATAATGATTCGGGCACCGGATTCAAACGAATCAGAGCTTCCGGCTCCAATAAAGCCAATACAGGACGGCGGAAGGTTGGATCTCTTTAGAATCTCGCTGCGCCACTGATCCAGAAGGACTATGGTAGGAACGACAATTGCAACGCACAGATCCGAAGCCGTAGTTTGTTGTAGCCTCTCGATCACGGCCAGCGCAAGCGTGGTCTTCCCCGCCCCAGTAACAACCTTGACTACTCCGCGTTTGCCAGCAGCAAACCAGCTGTCCACACATGTGCTCTGCCAATCGTGAAGCACCAGATCACGCGTTAGCTCCCATTTCTGAGGCAGCGTCTTTGCTGACTGTTGGTCAACCTTGTCAGACTCGTCAGCCGTCTCGCCCTTCAGGGATTGCAGATGGCTCTGCCAGAAGTCGATCTGCTGGAACTGCTGAAACGCGAGTTCTTCGTCGGAAGTCAATTGCAGCGGTCTCGACATCATCAGTGATCATAACGTGCCGGGATACTGAGGGCAAAGAACTTGCAAGCCTAGCTGACGGTCCCTGATTGCCCGCCGGGGAGAAAACACCTCGCCTGGCAGGTCTCCGATTCAACAAAAAAGGCGGAGTGCAAACTGACACTCCGCCATAAAACCAAGAATCGACCGATCTAGTCCTTCGCTTTGCGAACCTTGGGCTTGATTACTTTCTTGTCTCGTTTTGCAGCGAATTCTTTGGCCACGGCCTTCTGGAGCTTTTCAGCATCCACTCGATAGCGTTTGGCGGCATCCATAAGAACGTCGTCGCGGCTTGCGGTGGATCGCTGATACGCCGAATCCAGCAGGCTAATTTCCAAAAGCAGCTTGCAAAGCTCGGCCTCGTCGTAGGTGCCTACTTGCTTGGCCAGAAGCTCCTGCGCGGACGCGGAGTCCTTCTTCGCCTCCACCTTGTGCCGCTTCGCCACAACCGGGACCTGGCTATAGGAAAGGTGGCCGATCAGGTAGTGGGCGACCGCCAGCAGGTCAGCCTTCTTCAACGGAGCCGATACGCGTTGGAGTATCGAAGCCAAGACGCGATGGCGAGTCGTAATGGCCAGTTTCTCTTTCTCGATTCGCTTCCGTTCCTCCGCCCGCTCCCGCTCGACTTGCTGCGGAGAGGGCGTGTCGGGATGGTGGACACAACAAGCGGGATCGGCACAAACCTTGACGACCTGTCCGCGCTTCCCCCCGTCCATGACGATGGCCTCTGTCATCTTCTCGCAGGGCTTCTGGTTAGCTGGTAGCTTGGTGCTTGCGCCGTTAACCTTCGGCTTCTTGATCTCCAACTCCACATACCGATTCCGTCCAAGAGGAGCGCCCTCGCGGGAATTCCATGCCGCCGAAATCTGGATGAGCTGCGGCTTGGTTTCCAAAGTCTTTTTCACGGAAGCGTCGATCTTGGCCCGGAAACAGTCGGGCGAAGTGCAGGAATCCTTACACACATCGGGGAAAAGTAGCTTGTTGAATCCAGTTCGCTTCGGGCAGTTGACGCACGAACCTGCTTCGGGAACGAGTGTCTCATCCTGCTTGTCAAACGGCGCAGACGCCAGTTGTAGCAAGATGTTCGATTCAATCCACGCTGCCAACTCGCGGACTGGAATCAGGACTTGGCTGTTGCCTTCGCTTGTCCACAAACCTCGAAATGCAGCCGAGAATGCCTCCTGTTGTTGCGAAGCCGGGAGCTTAGCGATTAGCAAAGCGTGGCCAATGGTGATCTGGTCTTTCAGGAATGCCTCGGCCACAGGCGGTATGAGATCAGCGAGTCGAATGCGACCGTAGACATACGCCTCGCTCTTGCCAGCGCGTGAGGCGATGGTGGCGATGGTGTAGGCAGGTTCTCCGAGTTCCAGGAGTGATTTGAAACCCAGAGCTTCCTCAAGCGGGTGGATGTCCTCGCGTTGCAGGTTCTCAACGCACTGAGCCTCGATAGCCTCGGCGTCGGTCAGCTTGACTACACGGACGGGAAGTTTTTCGAGTTCCGCCAGTTTCGCTGCTCTCAGGCGACGTGCCCCGGCGACAACCTCGTACTTGCTTTCCTCCAGTTCGCGTACCAGAAGAGGTGCCAGAATCCCTTGCGTCTTGAAGCTGGCGGCCAGTTCTTCGAGGGTCTTGGCATCAAAGCGTTTGCGGGGATTGGTGGCTGACTCCGCAAGTGCGGTAATGGGAACGCTGCGATATTCATGGTTGTTGACTGCATTTTGCGTGCTCGGCATGATCTTTTCTCCTCTCATGTGTCTTTGGTTAGGTGTTCATGGACTCAGCGCACACGTCGGGCCTGAAAACCAAACGGTGCAGGTGTTCGCGTGTTATGCGGCTGCCGCGAGTGCCGCTGGCTCGGGGGCAATGCCCCCGAGGATCACGGCAGCGGTTTGTTGAACGGATTCCAAGCTCTCGCGCAGGAGACTGGCGTCTCCGTGCCAAAGCTGGATGTAGTCCTGGGATGAAGTTCCGTTTTGAAGTCCGACAGATTGGCAAACCACGAAAGCCACGGCTTCGGCCTCGGTTTCGCGTACTTGCTTGGTGGTCATGGTGCGGCGGTCGCTCCGATGCAGCATTTCGTGCGCGATCTCATGCACGAGCGTGGAAAACTCCTCGGCTGGCTGCATCCCTGAAAGCAGCGTGATCTTCCCGCCATGCGAAAGACCCTTCGCTGGAGCAATTCGCTCGGAGAAGCTGAGCTCGACGCTT